>JGI12210J13797_10279757_pt1 | contig 11620 bp, 8 predicted proteins | sample ElkSlonscriptome_3_FD_13797 | JGI IMG/M metagenome (IMG submission 13797) | reverse complement strand
CTTCTTCCACAGATTCTTTAACCTTCTGAAAATCAATTTCTTCTTCACCGTCCAAGCAACGTTCTAGGCCTGCGCCGAAAGTGTTGGCAAACATAGACGGGTGTTTACGGCAGTAAATCAGTGCCGTTTTACATTTTTTCTGCAACATCAGTTCCAGCAGTTCTGGCATCTGTTCTGTATGCAACAGTGTTTTGGGTCGCAATGAGATGAAATTCTGGATGATCATCGCCACCATAAAGAAGGAAAACGCACCAAGTGGGTACATCGCCCATCCGCCCTGTTTAATTAGCGAAAGCAAATCCGTTTTCTGTGTTGCCGCCGCAGTCTCTGCAATATCCCCTTGCGCAAGAGCAGCACCAGCTACTGTCAGCAGGGCCACCATTAAGAGTCCTTTTTTCATTTCCTAGCCTCCGTTTCCTTATTCAGATTCCGTTGTTGTTACATTGTTTGTGAGATTCGCATTTGCGGCTTCAGCCGCCGCTTTGGCCGCCTTCTCCGCTTCCTGACGGGCCTTTTGCTCAGCCCTACGTTTTTCAGCCGCTTCCTGAGACGCTTTGCGAGCCGCTTCTTGAGCCGCTTTTTCAGCCTCAATTGCAGCCTCCACCTCAGGTCCGCCAAGTTCCGTCCAAAGTTTTTTCGCATTGACCGCCACTGCCGTTCCGGCATAGATGTTTTTCACCTGCCGCGCCGTGTTCATGGCGGAATTGGTGGAGATCACCGAATTGGTTCCCGTCATGTCGAGATAGCAGTAGGCCACCAGCAGTTCGCTGGCGGGCAGAATGTCCACATCGTTAGGATGGGCTTCAATAATCTGCGTGACCGTCTTAATGGCTTCCTTAGGCTCTCCCTTGGCGCGCTGAAGCGCCGCCGTCAGGTAAAGAGATGCAGCCTCCGCCTCTTCCGGAAGTTCGCTTTTAATTTTTTCAGCCTGATCGATATTATCCATGGCGAGTGCAATCTGAGCCATGCCCACCTGCCCCATAATCTTCATTTGCAGATCATCGATCTTCATGAGCATCTTGGCATAGCGCGCTGCATTTTCGTAATCACCCAGCGACTTATAGCTGTCATAGGTAATCACAAACGTCGTGCGCATATTGTTCTGAATCGGCATGTACTGAACATACCTGCTCATAACCGGGCTGGTCGAATCGATCACTTTTTGGAAATCGCCGTCATTATAGCTTTGGGTAATATTTTGAAGCACCGTTTTAAAAATCAGTTCGAGCTTCTCCGCTCTGGAAAGATTTTCTTTTTTGAAAATTTCGGTCACTTCTTCAGTGCTGATAATTTGCTGCGCTTGGTAGAAGTCAAAATCTTCTTTACTCATTGAAAAAGTCAGACGGTTGATTTTATCAGCAGGTACCGTCATGGCTCTCGAACCTGCCATAAATGTCAGTTGACCTGCTTCCAGCTTCTGCAGGGTTACCCGTGCTGTTTTTCCATTAGCGGTTTCGAGCAAGGCCGGGGTTCCAGCCTGTTCAACCTCCTGTGCTGTAACAGCAACCGTGGAAAGAGCAATCAAAGTGAAAAGAAAGCGTTTCATTATGCGTTTTCCTCCGTGGAAGATTCTTCAGTCGCTTCCGATGAGGGGGCCTCTTCAGGAGTGCCGCCCGACCCAGTGGTCATTTTGGTTTCGACCGAAATGGTAATATTGGTGGTGTTCCCTGCCTCCATATAGGCCACAATTTCGGCCACTTCGGCATTACCCAGATATTCGCGGGCCACATCCGCTTGCGGCAGGGTATTCACATAGCGGTCAAACAACATTGCTCGATAGGTGTTGCGGACATCATTTTCGCGGCCCATTTTCTTGAGTATTTCCGCGCTGGCCAGATAGCCCTCTGCGGCCCAGTGGCCACCGGCATGACCCTTATATTGGAAATAGGTGCGCTGATAGAACCCGAAGGCTTTTTCCAGATTACCCGCTTTTTCTTCGACCGTCCCCAATTGATAGGTCGCCTGGGCAACAGGTATGCCGCGCCATGCCGGAACCGTCAGAATGCTCATATTGGTCTCACGGGCCAGATCAACATTGCCCTGATCGAGTTGCACCTGGGCTTTCAGCAACTGGGCCCAGGCCACATCATAGTCCGTTCCATACAGCGCTTGCGCATCGTTGATGGTGGCCAGTACGCCGTCATAATCCTTCTCTTCGTACAGATCGTAAGCCCGAAGTTTGTAAGCGGCCCGCATGAAATCAGAATCTTCAAACTTATTGACGAAAATGCGGAGAATTTCCTCGGCGCGTGAATAGTCTTTATTTTCAAAAGACGCATCACAGATAACCGCCAGTACCGGCGGCGAGGCATTGTCGAAATTCTTCAGCTCAGCCAACAGCTCAGCCCCCAGCTCCAGTTCGGTTTCCTGCAACTTGGCCAGTGTAACTTTAAGGCGCAGCAGAAGAGTTTCATTCTCCGTAGCATCGCGGGCAGCCTCCAAATTGGCAATCACCGCATCCTGCTCATCGGCCTCCAGATAAATCCGTGAAATATCAAACAGCTCTTTGATCATCTGGTCGACACCGTCCTGACGAAGATCCCCGCCATATTCCACGATTGCACCCAGATAGGTTTCGACGGCTTCCATATATTTTTTCTGCCGAATCTTGGTTTTGCCGATCCAGTACAGCGCCTTGGCAATATCCGCTTGGCCTTTCCAGCGCTCATCCGCTTCGTAACGTTGAACCACCCGGATGATCTCATCATATTTATCTTCCGCCTCGAAAATTTCCGCGGCCTGGAACGTCGCATAGGTACCCTGATTAATTCGGGTTGCTGCCTGATACGCTCGATCGTAGTCAGCAATCGCTAGCTCGAGATAATCGTTTCCGGTGTAGACATCACCCGCTCCGTACAGGTCACCACGCATGCTGCAGGCTTCGGGGTACACCGAGGACTTCGGATAGTTTTCAATTACATACGTAAACTGTTCCATGGCCTCAGCATATTTTTCCTGTCCAAAGAGACACACTCCGCTCTGGAAAGTACATTCATCCACATACTGCTCGGTCGGAAATTCTTTGATATAACGCTCGAAATTCGGTTGCGCATCCGCCCATTTCTGAAGAAAAAGCTGCGACATGGCATACCAGTAGAGGGCGTTAGGCTCCTGATCTGCCCCCGGGAATTCATCGAGCACATACTTAAAACTGAGTTCCGAGGCTTCATAATCCTGGGCCACCAAATCAGAGACCCCCTGCATGAAATACAGCTCCGAATCATACTGCACAATGGTGGCTTCATTGGTGCGAACAAATTCATTCAGATAAGGCCGGAGCGTCTTAATCGTCGGCATCATCTCATTTTTCGAGTAATAGCCAGTCAACATATAGGCCAGCAGACGCGGCGTCATGCCCTCCTTGAATTTACCCATGTGCTCATGGGCCAGACGTTCTGCATCCTCACGATCATCCAAATAATTGAGCAAGGTATCCACCGCTTCATAAATACACCGCTCTCCCACTTCCGTCGTCGGATCCTCGCGATATACCGTTTCAAAGTACTGCACCGCTTCCCAGTAACGCTCTACGGTTTTATAGAGATCGGCCATACGATACTTGATGTCCAGCTCGTACGGCGGGAGGCCTTTCAGCGCCTCAATAAGTGTTTCCAATTCGCGAACTTCCTTTGGAACCTTTTTCTCAACAATGGCTTCAGCTTCTGTAGTCGCTGCGGCTTCCTCTACGGGATCGGGCCCGCCAAAAATCAGCATCTCCGCTTCTGTCATCTGGGCGCCCTCATCCGGAGCCATATCGAACGCGATTTTCATGTCACGCAGGCGGGCCTCCTGGAAGGCCACGAGTTCATCGCGCGGCATGATCATGCGATAGAGGGGTAACGCACTGTCATATTCCTCCGCGTCATAAAGTGCGGCAGCCGCATTCATCAGCGCCAGGTTCACCCGGATATCATAACGGGCATCCGTGCGATAAAGTTGCGGAACCCATTCCATAATGCGGTCAAAATCAGGAATCTCAATCAAGGCATTGATCACCTGCATAATCGAGTAGCCTTTGAGCTGATCATCCGGTGTATTTGCAATGACATAGGAATAAGCCGGAATACATTTTTCATATTCCTCAATCTTGAAATACGATTCCGCCATGGTGGAATAGAGCGTGTTTAATTCCTCCGGCGTAAAGGGTTCTTCAGGCTCTATCGGTGCACTGGGAGCTTCCTCACCCTCAACCGAACGGCTAGCAACCAGCACGGGATTATCATTATAATACAGGGCATTGCTGACGGTTGAGGCACACTCTTCATAGGCTTCTGTATCAAAATAACAGGTCGCCAGCATTTTCATGGCCTGACGCGGCTTCTCCGCCAGCGGTTTATCAATATAATCCTGCAGCACCGCCGCCGCTTCATCATAGCTTTCCTTCAGAATCAGGAGCGATGCAAGTTTGAAACGGGTATCCTGCGCAATGGCCACCACCCGCGGAGCCGTTGAATCCGAAACTTGGCCGATATATTGATAAAACCAGTCGATGGCATCATCATATCTTTTGGCCTCCATCGCCATCCGGCCAGCCTTGAGCATTTCACCCGGGGTGGGGTCATCATCCTGCGCCATCACCTGCATGGCAGAGCAGATCACGGCCGCTGCGAGTACGAGTTGACGTATCAAAGAAAATCGTCCGGCTATTTTTGTCACCATCATTAGCAGTCCCAAACTGAGTCCTCGTTCTTATACGTACGGGAAAATCGTGCGAACAATCCCCCGAACACCAAAACGGTCAATAAAACGTTCTGTCTTACCCCTCTAACTGGCCTCGTGATACGAGTATCCAGAAATAAGTTGAAAATATAGGTCAAAAAAATCCCATGAAAAAGGTCTAAGTTAGGAAAAAACCATTTTTGGACAGCGAAGCGTCAACAATTTATAACCGAAACCTGCTCTGACAACGGACTTACAGAAAAATAATGCAAACACACTCTAATCACTGAACCCTCATTTCTTCATCAATTATACGTCCTGCAAGCTGAATCCCTTTGCAATAAATCTGCATTTTTCCAGTCAGTGGAAAAACCCGGCTTGTAATTTCCAACCATTGGAACCACACTCCCGCGCCTTTCCACCCCTAACCGACTGGACCGCATGAATCCCTGGGTATTACTAGACGAAACCAATGTGCCGAATAACGGCGGCATCATGAAACTCTACCAACGCGCCTTCGAATTTTCCATCAGCATCGATAATGAAGAACTGATGAACAGCCGGATGCACGGTTCCGAGGACGCCCTCGCCGAACTCGCCTGCGAACCGCTGGCCGGAAAAGAGCGCCCGCGCGTGCTGATCGGAGGCCTCGGCATGGGCTTCACCCTCCGCGCCGCACTCGACACCCTCAACCCCTCCTCCATCGTCGAAATTGCCGAACTGGTCCCCGCCGTCGTCCAATGGAACCGCACCCACCTCGCCGAGCTGGCCGGAAATCCGCTGGCCGACTCTCGGACCGTAGTACACGAATCCGACGTCGCCCTCATCATAAAAAAAGCCGACGCCGCCTACGATGCCATCATGCTCGATGTCGACAACGGCCCCGACGGCCTCACCCACGAAAAAAACGACCGGCTCTACACCGCCGGCGGAATTAAAGCCGCCGTGAAAGCCCTCAAGCCCGGCGGCATACTCGGCATCTGGTCCGCCGAACCCGACACCTCCTTCACCAAACGGCTGCGCGGAGCCGGACTTAAAATTGAAGAAAAAACCATACGCGCACGAAAAACCAAAGGACGCCGCCACACCATCTGGCTCGCGCAGAAAGTCTAGTGCACAACTTGTAATTTCCACCCATTGGAAACATGATGCGCGCCTAAATTCAGGAACCGATATGAAAATACAAACCTTTAACGTTGATTACAAAGACGAGGGCAAACGCCTCTTCATCCTTCTTGCCGAGCAGCTCGACATTTCCAAAAAAGCCGCCCAGGCCCTCATCGACGAGAAAAAGGTGCTCGTAAACGGAAAACGCGTCTGGATCCGAAAACACGAAGTTCACGAAGATGACCTGATCGAAATCCTCGTCAGCGACTTTAAAAAACCCGAAGCCAAAAAAATCGCCATCCTCTGGGAAGACGAAGACTACCTCATCGTCAACAAACCCGCCTACTACGTCACCAACGCCGACGACAACTCCATCGAGGCCAAACTGCAGGTTCAGCAGAAAAACAAAAATATCTGCGCCGTGCACCGGCTCGACAAAGAAACCTCCGGCTGCGTCATTTTCGCCAAATCCGCCGAAGCCAAAAAAATCATGATCCCGATGTTTCAGGGCCGCGACATCATCAAAATCTACCGCGCCGTCACCATCGGCCACTTCCCCACCAGCTGGAAAGAAATCCGCACCGACATCGAAGGCTACATGTCCACCACCCTCGTTAAAACGCTCGATTCCAAAAAGCACGCCTCCTATCTGGAACTGCGCATCGAAACCGGGCGCACCCACCAGATTCGCCGGCACCTCGCCGACAAACGCTTTCCCGTGATGGGCGACAAACAATATGCCGGCACCGGCAACGAGCTCTCCCTCGAACAGCCCCGACAGATGCTCCACGCCTACCGCCTCATCTTCCCGCATCCCAAAACCGGAAAACCCATCCGCGCCACCGCGCCCATTCCCGGTGACTTCAAAGCCTGCCTTTCCCAGATGAAACTGCGGTAAAGTTGCTTTACAAAAAGCTGCATTTCCAGTTTCGTGCTCCAAACCATGGAGACCGGAATGCAGCTCATACCTCCAGATGTCATACAGGTGGATGAAGAAGCGATTTTTGAAATCGATGAAATCATCAAATCCATTTACCGCCTAATCGTATTCGACAAGAACCACCGAAACTCCGATGTCCTCTCCCGCTATCTCGACGCCGCAGAGCACCTGCGCGACATCCTCAGCATCAAAAATGCCCAGCAGGAAGCACAGTCGATGGAAGAAGCCGAAGAATATGTTCTTCACCTGAAGGATGGCATCACGCTCATTGTCGATGAAATTGCGGCATCGCGCGAAATCGACTCCGCAGTCGACCTCTTCATGCTCCTGCGCAAAATATCGCCGGAGGCCGCGGCGCGCACGCCCAACCAGTTCCGCAAAACCATCGTCCAGTTCGGCTCCAGTACAGGCGCGATGCCAAAGGACATTCCCTTCCTCATTGAGGAACTGTTTGCCCAACTGAAAAATATTCGGCATCCGATCATCCGGGCCATCTATCTACATCATGAACTGGTACGCATTCATCCCTTCGTCGATGGCAACGGACGGCTGAGTCGTTTAGCTAAAAACTGGATTCTGATGTACAACCTCTATCCGCCGATGTTCATCAACAACTATGCAGATAAGAAAAATTACATCCAACGATTGGAAGGCAGCTTTCTTTCCCTCTACAACGACCCACACACCTTCAACGAGGATACCCGGCTGTTTTTCAGCGATGAACTCAAGCGCCTCAAAGCCAGTGCCACCTTTGTGCTGAACCGCATGCTGAAAACGCCCAACCTCACCATCGATACCACCAACGATTTTGAATCCGGACAATAATCTGAACGATTGATGCGGCGAGTAGACGTCAGCCAAAAAAAAAGCGGCCGGCTGAATTTTGCATCAGCCGGCACGACGCACTAATTATACAGACTCTTCGGGCCGGGGCCGGTCGGATAGACACGCGCGCAGGTTTGATCCATAAAATTCCCAACCTTCAGCTTTCGTAATTTTCCAAGGTTTGGAAACAGCCAATTGGCGGAGGAACTGTGGTCGATGATTTCGCCGCGCTCGTCGGTCAGCACCAGCAGATAGTCGGAATATTTCCGACCCAGGGGCTGAACGGTGTCATAACTCATGATTTCAACAGGTCGCCCGTGAAAGTCATGTGAGCGGTCATTTTCTTTTCCGGGAACAAACGTACTGTTCAATTGATCGAGCAGGATATATTTCCGGTCATCAATCCGTTGCCGACCAATCACAAAAAGCTCGGCCTTGATGGCATGGCCATAGGCCCGGGCACTCGTCTGCCGGATCTTGGCCCCGAAGGTGTAATCCAGAATCCTCGGGGGTATTTCGTTTAGAAAGGGCGTGCTTTCGATAATCCGTTGCGCACTCCTTTTGGCAAACGAAAGATTAAACTCCGGCGGTTGCGCCAGCTCGATATACGTTCGATCCTCAGATGTCAGGTTAACCAGCGGAAGTTTAATCTGTTTTCCCCGCGCCCCTTTCAACAGTACCTGATTCCCGATCACCGTCATAAATTCGGCTTCCACTTCCTGGCCGTCGATGGCCCAGAACCGCATCGCAGATTCGATTTCCCGTATTGGCTCGACGGTTTCCAATGGTTGGAAATTTTTCACCTTACGTTCTTTTGGTGGAATATCGCGGAAGATCGGTCCGCCGGAAACCCGTGCATGATCCTGGGTCAGCCATTCATGGATCCAGTCTTTCAGATCACGGCTCAACTCGGTGGTTTTAAACATGGGCAGAATCGGTCCCTGCTCGCGGTTGAGTTCATATTCCTGACCCTGCACTTCCACCGTCAGCATCGAACAGAATGTGCCGCCCGGAACCTCGCCAATGATCACTTCCATATCGAGCGGCTGGTTTGCCTTCAGCGTAATCCAATCGCCCACCACGGCGCTGTTGTTGCCCATCGAATAGGTCCTCGATTTCGGGGACGAGCTCTGCCAACCGCCCGCCGCAGAGGCCACGATATCCTGCTGCGTCCAGGTGCTTCCGGGCCAGCACGCCACCAGCACTTCTTTCCCATTCACCCGCACGGCCAGAATATCATCCCCCTGCCCCCAGAACCTGAAGGTGATATCCTCATGATAGACCAGCTGGCCCTGATAGTGCGCGAGCCAGCAATAGCCCAGCGTGTCCTCCTCCCCGAATGCAGCCGGGGCCACGGACGACCGAACCGGCGGCACCATGAAGCATTCAGCATAAAGTTTATTCGGTGCGCGGTAGTAGCGCGCCAGCTTGGAGGTCTTCCACCCCGACCCTACAAACGCGGCGATCTCAGCAACAAACTGATGCGGATCCATAATGGCGGCCCCGCCTTTCCGATCGCGCTTAAAATCATAGAACGTTCCTTCAAAACCGAAACCGCTGTTGATCTTTTCACCAAGTGATGTCGGTTGCTGCTGAATGGAAAAATCCGTCCATTCTCCCCCGACATCAATCCCGGGCATGCCCTGACCGATTTCCAGATCCGGCACCTCAAAGGCGGGTTGATCAATCGACTGCTGTTCAACGACGATCGTTTCCTGCTGCCGGGTCGGTTGCGGCGCCTGACGGATTCGCACCGGAGGTGGAGGCAGATCAATCTGAACGGGCTCCACCATCTCCACCGGATAGTATTGAACATAGGGCTCTTTATCCGGTAGCACAAAATAAACCGAGGCCGCGATGATTCCGATCCCCAGATGAATAAGCACACTCACCATCCAACCACTCGATGTGCCGCGAACGACGCCCTGATAGGCCAGAACCAGTTGTCTCATTTTCGTTCTCCTTTCACATAACTCTGAATGGCTTCCAACCCCGCGATGGTGGCGTAACCGCCGCGCGTCAGTTTTGTAAGTTTATAAAAGCGGTCGTCCCGGCTTTGCCCCGTATCCGCCGGAACAAACTGAACCACGTTAAAGGAGTAGCGATCTTTTCTATTCAATCCGCTCCGCACCTGTGCATCGCGATGCTCCGCACGAACCAGCGCAAACGCCTCCTCAAATTCTTCGGGAGAAAAATGATGATATTGCGGCAGCGGTGGATGTTGGATGTCTGGGTAGTACGTACGCATCAATCCCCATCGCCCATGAGCAATCACCTTCGGCGGTTGACCGTTGGCCTTACGCTGACGATTTTCCTCGGCCAGTTTTTCATTCGCCAGCTCAACATGCTTGAGCCAGCGTTTTCCATCGGATGTTTTATACCACTCCTCCACTGACTGGTTCCGACCTTTGGAAACAATCCGGTGATGCCCCCAGGTGTTCGTCAGCAAAAATACGGTATCTGCGCCTTGCTGCATCGCCAGCATCGCCGGGCGGAACCACCGATCCTGACGATAAAGCGGCGCCTCGTCTGATCCTCTTTCCGCAAACGGCCCCACGCGAAGATCCTGTTGCTGACGGGTGCCCCCTGCGCCGATCGTCTGGATGCCGTAACGCCCCGATTCCACACTTTCTTCCACCCCGTTCAACGGCATCAGCCAGCCTTCCGCTTTCCGAACATTGGAATCCGTTGCATTTACTAGGTTCGAAAAAAGCGTGACCGATTGCCCGTTCGCAAACACGCAGATGTTGAACACCGCCGTCGGCGGAAGCTCACCCACAATCCGCAACAGCTCCTGCTTAATAATCGTATACGCCGGAATCCCGCCCATCCGATCCTCCAGCATGTGCGGCCCCGCATCCAGAATCAGGAAAATCTTTTCGCCCTTGGTCTTCAGATTGAAAATATCAAGTTCCGGCATAATAAAACCCACCGTGGCCAGCGAACCCACCGAAGTGCCGGCTGCAACCCCGAATTCTCCCTGCGCTCCCGCAAGTTCCGGCAGCGAAATGTCCGGCATCTGCTGCTCATATTTAACCTCAATCGGAATCCGTTCAAAACGAGGCTTCGTCACCTTCGAATTATGGGCATTCGACGGCGGTCGCAGTCGAGGCATCGGCTTGGGTTTAGTATATTCAGTAGGATAAAAAATAACCTCCTCCGGAATAATGTGCTGTATCACCACAAGGGATAAACCCCCGATGATAAAGAGTGCATGTAGCGAAATAGTGATCACCGCCGCACTGGATTTGGAATGCTTTAAGAAGAACCGACGTTTGTTTGCTTTCATATGAAGCCCCTTTCCGGAGCTGATACGTCCGCCAAAGTTCCAACCTTTGGAAAAGAACCAATATAGACGATTCCCTTCGTCAAATCGGTAGAGCCTCTCCCATGTAGTAATCCCATCCGCTCAGTATCTCTAACATAATATGCTGCGCGATTTTTGGAGGGTCATCGTGCTCGATGACCGCGGCACCCACAGCCATAAATTCTCCAACCATTGGAAAAATAGTCAAAAGAACAGAATATTGATAAAGCTGTGGTCTGGTGAAGGGCGGGCTTCTTCGGAACATAATTGATCGTGCATAACGATTTTATTGGAGGGTCACTGCCCTCAGTGACCAATGCCCCCATGGCCATTCGATGTCCAGAGCTTGAAAAAAATGGCCAAAAAAGAGCGTCTGACTTTTAAGACAGAAAATTGAAGGCCAAAACATGCAACTTCCCCAACCAACACGCAGATATTTTTGTCATACATCTTTATGTCGATACCCGAGCACCATAGCCATTCGATTCCAACCATTGGAAAAGTGAAGGAACTCTTTACGTAAACTGGGGTTACTTCAAACTGTCTTCTTAACTAATTATGGGTTATGGGACGCCTTCTTCTGGATCGGCATCGAAGCTTCACCAGAAGGAGAACTCTTTTTTAGTTTAAGAAAACGTGGCCCCCATTAATAAGGGGTTAGAGGGGATTCAAGCGTAAACGTCTCTTCCTTCACCCCGTAGCCAGCTCGGGGAAAGCCTGATAATTTGTCAGGCATGGATACGAATGAAAGCAATGGAACGGGGCGAGCCGCTTATACCGAG
>JGI12210J13797_10019868_pt1 | contig 11622 bp, 7 predicted proteins | sample ElkSlonscriptome_3_FD_13797 | JGI IMG/M metagenome (IMG submission 13797) | reverse complement strand
TGATACTTGAGTTTCCGGGACCGCTCCGAGGCCCCGTATTTTTCGCGCATGGCCACGGCCCAGATGCGGCGGGCCACCCGGCCGATGACGGTGTATTCGGGGTCCATTCCGTTGGAGAAGAAAAACGACAGGTTGGGGCCGAACTTGTCGAGGTCCATGGACCGGGAGAGGTAGTATTCCACATAGGTGAACCCGTTGGCCAGGGTGAAGGCCAGCTGGGAGATCGGGTTGGCCCCGGCCTCGGCGATGTGGTAGCCGGAGATGGAGACCGAGTAGAAGTTTCGCACCCGGTTCTCCATGAAAAACTGCTGAATGTCGCCCATCATCTTGAGGGCGAACTCGATGGAGAAGATGCAGGTGTTCTGCCCCTGGTCTTCTTTGAGGATATCGGCCTGGACCGTGCCTCGAACGTTGGAGAGGACCATGGTTCGAATCTCTTCGTACTCGTCGGGGTTGGGGTCCCGGCCGTTTTCTTCTTTGAATTTGTCCACCTGCTGGTCGACGGCGGTGTTGAAGAACATGGCCAGCATGATCGGGGCCGGGCCGTTGATGGTCATGGAGACCGAGGTGCCGGGGGCGCAGAGCTCGAACCCGCCGTAGAGGACCTTGACGTCGTCGAGGGTGCAGACCGACACCCCGGAGTTGCCCACCTTGCCGTAGATGTCGGGCCGCTCGTCCGGGTCGTAGCCGTAGAGGGTCACCGAGTCGAAGGCGGTGGAGAGCCGTTTGGCCTCGGAGTCGGACGAGAGCAGCTTGAACCGTCGGTTGGTCCGGGCCGGGTCGCCCTCGCCGGCGAACATTCGGGTCGGGTCCTCGCCCACCCGCTTGAGGGGAAACACCCCGGCGGTGTAGGGGAAGTAGCCGGGCAGGTTCTCCCGCCGCATCCACCGGTAGATCTCGCCCGGGTCCTTGAACTTGGGCAGGGCGATCTTGGGGATTTTGCTGTGGGAGAGGGATTCGGCAAGGAGCGGCACCCGAATCTCTTTGTCGCGCACGGTGTAGACCAGTTCGTCCTTGGTGTAGGTCTCCCGCATCTCTTCCCAGGTGGACAGGAGCCGGGTGGTCTCCTGAGTCAGGGCCTCTTCGGCCTTGGCCACCTCCGCCTTGAAGCCGTCCAGGAGTTTGGAATAATCGCCCACCAGGTCGCCCTTGTCGACGGCGATGACCGTCTCTTTAATGTGCCAGGCCCTCCGCAGGGTGTCGGCCTGATCCTCGGTTTCGTCATGGTATTTGCGGAGGGTGTCGGCGATCTCGGCCAGGTACCGGGTCCGCTCCGGCGGCACGATAATGGTCTTGGAGGAGGAGGTGCGGCTGTCGGGTCTGGGCAGGCCGGTCTCGAACCGGACCCCGGTTTTTTCGTCGATGGCCTCGAACAGGGCGTGGTACAGGGCCGTGACCCCGTCGTCGTTGAACTTGGAGGCGATGGTGCCGAAGACCGGCATCTCGTCCGGGGACCGGTCCCAGGCGTTGCGGTTTCGCTGGACCTGTTTGCGGACGTCGCGCACCGCGTCTTCGCCGCCCCGTTTTTCATACTTGTTGACCACCACCAGGTCGGCGAAGTCGAGCATGTCGATCTTCTCCAGCTGAGAGGCGGCCCCGAATTCGCTGGTCATGACATAGATGGAGAGGTCCACCATATCGGTGATGATCGAATCGCCCTGGCCGATGCCGGCGGTCTCGGCGATGATCAGGTCGTATCCGGCGGCCTGGGCCACCCGAATCGCCTCGGGCAGGTATTCGGGAATTTCGGTGTGGGAGCGCCGGGTGGCCAGGGACCGCATGTAGACCCTCGGGTCGTCGATGGCGTTCATGCGAATCCGGTCGCCGAGCAGGGCCCCGCCGGTCTTTCTTCGGGAGGGGTCGCTGCTGATGATCGCCACCCGCAGGTCTTTCTGGTCGTGAAGCATCCGCAGAATCAGTTCATCGGTGAGCGACGACTTGCCGGCGCCGCCGGTGCCGGTGATCCCGATGATCGGGGCCCGGCGGCCGCCGATCTTGGCGTCGAGGGCGCTGCGCAGGTTGGCCAGGTGGCCGTTTTCGGTGATCTTGGCCTGTTCCATGGCGGTGATCATTCGGGCGGTCAGCAGCTTGTTGTCGGGGGTGAGGGCGTCGAGATCGAAGTCGAAATCGTTGACCACCGGAAAATCCATGGTCTCCACCATGTGGTTGATGATCCCCTGAAGGCCCAGCTTGGAGCCGTCCTCGGGGGAGTAGATCCTGGCCACCCCGTAGGCCTCCAGCTCCCGAATCTCTTCGGGAACGATCACCCCGCCGCCGCCGCCGAAGACCCGAATGTGGCCGGCGTTCTTTTCTTTGAGCAGGTCGACCATGTACTTGAAAAATTCCGTGTGGCCGCCCTGATAGCTGGAGACGGCGATGCCCTGGGCGTCTTCCTCGATGGCCGCGTTCACGATTTCGTGGACCGACCGGTTGTGGCCCAGATGAATGACCTCGGCGCCGGTGGACTGAAGGATTCGGCGAAAGATGTTGATGGATGCGTCGTGCCCGTCGAACAGCGAGGTGGCGGTGACCACCCGGACGTTGTTTTCGGGCTGATACGGTTGTGTCGGATTGCTCATGAAACCCTCTCCTTTATATAATGGTATGCGGTGTCGGGGTGTCCGGGTATCGGTCCGGTTCGAAGGATCATTTGTGTGGTTTTTACCATGATCGGAGGGCGGCAGGATCTTCTACCGCCGGCCGGCGCCACACCGGAAACGCACACCCTTTTGAATGCCTGTGTTGCCTGAGTTCTCAGGGATAGTCCTTTTTTTTGGATTCGGGCAGGCCCATGATGAACTCGGTCTGTAGCTCGATATAATCCTCGATGCTGTAATGGCGGGCCAGAAACCACCGCCGAAAGGTCCACATGTGGCCCAGCACCGAAATATTGTGGGCCATCAGCTCGATGGTGCGGTTGTCGAGCCGGGGAAACCGCTTCGATTCGCCCAGGTTGGCCAGCACCTTGACGAAGATGCCGGTGATGTTGACCTCGTTTTCGAGCACTTTTTTGCGCCATTGGGGCGGCAGGGACTGGGTTTCCTGGTAGATAAGCAGGATGTGGTCGCTCATTCGGTGGCAGACCAGAAAATACTCCCGAATCGCCTCCGCCAATGCCTCGGGCCCCTTGCCGGACCGTTCCATGGCCTGGTTGACCCCTCGCTCCACCTCGGCGTGGATGGCGTCGCAGACCAGAAACAGCACGTCTTCCTTTGAGGCCACATATTCGTAGAGGGAGCCGATGGAAAACCCGGCCGCCTTGGCGATCTGGCGGGTGGTGGTCTTGTGGAACCCTTTTTCGATGAACAACTGCACCGCCGCGTCGACGATCTGGCGCCGACGTTTTTTGACCAGTTCAGGGTTTTTAATTTGTGTCGGTATTTCTTTAAGCCTGTCCATAAATCTCGCCCTGTCGAAAAATAGCGTGTAAGATGCCGGAATGCCGGGGAATTACGCCCGCACTCGTGAATATTGCCGCGGTCATCTGAATGAGCGCTCAGTCATGAGCTATCATGGGGATCGATTCCTTGTCAAGCGTTTAAATCAAAATTATCGGGTTTATCAGGGAAAGGTGGGGGGACGGTTTGGGTTGAAAGTTTAGGACGTTGCAGCGGATCGGCGGGGGCCGGGCGGATGGGTCGCACGAACCGGACCCGGTTTGCTTTTTGGGTTGAAATTATCTATACTCCATTTATTCTTATTCGGGAAATCTTTTTTCACCTGAACGGCATTTTTTAGAAAAGGGGGCGGTTCCATGGAAAATCTGCTGAGCATCGGCCTCAACTCGGTCTTCGTGGGCAACATTCTTCTGGCCTATTTTCTGGGGATGTGCTCCTTTCTGGCCGTCTCCCGCCGAATGGAGACCGCCGCCGGCCTCGGGTTCGCGGTCATCTTCGTGCTGGCCATCACCACCCCGGCCAACTGGCTGGTCTACCATTATCTATTGGCGCCGGGGGCCCTGGCCTGGGCCGGGCTGGGCCAGGTGGATCTCTCCTTTCTCAAATTCATCATCTTTATCGCGGTGATCGCGGCCATGGTCCAGATCGTGGAAATGGTCATCGACCGCTACTCCCCGGCCCTCTACACCGCCCTGGGGGTCTTTCTGCCGCTGATCGCCGTCAACTGCGCCATTCTGGGCACCTCCCTGTTCATGATAGAGCGCAGCTATACCTTTCCCGAATCGGTGGTCTTCGGCGTCGGATCGGGCACCGGGTGGCTTCTGGCCATCACCGCCATGGCCGCCATTCGCCGAAAGATGTGGTATGCCGACGTGCCCGAGGGTTTGCAGGGCTTCGGGATCAGCATGATCGTCACCGGGCTGATGGCCATGGGGTTTATGCTGTTTTCGGGGATCACTCTGTAGCCGGGCGGTTACCGGGTTTTCAAACCGGCGAATCGGTATTATGTTATCGGCCGTTATGATAACTTCTACTCAAAGGACGACCGATGCCTGAAACCGATTACTACCAAGTGCTGGGGGTGTCTTCCGAGGCCGACCCCAAAACCATCAAGAACGCCTACCGAAAACTGGCCTACCAGTACCATCCCGACCGGAATACCGACAACCCCGAGGCCGCCGACCGCATGAAGGCGGTCAACGAGGCCTATGCGGTGCTTTCCGACCCGGCCAAGCGGCGGGAATACGACACCCTCAAAAGCCGCTTCGGAGGGGACGCCTACGACCGGTTTCGAAACACCTACTCGGATCAGGACATCTTCAAGGGCTCCGACATTCACGACATTTTCGAGGAGATGGCCCGCTCCTTCGGGCTGCGGGGGGTCGACGCCATCTTCAAAGATTTTTACGGCAGCGGCTACCAGACCTTCAAGTCCGATAAGTCCGGGGTCTACGGCGGCGGCTTCTTCTTTTTCGGCGGTCTGGGTTCGGGCGGCAAACGGCAGGGGCAGGTGTCCGGGTCCGGGGCCAATCCTCTGCTGGAAAAGCTGGCCGGGCTGTTCCTGCCCGGCATGACCGGCGCCAAGGGCCGAACCGCCATGGACATCACCGACGAGATCGCGGTCAGCGGCGATCTGGCCCGCACCGGCGGCCCCTATGCCTACTACCACAAGCTTCGGGACAAGAAGCTGGTGGTGAAGATTCCGCCGGGGGTGACCCAGGGCCGGAAAATCCGCCTGGCCGGGATGGGGTATCCGGGGCCGCCGGCGGGGGACCTGTATTTGACGGTGAAGGTGCGCAATTCGCTGGTTTCGAAGATTAAGAAGTTGGTGATGGGGGGGTGAAGCCCGCCGGTATCATCGGCACATTCGTCGTCTTCAAAGTGCGGGTAAGTACCTGTGCATATATTTCCGTACCTGATTTTGTAGGGGCAATCCTATTGTGTAGGGGCAATCCCCCTGTGGTTGCCCCGGCTATGGGCAGGCACGGGGGATAGGGCAGGCACGGGGGCCTGCCCCTACTCAGCACCTACCTTCCTTATATTTTTCTTCCATTTCTTGAAATATTTCGATCTTATCTATTGAATAAATTCCCATTTTAGGCTAAAGGGAACGATGTTGCATCGTTCTGAAAAGTATTGCGTAACGGCATCCTTGGATTTCGACTGCGCACCCTTCTTCAGCTTCAGAATTACTCAACTGCCTGGAGATGCTCCGTGAGGTTCTTTTTTTCCATCCCCTGTAAATCCGATATGTATTTCTCCCGTTTTCCCGCATGCCGCAACTTGAACCTCAAACGATGCCGAATACCGGTTCCTGCGTGTTCATCCCTGGTCTTTATGAGCCCAACCCCTGACGAATAGGAGGACGAATGGCAAAGAAATATCGAAAGAAAAAAGAGGCTTTCTGGAGCGAGCCTAAAACGACGCTGACGGCGGACCATGATTTGGATACGGTACTTGGTTCGGTGGTCAATCTCCCCATGCGGTGGTGGCGGAAGAATTTTCTGTTTTTCGGTGCACGGGATGACGACCTTTTTTCCATCACCTTCGGCATATTCCCTGCCGTGCCGATCCCCGACAAAAGCCACCCCGTCATCTGCGCTCGCCGGTTCCCCAACACCGGCGGCGTGAAGGTGTATCCCTGTTCGACTCAAAAACCCTGGAAAAGCAAAAAAAAGAGCCCCCGGTACATTCCGGAAGGATGCCGTCTGCTTCATACCGGGGTTGAAACGGACCGCAATTCTTATCTGCTGGAGATGATTCCGATTCGGCTGCCGTCTTCGGTGGCTTATCGCCTTCGGTTTCGGGGCGAGGTGCCGGAGGATTGTATCCAAACAGCGGATGGACACTGAAAGGGGGGGGGTGTAAATGGATATCAAAGGCGAATTGAGGCGTTGGCTTGAAAAGGGCGAAAACCAAGAGCGGTTACGCAAAATCTCACTGGGCATTTTGCGGGCCTGCAAACGGAAGGGCTTGATGCATTGGCTGATCGGAAGAAATCTCCAGATGGAAGCCGTAACCGATGAACTCATCAATGATGTGGCTTCCCAGCTGATTGTGTTTGTGCTGGAAAATAAGCCGTTCCACAAAACCCTGGAAACCCATTACCTCATCCGAGCAGCGGTGGAGAACCCCGCCCGGGAACCGGCCCCGGTATTGAAAGATTTCGGCGGTTTGCTTATGGGCCGCTTCATCAAAAAACTGATCGACAAGGCCCGAGGCAATCGCGACATGGACTCCGGGCATTATTTATATGACCGCATCGAAGACCTGCTGAAAGAGACGGGTGATTCCTTTCACGTATCCAAGGAGGAACACGGGTATTCGGCCTTCAGCATGGTTCCCGATGCCCCCCTGTTGGATGAAGTGTACGAAGATGATTTGGCCCGAATCGCTTTTCCGGATCACCTGGTAGAGGATCGAAGTTACGAAAGCATCAATCGAAAAGAGGTCGTGCCGCCCCTGGCCGAATATTTCTGGACCGCCCTGACCGGTGCATTGGGAAAAGGCCCCTTTCGGATCAATCTTCGGGATTTCATCCATTGGCTCCGTCTCTACATCCCGATGGACATCCCGGTGCTCGCCGGAGACCGGGAATCCGACACCCTGCCGGGTTCGGGCGCCCCTGTGGAAGACTTCGAAGACACCGACATGATCCAAAAGATGCTGCCTTTTGTCATCCACCATCTGACCCGGCAAAACATGCAGGCCTTTTTCTATCACGGCTGCCTGGAATACACGCTTCAGGAGACGGCCAAGGAGATGGGCCTGAAAGGTCCTTCCGGGGCCGATTACCATTTCAGCGAGGCCAAAAAGAAGATTCAGCGCTTCATGATGGAAAACAACCTGCCGGGGCTGAAGCCCGGGGACCTGGATGAACAGTTGTTTGAATTATTTTTCGATCTTTTTTGCCGGACTTTGGAAAAAGACCTCTTCAACCCCGAAATACAAAAGTGAAAGGGGGTAATCATATGCTGAATCGAAACATGTTGCTGGCCCGGGCCAAACAGGAACGCACCTGCCCGCCGTTGTCCGTTCGGCGGGCGGAGGCACATCAAAAAGACATGGAACACCACAAGCGGCTCTGCCCTTCTTGCGCCATGGCGGACACCGAGGCATTGGAGGCCGCTGATGAGCTAATGCAAGGGGTCGTGGATATTCTTCGTCCTTCCTTTAAAAATGCGGGTGGAAAATCGGCCGATCAGGCGGCGGCATCGGGGCAGTTGCGGCCCATTCGGCCGGATCTGGGGTGCTGGTGGCAAGGGTATTATTATAACCCGCCCCTGGTGCTGGTGGTGGAAAACACCTGCATGATTTCAAATGATCTACAGGCGGCCCAGGTGTATAACGAAACCGGCCTCGCCGGGCCCGGGGACCTGATTCTGACAGCCTCTCAGACCGGCCTCGAAAAACTCTTTGTCCAGCCCTGGAACACCTACACCCTGAAAGCCGATCAACTCGGCCCCGTTGTCGGACGGATTTCTCCGGAGATCGTTCAGATCATACAGAGAATGGCGGACGACCCCGGTTGTTTGCCGGAGTGGGCCCCGGTGACATTTCCCTTTCGGGATCATGATCCCCGCCTCTATTTTCGCGAGATCGAAACGGAGGTCGGGTATGTCTTTTCCTCCCGGGCGGCGGCGATCCTGCTGGCCGAGCATGAACGGCCCCTCCTGCAACTGGTGGATGGGTCTGCCGATGCGGTGCAGAAGTCGGTCCGGCATCTGAAGCCGAATGTGATCTGGCGCCGCCGGCCCGGCACCCCCGAAGAGGCGTTGGCGTTTGCCCAGAAGCCCCCCGAAGAGATGGCCATGGCGGCCGGCGGCGCCGACATCGAAGGGGTTTCCGGAAACCTGTTCCTGTTCAACAAAGGCCGCATGGAGATGTTCGATACGCTCCAGGTCCGGGTCCACGGTTGGCGTGAAATCGACGCCGGTGTTGAGATCACGGGCCGTACCTCCGACCTTCCTTCGGAACTGGCCGGCTCCTTTGTGCTCGGGTTTCTCTATTGTGAAGAAACCGGGGTTCAAGGGCCCGGTCTGGCCAATTGGAATGCCGCCGAGCGGCGGTTTCGAATCGTGTTTCCGGATGTGCCGGCGGGCGCCCGGTGTGAGCTGAATCTGGCGGTGGTGGGGGTGCTTGCATGAACGGGTATGGTCTTTGTTCGCTCTCTTGGGCCGATTTTCTCTCGTATTTAAAGGATGCCGAAGGGCGGAAATGCCTGATCCCTATGCTGGAGGAATTGCGTCCTTTTCGATGGGCCGAGCCGGCGGACCTGTCGGTTTTGAAGACGGGCATTCCGCCTGCGTCGCCGCCCGGGTTCCTGAACCTTTGCCGTCGTTATCTGCTCGCCCAGGCCCTATTGCACCCTGTGCAGAAACCGGCGCAGACGCTCTCCGGCCTTCGGGATTGGATCGATCCGGCGACCGTGCTCGAGGGGCTTGCGCGGGAGCCGTTTCCGGCCGGGTCCTGGCGGGCGGCCCCCGTTCTTGTGGTGGATGAAAAGGGGCAGGTCCACCGGCGGTATTTCATCGCCGGTGTCTGCCGATGCGACCCCGGGCCGGTCCTTCCGTCATGGTCCGGGTCCGCTCTGGACGCCGAGGCCCGGTCGGCCGTTGAAGACGCGGCCCGTGCGGTTGCCGGTCTCGGGTTTGTCCCGGCCGATCATCGCCTTTTTTGTTTTCCCCTGGTCCATTCCGACGGCAGGGTCCGCATTCGGGACCGGTCTTTGGGGTTGTCCCTGGCCCTGGCATGGATGTCGGCGGCTGACGGAAAGCCGATGCCGGAGCGGATCGCCGCCACCGGTGCGGTGAGCGAATCCGGGTCGGTGGAGACGGTCGGCTTTTTGGAGAAAAAGACCTCCTTTCTGGCGGATGAAACCCGTCGGGGCGGTTCGGTTCGGGCATTCCTCTATCCCGCCGAAAACAATGAGCCGATGTCCGGCCCGCTCATCCCTGTCCCGGTCTCGACGCTCCAGCAGGCCTGGGTGTTCGCCTGCCTGTATGCGCCCGGCAGGGAGATTGCGCTGCTGCGGTTTTCCGAAATGCTGAAAGATCCGGCGGAATGGGTCCGAAATGTCGCCGGCATTCCTTCTGAATGGCTTCAGTGGGCGCGGCAAAACGGTCATTTGAGGGAGGTGATGTCGCAGGTGGCCTCGAATCCGTCGTTGTTCATCGCCTGGGTGGATGCATTCGGCGCTTTGGTGTCCCGGTGTGAACTGCCGATCGCCCGGGAGATGGCGGCGTTGATTGTGCCCGAAGAACTGGGCAAGCTGATGCATTCGGCCCCTTTGGCCGCCTTTCGATGGTGCAGCCTGAACCTGGCCCTGGCCAACCATGAAGGGGCGTCGGATGAAGCGGATGTCTGGATCGATCGCGGTCTTGAACTGGTCCCGGTGGCCCGGCGGGCGGACCTGGCGGCGGTGGCCGATTTTTTTAATCATCACTGTGTCTCGCTTCACAACCGGTACCGGTTTCAGCCGGGAACGCCGGATTATCTTCGGTCGATTATGAAGCTTCTGGAAGCCCAATACGAAGTTCAGAAGGCGGTCAGCCCGACTTTTCCGGTGCTGGGGCGGCTGTACGGCACGCTGGTGCAGCACCTGGCCTTCTGCGGGGCCGATCATCTGGACCGGGTCCGATCCCTGTCCGAAAAGGCCCAGGTTGCGCTGGGGCGGGATTCGGTGCCCGAGTGCCGGCCGGAGTGGCTCCGCCAGTACAGCTATCTGGCCTATGCCTGTCTGGATGCTGGCAACCTGAAGGAGGCGGAACAGGCCCTGTTTCGCTATCTGGAAGTGAATGATTGGGACGATGCCCGGGGAAAGCTTCCCGACATGAGCCAATGGGAACAGGCGCTCCTGGCTCGGTGTCTGGCCGATTTTCAGGATGCGGGGCTTTGCCGAGCCTATCAGGAGCAAATGGATGTCGTGGGAAAGGATGGATGTGGTGAATATCATCCCTGGCAGCTCTGGTGCTGGAACCGGGGACGGATTGCCCTGTGCATGGGGGATCGGGAAGGGGCTTCGGCATGGTTCGAGAAGAGTGTGGATCTCTGTTTTTCCGGGAATGTCGGGGATACCGTCCGGGTGATGGCCTTGCTTCCGCTGGCCGGCCTTCGGCATATCCGGCAACTGNGGGATGATGCGCTGCATGAGCGGGAGGGGGCGATTCGAACGGCGGCCCGGCGGCTCAATCCCGTGCATTTTCGGATGGTGGTCGAATCGACTCGGTTTGCGGGAATTCTGGAACGGGTCTGGGCTTGCCCGGGAGATCTGTTTCCGTTCAGTTATCGATAAGGAGGTTTTTATGCATGCACGTCCATTGCCCGACACGGCGGTCCTGCCGTCCCCGGCCGATCTGTTCGGGGGGTTGCCGATTCAGCAAATCCGGTGTCGCGTGGCCTTGCCTTCGGATGCGAAGCTGCCCCCGTTTACCGGGTCGGCCTGGCGGGGGTTGATCGGGTGGGAGTTGCAGCGGTTGGTCTGCCCCTTCGACCGGCGGCCGGCCTGCACCGCCTGCACGATTCAGAACCACTGCCCCTATTTTTTGCTGTTGGAGAAGAAATCCGATATGGCCGGGCTTCGCGAGTCGCCCAAGGGGTATGTCTTTCACTCCCCTTTCGATGTCCAGGGGGCTTCGGAGCGGGAACTGCACATTACCCTGTTCGGGTCTTGCACCCGGTTTCTGCCGGTGGTGGCCAAAGCGGTGTTTCGGGCCGGTCGGTCCGGTATCGGGGCGGGGCGGTGGCCGTATGAGGTGGTCTCGTGGGAAGAGGTGGGGCCGGATCAAACGCGGGTTTCGCTGCCCTTGGATCCGGAAGGCTACCAGGAAGCCCGTGGGCCGTTTCCGCTGGGGGACTGGCTGCGGTCCGCCTCGGAACCGGATGAGATCGAACGGGTGCGGTTCGCCACCCCGGTTCGGCTGCGGCGGCAGGGGAATTATCTGAACCGCATGGATTGGCCCTTTTTCTTCGGCAGCCTGGTTCGGCGGCTGGAGGCGCTCCATTGCATTTTCAATGAAGGGGATCTTTTGGGAAAGGACCGCTGGCTTGCGCTTCAGGCCGGGTTTTCGAAGATCAACGGGATCACCGACCGGCTCCGCTGGTATGATCTGAAGCGGTATTCCAACCGCCAGCGCCGCAAGGTGCCGATGGGGGGGCTTTTCGGCGATGTGGACCTGTCTGATTCGCCGGCGTGGTTGGGGGAGTGGTGGCGGGCGGCGGCGGT
>JGI12210J13797_10787887_pt1 | contig 11626 bp, 9 predicted proteins | sample ElkSlonscriptome_3_FD_13797 | JGI IMG/M metagenome (IMG submission 13797) | reverse complement strand
TTCAGGCCAGAAAGCTTCGGGCAAAAGAGCGCAGAAGCTATTCCTTATCGACATATAAACGCGTACATAACAAACAACGATGATCCCATTTGTAGATGAAGGAACCTTCAATGGCAATGTTTTAAGCTCTTGTTCGCCAGTTTTAGTCCATTTCTCAGCCCCATGGTGTGGCTTATGTCGGCTTCTAGAGCCAATGTTGACCCAGATTGAGGCGGACTGGGATGGTCAGCTCAAGATCATCAATGTCAATGCGGACGACAATCTCAAGCTGGCCAATGCCTATCGCCTGCGATCGCTACCGACCTTAGTATTGTTTGATCAGGGCCAGGTTCAGCACCGTGTTGAAGACTTTTACACGAACGATGATTTACAGCTAGCTCTGGGCCATTTCAACAACATCATTGAGCGGCTCACCATGAGCTGCATCCTTTAGAATCGGTACGGCAAGGCCGAGACCATACTGATGCTGAAACTGCTCCTCGTGGGCACCTGTTAGAAACCGATAGAGCGCTGTCCGCTGCTGATCGGGCGGCGCTTTTTTAGAGCTTGGCCGCATGTGCAGCAGCGCCCTGTCCTCTGAGGAGACCTGATCGACATCAATTCCAAGGCTATTCAGCGTTTCTAGCCCCAGCGCTAGCACGTCGCGGCTGATGCCAAGTTTCGCCGTCAGTTCGTCGATGGCTATGCTGTCCTGGGTGCGGATGAGGAATTTCGCGAGACCTAGCATCCGCTGCCAAGTCTCTTCTGGGGAGATGGACAGCGATCGCACCGAAGCGTCGATGGTGTCGGACTGCCAAGGGACGGCGAGTGCTGGCGGGTTTAGTTGCGCCACTGCTGAGGGCAGATCAGCCCGAATCTTGATGATGCGCAGCCGATATTCCTTGCGGTAGCTATCAAAATCTAGCTCTACTAGGGCATGACAGCGTCCTTCAGGCAAATCCTCCTTGCGGTGGCCCCACCAAACAGCGGGGTAGCCTTCTGGACAGGTGTGATCACATAAGCGGCAGGTTGTGCGGGAATAGTAGGTATTTTGCCCGCGCAAATCGGTTTGCTTCGGGCTCCAGGTTTCGGAGAACCAAACCTGTTGCAGCAGCAGTTTTGGTATCGGGTGTCCCATCCCAAAGGGCTCTAGCTGCTTGAGAGCCTGAAATAAAGGCGGTCCCATATCTCGGACGGTGAGAACCGCATCCACGGTTGTCTGGGGGGCTAGGACTGGCGTCACCCGAGCCTGACGATTGAGGGCCGACCGCAGCAGCGGGATATTTTCCGGTGGGATGCTAAGCCCTAGGGCATAGGGATGGCCGCCAAACTGGTGCAGTAGGTGGGTGTGGTGGCGCACAATGTCGTAGAGGTCTAGCCCCGGCAGGGACCGAGCTGACCCTCGAGCCAAAGGCAAGGTTGCTTCTGGAGGTGGAGTTTGCAGCAGCAGCGCTGGTCGGCCATAGCGCTGGGTCACCTGCGCCGCCACCAGTCCCAAAATTCCCACGGACCACTGGGGGTCGCTGAGAACAATAATATGGGTCGTTTGGTCTAACCCCTCGAGCCGAGCTTCAATGTCCTGCACCATACGCTGCTGTAGCGATCGCCGTCGCTGATTGGCTAATTCTGCCTGCTGAGCCAGGTAGGTCGCTCTGCTCTCATCGCGAGTGGTCAATAGCTCAACGCAAAAGCTAGCGTCACCATAAATGCGGCTGACGGCATTGATGCGCGGCCCCAGGCCATAGGAAATATCCGCCGGGCGATCGCCGCTGCGCTGACAGTGTTGAATCAGGGCTTTGAGACCGGGCCGCTGCCGCTGCTGCAGCTGTTCTATGCCCCGCTGGGCCAAGTAGCGGCAGTCGCCCCGCAGCTCAACCAAATCGGCGATCAGACCAATCGCCACCAAGTCTAAGAGAAATTCTGGGGAATCTGGGACATTCCACTGCTCGTACAGCGCTTCAACTAGCTTGTAGGCCACGGCAACGCCAGACAGAGTTGCCAAGGGATGATCTGGCGGTAGACTGCGGGGGTTGACCAAGGCAACGGCGGGAAAGGGAAGCTTACCGGTATCGGGCAGGGTATGGTGGTCTGTGACGATGGTGTCGATACCGCGATCGCAGGCATAGCTGACATCTTCGCCGTGGGTGCTGCCGGTATCGCAGGTGACGATCAGGCTGTATCCCTCTGCTGCTAGGGCATCAATACCATCGCGATTGAGGCCATGGGACTGGGTCAGACGGTTAGGAATAACGTAGGTTAGTTGACCAGGGGGAAAGATAGCCCCAAGGCCCTCCCACAGCACAGCAGTTGCCGTGATCCCATCGGCGTCAAAATCCCCCCAAATTGCCACCTTCTCACCGCGATCGCGGGCCATCGTGAGGCGATTGCAGGCCTGGATCATCCCCTCGCCGAATGCAAACGGAGATAGGGGAGTATACTGCTGCGGATCGAGGAAGGGAGCGATTTGGTGCTGGTCAGTAATACCTCGCGACCATAGGATTTGGGCAACAATGGGGGCAAAGCGCTGACCCGCGTGAGGCAGACCAAGACTGACCTGCTCTACAAAGCCTGCTGGCAGATCGGCTGACGGGAGAACTTGCCACAGGTTTGGGTCGGTTTGGCTATCCATCATGGCATTGCTATCGTAGAACGGACGCTACATTGAGCGATCGCAGTGCCAATAGTTTATCTGTTTTGGGACAGAGCCTGTTCTAGAGAAGAGACAAAAGCAACCCCTTAGTAGGCCCGACTCAGCGTGTAGTCCGCTAACTTGATCAGCGTCTGGCGGCAGTCTGAATGGGGTAAGTCGGCCAGGTGCTCCACCGCAGAATTGGCGTGGCTGTACGCCAAGTCCTTGGCGCGCTGAATTCCCTGACTATCGCCAACAATGGCGATCGCTTTCTCAAGGTCACCATCTTCAGACAGCTCACGGTCTACAAGAGTCGCGAGGTAGGGCTTTTCTTCTAGCGCATAGAGGGCTGGCGCAGTTAGATTGCCGCTCTTTAAATCCGAGCAGGCAGGCTTGCCCAACGCATCGGTAGATGCCGTATAGTCCAGGATGTCATCTACAATTTGAAACGCTAGCCCCAGATGACGCCCGTATTGATAGAGATGATCTTCTAGCTGCGGGGATACATTGCTCAACACGCCAGCGGCCCTAGCGCTATTTGCAATCAGCGATGCCGTCTTACAGTAGCTTTTCTGCAGGTACTGCTCGATTGACAACGTCGTATCAAATCGATTCAGCCCCTGCTGAATTTCGCCTTCAGCGAGATCCATGATCACCTGGGACAGCAGCTTGACCACCGTCAAATTATCGAGGTTTGCCAGGTACCAAGAGGACTGAGCAAACAAAAAATCACCAGCCAGTACAGCAATCCGGTTGCCAAAGCTGCTGTGAACTGTCGGCACACCCCGCCGCGTTGATGCTTCGTCTACAACATCATCATGGACAAGACTCGCAGTGTGAATCATCTCAGTGATCTCAGCCAAACGGCGGTGCTTCGGCGTAATATCCTCTGCTGCCATAGTGGCCCGCGAAATCAGCAAGACTATGGCTGGCCTCAGGCGCTTTCCTCCGGCACCAAACAAGTGCTCAGCTGCTGCATAGAGAATGGGGTGGCGAGCGCCTACAAGCTGCTTTAGGGTTGTAGTGAGCAGATGCAGGTCGGCTTCAACAGGTGAAAAAATAGATGTCGCTGAGGTCATGATTGAGCGGACTCAAACGCGAGTAACGTTTTTTTACATATTTTACATATCTTGACTTTATTCTAAGTCACCTGCTCCCCATCTGCAGAATTGAATTGCAAATACTCGCTCTACTCTTCGATCTGGAGCACTCCGCTTTTTGTGAAGGAATATGCCTGAATTTGCCATTGAAATAAAGATATGGTGAGCCAAATAGCTTTAAAAACAAAGCCTTTACAGATCCTGCTATCGTTATCGGGATTGTTCTCCGCAGAAGATCGCTCAAAAGCAGGGAAATCTGGGACTAGAACTTTCGAAAAAGCGCAAAAACTCCGCACAGATCCTACGAAAGTTATGATACTCTCGTAAGTAAGGAATTAAAAACCTCATATTAATACTAAAGATATATGCGCTCAGGGCGCGGACATACATTTAGGCTTCGATAGCCACCTTGCGCAGACTGAGATTATTCTCGGTTGATAATATTGCAGCTTATTTCATGAGTCGCTTGTGCAAGATGGGGAAGATAGATGTTTCTGTCCCTGCATGCCGATGTTTCAAATGCCGCGAGACGGCTGCGTTTAGCTGCATCGAAACAGTCTGGTAATTTTAGTTCCATTTACCCCAGCTTTGGTTATCCAACGTGACGTTGGTGCCTTGCTTCAGTCGGGTAATCGACAGCCTGCAGTCTGCTGACTCGTCGACCTTCTTCCTTTACCCGACCAACGACTCCCCCCATCTCCTCAAAGACTACTATGGCTCACTGCAACACTTCTCTCATCATTCCATTTCTCGCGGGTGGCTACGTCCTTGCTATCTACCTGCTGCTTTCACTGGTTCAGCGATCGCGACGCATGTCTTGAGTCGCTCTGGTTGCTGCGGGGCACTGCCCTGGGGCATTATCAGGGCACCAGGTATCAGGGCGTCAGTGGTACAGTCAGGTTGACTCCACAGGAGCAGGCTTGATTATGACCTATCGTCGCCAATTCACATAGCGTGTCTATTATTCGGAATTATTCGCACGGGTTCTTAGCCAATCGGTCAAGAACCCGTTTTCTTTGAGCCCAGGCCAGCCGCTCAGACCAGCTGCAAATCCGACAAGTACCGACTTGGCACAATCTGCTCAACTCGCGGCACATAGCCAAGCCATTGGCTTGCTACCTCAGAAAACCTGTCAGGGCAGTCGCTCACGCAAAAGCGCGTGCTGCCCGTCTGCAGAGACTGGTTGTGGCAGGACACCAATGATAAGGGCAGCATTCGAGCTGTCGCGATCGCCACCTGCGCTGCTGGGTCAATGCGGCGCACTGCTGGGGGCAATAGCTCTTTCATAACTGGATCTAGAAGCGGATAATGAGTACAGCCATACACCAGGGTATCAATGCCTTGCTGAAGCAACGGCGCTAAATAGTCGCGGGCAACAGCGCGGGTTTCAGGGTGATGAATGCGATTTTGCTCAATTAGAGGGACAAAAGCTGGACAACCCACTTCCCAAACTTGAGCATCAGGAGCAAGAGCAGTGATAGCGCTTTTGTAGGCATGACTCGCCGCTGTCGCAGGTGTCGCAATCACCCCAATGCGTCGTCCTCCCGCTGTTGCCGCCCGAGCGGCAGGGTCGATCATGCCCAGGATCGGCACGGTAAATTCCGAGCTGACTTGATGCAGCGCTAGCGCCGAACTGGTGTTGCATGCCATCACCACTAGCTTGACCTGTTCATACTCCATCCACTGCAAAATTTCCTGCACAAATTGAATGATGTCATGGCGCGATCGCGTCCCATAGGGTAGCCGTGCCGTATCGCCAAAATAGAGCACAGATTCCTGGGGCAAGCGCTCCCGGATAGCGTTGAGCACCGTCAACCCCCCAACGCCGCTGTCAAAAACGCCAATCTTACCTGTGGCAAAGCCCATGACTTACTTCTCCTTAGCCTCTAGGTCAGCCCCACCTTCAATTGCCATAGATGTGCCTTCTAGAGTGTCTGGTTCTTGCTGAAAAACAACGCGCAGAAACGGTGGTGCAATAAAGGTCGTCATAATCACCATGACGATGATGGCGGCTTCAAGAGACTCAGATAATGCGCCGCTAGCGGCACCAACTCCAGCAAAAACGAGACCCACCTCACCTCGAGGAATCATGCCCACACCGATTGCAAGACGGTTGACGTTGCCTTGGCCAAAGACGGCAAATCCAGTGATCACCTTACCGATGATAGCGATCGCAATCAAAAAGATGGCCATAACCAATGCTTCTCGGTTCGCTGGTACCGCTGGGTTGAGAACGCTCAAGTCAGTTTGCGCCCCCACTGTCACGAAGAAAATCGGCACAAAGAAGTCGGCAATGGGGACCACCTGCTCTTCGAGGTCTTTGCGCTTTTCGGTCTCGGCCAAAATGAGCCCTGCCGCAAATGCACCCAAAATAGCCTCTAGGTTGATCGCCGCCGCAATATAGGCAAGCGCGAACGCAAAAATCAGCGACGAGAGGATCAGCTCGCCTCGGGTATTCATATTATCGACAAGGGCTACAAAGTAAGGGCTCAAAAGGCGGCCCAGCAAAATCGCCCCGACCAGAAATGTCGCTGCCCCAACAATTAAGTAAACGATGTTGAGAACGTCGATTTCACCCGTCTTCGCCAGACTGGCCACAACAGCTAGCACAATGATGCCTAGGATATCGTCTAGCACCGCCGCGCCAATGATGATTTGCCCTTCCTTTGAGCCCAGCTGCTTTAGTTCTGCCAAAACTTTAGCCGTGATGCCAATGCTTGTCGCCGTCAGAGCGGCTCCGGCAAACACAGCCGGAATGGTTGGCACACTGAATAGGCCAATCAGACTCGCCGTTCCCAACGCGAAGGGCGCTACAACCCCAATCACTGCCACAACAGCGGCTTGAGGACCGACGCGAATCAGCTCTTCGAGATCAGACTCCAGTCCAATTTCAAACAGCAGCAGGATGACACCTAACTCCGACAGTACTGAGATCACCTCACTCTGAGAGGCAAAAACGCTGCTCGCCGACTCCGGCGAAAGTCCTGCCGTCGCTTGCAAGAAGTTAATAATGAGAGAATCGGCTCCGGCGTCAGCACCTTCTGGAAAAACAATCAGCTTCAGCACAGATACACCAACAACAACCCCACCAATGAGTTCTCCTAAAACGGGAGGCAAGTTGATCCGTGCGCAAAGTTCCCCAAAAATTTTCGCTGCTAAGTAAACTGTGATCAGGCTCAGCAGCACCCCGGCTAAAACGAGGCTACTGTCCGCAGCCTCACTGGATGCTTCAGAGGCTGCCGCCAAGATAGGCTGAATTGAGGAAGACGGTAGGCCGCCCAAACTGGTGAAGATGTGCGCTGTGAAATCGTGTGCTACGTCAATCATGCAGACAAAATGTGCTTGGTTTACTTAACTATAAACGGCCTTTACGAAATTAAAGAATTCCTCTGAGGTAGCGCAAATCTGCGGAAGGCCTGTCTGTCCATCTCAATTGCTGACTATCTCAATAGGCTGCTCAATAGGCTGACCGTGGTGGCAGGCGCGATTGCAGATATGCTGCAAGCTACGTCAAAAGCTGTGCAAACGATGGTATGTCCAGGTTGCCCCCGCTAATAATAACGCCGACCTTGGCCCCAGAGGCTTGAACTGCCCTGCTGTATAGTGCTGCCGCCGCTAATGCCCCTGTCGGCTCGACAACTAACTTTAGCCGCTCCCACAAGAATCGTGCCGTATCGACGATGGCATCATCGGGCACGCTCACCATCTCATGGACATACTGGAGAATTAGGGGAAAGGTGATAGTTCCCAATGACGGCGTGCGGACCCCATCGGCAATTGTGGTAGGTGATGGAATAGTTTGCAGGGTCTTGCTGTAGAACGAGCGCAGGGCATCGTCTGCTGTTTCGGGCTCAACCCCAATCACCCGGCAGCTCGGGCAAAGCTGATGGGCCGTGATTCCACAGCCTGACAAGAGCCCCCCACCGCCGCAGCAGACCAAGAGGTAATCCATTGGCCCCGCAGCCTCAAATAGCTCCTTTGCTGCTGTGCCCTGTCCGGCCACAACATGGGGATGATCAAAGGGAGGGATGAACAGCGATCCCCGCTCGGCGACAAGCTGCTGACCCAATGCCTCACGGCTGGTCTGACTCCGGTCGTACAATATCACCTCGGCACCGTATCCCTCTGTGGCCTGTCGCTTAACGAGGGGGGCATCCTCGGGCATCACAATAGTGGTTGGGATACCCAGCAGCTGACCCGACAGGGCGATCGCTTGGGCATGGTTGCCAGAGGAGAAGGTGATCACCCCCCGCTGCTGGGCCTCAGGACCAAGCTGACTCATGGCGTTGTAGGCACCGCGAAATTTGAAAGACCCAGTGCGCTGCAGGTTCTCGCATTTAAAGTAGACATCGGCATTGACCCGCTGATTGAAGCTGCGGCTCCGCATCACGGGGGTGAGGTGGGCATGGCCGTCGAGGCGCTGGGCAGCGGCCACAATATCTTTGTAGGAGACCTGTAGCGGGCCGGGGGAGGTGAGATCGGTCATAGTTTGCAGCCAGATCAGCAATTGATGAGTAGCTTATCAGGTGAATTGCTATATATCTTCGTCAGGGCTTTCCCAAATCTTTATCGCCTGTCGCCTACCATCTGCGTGATATGACATCACAAAATCACAAATTATGAAACACCTCCGTAGGCTGCATAGCAGAGCAGCACCCCTAGTTTTTGTGCCTCTCCTGCTCACCGCTCTAACAGGCGTCGGCTACCGCCTCGGCAAAAATTGGTTGGGTATCTCCGATGGCATATCTGGTCGGCTCATGACGCTACACGAAGGTGGATTTCTCGGCAGTGCCTTGGTTCCCGTGTATGTCCTTTTAGTTGGGCTGGGGACGTTGGGTATGGTGGCAACAGGCATCACCATGATGCAGCTAAACCGTAAGTCTCTGGCCGTTCCCGCTAAACGAAGGGGACGATGGATACATCGGGTCTTGGCCCCCATAACGCTGTTGCCTCTGCTGATCACCACCGTCACCGGTATGGCCTATCGTGTTGGTAAAGCCTGGTTTGGTTTGCCTAGCGACCAGGCCTCTCTTCTTATGCGCTTACATGAGGGTGCTTATTTGGGGTCCGCGCTAAAGCCGCTATATGTCTTGTTTGTGGGCGCAGGCTTAACTGGTCTCTTGTGGACCGGTATTCAGATGACGGCTATGTTTCGAGCGCGTAGGACAGCAGACTGATGCCTTGTTGATCTGCGAAAATCAATATGACCTGGTCTCAGCGAGCTACAGCCCATACGCTAGCATTCTGCCTCTGCCTTATTGCACCAGCACAATCGCCCTATCAAAAAGTCCAGGGCTCGCGCGAACCCTGGACTTTCCCAGATTAGAGGAAGCTAGTGAAATTAAGTACCCATCGTCCAAGAATTGATGTACTCGGTTTGCTCTGGCGTCAGCTTGTCAATAGCAATGCCCATTGCCTGCAGCTTCAGCCGCGCAATCTCCTTGTCCACATCCTCCGGAATCGAATGCATGCCGGGTTCCAAGGCTCCTTTGTTCTTCACCAGGTATTCGCAGGCCATGGCCTGGTTCGCGAAGCTCATATCCATCACAGCGCTAGGGTGGCCCTCCGCCGCGGCTAGATTGACCAACCGACCTTCACCCAGCACAATCACTGACTTGCCGTTGTTCAGGTGATATTGCTGAGTAAAGTTGCGCACCTCGGTGACATCCTTTGCCATGTTCTGGAGAGATGCCAGATCGATCTCAATATCAAAGTGCCCTGCGTTGCACACCATTGCCCCGTCCTTCATCACCTCGAAGTGCTCTTGGCGAATGACATGCTTGTTGCCGGTNACCGTGATAAAGATATCACCCTGGGAGGCCGCGATCGCCATAGGCAACACCCGGAAGCCATCCATGGAGGCTTCGATTGCCCGTACGGGATCGATTTCAGTCACGATGACATTGGCTCCCATGCCCCGGGCCCGCAGCGCCGTTCCTTTGCCGCACCAGCCATAGCCAACGACCACGATAGTTTTGCCGGCTAGCAGAATGTTGGTGGCCCGCAGGATGCCGTCTAGGGTGGACTGCCCTGTGCCGTAGCGGTTGTCGAAAAAGTGCTTCGTGTCAGCGTCGTTGACGTTCATGGCGGGGAAGGTGAGAACCCCGTCGTTGAACATGGCCCGCAGGCGCACGATGCCGGTGGTAGTTTCTTCAGTGGTGCCTATGAGGTCAGGAAGCTGATCTTGGCGCTCCTTCACCATTGTCGCTACCACATCGCTGCCGTCGTCAATAATGATGTTGGGCTTGTGGTCTAGCGCTGTCTGCACGTGGCGATGGTACATGGCATTGTCTTCACCTTTCTGGGCATAGACGGCGATGTCATAGTCCACCACCAGGCTAGCCGCCACGTCATCTTGAGTGGAGAGGGGGTTGCTTGCGATCAAGATAGCGTCAGCCCCTGCAGCTTTGAGGGCGATCGCCAAGTGGGCTGTCTCGGTGGTGACATGGCAGCAGGCCACCAGCTTTATCCCGGCCAAGGGCTTCTCGGCTTCGAAGCGCTCTTTAATCTGGCGCAGTACCGGCATTTCGCGACCGGCCCACTCAATGCGTTTCTTTCCTAGGGGCGCTAGGGAAAGGTCTTTGACATCGTGATTTAGTTGAGTAGTAGTAGTCATAAGCAGATTGCAACGGAGTAACTGTGATTGGCAAACGGTCGAGTGAGGTCAGGGCAGCAGTATAGCGTAGCTATTCACACTCACTAAATACTAACGGTTTCTGCAAATGCTGACGACTGCCTGCTCAATAGCGCCTGCTGCTGTGTCACCCCTATGGTGTGGCATAGTGTGTGGCATAGTGATGTTACATTAGCAGGCAGGCCAGCCTGCTGTAGGCTCGCCCATCCGTTTTAAGGTGCCGTCTATGGAGTCATTGACCTCCGCCCAAATTGCCCAATATCGCTCTGCGTTGTCCACCGTCTCCGACGCGCTGCTTGCCCTAGATATGGTTGAGGACTGCGAGGGTGATCTTGAAGATGCGGCCATCGCCTTGGCGCTGCAAGTGGGTCAAGAGCCAGACCGCTCAGACCGTTGGTTAGATGGACTGGCCAAGCGCTGGCGCGTCGCCCTTTGCGATGCGGATATTCAGGCCCATATCCACGAGGGCAGATTGGCAACAGCAGCTCAAACCCTCGTCAATGCCGTGACTCTCCCACCCCGACTGGTGACGCTGGTGATCATCTACACCCATCAGCAGGGCATTGCTGAGTTTTGTCAGGCTCTGAATGTGACGCTAGACCCGTAACATGAGCCGCTCTGCAGCCCTGTCGCTGCTGCGAATCATGGGCCTTGTCGTCCTGTTAGTGGCTCGGCCCGCTGGGGCTGATGAGGCTGCTGCCCTTTGCCCTGCCCAGCTAGAAGACCGGCTAGAGGCGATCGCAGCGGAACAGCTGAGTGACCAAACCCGCTGGGGGGCGATGGTCCAGCCCTTGGGAAACGACGGCTCTGCCCTCTATGCCCGTAACCCCCAGCAGTACTTTACTCCTGCCTCCAATGCCAAACTATTGACGGCAGCGGCAGCGCTGATACATCTCGGGCCAGACTTTCGCCTGTCTACGTCGGTATATGCCGCTTCCTCGGCAGCGGCTGATTTTGAAGATGCCTCCTCCCCCTTAGCGCTAAGGCTGGTGGGCCAAGGAGACCCTAGCTTTACCAGCGACGATCTACGGCAGATGGCCTACCAGGTCAGCCAAGCCGGGATCACCCAAGTGAGTCATGTCATAGGGGACGAGCGCTATTTGGGCGATCGCTTTATCAACCCGACTTGGGAGTGGGAAGATGTGCAGTCAGGCTATGGTGCTCCCGTCAGTAGTTTGATGGTGGACCAAAACGCCATCGGCATCAGGCTGTTTCCGCAGACTGTGGGTCAGCCGCTGCGGCTAGAGTGGGAGCAGCCGCAGATGGCCAGCCAGTGGCAGGTCA
>JGI12210J13797_10481574_pt1 | contig 11630 bp, 10 predicted proteins | sample ElkSlonscriptome_3_FD_13797 | JGI IMG/M metagenome (IMG submission 13797) | reverse complement strand
GCCGCGAGCTCGGCCGGACCCTCGAGCCCGGCGAGCGCGTCCGCGTGTGGATCGACCCGATCGTCTACGCCGCGATGCTCGACGCCCCGCGCTACGAAGTCGACGGTCGCGCCGCCTTGATCCCCGCCGGCAGCCACAGCGTCGGCACCCCGCAGTCCGGTCGGCTGATCAACGCCGCCGCGCTCCCGCCCGGCCCCGGCTACGAGATCCTCTACCCCCACGCGGCCTACGGCACGACCTGGACCCTCCGCCACCTGATCAGCGCCCTCGACCAATTTCATCGACGCGGCGCCTACCACCAGGACCTCATCATCGGCGTCATCAGCCGCAAGCGCGGCGGGCGAATGGGCGGCCACGTCTCCCATCAAAGCGGCCGCGACGTCGACATCCGCCTCCCGGTCAAGCGCGGCGTCCGACGCAGCCAGCCGGCCCAGGGCCGCCGCGTCGACTGGTCGGCGGCCTGGGCCCTCGCCCGCGCGCTGGCCGACTCGGGCGGGGTCAAGCTGATCTTGCTCAGCTATGGCGCGCAGCGGCGGCTGTATCGTCAGGCCCGGCGCGAGGGCGCGAGCGAGGCGCTGCTGGCTGACCTGTTTCAGTACCCGCGGCCGATCGGGTCGGACAACGGGTTGATCCGCCACTCGCCCGGGCACAAAGGCCACTTTCACGTCCGCTTTGGCTGCGGGCCCCACGAGCCCGAGTGCGGGGACTGAGTCACGCCAGATCATCCAGCCTCGCCTGCAGCTCGGTCTCGAGCCAACGACGTGCCGGGTCCTCGCGACTCAACTGCATCGACTGCATGGCCTCGCGCAAGATCTCAACTGCCTCACGGGTGCGGCCAAGTAGGCTCAGACACCTCGCTTTGACCACCAACAACGCGACGAGTAGACGGTCATCGTCCCCGTGGTTGGCCGCCAACACATCGATGGCTTCGCGGGTGAGCTCCAGCGCCTCCGAAACCCGAGAGCCGATTGAAGCTGCGCCAAGATGCCCGAGCATCGCGGCAAGCAACCGCCGCTTGGCGCCGGAGGGCCCGTCTGCCTGCGGCGAAGCGCGAAGCTCAGCTATCAGCCTGCGAAGCAAGGGCTCCAGCTCCGACAGCTCCGTGCTCGACTTCCAAGCCCGCAGCGTTCGGACCAGCAGGCCATCCCGATTTGCTTGTTCCAGTTCGTGAATGAAGTGATCTGTCCTGTGGGCTGCCGGCGGATCGCTCATGCCCCGTTCTTCGCGGCGTGACTGTTGGCGATGCGTACGACCTGATCCCGGATCAACGGGTGCAGATCGTACCACTCCTCACCGTTGCGGTAGCACAGCAACAGGTGGGTATCGAAAAACCGCGACAGCGCCGGGATCGCGGCGTGCTTGGGTAGCTCGGCCTCGTGGCTGCTCGCGACCTCGGACAGCCACAGGCTGTCTTCGATCGAGATCGGCAGGTAGTCGTTGCGCAGGCGAGCGAGCTCGTAGTCGATCGCCGCGCGATCGAGGGGGATCGACGCGCGGTTCGAAGCAGTCATCACGATGCCCTGAAGCACGCGAAACAGGTCGCGCAGGTAGCCGCCGGTGCTGAGCACGACGTGGATGAAGTCCTCGCGGCTGGCGAACACGCGCTGCCAGTCTCCGCGCTGCTCGACGATCTTGGTCAAGGTCGCGAGCCCCGGCTCGAAGCGCCGATCCTCGGCGCGCCCGCGGACCTTGATGCACGGCAGGGTCTCGCTGCTGTCGTAGAGCTTCGAGACCCCCGGCGAGCGGATCTCGAGCCACGGCGGCGCGGTCGTAGAGCCGGACGTAGCGCTCGTCATCGGGCTCCAGCGGCTTGTCTGCAAGGTTTTGGTAGAACCCGCGCAGGAACTCCTCGTCCGCGTCCGCCACGCTTGCGACGCTACCACGGCCCGAACCGGCGGCGAAGCGAGTCACGCCTACGAAGAGCTGTCGTCCCCGGAGTCCTCGCCCTTGGCGCTGGCCTCGAGGTCGAGGTCGTCGAGGCTCATGGTCTGGGTCGTCGACATCCGCGCCTGAGCCAGAGCCTGCGGGGTCGGGTACTTGGCCTTGGCCGCGGGCGTCTCGAGCCAGCGCGCGAAGGTCGCTTTGACCTGGTACCAGTGGGCGACGTCGCGGATCTCGTACTCGCGAAACAGGGTCTCGCGCCGCGGCGGGTTGCCCCACGAGGTCTCGACGCGAAACTCGGCCGTGAAGTAGCGGGCGATGTCGCCGTCGAAGTCGAAGCTCGCGCGGTCGTCGATGGCCTCGAGCTTGGGGTCCCGCTCGTCGGCGTGGCTGTCCTCGTCGTCGCTCGACGCGTCGCCCCGCTTGCGGCGCAAGCCGAGCGTCGAGAGGATCGAGTCGAGCAGCCCCATCGGGGCGAGCCTAGGGGATCCCCGACCAGAAACCAAACTAAGGCGACGCGCCGGACTCGGGCGCGAGCAGCTTGTCGATGGTCCCGCGGCTGATCGCGTGATAGCCCGGCTTGGCCTTGGCGTAGATCGCCTGGGCCTGCTCGCGCCCTTCGGGGGTCGAGCTCAGCGCCCGGTAGATCGGCGTGAGAAATTTGCGTCGGCCGACCTCGATCAAAAACGACTCCATGCGCTCGTAGGCCGGCTCGTAGCGGTGCTGCGCAGCCATCTCCAGCCACTCTCCGAGGATCTCGGCGTTGGTCGACTCGGTCAGCGAAAAGGCCTTGTCGAGCTCGCCCATGCGCTCGGCACCGAGGTCCTCGGGCAGCGAGCGCAGGAAGTGGAGCCAGTGCCAGGCGGTCCAACCCTTGGGCCGGATCTCCTTGGCCTCGAGCTCGCCTGCGCCAAAGCTCTCGGCGTCGGCGGCGACGTCATCGAGCAGGTCCGACTCGGGCTCGGGCGCCGATGCAGGCAGGCCGGGCTGGTCGAGCCAGGCGTCGAGCTTGGGCTTGGTCTGGCCGTCGAGCAGCTCGTGCTCGGCGAACAGCTCACGCTCGACGAAGCTGCGAAACTCGGGCGTCGACACGCTGCCGAAGGTGTGGGTCGAAAACCACTTGCGCAGGAATTGATCGAAGGCCTCGCGGCCGTAGGCCTGCTCGAGGCGGACGAGCAGCAGCGCGCCCTTTTCGTAGGGCACGCCCGAGAAGCTCGCGTCGGGATCGACGCCGCGCAGGTCCTGGGCGAGCTTTTGGAACTCCGGCTTGTCGCCGAGCTGGGCCGGATCCTCGAGCTCCTCGACGAGCTCGCGCTTGCCGATCACGGCCTCGATCGTGGCCCGCTCGAGGCCGTAGATCTGCTCGACGATCCGCCGCTCGAAGTAGACGGTGAAGCCCTCGTTGAGCCACAGATCGCCCCAGGTCGCGTTGGTCACGAGGTTGCCGGACCACGAGTGGGCGAGCTCGTGGGCGATGACCGAGACCAGCGAGCGATCGCCGGCGAGCAAGGTCGGGGTCAGGAAGGTCAGGCGCGGGTTCTCCATGCCGCCGAAGGGGAAGGCCGGCGGGAGCACGAGCACGTCGTAGCGGCCCCAGGCGTAGTCGCCGTAGAGCTCCTCGGCCGAGGCCAGCATCTGCTCCATGTCGGCGAATTCGTCGGCCGCAGCCTCGACGACGCTCGGATCGGCCCACACGGCGGTCCGCGGCCCGACCTCGCGGCGCTCGAGATCGCCGACGGCGAGGGCGACGAGGTAGCCCGGGACCCGCTGGGGCATGAGGAAGCGAAACGAGCGGGTCTTGGGGTCGCGACCTTCGCCCTCCTCGATCGGTCCGCGCTGATCGGCGGCCATGACCGCGGTGAAGCGCTCGGGCACGACGACGATCGCGTCCCAGGTCGCGCGCACGCCGGGGCTGTCCTGGGTCGGGATCCACGAGCGAGCGTGGATCGCCTGGGACTGGCTATACAAAAACGGCGCCTGCTTGCCGGCGGTCTGGGCCGGGTCGAGCCACTGGAGGCCGGTCGCGCTCGGGCGCGTCGCGTAGCTGAGCTTGACCGCGTTGGCGCCTGCGGGCAGGTCGACGATGAGCGGCGCGCCGAAGCCGGGGTCGCCCTCGCCGAGCTCCCAGGTGGTCTCGGCCCAGTCGTCGCGCTCGCGGACCGCGTCGAGGGCGAGCTCGGGGATCCCGGCCTCGCCGGGCGTGTCGGGCAGCGTGGTCGCGTAGGCGCCCTTGATGTCGAGGTCGCGGCTGTCGAGGATCAGCGGGGCCTCGGGATCGCTGCGATCGAGGAGCAAGACCGCGTCGCCGGTCAGGGTCTGGGCGTCGAAGTCGACGACCCAGTTGAAGCCGAGGTGGCGGACGCGGACCTGGTCAGGGCGGCTGTAGGAGTGGGGATCGGGGCCGGCGTCGAGGCTCGCGCGGGGCTCGGGCTCGGGGGTCTTGGGCTCGCTGGGTTCGCTCACGGGCGGCTCCTTGGGCGCGGGGCTCGACTTCGACTTGTCTGGGGTCGCCGGCTCGCCCTTACAGCCGACGAGGGCCAGCGCGAGCAGGCTGATCGAGAGAAAACGGGGCGACGCGCGCACGGTCAGAGCTTATACCTCATGCTCCCATGAGCTGGTTTGCCGAACGTTACGGACCCTGGGCGCTGATCGCCGGCGCCAGCGAAGGCATCGGCGAGGCCTACGCCCACGCCCTCGCGCGCCGCGGTCTCGACCTCGTGATGCTCGCCCGCCGCGAGGACAAGCTCCGCGCCTGCGCCGAGGGCGTCGCCCGCGAGCACGGCGTCGAGGTCGTGCCCCTGTCCGTCGATCTCGCCAGCCCCACGCTGCTCGACGAGCTGCGCGCCGGCGTCGGCGATCGGGTCATCGGCAGCTTGGTCTACAACGCCGCCTACTCGCGCATGGCCGGGTTCTTCGACCAGAGCCTCGACGACAAGCTCCGGACCCTCGACGTCAATTGCCGCGCGCCCTTGCTGCTGTGCCACGAGTACGGCGCGGCCATGCGCGCGCGCGGACGCGGGGCGATCATCTTGATGGGCTCGCTCGCCAGCCTCCAGGGCTCGCCGCGGCTTGCGACCTACGCCGCGACCAAGGCCTTCGATCTGATCTTGGCCGAGAGCCTGTGGGGTGAGCTGCGCGACCACGGCGTCGACGTCCTCGCCTGCGTCGCCGGCTCGACGCGCACGCCTGGGTTCGAGGCCGTCGCCAGCGCTGCCAAGGGTCCGGTCATGGAGCCGGCCCAGGTCGTCGAGGAGGCGATCGCCGCGCTCGGCTGGCAGCCGCGGGTCATCCCCGGCCTGCCCAACAAGCTCGCCTCGCTCGTCCTCGCCGGCCTGCCTCGCCGGCGTCGGGTCTTGATCATGAAGCAGGCCCTCGGCGACAGCGGCGGCTCGCGCGAGGACTGAAGCCGAGCGGGCTGCTGGAGCTAGAGATACTCGAATACCCAGCGCATCGGCTCGTTGGGGTCGTCGCTGTAGTAGTCTTCGGCCGTGGTCAGCTCCGAGCCGCTGAGCTCGGCGGCCTTGAACACCCAGCCCTTGACGGCGAGGAACAAGGCCCTGGAGGGCTCGGGCACGTCGGACAGCTCGAGGGTCACGCGCTGCTTGTTGTCGGGATCGCGGCTGGCCGTCATGGTCCCGAAGTCGTACTGCGAGTGCCAGGCCTTGGCCGCGCGGTTGATGAGGAAGTTGAGGTTCCCGAACCGGAAGAACACCCGGTAGATCCCGGTCAGGTTGTTCTCACACGAAAACGAGCCCATCTCGAACACGAGCTGGCCGTCGCCGGTCCCGAGCACGCGATCGATGGTCTCGGACAGCTCGACGTAGACCTTGTAGGGGTACCAAACGGTCTCGAGCGGGCCGTCCTCCATGATCTTGCGGGCTTCGGGGCCGAGCGCGGCGAGGACTTTTTGGAAGGCCTCATCGCCCCGCTGCCGCACGTATATGTAGCGCGAGCGGATAACATGGCCAGTAGTCTGCACGGCCCAAACCTAAGCCAAGATGGGGGCCGATGGCCACCACAACTTCAATTGCTCGCGACCTCGGCGCAACGGCGGCATGAGCCCCGCCGACCCCATCGCCTTGTGGGCGAAATCTGGATCAGACCACACGCTCGCGCGACGCCGACACAAAGCGCTCGCGAGACGTTTAGACTCTCAGCGTGGGCAGCCTCCCGTTTGCGCTGACGAACGCCGACGGTCGAGCGATCGAGGTCTCGCTCGTCGATGGTCCGTGGGACGTCGGCTCGGAGGAGCGCTGGCTGGTCCGGCTCGCCGACGACAGCCTCGCGGTCGTCAGTCGGCTGTCGCCCGCGCTCGCGCGCGACGAGTCCGTGCGCCGCCGCTGGGTCCGGGACGTCGAGCGCCTCGACACCTACCGCGTCGCCAGCGTCGCGCCGCTGATCGCGATCGGTCCCCAGCCCGATCCCCGTGATCCGAGCGCCGAGCCGCCGTGGCGCCTGCGCGTCGAGCCCGAAGGGGAGCGGCTCTCGACGTGGCTGGCCCGGGCGCCGGTCCCGATCGACGAGCTCGCCGAGCGCATCGCCGCCCTCGCCGACGCCCTCCACGCCGTCCACCTCGCCGGCGCCGTGGTCCGCAAGCTCCACCCCCGCGAGCTGGTCTGGACGCCGCAGCGGCGGGTGGTCCTGACCGACATCGGCCTCGCCCGCGTCGACTTGCTGTCGAGCCACACGGCGTCGAGCCTCCTGGTCAGCGGCTCGGCCTACGCCGCGCCCGAGCAATTGATGCGCACGATCGTCGATCAGCGCGCCGACCTCTACTCGCTCGGGGTCATCGCCTGGCAGGCGCTGACCGGCTCGCTGCCCTTCGGCGAGGGCCCGGCGCTGTTGCGCGAGCGGGTCAAGCTCCCGCCGATCACGACCTTGCGCCCCGACGCGCCGCCGATCCTCGACACCTTGCTCGAGCGCTGCCTGGCCGAGCGACCCGAGCAGCGACCCGACAGCGCCGTCGAGGTCGCCTGGGTCCTGCGCGGCGGGGCCGGTGAGAGCCTCGCCCGGATCGAGCAGACCGTGTGTCAGCACTGCGGCGCGGCCCTGCGCCTCGGTCAGCGCCTGTGCCTCAGCTGCGGTCGCCTCGGGGTCCGCTTTCGCCACCGCGAGCACCACGAGCGCCGCGACAGCTGGGGCGTCGAGCTGAGCTCGCTGGCCGAGGACGCCGCGTCGCTGACCAACCTACGTGAGTTCATCGACTCCGTCGCCCGCGGTCCGATCCGCCACGACGAATTCGTGATCGGCGACGTGACCTTGTACTCCGACCATGAGCTGATCTGGCGCAAGCGCCTGCCCGCGCGGCTGTTCGACAACCTCGACGAAGCGACCGCCCGGGAGCTGTGCGCGCGGATGAGCGAGCTCGGCCTCGATGTCCGCCCGATCGAGCCGAGCCACGCCGAGCGCTGGACCGCCGCCGGGATCGTCGCGTCGGTCGCGACCATCGGCCTGGCCGTGGCCGCGAGCACCCTGACCGCCGGGACCGCCGTGGCCGTCGGCATGGCCGGCGGCCTGCTCAGCGCGATCGTCCTCGGCCGGGCCAGCTCGGCGATGGCCGACCGCCGGATCCGCCCGCTGTACCAGCTGCGCGAGCAGCCCGCCGCGCTCCCGGCCTCCGATCCCTTCGTCGCCCGCCTCGCCGCCCTGCTCGACGAGACCGAAGCCGGCCCGACCCCGGCCGACGTCCGCGCTCAGCTCGGCGAGCTCGCCCTCCTCGTCCAGCGCCTCGTCGACCGCCGCGCCGAGCTCACCGGCCTCTACCAGGACCGAGAATTCGAGCTCCTGACCGCGCCCGTCGAGCCGCTCATCACTCAACTCGAGCGCCGCGCCGCCGGCCTCGCCCGCTTCGACCGCGAGCTCGCCGAGCTCGACGAGGCCGCCATGGTCCGGGCCCTCGCGGCCCTCGACGCCCGCGGCGTCGACCCGGGCAAGCGTGAGCTCGAGCGCCGCCGCCTGCTCGACGGCCTCGACCGCCTCCGCGCCCTCGAAGATCAGCGGACCGCCGCATTTCATGGTCTGCTCGAGGCCGCGACCTTGCTCCGCCGCGCGATCGATCTGGGCCTCGGCGTCCACGACGGCGCCGCCGAGCAGCAGCGCCAGGTCCAGCTGGCCCTGGCGGCGCTGTCCTAGCAGCCCGTGACCGACCGCGCGCGCCTCAAAAAGTCGACCTACGCAGGGATCGATCGGCGCGCGTCCCAGTCTATCGCTCGTGAAGACGCTGGCCCGGGCAACCGGGCTCGGGTCGAGGTTCGGGCGCGGCGATCACGGAGATCGCCTCGGGGGACCGGACCTCAGAACGAAGACACGATGACGAACAACAACAACATGGGACACCGCAGTGACAACTGGATGGGCGCGGGCGTGCGGATCGCCTGCGCGGGCGTGAGCTTGGGGCTCGCGCTCGTCGCCCAAGACGCCGAGGCCGCGACCAACGTCGCCTCGACCTGCGAGGCGACGGCCTTTAGCCTCGACGAGCTGGTGAGCTGCATCAGCGAGCACATGCCCGCCAAGGACTCCGACGGCTTCGTGCTGCCGAGCACGATCGCGGACGCCGAAGCCGACTGGCGGACCTTGGTCTCGGACCTCGTGGCCATGGACGAGATCAGCGACTGCGACACGATCTCGGTGCCCAGCGCGCTGGTCGGGATCTACGAGGTCTTGCCCTTCTACGACAGCTACCGCGGGCGAGAGTACTGCGTGGCCATGGAGGTCCTCGACGGTGACGACGACGGCGCCGTCGACTACGGCTGGGGCACGCTGATCGTCGATCCGACGCCGGAGCGCCTGCTCAGCATCGACATTCCCCACCCGCTCGCGGACAACGACACCAACGTCGAGGGCGTCGCGATCTTCGCGGGGGTCGGCGCGCACACCTTCCTCATGGCCGGGTCGCACCGCGAGGCCAACGACGCCGACAGCAGCGCGTGCCAAGCCGACGAGCACGAGTCCGACGTCGCCCACGCCATCGACAACCTGTTCTTCCCGGCGGCCGCCGAGATCGACGACTACTTCAGCGCGGCGCTCCTCGATCACACCGCGATCCAATTCCACGGCATGGACGCGGAGGCGAACGACAGCGGCTGCAACGGCGTCGACGTGTACATCACCCACGGCTCCGGCAATGCGCCCACACCGGGCGACTCGATCGTCGGGCTCAAGTCCTCGCTGCTCGCGCAGGAGCCGAGCTGGACCGTGGTCAACCCCGGCGACTCGCCGAGCTGCGGCAAGAACGGGGCCAAGAACGTGGAGGGGCGCTACATCAACGCGGGCGACGAGTCGCTGGTCTGCGGCTCGAACCTCGGCAGCTACTCCGGTCGCTTCATCCACATCGAGCAGCACATCGACAACGACCTCACGACCTACCGCAACCCGCGGACCTGGATCGCGGCGATCGAGGGCGCCTTCGCCCCGCTGAGTCCACCGCCGCTGACGAGCACGATCAGCTTCCAAAACGGCGCCGCGCCGACGGCCAGCTACGCCGGCATGACCGACACCTACCTCGAGGCCGACGACACCGACGACAACAACGGGGACAAAGGCGCGTGCGAGGTCGACGGCGACATCGGGGACGAGAAGTGGCAGGCGCTGCGCTGGGACGTGAGCGCGATCCCGCCGGGTAGCGTGATCGACGAGGTCACCGTCACCATCGAGGTCACCAGCGCGACCGACGCGATCGGCTACTACGCGTACCCGCTCCACCGCCCGTGGTCCGAGGACGACGCGACCTGGGACGAGTACGACGACGGGCTCGACTGGCAAAGCGGAGGGGCAAGTGGCGCGGCGGACCGCGAGTCGACGCCCGTGGCCCTGTGGGCGCCGCAGAGCAAGGGCACCCACACCGTGTCGCTCAACCCCGACCTCGTCCAGGCCTGGCTGGACTTCCCCTCGCTCAACGACGGCATCTTGCTGGCCAACCCGGCCAACGACGACGGCCTCGACTTTCACAGCAGCGAGGCGACGACGGTCACCAAGCGGCCCAAGCTGACTGTCGTCTATCACTGAGCGAACACGGTGGCTGAGGCCGCCATGTCAATGAGGCCCCCGGGCTTCACGACCTCCGTCGAGTGTGGGCACACCACCTCGACGGGGGTAGGGTCCTCGCATGCACGCCTGGGCCCGCTTGTTTGCTCTCGCCGCCACCCTGCCGCTGTCCCTCGCGGGATGCGAGCGCAGCTCGCCCGGCGGCGAGGATCACGACACGCCCCCGTCGAAGACCACGACCGAGACCGGCCCAAGCCGCAGCGACGCGGTGGACGAACCCGAGCCCGAGTCCGAACCCGAGCATCCGCTCGCGCCCCGAGCCCCCACCGTGCTCGCCTTCGCCGAGGCCCCGGCCAAGGGCGCGCCCAACGGACGCAGCGCCGTGACCCTGCTCGCGGAGGGCGAGGAGGCCGTCGTCACGATGCTCGAGCTCGATCCCCACGCCGCGATCCCCGAGCACCGCGACGGGACCGAGGTCTTCCTCCACATCCTCTCCGGCGGCGGAACCATGACCATCGACGGCGAGGACTACGAGCTCGACGCCGGCGCCACCGTGTACGCCCCCGCCAACGCGGCGCTCGCGTTCCACAACGGCGCCCGGCCCCTGCGTGCGCTGCAGGTCTTCGCCAACCCCGGGCCCGAGTCGAAGTACGACGGCTGGGCCAAGCTCGTGCGCCCACCGCTCGCGCACGAGACCCGATGTCGGGAGCTGGCCGAGGTCTACTGCGCCCCGCCGAGCCCCGCCGACATCGCCGCGGTCGAGGACGAAGACGAGCTCGACACGGTGCCCTTCGAGCGCCTGTCCCTCGAGGCCCAAGCGACGTGGATCGCCACCTGCCGCGAGCGCGTCGCCAAGCTCGACGACGCGCAGCTCGGGCAGTTCGACTCGTGCGTCGGCTGCGTCGCGTCGTGCGAGGACGCCATGGATTGTCTCGCGGGCGCGGACCTGTGTGAGCTCTGAGCGCGGCTGTCGAGCCGCTACGTCGGTCAAAACGCGCGGGATCAGCAACTTGGCCCTTTCTGGCCGCCCCCAAAGCTTGGTACCGTAGCCGCCCCGAGGCCCCATGTCCGAGTCCGTCGTCCGAGTCGATCTTCGCCAAGCCAACCTGTCCGAGTCCGCCCGCCTGCGCGACGGCGACAAGCCCTTCATCGCCCTCGACGCACCGCCGCCGGTCCGCAGCCTGCTCAAGGTCAGCGAGGGCGAGGGCGAGTCGGTCCGCGCGTTCGAGGTCGGGCGGGTCATCGAGGTCGTCGATGACAGCGAGCCGACCCGCGGGTGCTACGGCAGCTTCGTCGAGCTCGACCGGCTCGAGGATCAAAAGAAGGTCGGCTCCGAGCACCTCGAGCCGGGGATCAGCAACAGCGGCGTGCCGGCGCCCGTGGTCATCATGAGCACCGGCGACATGATGCTCGGCGAGGCCGGCGAAGAGGGCGAGGCCGCAGCCGCGGCCGACGCCGAGGGCTCGGACGACGGCGACAGCGACGACGCAGACGCAGACAGCGACAACGCGAACGCAGACGGCGACGCGTCCGAGGCCGACACGCCCGATACGGACGGCGACGACACGTCCGATACGGACGGCGACGACACGTCCGATACGGACGGCGACGACACGCCCGACAACGACTACTAGCAGCCCGTGTCCGGTGGCTCCGACCCAGAGCTACAGCAGCGTGTACAAAGCCCCCCACGGGGGCGCCACGTACCCTCAGAGTCAATTAGCCCAAGACCGAAGCCGGAGCGAAGCGGAGGCTTCGCCGCAGTC
>JGI12210J13797_10262942_pt1 | contig 11630 bp, 10 predicted proteins | sample ElkSlonscriptome_3_FD_13797 | JGI IMG/M metagenome (IMG submission 13797) | reverse complement strand
ACATTCGAAAGTTTGGGGTACACTTGTTTCGTGATAACAATACTAGCATGCGTCACCTGTTGCTTAAAATTGAGAAAGTTGTCAGAGACTACTTGATTGGTATTTTTCAAGTGATACTTATTTTGGCCGTTTGCAATTGTATAGCATTATGGCTACTGGACGTTCCTAACGCGCTGTTTTTTGGCATATTTTCGGCTTTGCTCAATGTAGTGCCATTTATTGGCCCATTAGTAGGCTCACTAATACCTGCAATGTTTGCTATGGTCATTCATAACTCAGCGCTTTCTGCAGTATGGGTTATACTGTATTTCACAGTGATTCAAACATTAGAAAGCTACCTAATTACCCCAGGTATCGTTGGTAATAAAGTGAAGATCAATCCCATGTTTACGCTCTTGGCTATTTTTGTGGGAAATCTAATTTGGGGAGTGCCAGGTATGATATTGTTTATACCTTTTACCGCTGTATTAAAGCAAATATTTAACGAAGTATCGGGCTTAAGTCCTTATGCATCGCTGCTGGGTGAGCTAGACGGTGAAAAGTTGGCTAACGAAGCTCACGGGGACACTACTGCTTCTTCCGGTAGCTGAATATCTTTTCGGGAAAAACCAAATAAGCTTGCTACTAGCTTAGAAGGCGGCTTAGACACCAAATTTAGGTACTGTTGCAATTTTAGTGAATAACGATTAGCTGCTATACGGTAGGCAAAATCTGCTTTTTGTAGTTGTTCAATGCTGCTTTGATAAATTTTGTGTTTTCCTAATTGATCTGGAAGGTTGTCTATTTGTTCAGATAACTGCTGTCCAGAAGATACAATCTTGCTCGCGGTAGTAGCATTTTTATCTACCGAGTGAAAAGACTGTACTATTCGCTGAAGCAGTGTACTCAGGGAAGCATCATTTCCCTTAATATTCGATAACTGAATAATAATATTCTGCCGAAGGGAAGCGTAGCGATATACTAGTTTAGCCGCTTCCTCTACTTCTTTTTTTCGGGTTTTGAGCGAATGATAATTGACTATTCCCCAAAGAAAAATGAATCCGGCAACTGCTACGATGATGGGTAGAAATCCCATAGGTTTATTTGATGTGTTTGATTTGTTAGTGCCATGGTGTCCGTGAGTATCTTGAACCCAAAACTTACCATACAACTAAGCACTATAACACTATATCTATATACTCAAAATCTTTACCATCCGTAGCATGTCTTGTTCCAACGGCTTAGAAGTATTGATACACTCCTTAAAATCGGTATAAACAATCCTGTTATTAATTACTCCCGCCATCATACTACGCTTTCCGTTTAGCAGCCCCTCTACTGCCGCCAAACCTAAACGGCTGGCTAGAATACGATCCATAGCAGTAGGAGCACCACCACGCTGGATATGACCTAGAATGGAAACTTTAAAATCTTTTGCTTCAAGGCGTGCTTTTACTTTTGCAGCAACTTCAATAGCTCCGCCCTCTTCATCACCTTCAGCAACCACTACAATAGAAGAAGTCTTTTCGTGATTACGACCTTGACCTAAGGTATGAATCACATCTTCAATAGAGGTGCTGGTTTCAGGAACCATAATTAATTCGGCACCGCCGCCAATACCCGATTGAATAGCAATATAGCCCGAGTCGCGCCCCATTACTTCAATGAAGAAAATTCGGTCGTGCGAATTGGCCGTATCTCGTATATTATCAATAGCATTCAACGCAGTGTTCACTGCCGTATCAAAACCGATCGTATAATCGGTTCCGTACAGATCATTATCAATAGTACCGGGTGCTCCAACCACAGGTACTCCATATTCTTGGCAAAAGATATTCGCTCCGGTAAAGGTACCGTCGCCACCTATCACCACCAAGCCTTCAATCCCCCGTCGTTGTAATTGATAAAAAGCTTTTTTTCGGCCTTCGGGAGTGCGAAATTCAGCACTACGCGCAGATTTCAGAATAGTACCGCCCCGCTGAATAATATTACTAACGGAGTAGGATTTCATTTTATAAATGTCACCTTCAATTAGCCCATTGTAGCCGTATTTAATGCCGTAAGCCTCCACTCCGTGATAGATAGCTCCCCGAATCACAGCTCGGATGCAGGCGTTCATGCCGGGAGAGTCGCCTCCTGAACTTAGTACTGCGATCTTCTTCATAAAAACGATTAGAAATTAATTTGCAAAATAAGCGAATAGATGCCGGAGAAAGAAAATAATACTAAGAGAAAATTTAGTGGTTGATTACTTTCCTTAAAACTTGACCTAAGTTATGCTAAGTGGCAGGCTAATCAAAAGGCTTAAACAAGTTTGTATATTGTTCGCGTAAATTTGTTAGTTTTTTTGGCAAAGTAAAAGGCTTACCTTCATTTTCCTATGCAAATTCCATTTGTAAATCTGCGGCGGCAGTATGAGCCGATTCTTCCTGAACTCCAAAGTAGTTTGATACATCTGATAGATTCAAATCAGGTAGTGGGCGGAGAGGCAGTAAGTAGTTTTGAATCAAGTTTTGCCCAAGGCATAGGGGTTGGGTACGCAATAAGTTGTGCTAGTGGCACAGATGCTATCGAGGTAATTCTTCGAGCTTGGAATGTCGGGGTTGGTGATGAGGTCATTGTACCGACTAATGGATGGCTTTCAGTAGCTCAAGTAGTATGCTTAATAGGTGCTACCCCTGTTTTTGTGGATAACCATCCTGAGACTTATAATCTTGACTTAGACTCATTAGAAAAAAAAATCACCCATAAGACTAAAGTTATAATTCCGATTCATTTGTACGGTAACCCAGTAGAGATGAAACGGTTGGTGAAATTAGCCGATCAGTCGAGAATCAAAGTGCTAGAGGACTGCGCTCAGGCGCACGGTGCTTCGGTTGATGGAAAAAAAGTGGGAAGTTGGGGACACGCCGGAATATTTAGCTTCTATCCTACCAAAAATTTAAGCGTGCTAGGTGATGGCGGAGCAATAGTAACTAGTGATGAAGAGTTAGCTTCACAATGTCGAGCTATTGCGAATTATGGGCAATTTAAGAAGTTTACGTGCTCGGTTATGGGAAGAAACAGCCGAATGGATGCATTGCAGGCGAAAGTAGTATCTCTAAAGCTACCTCATCTAAACCTGTGGAACCAACGCAGACAGCAGATTGCTCGCTATTATTCTGAAGCTTGGGAAGATTTGCCTATTCAGCTCCCGGTTAATAATGATAAATCAGTCTGGCATTTGTTTGTTATTCAGACCAATAACCGGGATGGTGTGAAAGAGAAGCTCGCTAAATGCGGTATTCAAACGGAAGTTCATTACCCAATTCCGGTATGTCAGCAACCGCTGTTTCAGAAGTTCCGAGATTCTACGGGCTACGCAAATGCAGAGCGGCAGGCTCCTCGCTTGCTATCTATTCCGCTGTACCCTGAGCTAACTGATTTAGAAGTGGAGTACATAGCCAAGTCATTCAGAAAAGTGATCGAGCGCGTTGCCCCGTCGCATCAATTAGATCGTTGATTTCAGGGGAGATACGAAAGAAATAAACCGATACTCCAAACAGCAGAATTACCAATCCACTACGTAACAGAAGGTCAAGCCAAAAGGGGGAGTAGGTAGGTAAAAAACTAATAATGAAGTAGGTGCCCAAGGCTAAAAGTATTACTAATAGGTGTTTTTTGCGATAGGGCTGCATACCAAATTTTTGGTAGACAAACCAAAATCGGGTAATTGTAATTGCGGCTACTGAAATAAAAGAGGCTAAGGCTGCCCCAGAGATTCCTAGTTTTGGTATCAAAACCACATTGGTCAGAACAATAAGTAACAGCCACCCGGCATTAAAAACGGTATTCATTTTATAGTACTCCGAATAGCCAACAATGGCATCGCTCATGCCTCCGGCCATTCTCACTACATTCGATAATCCAATAAAGAGAATAACGTAGACACCCGCTTGATACTCTGGTGGTAGAATCGTGTAAATAGTTTCGGTATTGACCCACAGGCCAAGCAGGAGAAAGAGCCCGATAGCTAGTTGGGTGATCGTGCTCTTCTCGTAGATCGTGCTAATAGTACCAAACGCCCGCTTACTGAATGCATCAGCAATCATGGTAGGAGCGATGTTCCTCAAAGCTCGGCTCGGAAGCATCACTAGGGTGGCGAAATTGATGTTCATCGCGTAGATGCCTACCTCAGCTTCGGTGAGATAACTACCAATCATAATACTATCAATCCGTATAATAGCCAGAGAACTAAATCCGGTTAAAAAACTAAAAAAGCTTAAACTAACCATACCCTTCAGCAGCGAACGATTTATCAGACTAAAATCAGGCTTAAGAGTAAACTCTTTGCGCCAGACTAAAAAGGCAGCCAAAGCCAGTGTGATTACACCCTGGGCTCCAATGTACCAGTCTACAAAAATATCAAAAGCAAAAAACTCAAGAAAAACCAGAGTAATACCTACTAAGATAATTAAACGAAGCCCTAGCTCTCTAAGCAGCGTACCCGTAGTAGCATTGTAAAGCACCCGGTTGTACACATCTAGCGAGAGAAATAGCAACTGAAAAAACGTGTAAGGGATAAGAAGATAAATCTTGTCCTGAAATAGGGGGGAATCATTATGGGTAGCTATCAGCCAGGACTTTAGTAGATAGTACAAGCCAATAAAGAGGGTGAAGCCTACGGCACTTAGTGTCAGAAGTATAAATAAAAATCCGTGGTGGTTCTTATTTTTATCTCGAAACAAAGGGAAGAACTTTACTGTGGCTCCGCCAAACCCTAAAGTAGCAAACTGAGCGAATAGCGATGACCATGAACCTAGTAAGGTTAATACTCCAATCTGAGAGGTAGTAAGTACCCGGGGAAAGATTAGGGCAGTAGTGACAAAGCCAACTAGTACCCCAGCGTAGATGTATACTGTAGATTTTATCGTTTGACGCTTAATAATTCCCACAGTAGTAGTTTTCGCTAACGCAACTTAGCAATAAGTTTAGCTAACTCGGATCGGGATAGTTTAACAGTATCTTCAGAAGTATGACCTTCGAGAGGAAGTGGCTGAACCTCCGGTTGCCGTTGATAGGTTGCTAAGGTACTCTCATCTAGGCTAATGATAAAATCGTTAGGTCGCTCGTAGCCAAATCGGGCTTCTTCTTTAGACGTCAGCGTTTCGTGAATTTTCTCGGTAAGCCGGGGAGTAGAAAAAGTGATCTCCGAGTTCGGTGCAATCTCTTTCATTAAATCAATCAGTCGGTACGCTTTTGTTTTGGGTATCAGTATTTCACCGCCTACCGCGTTTCGAATTTGGGAAAGAATGTATTCGGCACAATCTGAAGCGGTCATTGTAAAACGAGTCATATCTGGGTGGGTGATCTCAATCGCAGATTGATTCTCTTCCTGTTGCAATTCAGTTGTAACTGAGCCGCGTGAGCCTAGTATATTTCCCAAACGAATAACGGAAGACTTTAGTAAGTCTAGCTGGTTTTTTTGTAAAGCCAATCGTTCCGCACACAGTTTTGTGGCACCGTATAGTGTAGTGGGATAAACGGCTTTATCGGTCGAGATAGTGATTACTTGCGTAACCTCTTGGGCAACAGCCGCCGAAAGAACATTCTCAGTTCCATTAACATTGGTCTGAATAAACGCGGCTGGCTGCTTCTCTCCAAACTCTATCCTCTTCAGTGCCGCAGCATGAATAACTATATCAATCTGCCGGAAGTGAGGTGGTAACAAAGAGTAGTTGCCAATATCAGCTAAGGCGTACTGAATGAAAGGATACTGATTGGAAGAAAACTCCTTCTGAAATAAGTATTGCTTGTACTCATCTCGGGAGAGAACAACCACTTGCTTTGGTTGATTTCCTTTAGGCAGTTTGCCAATAGCCGTTAACAGAGAATGACCCACAGTCCCGGTTCCTCCGGTAATTAATACAGATCTGTTGGCTAGATTCACCATACAACTTAAATATCAGCTTGCACAATGAGTTTAGCTAATTGAAGGTCGTATTCGCTAAAAACGCCTAAACTAGCTTTTTGATCCACAATAATATGACCCACAATACCAGAGATGATTTTTTGATGCTCTTCAAAAATATCGGTGCGAGTCACTGATATGCCTCCGGTATATTTGAAAAGAGCCTCTCTTTCTAGCTTAGTAAACTTATCCTGATTCAGAATCGGGTGCATTCCGTGCCCTTGGTGTTGAAAGAATAAACTAGAATCTGGACGGACGCTAATTAGCGAATCTGACTTAAATAAGAATAAGGTATTGATAGAATCGTCAATCGTAGTAGCGCTAACAAAAGGGTACTCAATGGCTAGAACAACAAACGTAGAAAAAGTACTGTTGTGAAGTTGATCGCTCTGAAGTATATCCTGAACGGTTTCCACTAACCCGATATTGAGCTGCGCCTGCTCGCGGGGGCGAGGCACAAAAAGTATGTCTGGTTGGTCTCGGTAATTCTGTGTTAGTAGCTCTTCTATTTCAGGATCAGGGGAGCTTATGACTACTTTACCAATATTTTTAGCCAATTGGGCAGCCATTATCTTATGTTCAAGAAAAGTTAGGTCGCCTAACGTAGTCAGAGCCAACCGATGATTAGCGGTTCCAACGTCTCGGATGGGAATAATTGCCACTCCATTTTCTCGTTCGGAGTGTTCTTGAACGTACTCCTGATTAATGGAAGCTCGAGTCGATAAGATGCGTCCCTCGTTCTTGGTAAGATTACTACCGTGCTGCCGATAGTAAAATAAAGGCGTCGCGACGTTTGCTACCGGATGCTTTGCCGTAAATTTGACCCAAAGTTCATATCCATCCTGGCACTGATAATTCTCACTATAACCGCCCAATTCCTTCAGAAACTCCGTACGAATCATGGTACAAGCACCGTGAGCCGCCTGATCCATTAATGAAACCTCGTTAAAATCGTGCCGTTGATGAACCGAATCTACCCGACCATCGGCATCAGTCATATAGTAATTAGGAAAGACTAGACCTAGATTAGGATCTTTTTCCAGCATATTTGACATGACGAGCAGTGCATTTTCATCTAGAAAGTCGTCAGCATCCAGACGCATAATGTATTTACCGCGAGCCACCCGTAGAGCAATATTATTGGTTACATTCAAGCCCCTATTTTGCTGGAAGATCGTTTTTATCTTAGGATGTTCGGCAAATTTACGAATGATCTCGGGAGAGTGATCAGTTGAGCCATCATCGATAATGATGATCTCAAAGTCTTGCAAGCTCTGCTGGAGCATGCTTTTTACGGCTTGCTCAATGTACTTTCCGTAGTTATAATTAGTAATGTATACGGATACAAGTATGGGGTGCTGTTCTTCCATATCCCCCGATCAACTATGGTTACTATGTTTACTGGGTACGCCTACTAAGGTCAATCCATCCGAAAGTTTCACTTCATCTAATTTTTGTTGCAGCTCCATTTGTATTTCTCCGGTCTCGAGAAGCGATTCATAGTGTTTAGTGTGATGGCTGATTTGCATTAGTAATTCGTAAACATCCATACCATAGTACCAAGCGGCAACGGGTGAAAAACCTGATTGGTAATATAATTCAGCAGCGGAGGTATCGGTGTAGCAGCTAATGTGTCCCATCGGATCTAGATGTCGGACGATGGTATCATTACAAATATTCTGTATAAATCCACTTAAAGAATGCCAGCGGGGTAGTTTTGCAATAACCATTGTATTAGGATTTTCGGCAAAGATGCGCTGAGCAGTAGCTAATAATTCTTTTGGGTTGGGAGTATGTTCTAGAAGCCCCCAAAAAGTGATAACGTCGTACCCCTGGTAATCTTGGTCAACTTTCGTGAAATCCCGATCATCCATATCAATACCCCAGATATTCTTGGCAAATTCCCGACTTGCTTCGCTCAATTCTATGCCATCTGCCTGCATACCTGTTCGGCGACAAGCCTCAACGAAGTGCCCGGCGCCAGATCCAACATCTAAGATCTTATTAGGTAACTTACCGTACATATCTTGATAAAGCTGAACCATCCAGTCTCGCCAAGGTACCGCGATAGCATTGAGCCGAGACTCAGCACTGGCTTTGTCGGTATAGGTCGCGGCATAATTGACATCGCTTAAATAAAATTGATGAAGAGCATTGGGTGAGGGGCGGTTAACTACGTAAGCGTGGGTGCAATGAGAACAGGTTACGTATTCGGCTGCATAAATGGTTACCTGGTGAGTGGCGGTTTTAGAAGTTGTCCCACAAACTGGACATGAAGCGACTAATTCTTTATCTGGCTGATTATAGACCTTGGTTCTCGTTTTTTTAAAGTAGACAAGTTGATCAGTGATATTCTCAACAACGTTCTTCTTCAATTTTAGAAGATTGGTCTTCTTTCCTAAGAATGTCTTTACTGAAAAAGCTTCCTCTTTTTCGTCTTCCCGAATCCAGCTTTCTTCTGACGTATTATTTTGATTGGGAGATAACAGCTCCCGGCGATACCATTTCATAGTAGTTTAATTAAAGTAATTCCATTCTAGCTTTTGATGGGCTTTAACATCCACCAGTAGCTTTTTTCCAATAATTTGATCAAAATCGCGGGCATCAATACCGTGGTTGGGTCGTAGGCAGGTTAAATGATCTTCAGTGATTTGAGTTCCCTGGGGTAGATCTGTTAGAGGGTATACTGCACGACGAAAACTAATCCGATGATCAGCCTCGATGGGTAATGGTCGTTTTAAAGAATCGCCCTGTAACGATTTGATTTCAGCTATTTTTTCTATGAGTTGACCAACTTCATCTTTGGTCAAGGAAACTTGATGATCGCGAAAGGTTTTGCCTTCTCGGGTATCGGTAAAATGAAACTCTAGAACCTGGGCTCCCATCGCTACGGCTACCTCTAAGGCTGTAGATCCTACGGTATGGTCAGAATAGCCAACTGGTAAGCCAGTAGCTTGATGGTATAACGACATAACTGAGAGGTGAGCATCCGAAAAGGGGATAGGGTACATGGATGTACACTGTAAAAGAGCTAGGTTTTGTGGATCGCAATATATTTCATTAACCGATTGAAGGTATTGGACTGATGAAAGTACTTCATCTAGTGAAGCCAATCCGGTAGAAATCAGAATCGGTTTATTCTGGTTAGCAGTGGCTTTTAATACGGGATAAGCCGTAAGATCACCCGAACCGATTTTGTAGAAATCCATATAAGGATCAATCCAGAAGAAATACTTGGGGTCCCAAACCGAGGCCAGAAAGCCTACTCCACTATCTTGGCAACGCTGAGCGATAGTAATGTACTGTTCCTGACTAAGCTCAAATTTCTTGAAGTGCTGATTTCTTTGAGGACTCTCTTCCCGACTTACCAGCGTATCTCCCTGGTAAATCTGATATTTAATATAATCAACATTGGCTTCAATGGCCAAGTCAGTGAGTTTCAAGGCGTATTCAAAATCACCCTCATGGTTTCCGCCAATCTCAGCAATCAGTAGGGGCCCGTGTTTGCCTTCCCAATAGCTATTCATGATTCTTACTTTGGTGGTATGATTCTACAATCGTAGACATAGAATGTTGGTAGATTGGTTCAGGTAAAGACGCTAACATTTGCTGCGCCAGTTTAGCATCTTCGGGAGTATCTATTGAAAGGTGAATACCAGTTGCTTCAGGGAATTCCTCATTGGTATAGTATTTACGCTGGCCTACATTTGGGTGATCATATAAATATAATGTAACGTGCTCTTGATATTTAGTAGATTGATTTATATCATCGATAATTCTGCTAAAGAAATCAACTTTCACCATTTCTACACTCATTCCGTAGGGGAAAGTTCGCTGAGGTACATTGCTGTAGAAATCAAGGTGGAGCTTAGCATCAGTAGCAATTGTTTTCACAGTAGCGAGTTCTACGAATAAGTTATCTCCGTTTATTCGCATAGCGTAGTCTAATGAGTAATGTTGGGCTGCTTGTAAAAAGCGTTCCGCCACATTATCTAAATCGCCCCGAAAGCAATTAATTTCCTGTTTGTGGCAGTAATCAGCAATTGGGTCATCACTAGATAATGAAGAAGTGGCAACTATCAATTGGTCAGATGAGAAAACTGAAGCCAAAGCATCGTACACGTGTTGGAGCAGAGGTTTACCTTTCAGCAACATCAGGGCTTTGCCCGGCAGCCGACTCGAGTTGAATCTTGCCAAGATAATACATCCGATGCGTAAGTCTTGATTCATCCTTAATTACCTACTTTCTTTCCCCAATGGTTTTTGCTGGCATTCCACCTACAATAGCGTAAGGTGGTACATCTTGGTTGACTACTGCCCCCGCTGCAATGATAGCTCCTCGGTGCACTCTAACTCCTTTTAGTATTTTAGCCCCAGTAGCAATCCAAACATCATCTTCAATTACAATTGGAGCGGTTTGATTAGGCTGCTGATTAATCGGTATTCCTCGCTCAATGCCGTGATCACTATCCACGATATACACAAATGGGGCAATCAAACAATCATTACCAATACTAATACTTTCTGAAGCAAAAATAAATGTATGGTATCCAACCGTAGTGCGATCACCAATGGCTACCGAAGCTTGTTGATTACAAGGACATATTCTTACTCCTTCTTTTACTACCGCCGCACTTCCTACTGAAACTAACTGAGGGTAACGCATAAACTCTACATTTTTATCAAAGTACGCACCTTCACCACAGCTACCTAGTTTTTTACGCATGAGCGAGATGCGTAGTCGGTCGCGCCACGTGAGTTTAAGGTGCTTTCGTAGTTGTTGATTGGTCATTCACAGTAAGTTGTTGAACAGATTGACGCTGAAAAGCATCGATATACGATTTTGGTGTCAGGTTTACAATGCTACTATCAATAGATTGAGCGTAATCTTTCAATTGCCAATATGATCTAAATGAATAGTACCATTTTTCTAGAATTTCGTGGAGTTTCCGTTCTCGTTTAGAAGAACCCGCGTACATAGGGCGAGCTTCAGCAGTGTAGGTTGCCGATTTTAGCTGATCGTCGTAAAAGTGTTTTTGACTTAAAAACACTCGGTTGTCGTCGGTTACAAAAACTTCGTTTAACCAAGAGTGATCGGCACCAGTGATATATATTTTCTTGAATCGCATCATGAGAGCTAATGCGAGCGTTGCTACGAGCACATTGTGGGGGCGAGGCATTCCCCATCCCTGATTGAGACAAAACCGAATAAACCCTGTAAAACCTTCTACCGGAGTATTGTTAAAATAAGCAATCCGAATATTCGAGTTCTTACCAATGATTTTTTTCCAACGCTCATGACTCTTAGCTAAAGCTGGTACCATAAAAATCATCGGCCATTGAGTTTTTTCAGCTAACTCATCAAAAATACGCATCCGTTCTTCGAGCCATCCTTCTTTCTCTTCTTTTTGCCAAAAATCAGTAGCAGCGAGTATATAGTAGTGGGGTTTAACCTGCTCAAAGGCTTCGGTACGTACAAAGTTATTCACACAAAATATCGCCTTGCCTTCCAAAAATGATAGATGTTGCTTGAGAAAACCTTTCAAAGATGGCCCATTTCCTAAAAGTACGGCATCTTTCAAAGATGAAGTATTTTCAGGTCGACCTAATCCATGGCGACTCAACAGTAATATTTTGGGAATAGTCAAAAGACTTTCTACACCATAATCAATATTTTCAATAAAGCGAGGCTTCATAAATG
>JGI12210J13797_10120976_pt1 | contig 11630 bp, 7 predicted proteins | sample ElkSlonscriptome_3_FD_13797 | JGI IMG/M metagenome (IMG submission 13797) | reverse complement strand
GCCTCGACGCCGGGAGGGACGCGAACCGATCGGCAACTGTTCGATCCCAGCAACCGGAGTCGCGCGGCGGAAAAAATCGACAAACTCCCGTTGCTCCACCAATTCACGATACTTCGCAAACGATGCAGCCGTTAACGTTTCCATCGTTTCGTTATAGACGGAGCGTTCTTCGGGAATGGGACGCCCGCTCGCCATCAAAGCGGACCAAAGCACTTGTTCTAAATGGCGGTGTGCGATGGCGGGATCATCATAACGATCTGCCAATACCTCGCCCTGTTCGGTCAATCGCAGAGCCCCATGAAACGTTCCGCCTGGCAGCGACAAAATACTGCGTGCGGTCGGACCACCACCGCGTCCGAGTGATCCGCCTCGACCATGGAAGAAGGTTAACTCGACCTGCTCGCCTTTTGCCACTTGCGTCAGCTTTTGTTGAGCTTTCTGAAGTGACCAACAAGCGGACAAGTATCCTCCGTCTTTGGTACTGTCCGAATAGCCCAGCATGACCATTTGTCGATTACCCTGCTGAGTCACGACTTCACGATAGGCTCTCAAGCGAAACAGTCCCGTCAATATGTCGGGTCCATGTTCCAAGTCGTCAATCGTTTCGAACAGAGGGACAATCGGCAATACAAACGCACCGCTTTCACGGTCCGACGCCGAAGACGTTTGTTTCCACAACCACAATACCGTTAAGATGTCGCTCGGCACGCGCGTCATACTGACGACGTGACCACCGATTGCATCATGGCCATACACCTTACTGACTCGGTGAAGCAAATCAAATAAGTCCAACGTATCGCAAGCGAGATCGGATAGGTTTTTTCGATTAAAGACGCAGGCGTGATCGAGCGTATCGACCAACAATTTTTGACGCCCTGACTCATCGAGTGACTCGGGTGACTCGCACAGATCAGCTGATTTCAAAAGCTCGTTGAGCACTTCGCTATACGGACGCGAATCTTGACGCACATCCAATTTGGCTAGATGAAAACCGAACGCATCGATACGGTCGTGCCAAACTTGAACTTCCTCGGAAACGAAAACACCGCTCGGGCAATGCCGAATCGCGTCGAGCAGAATATCCAGATCGAGTTGCAATTCCGCGGGTGACTCGTAGGCACCACTCCCCACATGATCCTCCGGTTCATGCGACAGTAACCCATTGTCATCCGATAGTGAAATTGCTTGAGTTTGTTCGAGGCGATAGCGGATAATCAGCAGCCAGCGACGACACAACTCATTGGGCGGTAGTTCCGAAATCAACTTTTCCAGAAAGGGCCAACGCTGAATCGCACTACCAATCGCTGCCGACAAGGATGCCGAGAATTGGACCTGTCGCTGGGACAAGCTAAGGGAATCGAACAATTGGCGGCAGGCTTGAAGATGAAATTCGATCGCAGCGTGACGCAACCACGAAAAGGTTTCTCGGGTGACTTTCGCAGTCACTCCCGGATGACCGTCGCGATCACCTCCAATCCAAGATCCAAAGGTTAAACAGGGTTGATCGAGTTTGACGTGGTCGGCGAAATTGAAGGAAAGTGATTTGCGAAATTCGTGAAAGATTTTTGGCACTTGTTGCCATAGCACTGGTTTGAACGACAAACCACGCCCCACTTCTTGCATCACCGATGGCCGCCACGGGCGAATAAAATCGGTTTGCCATAGTTTTGCGATCTCGCCCCGCAATTGTCGCTCGGTTTGCAGTTTCTCGGTCGGTAATTGATCACCATCGTACTGACCGAGCAATTCACGCATTCGCCGCAGTTTATCGCGAATGCTTCGCCGTTTTGCCTCGGTCGGATGAGCGGTGAAGACCAATTCCACGTTCAAATGATCGACCAACGATTGCATTTGGTCAGCCGTCGTCCCAGCGGCTTTTAGCTGTAGCACGGCTTGACGAATCGTCTCGCTTTGAGCGTCCGGAAACGTCTCTCGGGCACGCTGGCGGAGCACTCGAACCCGTTGCCGATCTTCACAAAGATTCAATAAGTCGAGAAAGACGCTAAACCCGCGAATGATCACCCGCAGCATGTCGCTGTCGAGCGAAACAATTGCGTCAGCCATCAATTGTTCGGCGTCCGATCCACCAAGACGGCGATTCCACGATAAACGTCGTAGCTTTTCGAGCTCCTCAAGTGCTTGATCGCCTGCGATTTGCCGAATCGTTTCGCCCAGCATCGAGCCGAGAAACGACATCTCGTTCCTCAAGTTATCCTCGTGTTTCACAATCATTGTCCCATATCTAATCGGTGGAAAGGTTGCAGGCGTGGAGTTGTGGCGATTGGGGGCGTAAGCGAAGAGGATACGATAACGGTCATTATTATACGCTTCAAGCAACCCTAATCGACACTCCTATCTCGAAGCAGAAGTGTTAAAGTTGCGACGATCACTGCGCGATGACGTCGTGTTGTGCCGTAAATCGCGGCAATCAGCCGTTCAACGACAACGAGACGAGATCGGTTCGGCGTTCGTTTTGAAATTTCTTGGTGAAGCGGGATTTTATGCTGCTTGGTTCATGGTGTGTAGCCGACTGGTTTCGTAGAGAGCAGAAACCAGACGTTTTCACTTTCGATGATCAGGGATCGCGATATCGGACCACCACCTACGCGCGTCATCGGAGGACCAACCGTCGTGGTCGCGACACAGCGACAGTGCGGTTACCAACTCATCGATTGATGCGAATCGTTTGTCGGAATCCTTGGCTAAACATCGCATGATTACATCTTGCAAATCATCAGGGATTTCTGTTTGAATCCGCTCGGACGGTCGTAGGGGCACCGCGTTGAGCTGTTTCAAACAGATATCCACGCTCGGTCCGCTATCAAAAATGGGGACACCTGCAAGCAATAAATAGCCCACCGCAGCAAGCGAATACAGATCACTGCGAGTGTCAGCCGATGAGGCATCTCGCACCGATTCAGGAGACATGTACATCGGGGTGCCAGTGATTGAATCGATTTGAGTCAATTCGACGTTGTCGCGCATTGTTTCTTTGACCAACCCAAAGTCGAGCACTTTCACGAAGTCATAAATCCCCGCTTGAGCCGTCAACAACAAGTTGGCTGGCTTGATATCTCGATGGACCATGCCACACGCGTGCGCTTCTCGAAGCGATCCGCATACCTGCAACAAAAGATAGATCACTCGGTCGGCACTTTGGCGTCCGTAGTGATCGACCAAGTCCTGCAGTGTGATCCCTTTCAAGTACTCCATAACATAAAAAAACGTTCCGTCTTCGGTTCGCCCATAATCGTAAATGGCGATCGTATTAGGATGCCGTAGTTTAGCAGTCAACTGAACTTCACGCTCGAACCGAACCGCGCCTACCGAAGTCAATTGATCGGCTTCTAAAACCTTGATCGCAACGTCTCGTTTGATCAGCTCATGGCTGCCAGTGTAAACCGATCCCATGGCTCCGCTTCCAATCAATTGCTTTAGCCGGTAACGCCCCAGTTGACGAACCGAGTCAGTGGTTCCCCAAGGTGCTGAAATCTGTTTCGGGAATACAAACATGATCGACAGTGCCGCCGCGGCAACCGCCAGTAGGCCGATGAGCGTGCCGACCACTCGGCGAATCCAAATCAAGGGCCGGTAGACTTCGGCATATTCGATCTCGGTCGCCACGCCAAAACCCCATTCTCGGATCCATTTCCACGCACCGACAACCCAAACACCTCGATAATCTCGATACCCTTCCACGTTATATCCCGTCGCACCCCGAGTGGCATGGGCAGCCATTTTGGTGAGTGGAGCGGAAGCCAATAGCGGCAACCCGCTATGGGACCTGCGAAGATCGATACCAGGATCGGCTAAGCGGACATGTAAGATCGAAGTTGACCAAGGATCCGGTGCAATCAATCCGAGTTCGCGAAGTTGAGGCTCGAAGTGGCTTCGGCTTAGCATGAAGCCTTTACGATCAAACGAGTAAGTCTCGCCTGGAAGGCGGCGATTATCAAAACGGTTCTCATCCCTTCTTGTTGCCGAGCAACCAAATCCTTGGGCGGTTGATTCCATTAAAGCCAAACTGCCGTAGACGCGCGATTGTTCATAGATCGGAACGAGCAAGCCAACGACCGGCGCTTTCAATACCCCCAACCTTTCACTCGATGTTGGCATGGACGCCAACTGGAAAGGGTGAGTCAGTGTGACTTTGCGTTCGATCACTCGTTCAAGCGGCACCTCAGGGACGTCGAATGGAAGACCTTGTAGGTTTGCATCGCTACAAACGACCAATCGACCTGCCATATCAAAAAGCGCCCACGGAGCGTCCAAAGCATCCGCATCGATTGGTTTGAGGGTCTCGACAATTCGCTTGCCGAGCGACTCGACATCCACATCAACCTGTCGAGCCGAGGCCAACGATCGATTCGATCGACCGTAGCGGGTAAGCAGCGTAATCGCGAGCGTACGAAGCTGCGGATCACGAAGCAATTCGTTACCCGTCGTTTCTCGCTCATGAAGGTAAGCTTGGTGGGCCGAAATATTGGCATCGAGAATGGCTTGAAGCGAGGAGCGAGCCATTTGCTGCATCGATCGCTCAACAACAAAGTACAAGCCAATCATCGCAATCGTCGCCGCTAAGAAGAGAGACCATAATAAAACCAGTTGCGACGGAACGGTCGTTCTGAATCGTGAAGTGCGTTGGAAGGCGACGCCACTTGTGATCCGCTCGCTTCTAGACATTCGGTTGCCCCATCGTTTGCCACACGTCTTTCGCAGCCGCGATGTCTTCTTTATTTGCGGGACGATTGCCATAAACGACGCGATTGTACGCCTCGACGACCTGTAATGCAGCCGTAGCGATGGACGGGTTTTGGGCCGCCATCCGCTTTAAGAACTCATTGGGTGTCTCATCCTTTCGGCGATCAACGTCTTTCTCACGAGCCCAAGCTTCCAAAGCCTGAAAAGTGATCACAATCACTTTGCGTGAGTCCTTTTCCGTTCCAATCGGATTTTGGAACGATGAGAACGGTCGTCGTGGCGCGACAGGCTCCGATGGCTTTGTGGCGAGATGCGATTTTTCATCCTCCTCCAGTGGACGGTTCCAAAGCGAATGGTACCACTGCAAGATTGCGTTGCGATTAAGCCAAAGAAAAGCAGCCACGATTGCTGCGAGTCCCAGTATCAACAACAATCGCAACAGCGATCCGAGCAGCGAAAACAAAGCTCCCAACGACTTCATCCAATTCGAAGATGACGTTTCAGCGGGCGGCGGTTGTTCCGCAGGCTGCTGTTCGGGCTGGCTGCTTTGTTCGGGTTGGCTGCTTTGTTCGGGTTGTTGCTTTTCGTCGGTCGTTTGGCTCGGCTGTTGTTGATCCGAGGGGCGATTTCTATCTGGCGAATTTGACGGATCGGATCGACTCGACTGATTGGATTCTGGCTTTTCTCCCTCGCCCGCCTCACCGGCTTTGTTTTGCTCGGACGACTTGGGTTTTCCGCCCTCACTCGATTTGTTCCCATCACTTGATTTACCAGCTTGTCCCGATTCGCCTTGTTCGGAAGCTTTCGGTTTTCCGTTGCCACCGGATTCGCCAGAGTCAGACGACTGATCTTTTCCCGGCGATTTCGAACTCCCAGATGACTCAGGCATTGGCTTCGCTTTTCCACCACTGCCGACTCCCTTTTGATCCTCTCCCTCTCTCCCCTTCTCTCGCTCGCCCCCACGATTGCTCTCGGCCGTTCCTCGACTCCCCTTGCTAGTCTTCTCGGCTGCCTCGTTACCCCAACCGAATGAACTTGATTCAAAATCGGTTTCGGGTTTCAGAAATTCAGGGGTCTTCATCGAAACGAGAGCTCTGCCGGGAAGAGGGGCAACATAGGAGAGACCAAGAATCAATGCGATCAACAACAATCCACCTACCAACCAGGCAAACGAAACGTTTTTGGGCATCTCAGCATCTCGCTGCCTCAAGTAACGACGAAGTCCGAGAAAACTGGTTGTCACCAACAACGATAGGCTGGCAAATAAATAAATCGCCAACAACCAAAGCGAGCGGGTATGAGTGGCTGAGTCATTCGAGATTAGGAACTGACCAAAACCAAACAGAGGTACCGCTGCGAGCGCTAAATACATTACCGTTCGGCCCGGTTGATGTGTCTTCTTCTTAACCACGTTTTGAGTTTTTGAGGACGTTTCGGGATTGTCGTGGCCGGAAATCGCTTGTTGATGTTCTTTGATCTTCGCTCGAGCGAACAGCCTGCCACTATCCACCAAACCTTGGCCGCTGGCGTCGACCGATTCATCGATCAGCGTGCAGTCGTGTACAATGCGATCAGCCAAGTAGCCGATCAAGGACAAGATGAACAAACTAAAGAACGGCGATTGAACGAATCGCAACATGGCGAGGAAACTGACTGCACCGAGTACGAAGAGGTATCCGAGTGCGTAGTTGCGGTCCTTCTCGATTGCAATGCGAGCCGTAGCGACCGCGCCCATGGTGAACATCAAAAGTGTCCAAGCGGTACGCTCGGGATAGTTGCCATGATAGAGGATTAGCATGAGGAAGTTTGCCAAACTGCTAATCATCAAGAAGATCAACACTGGCGAAACCGCAATCGCTGCGTAATCCGAAACGGTTTTGCGTGCAGTAATTGCTGTAATTGGCGGTTACTCTTCCACTTGTTCGGGATGCGATTTTTTCCAATGCTTAATCGCGGGACCGATGGCATTCATGGGCACCCATTTTCCTCGTGTCTTCGAGCTTTGTAACAGCGTCTCGGGCAATATCTTTCCCTGATCGATCCGCATCAAGAGGTCACTCTCCGAAATCGGACCGACCTTTCGGGTCTTCCGTATCCAGCTCGTTGTCATGTAGTACCATGAAGCGCCCATGGTGAACCTCGGTTTAATTGTCTTGCGAATCATATCGTAAGCGTTCTACAAAAACGTCCCCACTTAAGTATAACCCGATTCGGTAACAACTTGTTGGCAATCGCCTTCGTGAATCCATTGTAGCGTTGTCTGGCCGTAAAGGGGACATCGTAGCAACTACGCCATGATAACGCCGTTTCCATTGCCATTCAAACGTTTTATTAATGATTTTTCGCTTCCGCTGACAATAGCAGGTGGTTTTCTGCCAATTGCCGAATTTTTTCTTGTTAAACCGCGTGCCCAACGGGCCGCGCGTCCCTCAATAAACACGCGGCCCGTTGTCCACGCCGATCAATTACTCCTTATTAAATACCCGAGCGTCCCAAAAGTTTCGGGCGGCACGAATGTAGGGAACGTGCTTAGCCAACTCTTCAGGCGGCAGTTCCATCAAAATCGCCTCGTATTGCGACAGCCAATCACGGAAATACTGGGCTGCTTGGCTTGTTTTTCTCGGCTTTTCATCAAATTCGATGAACCAAGGTGCACTCAATGCCGCTCGATAGTGGTCTTCATAGAGTGTGACCACTCGGTACACGACCCAGCTACTTTCGGTCAGTTCCAGTGACGGAATCTTGCCACCCGCTTTGGCGAATTCATCGAGCCGGGCACTATAATGGATTTGGTTGTTGCAGACGACGTCGAGATAATCGACTGGGTCGCGAGTCGACAATTGAAGCTCAGGCTGCAAACGAACCGAATCGCCCGAGCGTGCCTCAAAGGTATGACCGGGGATTTTTCCTTCCAAGCGGGGCTTCAGCATCGGCCCGTTCGTCACGACGCTTTTTCCTTTCCATGCGGCATTCCACCATTCGTCCGCCGATTCAATTTTCGACGCTGGCTCATTTCCATCCGACACTTGATAGGTGTATCGATCGTCTTCGTTATTGACGTAAATGCGGTTATAGCCGACAGCCGTTGCCTTTCCCTCGTTGCCGCTGCCAGCTAAGGGAGCCAGCCGAATCCCCGCTTCGAGCAAGTTAAAATAGATTTGTGTTGCAAAGCGGCCCAGTTCTGCGGGGTCTTTTATCCGCGGTTCATCTGGGTTGCGACCATCCTTTACCGAAATCCGTGTGCGACCTGGCTGGAGCCAATCGCCGAGCAAAAAGATCCCATCGACCCGCTCACTGGCAATCCAAACCGGTAATGGCCAAGCAAAAGGGGTTTCAATGGCAACGCGAACTTCGTCGTTGTCACGAGGCAAATCCGCTAACCGCGACAATGCAATTGGACTTGTTTCCGCAGGCTCGCCAAGCTCCTGAAGCCCGTAGTACAGCAAACCATGGTCGTAGACGACGTCGTCTCGAATCCAAGTAGGCGAATGATCGATGTCTTCGTCTCGATCACGACTGGGAATCGGTTTGGCGTCTTGATGGCCGATAACCGCAGCAACGTGCAAATCTTCCGATGCCATTCTCAAAGGCAAACTATTGGGCGATGGCAAAACACACGCGTCCCCGCTGACCCATCCGTCTTTGATCATGTCGACCATCCGTGGCAGAGCGACATGATGATCGTCAAAACTTTCGCGTTCGAGTTCAAAATTGCCGCGGATCACGCGGTACTCGGGGCCACGCGTTAATCGAAACGAGTAGTTGCCATCAGGAAACGACAACAACAGCGATCGATCGATGACGACCCCCACGCTATCGGGACTGGTCGCCGATGGCGATGTACTCGAGGCGACCACTTTTCGGATGGGCATCAGTTTCTCACCAGTTTGGCCACGAAAAACCTCTAATCTGGCTATCGTCGGCTGGTCCGTCGCCTCGTCCGAAACGGTCACGGTCAGTTTCCCGCCAGCCGCAGAAAGGATGGGCGACAGAGAAAGAACGAACAGCAAACAGAGCGGGATCGTTTTCGCAAGTGTCATCGGTGGATGCCCGTTTTATAAACAACGCAAAGAATTGCTAAGAAATAAAGAAATGCTAAGAAATAAGGTTTAGTGGAGTGACGCCCAGCGAATCTGGCTACGTCTTTGGATCGTTTTGTAGGGGAGTCGCTTCAAGCCCGCAAGGTTCAAACGCTCCAGCATCCTGAGGTGCTGTTTTGATGGCGATACGAAAATCGATACGAAAATAACGCGAAAGCTTTACAACCCAACATGCTGCGGAGTGCTTGACGACGAGATCGAAAGGGTAGACAAAAGGGGGGTCGGCATTCTAACTTTGCCTTTGCGGCAGGGAATGTCTCGCTCGAAGCCAATCCTAAACCATCACTCAGCCGCTATGAATTCATCCGAATCGATCCCCTTTGCCGATCGCCTTTCCGACGCCGTTCGCCGCACCAACTCGGTCACGTGCGTGGGACTCGACCCGCGGCTAGAGCAGTTGCCAAAGTCGCTACAGAAACTTGCCGAAAGTGGTGCTGCGGACGCTCGCGCGGCTGCCTACAGCCAATTTTGTCGGGAGATCATTGACGTCGTCAAGGATCGTGTTGCTTGTGTCAAGCCTCAAGCGGCTTTTTTCGAGCAGCTCGGGCCTGCCGGGATGGTCGCTCTCGGCGAAGTGTTCCAGTATGCGTCGGCTGCCGGATTGCTCGTTATCAGCGACGCAAAACGAAACGATATCGGCAGCACTGCGACTGCTTATGCTCAAGCCTATTTGGGAGCGGGGGACGCCAGTCCGTGGGGCAGCGACTCATTGACGGTTAGCCCGTATCTGGGACGCGATAGTTTGGAACCGTTTGTCGAGGTCTGCGACCGGCGCGCAGCGGGGATTTTCGTGCTCGTCAAAACGTCCAATCCAGGCGGCGGACTGCTGCAAGACCGTGTGACAGACGGGCAAACCGTGTACGAACGGGTGGCTCAGTTGGTGACCGAATTGAATCAAGATCGAATTGGGCAAAGCGGGTACGGACCGGTCGGAGCGGTCGTCGGGGCAACCTACCCCGAACAATTGGCGGCGATGCGAAAGGCGATGCCGCATAGCTGGATTTTGATTCCAGGCTTCGGAGCCCAGGGCGGAAGTGCTGAAGATGTGCTTTCGGGGTTCGACGGCGACGGCAGCGGTGCGATCGTGAATAACTCTCGGAACCTCATTTTCGCTTACCGGCGTGAGCCGTATGCCGAGAAATACGGCGATAATCGCTGGCAAGATGCGGTTTCCGCTGCGACCGACGAGATGAACGAAGTGCTCCGCCAACGTTTTTCTCGGTAGGACTTTCCCAAACTTGTCGAATTCGCTAAGATTCTTCCTTTCCGCAGGCCCGATAAGTACCGCAAGGGCAGCAGATAGTTGATTCCAAAAGAATTACGTTCGAAAAATTTTCAAAACAACGAGCCAACCGGATAATTACATGGGCACAAAGGTAAAAACTCACAAGGGAACAAAAAAACGGTTCCGCTTGTCCGCGACAGGGAAAGCAATGCATCGCCAAAGCGGTACAAGCCACTTGGCCAAGGGATTGAGCAAGAAGCGTCGCCGCAATTTGCGTGGCACGACCGCTTTGCACGAGACCATGGAACCAACGATCCAAGCAGCCCTTAACGGCTACAGTAACTAGACTTTCGTCCACAAAACGAGTCGAAACCATATCCAATCGGCTGGGCAGAAACATCAGCGAAACGATTCCTGGGGCCTGAACCGATGGATCACACGGTCAATCCTGTTGATCCAACACTTTTTGAAGAAAGAAAGTAACAGCTATGCGTACCACCAAAGGATCTGCACGTCGTCAGTCCAAGAAACGTCTATTCAAGCGAGCCAAAGGTTTTCGAGGAGGCCGCAGTAAGCTGACGCGGACCGTCAAGGAAACGTTGCTCCGCAGTGGTGTGTATGCGTTTCGCGACCGTCGCGTTCGCAAACGTGATTTCCGTCGACTCTGGATCGTGCGTCTCAACGCTGCCGCTCGCGAGCATGGCATCCGCTACAGCGAGTTCATCTTCGGCCTCAAAAAAGCCAACATCGAAATGGATCGCAAAACGCTTTCGGAAATGGCGATCCATGATAAGGATGGCTTCAAGCAGGTGTGTGATAAAGTCAAAGAAGTGCTTGCGGCCTAGTCGATTTTATGTCGCTTTCGAATTTCCTTTCCACCCTTGATGATCTTCAGCAGCAAGCTTTAGACGCGTTCGAGACAGCAGACCATGCTGATTCACTCGAAGAGGCACGCGTTCGCTTTCTGGGGGCCAAAAAGGGTGCGCTCAAAGATGTCCAAAAGCAAATGGGCACGATCGATCCCAGCGATCGAAAAGCTGCCGGGCTGCGTTTGAATGAGTTCAAGACGAAGGTCCAGGCCTCTTTTGATGAATCGAAATCGCGACTCGATGGCGGTGAAAAATCGTCAATTGATCCGACCTTCGACGCGACCCTACCTGGTATCCGTCCGACACTCGGTCACGTTCACCCGATCACCCAAACGATTAACCATTTGATGGAGATCATGGGGCGGATGGGTTTCGAAGCGGCTGAGGGCCCTGAAGTCGAGGATCCCTGGCATAACTTTGTCGCACTCAACATCCCCGAAGACCATCCGGCCCGCGACCCACTCGACAATTTCTACCTAGCGACCGCCCAATCGGCTGCGAAAAGGTCGGCTTCGAATACCAACGTCGAAGGCGAACAATTGCTGCGCAGCCAAACCAGCACCGTGCAAATTCGGGTGATGGAGAATCAAAAACCACCCATTCGAGTCATCTCGCTCGGCCGAGTCTATCGCCCCGACGATCCCGACGCGACACACTTTCCGATGTTTCATCAAATGGAAGGGTTGTACGTTGACGAGCACGTGACGATGGCGAATCTGAAAACAGTTTTGCGAG
>JGI12210J13797_10095931_pt1 | contig 11633 bp, 10 predicted proteins | sample ElkSlonscriptome_3_FD_13797 | JGI IMG/M metagenome (IMG submission 13797) | reverse complement strand
CCGCCATATTCGTCTTCGCGCAAATTCGAGCTGTCGCGCAGGAACTGGTCAACCAGATAGCCATTCGCGCCGTGCAATTGCACGCCGTCGAAACCGGCGGCTTTGGCATTTTCGGCGGCGCGGCGATAATCGCCGATCGTCCGTTCGATATCGTCTTTCGTCATCGCGCGCGCTTCGCCGTAATCGGACTTGCCCTGCGGCGTGTGCGCCTGTCCCGGGGCCCGGGTCGCGCTGGCGGACACCGGCGCGTTGCCGTCGAGGAAGCTGGGGTGCACCAATCGGCCCATATGCCACAATTGCATGACGATCAGGCCGCCCTCTTCGTGGACGGCCTTGGTCACGGGCTTCCACGCCTCGACCTGTTCCTCGCTCCAGATGCCGGGCGCGGAGGGCCAGCCCAGCCCTTCACGGCTGATGCCGGTCGCCTCGGTCAGGATCAGGCCGGCATTGGCGCGCTGGCGGTAATAGGTCGCCATCATCGCATTGGGCGTGAACATCGGCTCGGCCGCGCGCCCACGGGTTAGCGGAGCCATGAAAATGCGGTTGCGCGCTTCGAGAGCGCCCATGGTCAGCGGCTGGAACAAGGCGTCGTGCATATTGGTCAATCCTGTCGCTATTGGGGGATGCGGCTATTCGTTTGGCGAACCGCGCGCTAGGCCGCAACCCATGACGACGCCGCGATCAATGAAAAAGGAGCAGGGGACGGCAGTGGATCGCGCGCCGGGGGCGCCGGGCGCCGCCGGGCCATTGCTGCTTGCCGCCCTGCTGTGCGGCAATATCGCGCTTGCCCTTGGTCCATGGTTCGTGCGCGAGGCCGATACCGGCCCGGTCAGCGCGGCGTTCTGGCGCTTGTTCCTGGCCCTGCCGTTCCTGATCGCGTTCGCGCGGGTCAGCGGGCAGGCGATCCTGGGCGTTTCGGGCCGCACGCTGGTATTCGTCGCCATAGGGGCCACGGCCTTCGCGCTCGACCTTGCCAGCTGGCACGTCGGCATCGGCATGACCCGGCTGGGCAATGCGGTGCTGTTCGGAAATGCGGGATCGATCGTGCTGTTGTTCTGGGGTTTCGTCGCGGCGCGCATGCTGCCACGGGGGATGGAATGGCTGGCAATCGTCTGCGCGTTGGCGGGAGCGGCGATCCTGATGGGGCGCAGCCTGGAGATTTCGACCGGGACATTCATCGGCGATCTGTTCTGCCTTGCGGCGGGAATCCTCTACGCAGTTTATCTCCTGACCTTGCAGGACGCGCGCGCGCGGTTCGGATCGTGGAGCCTGCTGGTTTGGGTCGCGATCATCGCCTGCCCGGTTCTGCTTGCGCTGGCCGTGCTGCTGGGGGAACCGATCTGGCCCACCGACTGGACGCCGATCCTGATCCTGTTCGTATCCAGCCAGCTGATCGGGCAGGGGCTGCTGGTCTATGCGCTGGGGCATTTTCCACCACTGGTGATCGGGGTTGCACTGCTGACCCAGCCGGCTGTTGCGGCGATTGTCGGCTACGGCGTGTTCGGCGAAGTTCTGAGCGTGCTCGATATCGTCGGCATGATTTTGCTGGGAAGCGCGCTGGCGGTCGCCCGGGCAGGGGCGGGGAGGGCTTGACCCGGCCTAGCTGGCAAAGGCGCGCCTGAACTGGTCGTAGGCTTCTTCGAGATATTCCAGATCCGGACCGGCTAGCGACTGCCGTGCCTGTTCGACCAGTTTGCGCCCTTGTTCGCGCAGCAATTCGCGCCGGTCCGCGTGAGGGATCGGAAGCGCGGCGTTGGCGATCGTGTCGAGCATGACCTTCGCCGCGTTCGGACTAGTCGCGACAGCCGTGCGGATCGAACCCAGCCCGCGCGAAACGAAGTGGGAGAAATCGTCGGGCAGCGGGATTATCGGGCAGTCATCCGCCTTTCCATCGCACACGTTCTTGCGCAGGTCGCGGCATCCGATTTCGGATGTCGCCGCGCCGAGCCAATGGAGCGCGGTTATGGCGGTGAAGGGATCGTTGATCCCCGGCGAAAGCGCCCGCAATCCGATTTCGACCAGCTCGTCGATGAGGAATTCGGGATCCTGGACCGGCGTCCGCACTGGCCCCAGCGTGAAACATTCCTGCACCGCCTCTTCGAGGTCATCGCGCGCGCCGCCCGTCACGTCGATCAGCGCCAGGTTGCGGTGCACGAAATCGCCGGTCCGCACCCGTAACGACAGCGTGCAATCATGCTCGCGCGCGATATCTTCCAGCGTTTCGAAATCGATCACCTGGACATAGCCGGTAGCGCGCGCCTTTAGCGGCAAACCTTCTGCCGGCTGGCGGGTTTCGGGAAGCTCGCCTTCCGCGATCGGATAGGCATCGCGAATTGCCTTTACCAACCGAATGCCGATCGATTCGAGCACCTTGTTGATCCGGATCGAGGACGGCACGTGGTTGAGGAAAAAGACCAGCACCGCAACGCAGGCCGCCATCAATGCATAGGCGACCAGCAGCGACAATTGCGGGGCGAAGCCGGGCAGGGAATCGTCCATCCCCACCGGCGATTCGGACGGCAGGCGAACCGAACGAAGCACGACCAGCGCATAGACGAAGGTGGCGATGAAAGTGGCAAGGCTGATCTGGTTGCCGCGATCTTCGAGGAAATTGGTCAGCAGCCGCGGGCCATAGGTGCCGCTTGCATAGGATACGGCAACGATCGTGATCGAGAAAACGGTGGAGGCGACCGTGATCATGCTGCCGGCGATGACGGTCAGGATATCGGCCGCTCCGCGTGGTTGCGCGGGCACCAGCCAATCGACATCGTAGAGGAAATCGGACCAGCCATTGCGGTCCAGCGAAACCAGAACCAACCCCAGCACCGCGGCAAGGATCGCAAAGAGCGCGGGATAGAACCAGTAATTCGCGCCGAGCCGCGCGAGGTAGAAACGGATTTGCGATGTCATCGCAAGGCTAAACGCGCGAACCGCGAAAATGGCCCCGCGCGCAGCTTTTCCGGCAGCTGAGCCCTATGCGACGCGTTCAGTCCCCGGTCGGAACGTCGGCCGCGGGGACGTCTTCGATCTCCACTTCGCCGATATCGCCCTTGCCCACCGTGCTGCTCGCCATTTCGAGCATCCGGTCGAGGCTCTTCTTGGCATCAAGCCGCAATTGCTCCTCGATCTCGATCCGCGGCTCCAGGTCGCGCAAGGCGGTGTAGAGCTTTTCCATCGTGTTGAGCGCCATGTAGGGACAGATGTTGCAAGAACAGTTCCCATCGGCACCCGGTGCGCCGATGAAGGTCTTGTCCGGCAGCGCCTTTTCCATCTGGTGGATGATGTGCGGTTCGGTTGCGACGATCAGCGTGTCGCCCTCGAAATTGCTGGCAAAGGTCAGGATCGAACTTGTCGACCCCACGTGATCGGCGTGATCGATGATGGTCGGCGGGCATTCGGGGTGCGCGGCGACCGGAGCGCCGGGGTGCTTTTCCTTGAGCTTGAGCAACTCGGTTTCGCTGAAAGCCTCGTGCACGATGCACACGCCCGGCCACAACAGCATCTCGCGATCGAACTTCCGGCTCAGCCAGCCGCCCAGATGGCGGTCGGGGCCAAAGATGATCTTCTGATCCTCGGGGATCTGCTGCAGGATCGTCTCCGCGCTGGAAGAGGTGACGATGATGTCGGACAGCGCCTTAACCTCGGTCGAGCAATTGATGTATGTCAGCGCGATGTGATCGGGATGCGCTTCCCGGAACGCCTTGAACTTTTCAGGCGGGCAGCTGTCTTCGAGGCTGCACCCGGCGTCCATGTCGGGCAGGATCACGGTCTTTTCAGGCGACAGGATCTTGGCCGTGTCGGCCATGAACTTGACCCCGCAAAAGGCGATCACGTCGGCATCGGTGTCCGCCGCCTTGCGCGACAATTCGAGGCTGTCACCGACGAAATCGGCAATGTCCTGAATGTCGGCGGTCTGGTAGTAATGGGCCAGGATCACCGCGTTGCGCTCCTTGCGCAGCCGGTCGATCTCGGCGAGCAGGTCCTCGCCCCTGGGGATCTTGGTTTCGATGCTCATTGTTCGGTCCCGTTTTCGCTATTGGACCCGACATAGGCACGCATGGCTCGCTTTCCGAGCGGAAATATCGCGCGTTCGCGGTCAGAAGCCCGGCGGCAGGAACGGCTCAAGCGGTCGCTGCGCCCCGGACGAGCCGGCGGTCACCCATTCGGTGATGGCGATCCCGAACGGTGAATAGGCTATCGCCATCGAAACCGCGAAGGTCGCCGCATAGGCGCCAAGACCCCAGAAATAGGCCGGATGGACATGTCCGCTCCGACGCTTGTCGGCGACCATGCCGATGATGGGAAACAGGAAGGTGACGAACGTCGTAACGGTCCACGAATAGGGGATCATCAAAGGCAGCGGCAGCAGCCGGCCAAGGCCCGGCCCGGTCAGGATCGCCATCGCGCACAGCATCAGGCGCCGGTGCCATCCGCTGTAGCGCCGCCGCATGAGCGCCCACCAGGCGAGCGCGCCAAAGCACCAGAGCAGCGCGAGATTGCTCCAGAGGAATTCGCTCGCATGAAAGAAGAACGGCCCGCCCGTGCGCCGGGCGACCTCGACCATGAGGAGCGATCCGGTCGCCATCATGGCCGGGATCAGAAGGTATGCGATCTTGCCAAAGCTCGCATGAAGCGCGCGCTGCCCGGCGTGAATTGTCGTGTGCTGGGCGAGATACAGCCCGACCCAGGCAAGGAACACGACGGCATGGAGGTGCGCAGGCCACGGGACCGCGAAAGTCGAGCGACCCATCGCAAGCTGGAAGCTGAAGCCTGCGACGATGATGAGCGACATCACGCAGGCCATGATGAAGAAAAAGCGCGTTTCGGTTGGCGCAACCGCGCGGCCTGCTACCGTTGCCATGCCGGTTCTCCCCACCTGTGCGGAAGAAAACTAGACCGAGGAAAGCGAATGCACTTGGTGGAATGCGACTGTTTTCAACGGCGCTCAGGCGTTCAGGCGATCCGCCATATGTCCACCCCGGCCTCGCGGTCGCGTGCGGCGGCCCCGCGCTTTTCCAGGTCGATCAGGTGCGCGGTGACGCTCATTTCCGCAGCCGGGATCAGCCGCTGGTCCAGCCCCTTGTACATCGCCGGGATGAATTCGGAGACGGCCCTCGCCTGTTCTTCCATCAGGCGCAGGATCTGGCGTTCGCGCTGGCGGCGATGGCCGATCATTCCGCGCACCAGCTGCTGCGGCTTCGTTATCGCGGCGCCGTGGGCGGAGTGATAGACCCGGTCCTCGCGTGCCAGCAGCCGTTCGAGGCTGGCCAGATAGTCGCCCATGTCGCCATCGGGCGGCACCACCACGCTGGTCGACCAACCCATCACGTGATCGCCGGTGAACAACGCGCCGCTCTCTTCGAGGGCGAAGCACAAATGGTTCGACGTATGGCCCGGCGTTGCCAGCGCCGTCAGTGTCCAGCCGGTGCCGCACATCGCCTCGCCATCCTCCAGCACGCGGGTCGGCGCATAGGTCGTGTCGAAGGATTCGTCGGATCGCGGCAGATCGGTCGAAAGCACCAGCGGCGCGCAGCCCACGATCGGCGCGCCGGTCCGCTCGGACAAAGGCGCGGCGGCAGGCGAATGATCGCGATGGGTGTGGGTGCACATGATCGCGATCAAGCTTCGTGACCCGATCGCCGCCATGATCGCGTCGAGATGGGCGGCCTCGTCCGGGCCCGGATCGATCACCGCGCAATCGGGCCCTTCCGCCGGTCCGACCACGTAAGTCTGCGTGCCCGTATAGGTGTAGGGCGAGGGATTGGGGGCGAGCACGCGCGCGATGAGCGGATCGAGCTGTTCGGCCTCGCCCGTCGGCCACGGTTTTTCAGGAAGAGCTGCCATGCCCTTGCATATGGAGGCTGGGATGGCAGAAGTCACGCCAGCAGCCCTGGCCGCAAGTTCTCCCTTCGTGAATCGATTGCAGTCAGCGGCAAGATAGTGACGAAAGACATAGAAGCGAAAAAACCGACACCATGTCCGACTATATTCTCGTTCTCGACGAAGGCACGACCTCGGTCCGGGCCATGATCTTTGCCAGCGACGGCGTTCTTGCCGCGAGCACCCAGGCCGAACTGACCCAGCATTACCCGCAAAACGGATGGGTGGAGCACGACGCCAGCGAGATATGGGACAAGACGCTGGCCTGCGCCCGCGAAATCATCCCGCAGGTTGGCGGGGCAGCCATGGTCGCGGCGATCGGGATCGCCAATCAACGAGAGACGGTGGTCGCATGGGACAAGAAAACGGGCGAACCGCTGACCCGCGCGATCGTATGGCAGGACCGCCGCACCGCGCCCTTGTGCGCGCAATTGCGCGAAGACGGCCACGAGGACGAGATCCAGCGGCGCACCGGCCTCGTGCTCGACCCCTATTTCGCGGGCACGAAAATGCGCTGGATGATGGACAGCATGCCGCAGGTGCGCGCCGCGGCCGAGGCTGGCACGCTGGCGCTGGGCACGGTCGAAAGCTGGCTGGTCTATAAACTGACGGGCGGCACCGCGCACATTTCCGATGCCAGCAATGCCAGCCGCACGCTGCTGCTCGAACTCGAAGGCGCGACGTTCGACGAAGGGCTGTGCGATTGGCTGGGCGTGCCGCACGGCGCATTGCCGGACGTGGTCGACATGGCGGGGGAGCTGGCGAAAACCGATGCCAGGCTGTTCGGGCGCGCGATCCCGATCACGGGGCTAGCCGGCGATCAGCAGGCGGCGACGATCGGTCAAGGCTGTCTTTCACCCGGCGAAACGAAGGCGACATACGGGACCGGTGCATTCATCCTGACCAGCCAGGGCGAGACGATCCCGCGATCGAGCCACCGCCTGCTCGGCACGGTGCTGACTCAGATCGAGGGGCGTCGGACCTATGCGATCGAGGGTTCCGTCTTCGTCGCGGGCAGCCTGATCCAGTGGCTGCGCGATTCGCTCGGCATCGTCGAGGTGGCGAGCCAGACCGAGGCGCTGGCGCGTTCGATCCCGCACAGCGGCGGCGTCACCATCGTCCCCGCGCTCGCCGGACTGGGCGCGCCGCACTGGCTGGCAGAGGCGCGCGGCATCATTTCGGGGCTGAGCTTCTCCAGCGGGAAGGCCGAACTGGCGCGCGCCGCGCTGGAGGCGATGGCGCATCAGACCCATGACCTGTCCCTGGCTTTCGCGGCGGATGGGGCGGGCTGGCAAAAGCTCAGGATCGATGGCGGCATGGCGACGAATGACTGGATGGCACAGGATCTCGCCGACATGCTGGATATCGTGGTGGAAAGACCCGCTTTCGTCGAGAGCACCGCGCTGGGCGCGGCGATGCTGGCCGCCGCCGGCGCCGGAATGTATCCGGACCTCGGCTCTGCGGTAGAGGCGATGCAGGGCGAGCTTGCTCAGTTCGCGCCGCGGATGGACGATGCAACCCGCGCATGCCGGCTCGCGGACTGGCGCAAGGCGCTTAGCGCGGTGTGATTGCGATCAGCGCGACCCGCCCAGCGAGCGCTCGATCCGGCGCTTGAGCGCGTTTGCGGGCGAGACCGGATCCAGCCCGTCGCGCCACGCGGCATCGAGACGCTCGATACGCCGGTGCAGACGCTCCGATTCGGCGATGAGATCGCGTGTTTCAGGCTCGAGCACGGCGAGTGCATCGGGATCGGACACCCTGTCGGGCGGGAGCGTGCCGTGATGCCGCAGCTGCGTTTCGCTCATTTCGCCAGAGAAAAAGGCCCGCTGGTTCAACAGCCAGGCGAGCACGTGCATCATTCGGGTCGTGGTTTTCAGCCCCTCTGTCGCAAGCGCAAGCTGCATGTTCGCAGCCAGCCCCTGCGCAGGGTTTTGGGTGCCGAGCGCGAAAATGGCGCGGGCATCGTCGGCCAGCACCAGGGCTTCGTCGTACAGCGCCTCTATGATCGGGCGCGAAAGATTGGTTGTGCGTGACATGGAACAGACCTGATACGCTTCGTCGGCCCCTGCTGCCAGCGGCCCGTGGTTAATTTACCGATGCGATATTTCTAGCGTCCCGAACCGGCACGATAAGCCCAAGGTGTTAAGCTTCTCTTTACTTCCGGCCGACTGCTCATCGGTCAAAATCCAGATGCGCCGAACCGGGGTCGGGCAGGACCAGTGATNGGGATCAGGCGATGATGTCCGGCAGCAGCGTATCCTCGATCGCGGCGATCTGATCCTTGAGCGCCAGCTTGCGTTTCTTGAGCCGCGCGATCTGCAACTGATCGCTGCTCTCCGCCTGAGCCAGCGCGGCGATCGCAGCGTCAAGATCGCGATGCTCGCTCCGCAGCATTTCCAGGCGCCTCGCAAGCTCCGCCTCATTCATTCCAACGCCTTTCGTTTCGCGCTCGTCTAGACATGCCAACGTCAATTACGCAATTATCCGAATGGCTACACTGCGTTTCGCCGCAGATTTGCGCGCACACATCGCGTTTGCGGGCAAAGGGCGCTTTGAAATTCTCTCAACTTGTGGTGCATCTGCAAAGTGCGGCTTGGCCCGTTTGTGTCGAGTCGCCCACGGGGGCGAACCCTCGCACATACAGGAGAATGCATATGGTTTCAGCCGCAGCTGCTTCACACGTGAACGCCCTCCAATCCAAACATGCCGGTCTTGAGGCGCGCTTGCGCGACGAGCTTGCCCGTCCGGCCCCCGACACCGCGATGATCCAGCAGCTAAAGAAGCACAAATTGCGATTGAAAGAAGAGATCGCGCGGACCTAGCCACCGCGCTTCTCGGGACAAGAAAGGGGGCTGGTCCAGCCGGATCGGCCTCCTCCCACACATTCGGACCGGGCGGATCGCGCGCATTCGCGGTCGGCTGGTTGAGCGTCGCGACCCGCTTGCGGACGCGATGCGTATCAGGAGGCGCTGCGTTCTTGGAGTTGGGGGCTTGAAGACGGTGGACTTGAAGGCGGGGAGGGCAAACGTGGCTTTGCTTTTGGGCGCCGCCACGCTTAGGCCGGAGACAGCATGACCGCCGCCGCCTCAGCCCGACAGATACTGACCCGCCTGCACGAGGTCATGGCCTCGCGCACGCGCGCGCAGGCAAAGCTTGACCACGTTGTCGAGATCATCGGCGAATGCCTGTCGAGCGAAGTGTGCTCGATCTACCTTCTGCGCGAAGGAATGCTCGAACTCTATGCGACGCGCGGGCTCGATTCGGGTGCGGTCCACGTCACGCGCATGGCGATCGGCGAGGGGTTGACCGGGACCATCGCCGCCAATGTCGAGACATTGAACCTCGCTGAGGCGAAGGCCCATCCCGATTTCCAGTATCGCCCCGAAACCGGCGAGGACAAGTTCCATTCCTTTGCCGGCGTGCCGATCGTGAACCGCGAGCGTGCCGTGGGTGTCCTGTCGGTGCAGCATGTCGAGCCGCGCAAATACGAGGACGTCGAGATCGAGGCGTTGCAGACCACCGCAATGGTCTTGTCCGAACTGATCGCCAATGCCGAACTGGTCGACGAGGAGGAGGCACTGGGGCTCAGCCCGGCGCAGACCGGGACCCAGACGGTGAACGGCCTCACCCTGGTCAAGGGTCTTGGCGCGGGCATCGCGGCCTATCACCAGCCGCGCGTGCAGATCACGCAGGTCGTCGCGGAAGATACCGAGGCCGAAAGGCAGCGTGTCTATCGCGCCTTCGACAAGATGCGCGACCAGATCGACAATCTGTCGAGCCAGGCGGAATTCAAGAGCGGTGGAGAGCACGAGGAGGTGCTCGAGACCTACAAGATGTTCGCCTACGACGAGGGCTGGTCGCGGCGCATCAATTCGGCGATCGATTCCGGCCTCACGGCCGAGGCGGCGATCGAGCGCGTGCAACAGCACACACGGATGCGCATGCGCGAGATCGACGATCCGCTGCTGGCCGAACGGATGCACGATCTGGAAGACCTCGCCAACCGGCTGGTCCGGATCGTCGCGGGCCAGCTGGGAACGGCGGCGGCGCAGGGTCTGAGGCGTGACACGATCCTGATCGCCCGCAATCTGGGACCGGCCGAACTGCTCGAATATGATCGCCGCCGGTTGAAAGGCGTGATCCTTGAGGAAGGATCGCTGACCGCACACGTGGTTATCGTCGCGCGGGCCATGGGCGTGCCCGTGCTGGGCCGTGCGACCAATATTCGCGGCACCGTGCGGGAGGGCGACGAAATCCTCCTGGATGCTGGCGCCGGCAACGCCGTCATCCGTCCCAGCGCAACGGTCGCCGAAGCGTTTGCCGACCGTTTCGCAAAATCGCGCGAAAAGCAGGCCGCCTATGTCGCCCTGCGCGATGTCGAGCCGTTCACCCGGTGTGGCACCCGCATTCAGGTCATGATCAATGCCGGCCTGCGCGAGGACATGAGCGCGCTCGCCATGACGGGCGCGGACGGCGTGGGTCTGTTCCGTACCGAGTTCCAGTTCCTCGTTTCCGCCACCCTGCCCCAGCGCGAGCGCCAGCAGCGGCTTTACCGCGACGTTCTCGATGCCGCAGGCGACAAGCCCGTGATCTTTCGCACCGTGGATATCGGCGGCGACAAGTCCGTGCCCTATCTCGCATCGGACATCGCGCGAGCGGACGAGAACCCGGCGATGGGCTGGCGCGCGCTGCGCCTGGCCCTGACGCGCGAGGGATTGATGAAGGCGCAGGCGCGTGCCTTGCTGGAGGCGGCGGCGAGCCGCTCGCTTTACGTCATGTTCCCGATGGTGTCGGAGCCGTGGGAATTCGACGCGGCCAAGGCGATGTTCGAGGATCAGCACGCATTTCTGCGGGCAAAGAAGAAAACCGTCCCCGATCAGATCCATTACGGCGCGATGCTGGAAGTCCCCGCACTTGCCGAAATGCTCGACCTGTTGCTGCCGAAGCTCAGTTTCCTGTCGGTGGGGACCAACGATCTCACGCAATTCCTGTTCGCGGCCGACCGCGCCAATCCCAGCCTGGCAGAGCGATATGACTGGCTGTCCGTCCCGATCATGCGGTTCATGCGGCGCGTGGTGCAAGGTACGGTCGGAAGCGGCGTGGACCTTGGCATATGCGGCGAGATGGGCGGGCGCAGGCTCGAGGCGCTGGCTTTGCTCGGCATCGGATACACCCGCTTTTCGATCACGCCGGCTGCTGTCGGACCGATCAAGGAATTGGTGCGAAAGGTCGACCTCGCCGAAATATCCGAAGCGATGACGTTGTGGCTGTCGGCGCCGGAAACGAACCTGCGCGAAGCCCTGTCGAAATGGGCCGAGGAACGTCACATCGAAATCGACTGACGGGCCGGACGGCGTGGCGGCTGCAACCGTCTGGCCGGGACGAAGGTTTCCCCGACTGGCTTGCAATCTGCACAGTTCGGCCCAAAGGCAGCGGGACGGCCGGCGAGAGCGGTTGACAGCATCAAAATGGCAAAGCTTGATGAAAGCCATAACAAATTAATAAAGACCACGTTAAAGTGGTAAGGGTCATGACCAGAGAAACTGAAACGAGGGACGCCGACGCGTCCGACATCCCCGAGACCTTTGACGGTCACGAGGAGGCGATCACTGAGAGCGAGCACGTGTCCCAACCGGCCAGTGCAGGAGGGCGGCTGCGTGCCGCACGCGACGCGAAACGGCTGGACCTGTCGCACGTCGCGGCGGAAACCCGAATCCCGATCCGCCATCTCGAAGCGATAGAGGAGGGCCGAT
>JGI12210J13797_10536100_pt1 | contig 11636 bp, 7 predicted proteins | sample ElkSlonscriptome_3_FD_13797 | JGI IMG/M metagenome (IMG submission 13797) | reverse complement strand
CCAAAGGCGGGGGATGCCAAAGGCGGGGATTAAGGGCAGCGCCGAGACGAGCAAATTGGTATAGTTGATGCATCGCTGAAATTGTTTTCATGGCGGCGGCCTGCTACCCTGACACAAACGTACAGCCCTTGGCTGGTGAACAGTGCAGACGGTAGAAAACGTAGCTGAAAATTGAATACTCATTCTTTGTCTGGGGTTGGTCATTGCCTGGACGTTAAATAAATTGCCTGCGGATGGGATCTAATCGGGGTCATGCAGCTTGCTGTGTGGCTAGACGGGACCAAGTGAAGCAGGAAATTGTAGGGGAGCAATCCCTGAAGCCCGCGTTGTATGCGCCGCATCAACGTCGGGAGTATGTCACATTTGGAATAGACTCAAGCTGATATGGAATCCATCGATTTCGACAGGAGATAAGGGGTTAGATCAACACCAAAACTCAATAGCAACGCCGAAGACAGCAGGTCATCCATAATTCCTGCCTAGGTTTGTTGATATGTCTCGTAGCGCGATGGCGCTGCGTCTTGCTTAAGGCAGTAACATCGCCAAAGCAAAAGTCAACTCTAGGCAACCCCTGCATCCCGGCATTTGACCGGGCTTTTTTGTTGCTAATTTGACAGCTTGAGTGCAGATTTCGAAGTGCAAACGTAACCCCAACATAAGGAGGTGAGGTTGAATGGGGAGAACCCTGGAAAACAAAAGAGCGATTGTTGCCGATCTCAAGGAGACACTCAGTGAAGTTCAGCTGGCCTTAGTCATTGACTATAAAGGCTTGTCCGTATCTGAGATCACCGATCTGCGCGATCGCCTGCGGGAAAGCGGAGCCGTCTGCAAAGTCACCAAAAATACGCTGATGCGGATTGCGGTGGATGGCGATGAGGTTTGGCAGCCCATGACGGAGTTCCTCAAGGAGTCGTCGGCGTTCCTGCTGCTGAAAGATGATTTGGGCAAAGGCATCAAAGCCTACCAAGCTTTTCAGAAGGACGCTAAAAAGACGGAGCTGAGAGGCGGCGTCATGGAGGGCCGCACCCTCAATGCAGATGATGTCAAAGCCATTGCCGATCTGCCGACGAAGGAAGAGCTGATTGCCCGCATCGCTGGTGCAATCAACGCAGTTCCGACGAAGCTGGCGGTGGGCACCAAGGCTGTGCCGACCAAACTGGCAGTGGGCGTTCGCGAAGTTCCGGCTTCGCTGGCTCGAGCCCTACAGGCTGTTGCACAGAAGGACGATGCCGACGCGGCTTAATGCCTGTTGTGGCCCGTCCTGTCTGGCTCATCCGTGAACGAATTATCGAAAACTATACCCTGATCACATCAAGAGGAACGTTATGTCTGAAGCTACTGATACGATTCTAGAGCAGCTCAAGTCCCTATCTTTGCTAGAGGCATCTGAGCTCGTCAAGCAGATTGAAGAAGCCTTTGGCGTCGATGCGTCTGCTTCCGCTGGCGGCGGCATGATGATGATGGCCCCCGGTGCTGCTGGTGCTGCTGCTCCGGCTGAAGAAGCTGAAGAGAAAACCGAATTCGACGTGGTGTTGGAAGAGGTGCCCTCCGATAAGAAGATCGCCATTCTCAAGGTAGTCCGCGCCATCACTGGCCTGGGTCTAAAAGAAGCCAAGGATATGGTGGAGTCTACGCCTAAGGCTATCAAGGAAGGCGTTGCGAAAGATGCGGCTGAAGAAGCCAAGAAGCAGCTCGAGGATGCCGGTGCCAAGGTTGCTGTGAAGTAGCTACCTTGGAAGAAGCGAAGAAGCTCTGCTTTCAGCTTGTCGCTGAGGGCCGGGTTTCTGGCTCAAAGCCTGATGCTATGAGGGCGATTTTGGCATCCTCATAGCAAAGCAAAAGTTCTCTGACTTCTTAGAAAGTTCAGAGAACTTTTGCTTTGGGCTGCCTCCTGACCTACAGGTTATCTACGGGGAGCGAGTTAGGGTGCATTGTGCTGCGCTCTTGCCCTTAAAATTAGGGATAGCCCTTGTCACCCAATGCTAGCGCTATGGCCACCGATCCCACCATCAAAGCCGAAGCCACCTGCGTAGCAGGTCAACCCTCCACACCGTTTCAAGCCAAGCTCAAACTTGACCCAACGACGGACCCACCGCCAGATTTAGTCATTGAGGTCGATTATCCCAGCAAATCTTTGAACCGCTTCCCCATTTACGCTCGGCTTGGGGTGCCAGAAATTTGGCGGTTCACCGAAGGACCATTGACCATCCATCTGTTAGACAGAACCAGCTATCGCGAGAGTGACGCCAGTCTGGCCTTTCCCAGGCTGCCCGTGCAGGGACTGTCCAGCTTAACTCAAACCTATCGCCTTCAGGGTAAGCGGCTGATGCGGCGAGCGTTTCGGCAGTGGGAGCGGGAGCGGGTCCAGAGTCAAGAGGCGTAGCGAGATACTGGCCGTAAAAACCAAGCAAAGCGCCATATCAAAACGCTATTTCGTATAATAGTCAGCGACCTGATCACCCCCCAAGATATGGCCGCGCCCTTTCCTTCCCAATCGCTCAATCGACTCGTCAGCGCCTCCCTCATCGGGCTGGTTCTGCTCCAAATTCCCATGGCCCGCCCCGCCGCCGCCCAGTCCGCAGTCGAACCAGACCAAACCGAAACCTGCGATCTCCTTATCGTGGGCGGCGGGCTGGCCGGCACCGCCGCCGCTTACGAAAGCCTCAAACTAGGCCGCACCGTCTGCATGAGTGAACTCACCGACTGGGTGGGTGGGCAAATTTCCTCCCAGGGCACCTCAGCGCTGGACGAAGCCAAGATGCAGCGATCGCTGCTGTTTTATCCTGCAGGGTACAACCAGCTGCGGCGGCGGATTGAAGATGAGTACGGCGAACTTAATCCAGGAGACTGCTGGGTCAGCGCCTCCTGCTTTTTGCCCTACGACGCCCACGACATTCTGATGGAGCAGCTCGACGAGGCGGCAGATCAAGGAGACGGCACCCTAAAGTGGTTCCCCTCTACGGTTGTCAAAGACCTTACCCTGAGCGACGACGGCAGCGTCATTGAAGCTGTAACCGCCATTCAGCATCGTCCCCAGCCCGACAGCCCCCCCCTCAATCATGAACCGCTGTCCCAGATCATCGAAGACGCCTATGACTATGACGACTCTGACCGCTTCGAGAAGACCGTCATTCAGTTCCTGCCCCAGCAGCAGAGCCAAGCCGGTGCTGACTGGTATGTGATTGAGGCCACCGAAACAGGTGAAATCATCGCCTTGGCCGATGTGCCCTACCGGGTGGGTCTCGATCCGCGCAGCTATCTCAACCCATCGTCAGCCAGCGCGGCGGGCGATCCCTACTGCACCCAGGGCTTCACCTATACCTTTGCCATGGAGCAAACGGAGGAGCCCCTTGAGCACCCTGAGCCCTCTTTCTACGATCGCTACCTGCCGTACTATGGCTATGACCCTAACCCCAACCTAGCGGACTTCGATGTGGTGTTTACCTATCGCCGCATCTGGGCCACCAGCGACAACAGCGGGCCGACGGTGCCACGCTTTGGCGTCTCCCAACCCCGCCCCGGTGACATCTCCATGCAGAACTGGGTCTGGGGCAATGACTATCGCCCCGGCACCGTGGAGGACAACCTCGTGTATAGCCGAGACCAGCTGAATGAAACAGACCAGCTAGAGCCCGGCGGCTGGATGGGGGGATTGCGTCAAGACGCTTTAGCCAGTGGCGAAGAGCAAGCCCTAGGCTTCTTCTATTGGTTAGTCCAAGGTACCACCGACTCTCAAGAAGAGGCTCAGGCGGACGGTATTCCCAAAGTGCCCCACCCAGCCCATCGGCTCATGACCGGCTTGGACTCCCCCATGGGCACCGAACATGGCTTATCGAAGTATCCCTACATCCGCGAAGGGCGACGTATCATTGGCCGTCCTTCCCTGGGGCATCCCTACGGCTTTGCCGTCCACGAAATTGACATCTCCCGGCAAGACTACCGAAGCGAATTTTACCAAGACCTATCTACCGAGACCTATGGGGCGCTGTGGAACGCCATCGCAGGGCTAGAAGCCACAAGCGCGATCGCCTCTAAAACATCCCCAGAGGAGGTGACGCGCCGCACCCGCTCCACCATCTATCCTGACTCTGTCGGCATCGCCCAATATGCCATCGACTTCCATCCCTGCATGGAACAGTCTCCCCCCGAAGCTCCCGGCAACATTGAACGGCCTGGAACCCGGCAAGCCCAAGGCCAAACCTACCCTGGTCAAATCCCCCTACGCGCCATGGTTCCGCAGCAGATCGACAACCTGCTGGTGGCCGGGAAGAGCATTGCGACGAGCCACATTGCGGCGGCGGCGTACCGGGTCCATTCCTTTGAGTGGTCTGTGGGAGCTGCCGCTGGCATTGCGGTAGACTTTGCCCTTGATGAAGCCATCTACCCCTATGAACTAGTCGACGATCTGCCGCTGCAAGAGCCTCAGCTTGAGCAACTGCAGCAGCGTATTGAGCAGGCGGGGAACCCCACGGCATTTCCCAACACCTCCATCTTCAATCTCGACTGGGAGGACTGGCGGGTGTGGGGATAGGACTTGGGGTACCGGAGCGCCCAAAGACGCCTAAAAACGTCTAAAAACGAATTCGGTACTCCAAAACGCCTCGGGTATCTTCGCTGAGGTCGGTATTGGCTCGGATTTGCAGGTCATCAGTAAGGCGGTAGCGGACCCCAAACTGGGGCGGGGTGGTGCTGCCAATCAGCTGCAGTACCGTGAAGGACAGATCCTGGGTCAGATCAATGCCGGCCTCAACCCCAATACTGATGGGCAGATTCGAGTCATCTCCCACGTCAGTGGTTGGAAAAATGCGAAACAGGTCGATACCTAGGGTGTTGACAATGTCGTTGCTAAAGCTGGCGAAGGTGCCAGATCCCACATAGCTCGCTAGCGCCAGGGCGGTATCTCCCTGTGCCAGCTGATTGACCAACCCGCCCCCAATGAGGGCAATGAGCTGATCGTCGGAGCGAGACGGCTGGCTTTCTAGATCCAGGCTGTCCCTCAGCTGGCTGAGCGGTCCATCTATTCGGGCTGTTACTTCAACGGTTTCAAAGCCGCCGAAGGAGGGAATGGTGGACTGGTCCGCCACCTCCGAGGACATAAAGGGTGAAGATGGTGGAATCGGATTTTGCTCTGTCTCAGGGACGCTGGCGGTAGCGGTGGCGATCAAAAGAGGGTCGAGGCCCCGCTCAGGGTCTAAAATCACTAGGTTCGTTTCGCTTCGGTCTAGCCGAAACTGCGTGGTGTAGATGTTGACCCACCCCGAGTTCAGCACCAGCTGTCCATCGGGTCGCAGGGCTGATAGCGTCCCATTGACCACAAAATCCCCTGCGGCCTGAATATTGAAGAAGGGCTGTCCGGCGATCGCCAAGTCGTCGGACAAAATAATCTTGAGGTCGTCGAACCCGATGCGGCTAGCAAAGCCGTCGTCTGCAACTGTCGTCTGATCTATGACACGCCCAAACTGCTCTAGCCCAGCAACCTGGCGACGGGGAGGCGCTTCTTCCCCCACGCTGTCAGGGACCGGTGCCGTCTTGTCCTCTTCATTGCCACCGCCTAGAAGACCAAGACCGCCCACAAAGCCGCTAATGGGATCCACCCGGCCATCGGCAAGGCGGATAGCGCCGCCCAAAACCGGCCTGAGAGCGGTCCCGGCCACCTGAACATCTCCATCAACCGTCGCGTCAAACGCTACATCCACAGTGGTTTCCACATCCAGGCTGATGGGCACTTGGTCTAGGGTCACCTGTAGTTCTAAAGGGTCTCCGGCGGCAGCTTCCGACAGGGGCAGCCCTCCCTGAATTTCGACAGTGCCGCCGTTGTGCTGGGCCGTCAACGCGGCGACCCGGATCTGCTGCAAATCGAAGGCAGCTCGCCCTGTGATGTCGGTAAAGGGATCATCAATGGCGGCGATCGCCAGGGTGCCCCCATCAAACTGCGCCGTACCGGCAACAGTCGGGGCATCTAAGGTGCCGCCCACATCCACCCGCACAATGCCGTCGCCCCCTTCCCACTGAAGCTGGTCGCCAGTCACCGCGCTGATCAAGGCTAGCCCCTCATCCTGCACAACGGCGCTGATGGCGATCTGGTCGCTCGGGGGCCGCACCGCCATAAACGGAAGTCCGTAGGGAATGCGCGCTGCGGCAACGATTCTCTCAGGGCCTTGATTCACCAACCGACTCTCTGCTGTGAACAGCGCATCGGCATAGCGAAATTCAGCCGCCAGCTCTTCTAGGGGTTCCCCGTCGATCTCAGCGTTGGCGATCGCCACAGTGCCGTCAATCACCGGATTTTCCAGGCTGCCATCCAGCTTGGTGACGGCGCTGAGGGTGCCGCCCAGCTCAAAGGGAATAGAGACAAACGCGGCAGCAATGTCCTGCAGCAGCGGCATAGGCACCTGCTCAATCCGCAGTTCGCCAGACTGTGGACCCAGGCCAAGGGTGCCGCTGTAGGCAACAACGCTATCGCCAGACTCAAACCGCATGGGCTGCAGCGCCAGCGTCCCGTTCTCTAGGCGACCAGCCACCTCAACCTGGTTAGGGCTGTCATACTGGCCCCACTGCCAATTTTCGCCATCTAGAGCAAACCTGGCCTCTAGTCCATCCAGCCCGCTGGCAACCTGACCGGACGCAGTGAGGCTAGCGTCAAAGGTGCCCCTCAGCTCTTCTAGGGATGGCACCACAGCCGCTGTGCGGTTTTCCTCTAACTGCTCGTTGAGGGCGGCTAGCTTAGTGGCATAGAGCAGCTGCTCTAGCAGAGGCTGGGCCGGGCGACCCGCATCGCGAGAGGTCAAGGCTTCTTGTCCAGCGTCTCCCGCCGCCCCTAGATCCCCAACTCCGGGGGCAAGGAACTGCAGCGCAGTAACAACCGTCTCCAGCTGTCCCTGCTGCGCCGCCAGGGCTACATCAAACGGCTGCGACTCCCCCAGCCCAAGGCGTCCGGACAGGTTATATTGGCTGTTTTCTAGGGCGATCGCCCCGTTCGTTAACCTCACGGCGTCATCGCTGTAGGCCACATTCCCGGTAAACTTGTCGGCGCGAATCGGCCCTAGACCAGGCTGAGCGATGGCCAAGCTCGCTATCGCCGTGGGGTTGCCCAGATCAGCGATGTTGGCTTCAATATCGGCGTTGACGACTCCCTGCACTGCGCCAATATCCTCTCCCAAAGGCCGATAGGCAAGCTGCCGCAGCGGAAAATCCCGCAGCTGGGCCGAGAGCCTGTCGCCAATAGTTTCACCCTGTAGGGTTGCAGCGCCGTTGCGAACCAAAAAGTCCCTGGGGCGATAGCTGTCGTCGAGGCGGGCCGCAATGCGATCGCCGCCGCCCTGCAGAGCAATGGTGCCCCCTTGGCCAAGGCCAACCTGGATCGGGCCGGCCAAATCGGCGAAGGTAAAGCGATTGACCCCGAACCCATCGAGCTGCAGCTGACCCGCCGCCTGGGGCGCATTCAGGGTGCCGCTCACTTGACCGATATAGCTGGCGCGCCCCCGCAGCTGGGCCTGGTCCGCAACGGCGGCGGGTAACAGCGGCGCTAGCCGCGCTAGGGGGTAGTCGTTGGCCACCACATCTAGGTTGAAGCCAGTGACCACAGGCGCTGCCGCTGGGTCAAGGCCAATGAAGCCATCCGCCGCCAAATTCGGCCCACGGAAGTCATTCACCTGGAGGCCGTTACCCGTCCAGCGAAACCCAGTTTGATAGGTGCCGGAGTCCACCAGCGCCAGCCCACTGACGGGCTGAATATTGGCCTCATTCAGTTGGGCCGTCCCCTGGGCCGCGATCGCTCCCAAATCCAAGTTGTTCAATGGCCCTGACAGAGCCACATCGGCGCTAAGCAGCCCCTGAAGTTGGGGTGCAACACCGCTGGTCTGCACCCCGGATGCCGCCACATTGGCCTGCCAACTGTTTTGATCGAGCTGGGCGACTCCCCCCGCATTGACGGTGCCTCCCTCAACCTGGAACTGGGCATTCTGCAGCCGCAGTTGACTATCCCCGTATCGCAATTCCCCCTGCCCGGTATAGGTGGCCTCGGGCAGTCGCCATTGGGCCATGGCCTGAATGTCATCAAACGGGCCAAAGACTTCTAAGTCCGCGTTCAAATTGCCGATTTGATAGGGCTGCGGCAGCGAAAAGCCATACTCCTGGGCTAGGGCATCTCCGGGCAGCACAGCGTTGATGCTAGCTAAAATGCCGCCATCGGCCTCTAGATCAACCGTGCCCTCTCCCGTGATCTGCCCCCCAACCGACGGCACAATGGTAAACGAATCGACGCTGAGCAGCGGCGGTGTGAACCGAAACGCGGCCTCCACCGACTCCACAGCGGTACGGTCTACCTGAATGGCATCGCGGCTTCTCACCTCCCCTGTGACCACGGGCTGGGTCAGGGGGCCGACAATATCGGCATTGGCTTGGAACTCCCCTGCCACGTCGATGGGGATAGGAATATTGAGGGTCTTTTGCAGATCCGCTATGGTCACAGCAGGCACCTGAGCGCTGATGTCGTAGCCCTGGCGGAGGTCAATGCTGCCGGTTGCCGTGAGGGGAATTTGGCCGTAGCGCAAGCTGGTGTCTTCAAGCTGGATTTGCTGGTCTTGAAACCGCAGCCGGGTGTTGAGGGCTTCCACGGGCATGGGAGCGGCGTCGAGCCGTGCTATCGTATCGGTCACCTGGGCTGTGCCCTCAAAGGACAGAGACTCTAGGGGCGATCGCGACGCACTACCGCGATATTTGATCGTGACGTTGCTGCTGAGCTGCCCTTGCTCTACGGCAAGGGGTAGGGGCAGTAGGGCCGCTACGCTAGATAGGGCTACATCGCTGCTGCGCACCAGGCCGTTGACGCGATTGGTGCCTAGATCAGCCTCACCTTCAACGTCAAAGTCCCCACCGCTCTTGATTTCCCCGCTGGTTTCAAAGCCGATGTTCTGATAGTCGTTGCGCAGCGTGGCGACAGCATCAACAGCCTGCAGCACAACCGGCTCTAGGCGGACATTGGGATCGCCATCTTCATCCACGGTTTTGATGATGCTGTCTTGGGCCGCGGCAACCTCGGCCTGCGGGTCCCTGGGCAGGTCTAAGCTAGAATCTGCGTTGACGTCATCGGCGGCGCTCGCCTCTGCACTGCCTTTGGGGTTGGCGATCACCGTGGCATTGTCGACAACAACCTTCTCGACAACAACGGATATTCCCCCCTCGCTTTCTTCATCAAACTCAAGCTCAGTTTGCAGCCAGCCGTCTTCGTCTTCCACCAAAAACAGCTCAGAATCAATCAGCTTCAGCGTGATCGGAATCTCGCGATCGCGAATAAAATCGACGGCAACTTCCACTGGGTTGAACCCCACCTGCACTGTTTCAGCTATGGCATAGTCGGTTTGGCTATCTGTGGCAGGGATTCTGGCCCCATCGAAGGTGATGCCGGTGGGGGTGAACCGCGTTACGTCACCCAGTTCCAGGGGGCGATTGATCGGGTCGCTTATTGCGCTCTCGACGATGGGGGCAAGGCGCTCGTAGACAAAGTAGCGCGCACCCAAAAGCACAGCCCCAGCCCCTGCAAAGACCAAGCTACCTGTAATAACGGCGACCGTGGCTGCCCTGCGCCATAGGGAGCGATCGCCGGAGTCGGGGTCGGGAGAGGGGCGATCGGGGTCTAGAGGGTGGGTCATGATAACTCTATGGATAAAGCGCCATACCCATAGATTAGACCAGAGCTTGAGTCCCTGTAGTTACCCTTTTGATTGACAGCTTGTGCACAGCCCAAAAAACTCGAGGGTGTGATAGTACACTTTGAACTGATAGTCTTGGTCGAGTCGTTCTTCTAGCTCATGGACGGGGCATTCATCAATGGGCAGCGACGATCCACAGCGCAAGCAGGTGAGATGATGATGATCCTCTTGGGTCAGGCTATACAGCGCTTCTCCATTGGTTAAAGTCCGCACCTGCAGCGAGCCATCTAGCTTGAGGGCATCGAGCGCCCGATATACTGTGGCTAGACCCATTGCGGTCTTATGGTTACGCAGCTCCACATAAAGCTCCTGGGCGGAGACTGCCCGCTGCAGTCGCTGCAGCAGCCGTAAAATCTGCTCTTGGCTCCGAGTCCGTTTCATTTTAGAGTCAGATGAGTCATCAGCATTGGGGTAATTGGCCTCTTCAGTGTCCCAAATAATATCAATCGTTGTGTGGATCTATACCCCGTGAAACAATATCAAGCCCAAATCTACATCACCTTGCGCCCTTCAGTTCTAGATCCAGCAGGCACAGCGGTTCGCTCTGGGCTACATCAGCTTGGGTTTGAGCAGGTTGAGGATGTCCGCATTGGCCGATATATTGAGCTATCGGTAGCCGCAGATAGCTCTCGGGGTGCTGAGCAGCAAATTGACCAGATGTGTGACCAGCTGCTGACCAATCCTGTCATCGAGAACTACCGCATCGAACTGGTTGATGCAAAATAACTCGGGAACCAAGCCCTCCCCAAAGGTTTCCTAAATCTAATGTCTGCGATCGCATCCTCCTTCTTTATATAAGCTAACCTCTCCACTGCCCATGGCCGCCACTGATTCCGCTTCACCCAACGCAACGCCGAGCGATATGCCGCCCCGCATCACCCCTGTCACCATGGTCAGGCTGGGGCTGTTTCAAATGGGGTTAGGCATCATGTCAGTGCTAACCCTGGGAGTTCTAAACCGTATTTTGATCGATGAGCTGAAGGTTCCGGCTTTGCTGGCTGCCGGGGCGATCGCCATGCATCAGTTTGTGGCCCCAGCCCGGCTGTGGTTTGGGCAGCTCTCAGATGCCAAGCCTATTTTTGGGCACCACCGCACGGGGTACGTTTGGATCGGGACGACGCTATTTACCCTGGCCGCTTTCATCGCCGTCCAGGTTATCTGGCAACTTAACAATAGTCTGGTGGCTTCGGGCTGGTCGGCGCTCACATACGGCTGGCTAGCTCTGCTGGGACTAGTGTTTGCGCTGTATGGTCTCTCCCTCAGCGCCAGCTCCACACCATTCGCCGCCCTGCTTGTTGATGTCTCCGACGAAGACAACCGCTCCCGCCTTGTGGGTAGCGTTTGGTCCATGCTGATGGTGGGCATCGTCATCGGCGCTATTATCAGCAGCGTCTTGCTCAAGCAGCTGGACCTAGATACCCCTTTAGATGTGGTTCGGGGGGCGGTGAATCGGCTATTTATGACGGTTCCCTTGGTGGTGCTTGTCATTGCGATCGCCTCTACGGCAGGCATTGAGCATCGCTACTCCCGCTACCGCAGCCGCTCCACCCTCACAGACCGAGAAGACCAGATCACCTTAGGCCGTGCCCTACGGGTTTTGACCGCTAGCCGCCAAACCGGCATTTTCTTTACCTTTTTGCTGGTAATGACCGTGAGCCTGTTCATGCAGGAGGCGGTCCTTGAGCCCTATGGCGGTCAGGTCTTCGGCATGGCCATCTCTGAGACGACGCAGCTCAACGCTTACTGGGGCATGGGGACGCTGCTGGGCATCAGCACCACCGGGTTTTTCGTGGTGCCTAAGCTGGGGAAACAGCGCACCACGCGGCTGGGCTGTTTGGTGACAGCGGGCTGCTTCGGGCTCATCATTCTCGCGGGGCTGACCCAAAACCCGAGGATGCTGCAGCTGGCAGTATTTCTGTTTGGTAT
>JGI12210J13797_10276465_pt1 | contig 11637 bp, 6 predicted proteins | sample ElkSlonscriptome_3_FD_13797 | JGI IMG/M metagenome (IMG submission 13797) | reverse complement strand
CTGGCGGGCCACATCGACGACGAGGCTGGGATCCGGGGAGCGATCCACGATCGCATGACCGAGTCGTTCCTGACGGAGGTGGCGGAGGCCGAGAAGCTGTTCGCGCATCATGCGCCACGGCCATTCGAGCGCGTGGCGCTGATGGCAGAGGGGCGCGGCGCGCTCGAGGCGGCCAATGAGCGGCTGGGACTGGCCCTCTCCGTCGACGAGGTCGACTACCTCCTCGAGCAGTACGGCCTCCTCGGCCGCGATCCCAGCGACGTCGAGCTGATGATGTTCGCGCAGGCCAACAGCGAGCATTGCCGACACAAGATCTTCAACGCCACCTTCTCCATCGACGGCGACACGATGTCCGACTCGCTCTTCCGGATGATCCGGCGGAGCACCGAGGCCAGCCCTCATGGTGTGCTCAGCGCCTACTCCGACAACGCTGCCGTATTTGCGGGACGGGCCGCTGGTCGCTTCTTCGTCGACCCCACGACCGGGGTCTATCGGGCGGTGCAGGAACCCATCGACGTTCTGGTGAAGGTCGAGACCCACAATCACCCCACCGGGATCTCCCCCTACCCCGGAGCCGCCACGGGCTCGGGGGGCGAGATCCGCGACGAAGGTGCCACCGGTCGCGGAAGCAAGCCCAAGGCCGGGCTCGTCGGCTTTTGCGTTTCTGATCTTCAGCTGCCTGAGTTGCCACGCCCATGGGAGCGCGACCGGGGGCAATCGCCGCGCATGGCTTCGGCCCTGTCGATCATGCTCGAGGGGCCACTCGGCGGTGCTGCCTTCAACAACGAGTTCGGTCGACCGGCCCTGCTCGGGACCTTCCGCACCTTCGAGCTGGAGGTCGAAGGGCCCGACGGCCTAGAGGTCCGAGGCTACCGCAAACCGATCATGCTCGCGGGCGGCCTCGGCAACATCCGCCGGGACCACGTGGACAAAGGCACCATCGAGGCCGGCGCACCGGTGGTGGTGCTGGGCGGACCGGCCATGCTCATCGGTCTCGGAGGTGGCGCTGCTTCCTCGGTGGTGGCCGGGACCTCGAGCGAAGACCTCGACTTCGCCTCCGTGCAGCGGGACAACCCCGAGATGGAGCGGCGGTGCCAAGAGGTCATCGACCGCTGCTGGGCCCTCGGTGACGACAACCCCATCGTGGCCATTCACGATGTGGGAGCGGGCGGGCTGTCCAATGCGTTGCCCGAGCTGATGCACGATAGCGGTCGAGGCGGCCACTTCCACCTGCGGTCGATCCCCAATGCCGAGCCCGGCATGTCGCCCCTCGAGATTTGGTGCAACGAGGCTCAGGAGCGATACGTTCTCGGACTCGACCCCAACCGGAGGGAGGTCTTCGAGGCCATCTGTGAGCGCGAGCGTTGTCCCTACGCCGTGGTCGGAGCGGCCACCGACGACGGGCGGCTCCAGCTCGACGACAGCCTCCTCGGCGAGGCTCCCATCGAGGTGCCCATGGATCTCGTCCTCGGCAAGGCTCCCAAGATGGAGCGTGATGCCACATCGGTCTCCCCTTCACGCCGCCCATTCGACACGCGTGGTCTCGGCGTCGAGGAGGCGTTGAGCCGGGTGCTCCGATTGCCTACGGTGGGCGACAAGACCTTCCTCGTCACCATTGGCGACAGAACGGTGACGGGCTTGGTCGCCCGCGACCAAATGGTGGGGCCGCATCAGGTGCCTGTGGCTGATGTCGCGGTGACTTTCAGCAGCTATGACGCCAACTGCGGCGAGGCCATGGCCATGGGGGAGCGGCCACCATTGGCCCTTCTCGATGCGGCTGCGTCGGCGCGGATGGCGGTGGGTGAGGCACTGACCAATCTCGTGGCCGCCGACATCGGAACCCTCTCCGAAGTGCGGCTGTCGGCCAACTGGATGGCAGCGGCGGGGCACGCCGGCGAGGACGCGCGGCTCTACGCAGCCGTGAAGGCGGTCGGAGCCGAGCTCGCCCCGGCGCTCGGAATCTCCATCCCCGTCGGGAAGGACTCGATGTCGATGCGCGCCCGCTGGAGCCAGGACGGTGAGGAGCGCACGGTCGTCGCTCCACTCTCTCTCATGGTGTCCGCTTTCGCCCCCGTCGACGATGTGCGGCGGACCCTCACACCTGAGATCCGTCGCGAAGAGGATACGGAGCTCTGGCTCGTGAGCCTCGGCAACGAGCAGCGGATCGGGGCCAGTGCCCTCACGCAGGTCTATCAAGCCCTGGGTGACGTGGGACCGGACGTCGACGACCCGGCACGACTGCGCGCCTATGTCGGCGTGATGGGGGAGCTTCGACGAGATGGCCGGGTCTTGGCCTATCACGACCGCTCGGATGGCGGGCTCATGGTGACGTTGGTGGAGATGGCCTTCGCTGGTGGGTGTGGCCTCGACGTCGACGTCGACGATGACGATCCGGTGCGTGCGCTCTTTCACGAGGAGCTAGGCGGCGTGGTGCAGCTCCGGACGGTCGACGTACCGGCCTTCGAGGCGCTCGTGAGCGCGCGGGGACTCGTCGGACGCCGGGTCGCTCGCCCGCGCCTGACCGATGACCAGATCGTGGTGAGAAGCGATGGGGCGGTGATTCTGCAGTCGACGCGAATCGAGCTGCGTGCCCTCTGGTCGGAGACGACCCACGCCATGCAGCGCTTGCGCGATGACGCGACTTGCGCGGACGAGGAACGAGCCCTTCGCCTCGACGCCGAGGACCCGGGACTCTTCGCCAAGGCGACCTTCGACCTCGACGCAGCCGTGAGCGTGTCGACGTCTGGGGCGCGGCCCCGGGTGGCGGTCCTTCGGGAGCAAGGGGTCAACGGTCAGGTCGAGATGGCTGCGGCTTTCGACTTCGCGGGCTTCGAAGCCGTCGACGTCCACATGAGCGACATCGCATCGGGTCGCTACGACCTCGCCGACTTCGTGGGCTTCGCTGCCTGTGGTGGCTTCTCCTACGGCGACGTGCTCGGTGCCGGAGAGGGTTGGGCCAAGTCCATCCGCTTCAACCCCAAAACCCGCGACGCCTTTGCGGCCTTCTTCGCGCGTAGCGATACCTTCGCGCTCGGGGTGTGTAACGGCTGTCAAATGCTCGCGAACCTGCGCGACCTCATACCGGGGGCCGAGAGTTGGCCGCACTTCGTGCAGAACCGGTCCGAGCGCTTCGAGGCGCGACTGTCGCTGGTGCGCGTCGAGCGGTCGCCGTCCATCTTCTTTCGCGACATGGCGGGATCGGTGCTTCCCATCGCCGTCGCCCACGGCGAGGGACGGGCGCAGTGGCGGGACGATGCCGCGCGGCGGTCCCTCACCGAGGCAGGCTTGGTGGGAGCGCGCTACCTCGACCATCGCGGTCGGGTGGCCTCCACCTACCCTCAGAATCCCAATGGGTCGCCGGACGGGGTCACGGCAGTGACCACCCCCGACGGCCGGGTCACGGCCATGATGCCGCATCCGGAGCGGGTCTTTCGCGCGCACCAGCTCTCGTGGCGTCCTCGGGAGTGGGCGGAGGACGGGCCTTGGATGCGCATGTTCCGCAACGCTCGTGCCTTCGTGGATTGATCGAACGAGCAAATACGGTCCCGAATGCCGAGACCCATCATCATTCCGATGACCGTCGACCGCTCAAGGTTTGAAGCCAGCCGAGCTCGCGAGCGGTGATTTGGCCGACCCGTAGCTCTTCGATGCCTTCGGGAAGCACGTGCTGCGATTCGCTGATGGCTCGATGCCTGGCCATGATCTCGGTGAAGCGTTGGGGATAGCGGGGCTCGAGCTCTGGCTCAGCCAGCCCCTGAGGTACGAGGATATCTCCTGTCGGCCCGTAGCGGTCGTCCGCTCCGAGCAGGTGGAAGAGCTCGTGGGCGGCCACGAAATGGGCGAGGTCGACGGTGTCGTCACTGAGGTCGATTTCGACGATACCAATCGTTCCATTCTCTTCGCCAACGCCCTCGACCGTGCGGGGCAGGCCATCCTCGACCGGACGGGCCACGAGATAGATGCGGGCATCGAGCCCGCCAGAGTGCAGGCCCACGGCGTCGTCGATCTGTGACACCCATCGCTGCTTGTCCCAAGTGTAGGTCACGAGCCCCGTGAGGGTATCGATGTCGTCCGGCAAGGCCGGTGGGGCGGGAAGCGCAGCTTGGGCTACGTAGGTGGTGATTCGAAAAGGCGGAGCGGATTGGGGCGCATGACGACGGCGCTCTTCGGTGAGGCGGTGCTCGAGAACCTGTCCGCGGGAGGTGAACTCGTCGAGCACGTCACCGTCGATGGCGCCTTGGGGAATGACGACGATGGCCACCTCCAACGTTTCGGTCCAGGTCGTACGCTTTTCGAGTCGACGATGGTGGCTGTAGGCGTAGAGCAGGACGACGCCGAGGATGGCGAGCAGCACCGCGAGGCGAAGGTGGAAGAAGCGTCGGCGGCGACCATGTCGGCCATGGCAGGTAGCGCAGCGCTCGACCTGGGCCGTCACTGCGGCGCAGACAGAACAGAAGGCGGCATCGCAACGGCTACACCGACGCTCAGCCCCTAGCCGTTCGTGGGCGGCACAGCGCTCGGTCGGCGCGGTGCCGTAGGGCTTCGCCTCGAGCCCCAGCTCGGCCAGTGTGGCCGCATCGGTGCGCAAGGGCCAGGTCTGTGGACGAGCGGCAAGGTAGGCTCTGGCTTCGCCCAGCGGTACGCCGAGCGCGAGGGCCACCTCCGAGGTGAGTTGGCGCCGCCGAGCCTCGTCAGGCGTGCCTACGAGACCCACGATCTGCCAGCCGTCGTTCACGGCATCATCACTTGTGTGTGGGGTCGGCGAGGCTCGTGAAGTCCTCGTCACCGTGGCCGTCGGCGATGGCGCGGTCCATGGCCGCGGCCACCGCTGGGAGCACCATCAGTGCCTTCGGGTCGCGGGTGGTGTCGAGCATGAGCCCCACGTCTTTGCGGGCCATGGTCATGGTGAAGCCTGGGGGATCGCGACGGCTCGCCCCGACGGCGCGGCGACCCATGCCTGCCGGCGAAGGAGAGAACTGCTCGAAGAGGGTGAGGATCTCCTCGTGGTCCAACCCACAGGCGGCTCCCATGGTNAAGAGATCACCCATGGCGGCGGTGAGCATGACGAGCATTCCATTGCCCGTGATCTTGATCTTGGCCGCCTTGTCGGGCTCCTCGCCGAGGTAGAGGACCTTTCCGGTCATGGTCTCGAGGGCGGGTCGAAGCGCGGCCTCGTCCTCCTCGGGCCCACAGAGCAGCATCAGGCCGGTGGCTTCGCGGCTGTTCTGGGGACCCATGAAGACCGGAGCGTGAATGTAGCGCAGGCCTGCCTCACGTAGACGCGTGGAGCGCTTGGCCACGCTCGCGGGCAGGTTCGTACTGTGGTCCACCACATAGGCTCCCTCCCCTAGCGAAGGTTGCAGGGCTTCGATGACGCTGTCGACGGCTTCGTCAGCGGTGAGCACGAGGTGCACGCGCTTGGCGCCGGTGACGGCGTCGGCCGGTGACTTGGCCACGACGGCGCCTGCTTCGGCGAGCGGTTCTGCGCGGCTCGGCGTGCGGTTCCACACCCGCACGAGGTGTCCCTTGTCGAGGAGATTGAGGGCGAAGCCCCGTCCTAGAAGCCCCATCCCGAGCACTGCGATCGTGTTCATGTCGCCGCGAGACTAGCACTTCGCCGCGGGGTCACCGCGAGCGCCGAACCGGGTTGCTGTTGTGTGGAAGGGAGGGGCCGCATGGTGCGACCTCACTTCCATGAGCTTCCCTGGTGCCTCGACGGCTCTGTGGAGCGTGAGAGCACCAACCGTAGGATTCTTCGTCGTACTGATGGCTTGTGGATCGGAGGATCTGGAGGGACCGTCCGGTACGACGAGTGGCGGTATGGGCGGGACGACCTCTGTGGGCGAGGGCGGAAGGGATGCGGCAGGGGGTGCGGGCAGCGGTGGGGAGGGGGGGAGCGAGGTCGTTCCCGCCTTCATACCTGCCTTCATCGCATTCGGTCATGGGGGCCGCAGTCTGCTCAGCTGCGATGGCGGCAAGAGCTTCAGCCACGAGCATACCTTCGAAGAAGACGGCCACGACCACTCGCCCTACTCGGCCCTCGGCCGCATGGCCTACGGTGATGGTTGGTTCATCGGCTGCGTGGGTTGGGGCCACCCGACGCGCATCGTGCGCACGCGCGATGGCGTGAACTGGGAGGACCTGCCCGACGAGGCTTTCGTCCGGGAGGACGATACGACCGAGCGACCGGGGGCGGGATGCTCGGGTATCGTTCACGAGGGCGAGCGGTTCGCTTTCATCGCCGGCGGATGGCTCTACACCAGCGCCGACGCGACCACCTGGCGACGTCACCCAAACAAGGTCCCTGGCAGCGGCCACCTTCGTCGGGTGGGGGGAGGCGACGGTCTCATCGTCGCTGTGCGCGAGGATACGGGGGCGCACATGACGGAGGATGGCGGGGACAGTTGGTACACCGGCAGCGGTTGGGACACCGCCTGCGCCTCGGCGGTCCAGCGAGGCGGCGCGATCATCGCGCAAGGTCGACATCTCGTGGTTGGTGGCCGCGCCGGGACCTTCTGCGTCTCGGGCGACCGCGGACACTCCTTCACGTCGGTCGTGGTGAACGATCACGTCACGTCGATGATTTGGGACGGCAGTCGCTATGTCGCCAGCGGACGTTCGGGCGAGCTATTCGTCTCCGCCGATGGGCTGACCTGGAGCACGCCGGGTCACGACGCGGGCGCCTCCCTTGCGGCCATCGCTTTCCACCCGAAGGTGGGATGGGCGGGCGTCGCGAGCGATAGTCAGAGCTTCTTTGCCAGCCCCGACGCCGAGACCTGGACCGCCTCCAGCGCCGACGGGATGGAGGACGAGAAGCTCTGGATCATGGTCGCGGGTGAGGTCGAGCCGAGCCCCGCGTGCGTTCGGCCCCTAGCCGGGGAGTAGCTCCCTCATGGGGCTTCGAAGGCCCGTTCAGCGGGAGGCGGCGGGCAGGGGTCGTCGACGGCCGCGGGGCTGGAGCTCGTCGCGAGGAGGGTCGAGCAGAGACCAGGGGTGCTCCCCGTCGCCGGTGCGCTGATCCATCAGGAATTGGAAGAGCGCGTCGGCCCATCGTGCGCCGCTCTCGTCGGTGGGGTGCACCCGGTCGGGGCGCCGAGGGAGGAAAGCGCCGACTTGGCGATCGGTCTCGAAGAAGCGGCAGGGTGCGACGTTGGCTTGGAGGGTGTCGAAGAAGCCCGACTCCTCCCGCCACAGGGGGGGCGTGGTCCAGACGCACGGGCGGTCGCCGATGGCGGAGACGAGACGTCGAATGGCCCGGGCCTCGGCGCCGAGAAAGCTCGTGCCAATCTCGTTGGCACCAAGGGTGACGATGACGAGATCAGGGTCGGACTGGGCCACCACCGCCGGCATGCGACGCGACCAGTCGAGGCTGTTGGTGCTCGCGTCCGCTCGCACCACGTAGCGCACGCTCAAATCTTCGAAGTGGTGCTCGAGTCGTTGGGTGAGGCCGGCGTGGACGAACGAGTCGCCCACGTGAAGCACCACCGTACCTGGAGGAGGGGGCGCCAGAGCTGGCTCGGCCTCGGGGGCCTCGGGCGCCTCGGGCGCAGAGGCTACGGGCAGGAATTCAGACGAGGTGGCCAGCGGGGGGCTCGCCGCGCCGGTGGGAGGCGCCGCTACCGGGGCGGCGCATCCCATTCCCAAGAAGAGCCCGGCCGCCCAGGCGAGCCCGATTCGTCGCTTCATCCACACCCCTGATCCATCGCCTAGCGAGAAGCCGGAGCCAAGCCCCTTGCCGCGCGCCGTACGAGAGCGCTAGCTCATGATCATCGATGGCGGACGACTTCGACCACGAGCTGCCTTCCGTAGAGCACTTGCGTGCGCGCGCCAAGAAGCGCATGCCGCGCTTCGCGTTCGAGTACCTCGACGGCGGCTGCAACGGCGAGGTCAACCTTCGGCGCAACACCGACGACATCCGCACCGTTCAGCTCCGTCCGCAATACCTCCGCGACTACGCCGGCGCCGACCTGTCGACCGAGCTCTTCGGGGTTCGCTACGCCGCCCCCTTCGGGATGGCACCTGTCGGTCTTCAAGGGCTCATGTGGCCCAGGAGCTGCGAAATTCTCGCCCGTGCCGCCTTCGAGCACGATCTGCCCTTCGTGCTCTCCACGGTGAGTACCGCCTCCATCGAGACGGTGGCCGAGCTCACCGAGGGGCGCGCCTGGTATCAGCTCTACCACCCGCGTGAGGACCGTCTGCGCGATGCGCTCCTCGAACGCGCTTGGGCCGCCGGCATGCAAACCCTGGTGCTGCTCGCCGACACGCCGACCTTCGCCTACCGGCCGAAGGAGATCCGCAACGGACTATCCATTCCTCCGCGCATGAACGCCCGCAACGTCTGGCAGATGATGACCCATCCCGCCTGGTCGTTGGGACAGCTTGCTGCCGGTACCCCTGCCTTCGAGACGATGAAGCCCTACATCCCAGCGGGGCTCGACATGCGCCACCTCGGCCTCTTCATGAACGACACCTTCTCGGGGCGCCTCAGCGAGGACCGGGTTCGCTTCATTCGCGATTCTTGGCAGGGCCGGCTGGTCATCAAGGGCGTGGTCTCGGCGGATGACTGCGAGAAGGCCATTGCATGGGGGGCCGACGGCATCATCGTGTCCAATCATGGCGGCCGACAGCTCGACATTGGACAGTCGAGCATCGGTCCTCTGACCGAGCTAGCACGTGACTACGGCGATCGCATCGTAGTCATGATGGACTCTGGCATCCGCCAGGGTCCCGATATCGCCGCCTGCCTCGCGAGCGGTGCGCGCTTCACCTTCTTGGGCCGCACCCCGATGTACGCCGTCGGTGCGCTCGGGGCTCGTGGAGGAGACCACGCCTTCACGATGCTCAAGCGCCAGCTACAGCAGGTCATGGAGCAGATAGGGTGCCCCCGTGTCGCCGACCTGCCCCGGCATCTCGTGACGCGGGCCTGACGATTCAGGGCGCGATCGACGCCTCGTCGAGGCAAACGTGTCGCTCCGGACTCGTGCGACCGAAGCGCGTCATGGGCAAGCACTGCTGGCCCGGCAGGCATTCGGGTGCCTGGGGGTCGCAAGTGACGACGCAGCTTCCCACTTCACCGGCGCTGGGGTCGACGTCGACGCAGAAGGTGCCGGTCATGCCGTCCCGGTCGGGGCAGAAGGGCTGGGCTTTGGTGCACGACTTCGTGCATGCGCCACCCTCGGTGCAGGTGCCGCCGTCGAAAGGACAGTCGCTGTCGTAGCCGGGCGTGCACTGGCCGCCGACCCACCCGTCGTTGATGCCGGGCAAGAGCTTGGGCAGCGATGCGATGAAGAGCCGCACCTTCTCGGCCGCAGCGAAGCCTTGGTCTTCGCTATCCCACGGGCGATCGAGGGGTGGCATGGAAGCTTCGCCCACTGGGGTCAGCTTGGTGTAGAGCGCACTTGCATCTGGCTGCCCGGGCGCGATCCAGCTGCCAAGGGTCAATAGGTAGCGAAGCTCCGGGTAGCGGGACGTGTCGCCCTCGAGCGCGAAGTCGTCGTGACACCCGCTACATTGCGACGACTGAAGGACGTCCTCGACGACGGCGTCGTACTTAGCGCGGATGTCGTCGTCTTGGTCGAGCAGGCGACGGTAGGCAGGGTAGAGGTTCTCGCGTTGCAATGGCGGAAGGCTGCCCTCGGCCCGATCGAACCGGAGAATGGCGCCATTCTTGTCGTCGGCGACCCAGATCGAGCCGTCGGTGGCGACGTAGGGCGCCACTGGTGCGCCCTTGGGACGGAAGCCGTCGACCGCGAACCAGGCGGCCACGAGGTTGGTCGCCGGTGCGGCGAAGTGTCCGTGCTCGCTGACCGGGTAGGGGACTTCGGCCGAGGTGGAGCCTTCGGTGGGATTCTCGAGGTAGGCAGCGCTCTCGGTACGAAGAGGTAGGCCGTTGCTACCAACCTCGAAGGCGAGGATGCGCTGGCCGGCCGGGCGGTAGCCGTGAAGGGGCACGATGAGCTGGCCGTCGAGCTCGGGGAAGAGGCTGCCTCGGTAGTAGCTAAGGCCCAATGGTGCTCCGTGCGGAGGCAGCAAGAGATGTGGCGGGCGGTAGGCGGGATTGTCGGGGCTACAGCGAAAGCCGCCGTAGCCTACCCATTCATCACTCGTCTCGTAGGCGTCGTAGCAATAGGGCCAGCCGTAGTGCTTGGGGGACGCCTCACCGTAGAGCTCCGCACGGGGCACGACGTTGAGCTCCTCGAATGGGCGTCCGCCGTCTTCGAAGTCCCGCCCGTTCTCCGCTTGCAGCAGATCACCGGCCGGGGTGAAGACCATACCCATCGAGTTGCGCAGGCCCATGGCCACCACCTCGTACCCCATGGAGAAGCTGTAGTCGCCCGTACGGTCATAGCGACGAATCACGCCGCCCCAGTCGTGGGGGTCGGTGCTCTGACCGACGGAGATGTCGGCCTCGTTGCACTCTCGTCCTACGTAGTCACTGCAATGGTCGGTATAGGCGCCCACGTTGACGAACAAGTTTCCCGCGCCATCGAAGACGAAGTGGCTGATGGGGTGCATGCTGTTGCGCACCGTGCCGTCGGGGGTCTCCACGTCCATGGCGGGGAGTTGGTCGAGCACGACCTCGATGGCGCTCTCGTCGAAGGACCCGTCGGTCGCGATGGCGTCGGTCGGGAAGGCCGAGATTCGGTGATCTTCGCCGAGGTAAATCAGGCCGCCGGGCCCCAGCACGAGCTGGTGGGGCAAGGTGAGGCCGCCGAGGATCGGTCGCAGCTGAACGTCGTCGGGGTTGCGGCCATCGAGGTACCACAGGCGTCCTTTCCCTGGGCCCCAACCCTCGTTCAGGTCGGTCACCAAGAACTCGCCGGGACGCTGTGGAAGCTCCAGCAGCACGCGGGGTTTGAACTGGCTGTCCTCCGACGCCGCCACGAGGCCGAGACAGGTTCCCTCCGCCGTGTCGACCGCGACGCGCGGAAATCCGCCACACGACAGCCCGGTCGCGCCGTAGCCGTTGCGCGACTCGGTCTGGAAGCTCTCATCCTGCTCGGCGTCGATCGCGCAGCCTGCGCCCAGGGTCCCGAGCGCGAGCCCGAGGCCTAGGATCCGCGTGAGTCGGAAATGATCCAGATGTGCCCTCATGTAGGTGGACAAAGCACGGTGTGTGCCGCGTTTAGGTGTTGGAAATGTCGAGGGAGTGAGGAGGACCCTGGCGCAGACTGGCTAACTCGCCATCCATCCTAAGTCCGATGAGGATGGTTAAGTTGAAGGTGCCATGTCGAAACCAGACCCACGCGAAACCATCCGTGACAACTACGCACGCCGCGCCAAGCTCGCCGAGCCCGAGACCGGCCAGCGAAGCACGCCCTGTTGCTCTGGGGACAGCGTCATCGACCGTGACCTCGACGCCTCCTCTTCCTTGGCGGTTGGCTACACCAAGGAGCAGCTCGATGCCCTACCTGAGGGCGCCGACATGGGACTCGGCTGCGGTACGCCGATCAAGCTCGCCGCGCTACAGCCTGGCGAAACCGTGGTCGACCTCGGGGCGGGCGGTGGCCTCGACTGCTTCCTCGCCGTCGAAGAAGTCGGCCAGGAGGGCACCGTCATCGGCGTCGACATGACGGCGGAGATGGTGAGTCGGGCCCGCGCCGCAGCCGCAGAGGCAGGGGCGAAGAACATCGATTT
>JGI12210J13797_10965222_pt1 | contig 11640 bp, 6 predicted proteins | sample ElkSlonscriptome_3_FD_13797 | JGI IMG/M metagenome (IMG submission 13797) | reverse complement strand
ATCGAACCAACTTTGGACCCCTTCGGCCCAATATTCCATCCGGTTCACCGAGGCATACGTTTCTTTCCATAAACCCTCTTTGAGTGCAGATTCATAGGCGTCCTTTAATCGCGTGTCAAAGCTTGGGTCGACGGTTTTCATTCCCATTTCGTGAATCGCGTGAGCGAACTCATGGATACAAATGTTTTCGGTCGAATAAGGATCACCGGGGTAGCAAAGCAAATTCTCTTCCGCACAACTGACCGCGGGTGCGGATGGGGTTGCACCCAACCCGCGGGCACGACGATCCCAGTAAACTTTTGGTCTCAAGTGCTTGTGTTCGGGGACATCGGTCGTGTATTCGTTAAAAGCCATGACCGCCAACCGCGTATTGTTTTCAGCCATCGCTTTGAGGATATCCGTTCGATCACCGATCATTTGGCGAACGATCCACGCTGCTTCACGCAGGGCAGCGTCGGAGACGTTGCTCGACCCCACGACGGGCAGTCCCCCAACGTCCAAGTGCTTTTGATAAAAATCGTCTAATTCGAACGTTTTGCGGACGGAGTCAGGTACCGATTGTACCTGCGGTTTGATCCCCGCAATCGCTTCGTCACCCAATACCAGAGGACTGATCGAGTGGGGTACCATCGCAAAAGATGCTATGGTCAAACAAGCAAAGAAAGGACGGGAAATCAGTCGAACTCGCATCGTGTTGGCACTCCCAAAATTAAGGGCTCACTATTTGTTTGACAACGGATAAACGGTTGAAGCAAGCGAACACTACTCAATGGCTTGCCTTGCCGTTGGAATATACAACAATCCTTACGCAAGCACTGCATCGATCAAGTAACTCTCATTCGAACGTTACTTTCTACGCCTTTATTGTGGTCGGACCGATCGTAGCTTGAGCATCTTTTTGGATACCACGAAGCATTTTGGGGAAGACCAAAAAGTGAAGCGGCCACACCGCCCACCAATAGATCAATCCAAACAGACCTCGTGGCCGGAAGCGAGCCGTTTGAGTCAGCCGGCAAACGGGAGAATGCTCGGAGGGTTGGTCATCGAGCGGCTCAATTTGAAACTGCAATTCGGCTTCGCCTGGTAACCGCATTTCAGCTCGAAGGCTAAGTAGTTGATCTTTCTCAAAACCGCTGACTCTCCAGAAATCAATGGCTTCACCGAACCCTGTATTCGTCGGATGCCGTCTGCCTCGCCTCAATCCAGGGCCACCAACGATCTTGTCCATCCATCCTCGAATCGCCCATAGCCAATCCGACCCCCAATAGCCGTGATCGCCTCCAATCCGGCAAATCGCAGCAAACGTCGCCGCCGCTGAGGCGTTGACGATCAATTCACGTTGATCTTTGAAGGTGGTTCCGCCTGACCACGAGGGATCGCCCGGCAATTCGCCTGCGGTGGACCAACGCGTTTCCACCTCGCCACTTTGTAGTTTTCCGAGCGCCGCATCGATAGCGATACGAACGCTAAGCCGAGGGCCTGGCATCAATTCGTTCGCCCTGTCATCACGGCAAACAGTAGGGTTCTTCAAGCCTTCCGCAAGCGGTCGAGCAATTTTGCTGGTCACCGGTGTGACGAAACCAATCCAATGCGAACTCAAACGAGGAGTCAGAACAGGAACTTCAAAGATGATCCGATGTCTCAATCCAACTTCATCGCACATGATGTCCATCATCTCTCGGTAAGTCACAATATCGGGGCCACCGATATCCAACGTTTGCCCCGTCGTTTCTGGGACTTGCAAACAAGTAACGAGATATCGCAAGACATCACGGATGGCGATCGGTTGCGTTTTGGTCTTGACCCACTGGGGAACAACCATGATCGGCAAGCGATCAACAAGATAGCGAAGGATTTCAAACGAAGCGGATCCCGAACCGATGATCATCGCAGCTCGTAGAACCGTGGTTGAAACACCGTGATCTCGCAATACTTGCTCGACCTCACGTCGGCTGCGGAGATGCTTACTCAGTTCAGCTCCCGTTTCACCCAGACCGCCAAGATAAATGATTCGCCTAACCCCAGACGCTTTCATGGTGGATGCGAACAATTCGGCCAACTCTCGATCACGCTGATCGTAACTCGACCCGGCGCTGATCATTGAGTGTACCAAATAGAAGGCCGCATCGACGTCCTTCGCCGCCATCTCGATTGCATCGCGGTTTTGTAAATCTCCCTCGACGATTTCTACGCCCGGCGAGTCGCACCATGGATATGCGATTAGCTTCTTAGGAGATCTTGCGAAGCAGCGAACCTGATAGCCTTCCTCAAGAAGGCGGGGAACCAATCGCCCGCCGACGTAGCCGGTCGCACCGCACACCAAAACACGAGAACCCGGATCGATTGCAACAGGTTCTTCGTGAGCCATCAATTTACTTTTGAGTTGGAGGGGAATCAGTGGGTGGCGAAGTCGAACGAAGGAACGGTAGGCCCGGAGGCCACAATCGTCAAGTGTGTCGGTAAATCCTGTGACTTTTCGAAAGTCTCGACGGTTTCCGAAGTGCGTCAATCGGTCGCATACAATCGAAATAAACCATTTCTTCGGTTTTTGCGTCTTCCTTTACCGAGTTTTCCACTTGCGCGAAGCTGTTTTTCTAGCGTTCCCACCGATCAGGAACCATCCTTATTCGGGTAGGTACACACTTTCGGCCCATTTATCCATCTGCTCTCGACTCGTCTATGACAAACCCAAACCGTCCGACAACGGAACCGAACCAAATCGACAAACCGCATTCGCGGATTCTCGAACTCGATGTGCTCCGGGCGCTCGCGGCGATCAATTTGGTCTTGTTCCATCTGACTCATGTCTACGACATGAAGTTTGGTTCGCTGCAAACCGCGGGCTCATTTGCGCTCGGTTGGGAATGGCCGTTCGGAGCCTATGGTGTGGAGTTGTTTTTTATTCTGAGCGGATTCGTCAACAGCATGTCGCTGCTTCGCCGCGGCAAGCCAACCGATTTCGTTGCCGCACGGCTCATTCGAATCATACCCGTCTTCTTACTTGTGATCGTAGCCAATCTTTGGATCACTCAGCAAACACCTTTGGCATCCACATCGATGTCGACTGGCCAATTCTTAGCAAACCTCACGTTGATGCCGAAGGTTTTCGGATACGAATGCATTGATCCTGTGATGTGGACACTGCAGATTGAGATGATGTTTTACATCACCTTGGTCGTCCTGTTTCGCATCGGTGCCTTGCGTCGTTATTTTTGGGGTTGGGGCGTGCTGACAACGCTTTCTCTGCTCGTTTGCCCCACGCTCGATGCAATGTCCGCAAATTACGAGAACACTGCCTGGTTTCAAATGGCGACGAGTCTTCGATTGCTGCTTCTACTCGATTTCGTACCACTGTTTGCAATCGGATTTTTGCTCTACATGATCAAAACGGGGACAGGCAAAAAGTGGCAGAACCTTTTAGGCATTGTCTTTGCGTCGTTTGTCTTTCATAGCATCGATCACGGCAAGCATAATCCGTTGGCGACCCTGCTTATCATCTCGCTTGTCACCGCTTGTGCGTATGGAAAACTTCCGGTACTCCGGTTCAAGCCGCTGCTTTACACCAGCACAATCTCGTATGCACTGTATCTTTGTCACAACAATCTCGGCTGTGTCGTGCTTTATCGATTCAACCAAGCCGGTGTCGCTCCCAACGTTTCCTTGGCCATCGCGATTGTGTTCTCGTTCGCCGTCGCGATCATCGTCACGAACCGAATCGAGCAACCGATCACAAAGTACTTGCGTCGTAGGTGGAGTCAGTACCGAAGTCGACAAACGACAACCGCAATGGTTGGAGTACAGCCTTTGGGCGATTTATGAGGCGAGCGGAGCGGCTAAAGCTGGACTCCCACGCTTGAGCCTGTTTGTGTTATATTAGAACGCTTTCACAAACGTACATCCACATATCGGGAACCTCCTTCGTGCCACGAACGGTCGAACCATCGACGTCACCTTCGCTATTGGGCGCAGCCCAAAGCGGCGACCCCGATGCTTGGCGCCGTTTTGTCCATCTCTACGGACCGCTGGTCTACCGCTGGGTACGTCGATCGGGAATGCAAAGTAGTGACGCCGCCGATGTCACTCAAGATGTACTGATGTCGGTTTCGAAAGACTTGGCTGGGTTTGATCCTGCTCGCCAGGGATCAAAGTTTCGTGGTTGGCTTTGGACGATTACGCGGCGGCGGATAGTGGACAATCTGCGGCGACGTCCTAACGAGCAGCCCGCCGGATCGCAAATCGACGATGTTGCGGCCGCTAATCCACCTACCGACGTGTCAACCGACCACCAAACCGTATTATTACGCGCAGTCGCGATCTACCGGGATCGTTTTGACGCGAAAACTTGGCAGGCTTTCTGGGCAACCGTTGTCGAAGGCCGCCACCCCGACGAGGTGGCCGAAACGCTAGGGATGAATCGATGGAGCGTCTACAAGGCACGAGCCAGGATTCTGCAGCGTTTGCGTTCGGAACTGGCCGGTTTGCTGAATGAAACGTAATCGATTGCTGAGGTAGCGGAAGTCGTCAAGACTTTCGTCCACACTGGAAAACGAAAGTCTTGACGACTTCCGCTACGATGATAGTTTTTTTGAACAACAGTGTCCAATGCCCTACGAAGGACTAGGTGAACGAGAATAGAATTAAACTCATACCTAGCCCGGATCGAGAGCATGATTGCAACCCATTTGTCCGACGACGATTTGGCCCACTTCCTTTCGGGGCGTCTACCCGAAGATCGTTTTGAGCTGCTGATGAAGCATCTTGACGATTGTGCTAATTGCCAACAAAGGGCATCGGCATCGCCAACGGATGATTCATTTGCAGCCGTTTTGTCAGCAAAATCGGTTGCATCCGATGACGCAATCCTTTCCGAAGTCGATTGTCAAGCTGCACTGTTTCACGCTGCTGGCCCCTTCGAAATGCCTCTTGATCGCGTCTTACCTCCGATCGACTCACTCGGGCCGTACCGTTTGATTCGTCCACTCGGTCGAGGTGGTATGGGAGCTGTTTATTTGGCGCGTCATGATCGATTGCAGAAGCAGGTCGCGATCAAATTGCTACCACGCCATCATGGCTTTGACGCCGCGTGGCGAGGCCGTTTCGAACGAGAGATGCAGGCGGTCGCTAGGCTATCGCACGTGGGAATCGTAACCGCTACCGATGCCGGTGACGTCGATGGTTGGCACTACTTAGTCATGGAGTATCTTGACGGGCTCAACCTCGCAGAAATCATCGAGCGAGTCGGCAAAATCGACACCTCGGTCGCTGCTTCGATCATGCGGGATGTCTGCCAAGCTTTGGCTTGCGTCCATCAAGCGGGCCTGGTTCACCGAGATATCAAACCTTCTAATATCATGCTGACGCATGATGGATCGGTAAAGCTACTCGATTTAGGGTTGGTTTTAGATCAAAGTGAATCAATGACCGATTTGCGTTTGACCACCGTCGGTCATGTGATTGGAACGTTGGCGTTTGCCGCCCCCGAGCAGTTGTCGGACGGTCCGACGATCGATGCACGAGCCGACTTGTACTCCGTCGGAGCAACGCTATTTCAACTACTCTCGGGGCGAACGCCACATGTGACGGACCGTGGCATCGCCCCGTTAGTGATTGAAAAAACGTCGAAACCGCCAGCCGATCTCCGCGTCATTGCACCAGACATTCCGCCACAAATGACCGATCTTGTCAGCCAACTGCTAAGTCAAGCCCCGGCGGATCGTCCTCAACATGCGGACGAAGTTGCGCAGCGACTCGGTGCGATGGCGACCAATGGAAGAGTCAAACCGTTGGTTGCCAAGGCGATGCGAATTTCTCGAACCATCTCGAACTCGGCGGTGCAGTCATGGCAACCTGTCGCCGAGCCATCGCTACCGCCGCCACCCAATCGGCATGGATGGAAATGGGTTGCCGCCGCCGCTGGTGCTGCCTTTAGTTTGGCGGCAATCGTTATCATTATTCAAATGGGTGATCGCACCATTCGTATTGAAACGACGGATCCGAACATCAACGTAGCGATCGAAGAATCGGTCTCGAGCCCCGCCAGGCAGGTGGACGCTAACGCTCCAGAAAAACTGTTTAAGGGCAAACCGCTAGAGGAATGGGCCGACTTAATGTTGGTCGAACGCGATATTGATACGCTGGGCGACGCCATGAGGGCGATCGCCATGTCGGCCGATGCTCACGACGTCTCAGAAGCCCAATCGATCCTCATCGCCGCCCGCCGTTTTGGCGGCTGGGCTGCTGTCGGCGAAGGGAACCCATCCGAACGGTTCATGAATCAATTGATCGAGCAGAACGTCGAGTTTTTGATGCCACAACCCGGGATTGAAGCGATCACGCGTGAGCTCGACGAGGGAAATGAAAAAAGCTGGGCTGCGTCTTTGTTCTTACTCAATTCATACAATGGGGGATCGGGACATATCTCAAAGCTGTCAACATGGGCAAACGAACCGGACAATCGGCGACCAGCGACCGAACTTCACCGAGAGCTTAAAGATTTGCTTCACAGTGGAAAGCCGAAGGACGAAATGGGTCGGTCAAACGCAAAAGGCATTTCGCTATTACTTGCGATAGCACTCGACGCACCGCTCGAGGATGAGCCAGAGTTACGCGAAGATATCGGGCAAATTTTAGCAGCCGCATCCGAGGTCAGCGTAGGTCAACAGCTAGAAGAGCGTTGGTCGAGTGGCAAGAGTGGATTTGCAAACGCGTCGATGAGTATCCCACAGTTTATGGCTGCAAATGAACTGGGAATCGAGTTGCCGATCACTCTACACGCCGCAATTGCCACTTCGATGGACCCCGGCTATCGGGAACTGGGAAACGAGACCTACCTTGCAGTGCTGAGGGCAAAACCGAAAGAAGCATCCGACGCTTTGCTCTTGCATTTCCCCTTCGTTACTGGTGGAGGCATGGCTGTCATGGGCTCGATCCAGATCAAACGTCTCTTTGTTGAAAACGAATCTTTCTGGTTCGAAGCAATACCGATCGTCTCGGAGAATACGACTCGCCCCGACATTTGGAATTGGATCTTGAGGAAAGTGACGGATCGTAGCAGCGTGGTGGGCGGCGGCATGGGCGGAGGTGGCATGGGCGGCATGGGCGGAGGCCCTTTCGATGATCCGTTCAAACTATCCGAAGCGTTGAAGAACGTGATCGAAGCGAGCATCAAGTGGACTCAAGAACGAATGGAAGCCGAATCGATTCCGCAGACACAGCCTACCATCCCCGAGCATTTACAAGGTGGCGGGATGTTTTGATCGGACGAGAGTTGTCCGGCGATTTGCTAGCGGCTCGAACTTGAGCCGACGGCGTTCTTAACCCTGCAGCCGTTCTTTCAGCACTTCCACCAAAAGCTGACAATCGTTTTCAACTTGAGCGAACGCTTCGTTGATCTTCACAGGATCGCCCGCTTCGATCTCCGATCGAAGCTGTTGTATTGCTGCATTGATTCGTTCGACACCAAAATACCCCGACGCCCCTTTGAGTGTATGAGTGGCCCGCGATAACGTTTCGGTATCGTCGGAGTCGATGGCGTTACGCATTTGGCTGAGCAAGTCCACGGCTTCATCGACATAAGCTTCCGAAATCCCAACGAGTAGCGTTTCATCGCCGCCGCTATTCTCTAACAATTGCTCCCATTGGAAACCGTTGTCGTGCTCTTTGGACTGGGGGCTTGTGTCTTGTTCCAATTCCTTCACTTGGTGGGCAAAGTCTTCGCAGTTATCGATGACTCGTCTTAGATCGATTAAGTCGAATGGTTTTGAAACATAGTCGTCCATGCCGGCATCAAGACATCGTTCTCGGTCACCTTTCATCGCCTCGGCGGTCATTGCAACGATATAGCGATGTTGGCTTGAGCCTTTTTCCATTTCGCGTATTTGCGCAGTCGCTTTGAAGCCGTTGAGTACGGGCATTTGAATGTCCATCAAGATCAGATCATACGACTCATTCTTTACCATCTCGACTGCCTCGCGGCCATTGATGGCTAGTGACACCTGATGCCCCCACTTTTCCAAAAATCCGCGTGCCACTCGTTGGTTGACGATTCCGTCTTCGACGAGCAGTATTTTGCGCGGCGTCTGCGGTTGCATCGCAGGCTCTTCGTCCTCGGGCACTTTCGCATCGGCAATTCCCATGACACCCAAAACCGCCTCGAGTAACTCCGATGCGATCACTGGTTTGGTCATATAGCGTTTGACACCAAGTTCCTTTAGTTTAGGCGGATCGAGTCCGCTTACCGAAGACGACAAAATGATGATCGGACCGTGCGCACCGTCACACTGCGACTTCAGTTCCTTGGCAAACTCCATCCCATCCATTTCGGGCATATGATAATCGAGCAAGATCATTCCAAACGGTTCATTGTCCTCTTTGGCTTGGATGGCGATATCCAACCCCATTCGTCCATGCTCGGCCAGCACCGGTCTCATTTGCCACTGGGTGAGGATCTCTTGCAAAATCCGTCGATTGGTCGAGTTGTCGTCGACGATGAGAACAGGCATGCCGGCCAAGCGAGACAATTCGGTAGGCCGCCGAGGACTTTGATCGGGCACCACGCCGAGGCGAATGTGGAAATGGAAAGTCGTGCCCAATCCGGTTTGACTTTCAACCCAGACACGTCCATCCATCAACTCGATCAAGCGAGAGGAAATGGTCAGCCCCAATCCGGTGCCCCCAAATTGGCGAGTGGTCGAAGCATCGGCCTGCGAGAATTTCTCGAAGATTTGTTTTTGCTTTTCAATCGGAATTCCGATGCCGGTATCACGAATAGTCACATGAAGCAGCACTGATTCTTCATTCAATTCCTGCGGATTGACATCGACGACGACTTCACCGTGATTGGTGAATTTGATCGCATTACCGACAAAGTTGACAATGATTTGCCTCAATCGTCCGGGGTCACCCGACAACTCATTTGGAATCGAGGGATCGATCCGGCCAGCCAACTCGAGGCCTTTTTCGTCGGCTTTCAGCGTCAGTAGCTTGATGGCTTTGCCGATGCAATCGCGAAGATTGAACTCGACCGATTCAAGTTCCATCCGTCCGGCTTCCATTTTTGAAAAGTCCAGGATGTCGTTGAGCAGTCGCAGCAGTGATGCCGCCGACTCTTGGACCAGGCTCAAAAATTCTCGCTGTTCGTCGCTTAGTGACGTGGCCGCCAGAAGCTCAGTCATTCCGATGATGCCATTCATCGGCGTGCGGATCTCGTGGCTCATATTCGCCAAAAATTCGCTCTTCGCTCGATTCGCAGCATCGGCAGCATCTTTCGCTGCGCGCAGTTCTTCGTCCGCGCGTTTGCGCCGAGTAATGTCGCGGCCGATGCCGACCATGCCGGTTGCGAATCCTTCTTCGTTGCACAGTGGAACCTTTGTTGTGGAGAGCCAAATCTCCGTCCCGTCGGTGCCCTGAGAGGCTTCTTCCTGAGCAAGCATCGGTTCGCATGAACGCATCACGATCTGATCATCGGCAACGCTGTTGCAAGCCATTTCGGTGGGCAGAAAATCGTAATCAGTTTTTCCAACCAACTCGTCAACAGTCTCGAGTCCAAAGTGTTTTAGTAGGGCGACGTTGCCCGTGACGAATCGCCCGTGACGATCCTTGATATAGATCAAATCAGGAATATTGGTTGTAATTGTCTTGAGCAAATCTCGTTCGCGAGCGAGTTCCTGCTCGGCACGGATCTCTTTGGTGACGTCACGAGAGATACCAAAGGTTCCGATGATGTTTCCGTTTGGATCATAGAGCGGCAACTTGGTCGTCGAACACCAAGTATCCTCCCGGTCCTCATAGTTTTCTCGTTCGACCTGCGCGATCAACGGTTCCCCGGTATCCATAATCCGACGTTCGTCATGAAGCGCGCCGCAGGCATGCTCATCACCAAAGAAGTCCGCATCCGTTTTTCCGATCGCATCGGCGGGATCGGCCAAACAGAAAATGCCTGCATGAGCATGACTGATTCGGATGAAGCGACTCTTCTCGTCTTTAAAGTAGACGGCGTCAGGAATATTTTTTAGTAGCGTATCGAGCAGAAAATCGGATTGTCTCCATTTTGTTTCCAATGTTTTCTGTTCCGTGATATCCCAGCAAATCACTTCAATACCTTTGACGTTTCCATCATCGCTATAGGTGGGACGCCGCAGGACCTCGACGTAGCTACGCGTGCCATCAAAAAAATGATGCTCTTCGACCACGTGTTGGCTATGCCCATTCACCATAACGTTTTGGTCGAGTTCGACGGAAGCTTGGGCAGCCTTTTCGTGAAAAAGATCGAAGTCCGTCTTTCCCACCAACTCATCCTTTGATTGACCAATCATTTGGCAAAAGTGGTCGTTAACAAACTCGATGTGCCCCTGACGATTCTTTCGGACGACACACATCTCGACGAGCCGAGCGTTAGGTTTCGTGATTTGAATCGACTTTAGTTTTCGCGGTCTCCGTTGCCGCTTGGGCTGCACGACGATCTCATCTTGCTGCTCTTCGGTGGGCGGGTTTGGCTCGCCAGCGATAGTCCGATTCATATTGAGCATTTGCCTAAAACAGACGGTGTTCTACAAAGAGTGGCAAAAAACATTGGCATTTCTGTCCCTGTAATGTAGCTCGTGATTCGTTGGACAGCAAATTATATTCCCACGTCTGCATCCATAATAGCTACAGCTATAGTATTTGTTGAACACGCGAAGAAATTGGGGATGACAGCCATCGGTGACTTGTTTAGAGTTGAGGTGGGAACAAAACCTTACCACTTATGGTGTCGTGGTCCATGCGAATTCGTCGGTTTTCGAAACGCTCGCTGCAAACTGCACTAGCCGCTTTGGCGGTTTTGATGTTCGTTTTTGCGCCCGCAATTTCATTCGGAAGTTGCTGCTGCACAAAATCGAGTTTGTTGCTAAACGATTCGACTTGTTGCCGAGATACGAAAAGTTGCTGTGCGGACGAAACTCCGCCTTGTGGTTCCACCCTCGATGAAATCGGATTGGGGGGCTCGACACCATGCAAGCCGCAAGCTTGTCAATGCAACGATTGCTTCTGTAAAGTGGCTCCGAGCGAATGGACGATTCCTGGAATCGAGTCTGTTCTCCCAGTTGTTCTTGCTGTTCACTCAGCTTTCGACGAATTGCCATGGTCTTCCACGACGGTTCAATCCCGAGCGATTGATCGTTTCGATTTTCTCCTTGCTCAAGACCGCTGCGCGCGGCTGTCTCGTTGGTTGAAATAGAGATTGTTGCTACTTGGACATCATCCAAGACTGTGCAAAATTTTTTATTGAACGAGTATTGAAGATCTGAAAAAGTCTTTGGGAGAAGAAACAGTATGTTACGTCTTTTAAGTATTGTGTTTGTTGGTTTGGCGATCTCGACATTTGTCGTCGTTATGGCGAAATCAGGAACGGCTGAGCCGGTGACTCCTGTGTCGAGCGCAGATTGTCCATGCGGTCAATGTGATGCTGGCTGTGGATGTTGTGATGCAGGCGAATGCACCTGCGAGAACTGCGAGTGTGATGCCTGCCGTTGCAACGCAACGGTCGCCTCTTCGGCAACGAAGAGCTGCTGCAGTGGTTCGTCGTGTTCGGCGGCCGCAGCAGCGTCCCTTGCCACTAGCTGTGAGTGTGGCGGATGTGAACCAGGATGCGATTGCTGTGGC
>JGI12210J13797_10780387_pt1 | contig 11640 bp, 10 predicted proteins | sample ElkSlonscriptome_3_FD_13797 | JGI IMG/M metagenome (IMG submission 13797) | reverse complement strand
CCGATATGAAGCCTCTCCCGAGGAGTTGGCGAACGGATGAGTGTTCTTGGCGAGCTCGCGCTGTGGGTGTCGCTGCCCGTAGCGGCGTGGGGGATGGTGCTCGGCTTCGTCGGGGGTCGGCAGGAGCGCGGTGATCTGGTGCTGTCGGCCGAGCGGACGGTCTATGCCGTCTTCGCCCTGATCGGGCTCGCCTGCGCCGGGGTGATGTACAACTTCATCTACGACCAGTTTCAGTACTGGTACGTCGCCAACTACTCGAGCCGGAACCTCGAGTTCTTCTACAAGGTGTCGGGACTCTGGGCGGGGCAGCGGGGATCCCTCCTCTTCTGGTTGTATCTCCTGTGCTTCTTCTCGGTCCTGGCGGTCTGGTCCAATCAGCGCAAGAACCGGGAGTTCATCCCCTACGTGGTGGGGACCCTCATGGGTCTCCAGCTCTTCTTCATCGTGGTTCTCCTCTTTGCCCAGGTGAATCCGTTCGAGCAGCTGGGCTTCACGCCGGTGGATGGTGCGGGTCTGAATCCCCAGCTCCAGAACTACTGGATGACCTTTCACCCGCCGACCTTGTACCTCGGCTTCACCGCATTCGCCGTCCCCTTCGCCTTTGCGGTAGCGGCACTGTTGAGCGGACGCCTCGACGCCCGATGGATCCACCTGACCCGGAAGTGGATCCTGCTCTCCTGGTTCTTCCTCTCGGTGGGGATCGTTCTGGGGATGCGCTGGGCCTATGAGGAGCTCGGCTGGGGTGGTTACTGGTTCTGGGACCCGGTGGAGAACGCCTCGCTCCTGCCCTGGCTCACGGCCACGGCGTTCCTCCACAGCATCCAGATCCAGGAGAACCGGGGGATGCTCAAGGTGTGGAACATGGCATTGGTGCTCGGGACCTTCGTCCTGACCATCTTCGCCACCTTCCTCACCCGGTCCGGGCTGATCGAGTCGGTCCACACCTTCGCTGAGAACACCACGATCGCCTTCATCTTCCTCACCTTCATGGGGTCGATCATCGCCGTCGGAACCGTGTTGGTGTTGTACCGACTGCCTCAACTGAAGAGCGAGAACCAGATCGAGTCGTTCCTGTCCCGGGAGGCGGCCTTCCTCTTCAACAATCTCATCCTCATCGGGGCCACCTTTGCGGTGATGTGGGGGACGCTCCTTCCGCTCCTCTCCGAAGGGTTCATGGGTGAACAGATCACCGTCGGCCCGCCCTTCTTCAACCGGGTCAACATCCCCTTCGGACTGGGCCTCCTGGCCCTCATGGGGATCGGGCCCGTGATCGCCTGGCGGAAGGCGTCCCGGCGGAATCTCCGCAAGAACTTCCTGATCCCGGTGATCGTGGGTCTCGCTACGGCGGCGGTCCTCTATCCTCTGGGGATTCAGCACGGGTTGGCCCTGACCACCTTCGCCCTCTCCGCCTTCGTCATGACGGTGATCGTGACGGAGTTCTGGAAGGGGACCAAGGCTCGGGCCCGGATCGAGGGAGAAGGGTACTTCATCGCCTTCTATCACCTCGTGTCCCGAAATCGGCGACGGTGGGGTGGTTATATCGTCCATGTCGCCATCGTCCTCATCTTCACGGCCTTCGCCGCAGAGCCGTGGTACGTGGAGATCCAACAGACCATGGAGCCGGGAGAGAGCACGGAGGTCGTGTCTCCCCTGGGCGCTCGCTACACCCTCACGTACGAGGGGATGTCCACCAACGTCCGGGATCCGGACCAGAATCTCGCCTGGCAGGCCATCGCTCTGCTCAGCGTGGAGCGGAACGGCTCGCCCGTGGGAACGCTGCGCACTGAGAAGCGCGGTTACCTGAGACCGGAGGGCCAGCAGTCCACCGAGGTGGGGATCCACTCCCGAGCTTCGGAGGATCTCTACGTGATCCTGGCGGATGTGGACCTGCAGGGCGTCGTCGTGGATAACGATCCGGACGCGCAGGCCGCCACCTTCACCTTCCTGGTGAAGCCGCTGGTGGGGGGGATCTGGGCCGGGCTCTTCGTCTTGATCTTCGGAAGTCTCATTGGACTCTGGCCCAGCGCCGAACGCGTGCGGAGCACCGCGCCGGCCCGGGCCGTGCGAATGACCCCTTCCCGCCACAGCCCGGCGCCAGCCGCAGGAGACTGACGTGGCGATGGCGGGGGCCCTCATCCTGGTCGGGGTGGTCGTGGCGTACATCCTGGCACCGCTCATCCAGGATCGCCGGGCCTCTTTGGAGCGTGAGGACGATGAGCTCACGGACGCCCAGGCCGCCCGCCGGGTCGCCCTGCTTGCCCTCAGAGATGTGGAGTACGACTACCACACCGGCAAGCTCGACGAGAAGGACTACCGGGAGGTGAAGCGACAGCTCTCCGCCGAGGCGCTCGCGGCCATGAAGGCGCTGGAGGAGGACGGGGGACGGGACGCGTTGGAGTCGGAGATTGCCGAGATGCGCCAGGGACTTCGCGCCGGCGATGTCTGCGACGTCTGCGGTTTCCGCAATCCCGACGGTAGCCGCTTCTGTGGAGCGTGCGGTACGGCCCTCGAACCCCGTCCGACGCCAGCGGAGTCGGCGTGACGGCAGCGGTATCCGACGGGAGTACGGGCGCGCACCCTCACCCGGACCCCGCGGCGGGGGGGCAATTCGATCCCGGCGCCGCCGTTTCAGGGGAGCTGTCGGTGGTGGACCTCGTGCGGACCTTCGGACCTCATCGAGCCGTGGACGGCGTCAGCTTGACTCTGCCTCAGGGGCGCTTCCTTTCGCTGTTTGGGCCGAACGGGGCAGGCAAGAGCACGTTGCTCCGCCTGCTCTCCGGTGCCCTCCGCCCCACAAGCGGTGAGCTCTTCCTGGGTGGGGCACCGCTCCGGACCCGGGAACCCGGCTGGCAGCGACGCATCGGCGTCCTGTCCCATCAGACCTACCTGTATGGAGCGCTGACGGCTCGGGAGAATCTCCGCTTCTTCGGGGATCTCTACGCCCTGGACGCGCTGGACGATCGGATCCACGCCGGTCTGGCCTCCGTGGGGCTGGCCGCACGGGGCGACGATCCCGTACGGGGCTATTCCCGGGGAATGCGTCAGCGCCTTGCACTGGCTCGCACACTCCTTCACGAGCCCGAGATCGTGCTCCTGGACGAACCGTTCACGGGGCTGGATGCCCACGCCTCCGGAGTTCTGCGCGGCGTTCTGGACCGTCTCCGCGACGGCCACCGGACCGTGGTCATGGTCACACACAACCTGTCCGAGGGCCTGGACCTCGCCCAGGAGATCGCGATTCAAGTCAGGGGCCGACTCCGGTTGTGGGTCGAGGCGGCGGAGCTGAGGGACTCCGGCGAGCTCACCGCGCTGTACCGGGAGACGGTGGAGGCGGAAGACCCCGTCGCCGGCAGGGTGGGGGCGGGAGGAGGATGACCTACCTGCGACAGCTCGGGGCCGTGGTCCGGAAGGACCTTCTGGTGGAGCTGAGGTCGAAGCAGCGTCTTGCCACCATGGGTGGCTTCGCCGTGCTGGTCGGGGTTCTGTTCAACTACGCCCTCGACCAGACCCTTGTGGCCCCCCAGGACATCGCGGCAGGGCTGATCTGGATGACGCTGATCTTCGCCGGCGTGATGGGGGTCGGGCGGACCTTCGAGCTGGAGGCTGAGGATGGGGCCTTTCAGGGTGTGCTCCTGAGCCCCATCCCCCGGGACGCGCTGTATCTCGGGAAGGTCGTGAGCAACTTCGTCCTCGTGGCGTTGGTCGTGTTGCTGGTGCTGGGTGTCTTCGGGCTCTTCTTCCAGCTCGATTACGGCAACCATCCGGTGGTCCTGGTGGGAATCCTCGCCCTGGGGGCTCTGGGCTTCGTGGCGCTGGCGACCCTCTTCGGAGCCGTCTCATCCGGGACTACCCTGGGCGATACTCTCCTGCCCATCCTTGTCTTCCCCCTCCTGGTGCCCATGGTAGTGTTTGGGGCGTCGGCGACGGGGCGACTCCTGCTGGGGCGCCCCGTGAGCGAGGTGGAGGGGCAGTTGCGGATGCTGGCAGCCTTCGCGGTTCTGGCCACGGCGGTCGGAGCGGCCCTCTTTCGTTATGTAGTGGAGGATTGATGGATAAGCGTACGGGTCTGGTGGGTCCCCTCCTGGCGGCCATCGGGGTGGGCCTTTCCCTGCTCCTGTTGTGGCAGGTCTTCTTCTGGGTCCCCACCGAGGTGAATCAGGGTGTCGTCCAGAGGATCTTCTACATCCACTTGCCCGCGGCCTGGGTCGCCTTCCTGGCCTTCGGGATCGTGGCCTTCGCCAGTGCGGTCTACCTCTGGCTCGGGGACGAGCGGGCGGACATGGCGGCCAAGTCGGCGGCGGAAGGGGGGATGATCTTCACCACGATCGTCCTTACCACCGGCCCGCTCTGGGGAAAGATCGCCTGGGGGACCTACTGGACCTGGGAGCCGCGCCTCACCCTCACTCTTCTCCTGTGGTTCATCTACCTGGGCTACTTCATGGTACGGTCCGCCACGGAGAACCCGGAGAAGGGGAAGCGCTTTGCCGCCGTCGTCGGGATCATCGGGGCCCTGAACATCCCCCTGATCCACGTCTCGGTGCTCTGGTTCCGCTCACTCCACCCGCAGCCTGTGGTGATGAAGGCCGAGGGGCCCACGCTGCATCCCGACATGCTCACGACCGTTCTGACCGGACTCGTCGCCTTCACCTTCCTCTTCGTCGGCACCATGATCCTTCGCTACGGCCTCGAGCGGGCCGAAGCTCGACTGAACGTCCTGGAGGCGGTTTCGTGAAGCGCTGGAAGAAGCGCGTGTCCGGTCTACTCCTGGTGTGGGGTGCGTCCGTGGCCTTCGCCCTGCCGGCGGCCGCCCAGGCGGAGCAGCTTCGAGAGCAGACGTTGGGACGCCCCTACTGGCACGTCTTCCTGGCCTACGCCATCACCCTGATCCTCGTCCTCGGCTGGGTCGTCTCCATCGCCCGGCGACTCCGTCGGGTCGAAGACCGGCTCCAGAACGACGCCGGCTGACACGACGACGTCCGTGCACACCTGACGGGGGGCCGATGAGGGGCGACGTCGATCTCCGCAGCGATACCCTCACCCGGCCGACTCCGGCCATGCGTCGGGCCATGGCCGAGGCGCCGGTGGGGGACGACGTGCTGGACGGTGATCCGACCACGCGACTGCTCGAAGAGCGGGTCGCGGAGTTGTTCGGGACCGAGGCAGCGCTCTTCTTCCCCTCGGGGACGATGGCCAACCAGACGGCGCTGGCCACCCTCGGCCGGTGGGGGGGCGAGGCGGTGGTCGAGGCCGGCGCCCACGTCTTCCACTACGAGGAGGGGGCTGCGGCAGCCCTTTCAGGTCTTCAGCTCCGGCCCGTCCAGGGTGAGGACGGCGTCCTGACACCGGAGAGCCTTGCGCTGGGCGTGCGTCCCGAGTCCCGGTATCTCCCCCGAACGTCTCTGGTCTGCGTGGAGAACACGCACCTGGCCTCCGGCGGCACCGTCGTTTCCCCGGAGGCGTTGGACGCCCTCGGCGAAGCGGCCCGCACTCGTGAACTGCCAGTCCACATGGATGGTGCCCGCCTCTGGCACGCGGCGGCCGAGACCGGCCTGTCGCTGATCGACTTCACCCGAAGCGTGGATACGGTGATGACCTGCCTCTCCAAGGGGCTCGGCGCCCCGGTGGGTTCCATGCTTGCCGGCCCCAGGGACGTCCTGGAGGAGGCTTGGCGAATCCGGCGGCGATTCGGCGGGGCCATGCGTCAGTCCGGTATCCTGGCGGCGGCAGGGCTCCACGCTCTGGAGCATCATCGCGACCGATTGGTGGAGGACCATCGGAGAGCCCGGGTGATCGCGGAGGCCGCCGACGCCCTTCCGGGGTTCCGGGCCCCCCGTCCCGAGACCAACGTGATCCTGATCCACGCGCCGGATGCCGAGTCGGCCCACGCCCTTCTCGGCGGACTGGAAGCCGATGGGGTGCGAATGCTCCCCTTCGGAGCTGGGGTGATCCGAGCCGTGACCCACCTCGACGTGGACGATGAACAGGTGGATCGGGTCCTCCGGGTGCTGGACGGCTGGAGGGCGAACTGATCCCCCGCCTGAGGGGGAGACCGACCTGGGCTGGGCTGTGGAGCGGGCTGTCGTTCCTCCTCCCGAGCCTTCTCCTCGCAACGGTCCTGCTTTCGACGATCCTCCCTCTAGGGGCACTTTCGGCGCAGCTTCCCGCCTCTCCATCCCTCCGCTGGGGGTCTGGCTACCTCGACGTTCCCACCGCCGGCATCCTCCCGGGGTCCGGGGTCCGGGCGGCCTTCTCGGGATTCTGGTCCTCTGTCCCCTCCCAGCCCGAGGTGGACGGGAGTGGGGGCGTAGTCGGAGCGGGACCGGGACGGGACGCCTTCCACGGAGATCTGGCCCTGTCCCTGGGGCTCCTGGATCGGATCGAGCTGGGCCTGAGCCTGCAGTCGTTCCAGGGAGAGGAGGAGGGCGGAAGCCTTTGGGGCGCCTTCGGGACCCTGCTCCTCCTACGCCCTGAGCCTGGGGGCCTCGGTGTCGCCGTCGGGGCTCGGGTCCTCAGCGGCCCGGAGCTCCCCGGGGGGGTGGAGGGCGCTCCGTCTCGACTCGGGTTCAACGATCCCCGGCTCCGGCGCAGCTACGATGGGGGTGTGGAGGTCCGGACCCGCTTCACACCCTGGGTCGCGGGAACGCTGGCGCTGGCGGGTCCTCGGGTGCGAGGCCTTCCAGAGAGCGACGTGACGCTCACCGTAGGGTGGGGTGGGGGCACCTTCCGTGACGGGCACGATCTGGAGTGGTATGCCGATGGTTCTTCGGGAGGATGGTTTGCCGGGGCATCGTGGGGCTTCGCCCTCAGCCGGACCGTGACGTTGGGCTTCGAGGGCGAGTACTCAGGGTTCGACGTGAACCTCGGGGCCGAGGTGGATTGGGGGGGGGCTCGTCTCGGCGCACACGCTCTGGGGCTGAATCACGGTGACACCGAGAGCATCTACCGAAGTCGGCGCTGGGGATTCTCCCTGGCCCTGGAGGCCTGTCCGCTCCTCTGGCGCGCCTGTCGGCCCAGGGTGCGTCAGGCTCCGTCGGACACCGTTCGGCTCCCGGCACCGCCTCCCGACACCGTTCGCATCCGGGAGGTGGCCGTGGACACGGTGCAGGCCGCCCTACTGGGCGATCTTCTCCAGAACCCGGTTCAGGGAGTCCAGGACAGCGATGGCCGCGCCGCGGGTGAGGTCTTTCTGTTCGTGCACGGCCTTGGCCCCGAGAAGTCGGTAGTCCCGATCGAGGGCCTGGGCGCGGACCGAGGCGATGACCACCCAGGCATCGAAGGCCCGTACGGCCTTGACGCCGACGAGCTCCGCCTCGGCAGCGTCGCCCGTGAAGCGCCGGATCGTCGCCAACGACGCCTCGGCTCCCATCCGTAGGTCGCCCTCGCGGGTGGCGACGCCGGACGCCTCCCCGGTCAGGATCTCGCCACGCCACTCCATCCGGACCACGACGGTGCCGTGACCGTCCGGGGAGGGGCGGAACTCCAGATCCATGAACCGCAGGCGACCCCGCGGAGTCTCTTTGTTCTCGGTCATACCTCCACAATCTCCCCTGCGTCCGCCCCGTGGCAACCCGGCTGAAAAGCTGCGAACGTCGAGGGTCCTCATGTGTGCGGCCTCCCCGCACATTCCTCCGCCCCTCCTGAGCCTCTAGAATGGGTGTCGGGACCTGGGAAGGGACGGGACGGTTCCTTCCCGAAGGCAGAGACCCTTTCGCTTTTTGTTCGGGTCCACTACACTCACCCGCATTGTGACCCTGCCCCGGGTACGGACCCCGGGCGGGAGTATCCCTCACGGAGACCCCAATGGCTGTCGATGTTGCCGAGAAGAAGAAGAAGGACCTCTCCAACGCCCTCACTCAGATCGAGCGGGCGTACGGCAAGGGCGCCATCATGCGGATGGGCACCGAGAATCGGGTCGAGGTGGCCGCCATCTCCACCGGGGCGGTGAACCTCGACGCCGCCATCGGGATCGGCGGTGTACCGAGAGGCCGTATCAGCGAGATCTACGGCCCCGAGTCGTCGGGTAAGACCACGATCTGTCTCCAGGTGATCGCGAACGCACAGCGCTCGGGGGGGATCGCGGCCTTCATCGATGCCGAACACGCCCTGGATATCGGATACGCACGGAAGCTCGGCGTGGATGTCGACAACCTCCTGGTCTCCCAGCCGGACACGGGGGAACAGGCGCTGGAGATCGCCGAGGTCCTGATCCGCTCCAACGCCATCGACGTGGTGGTCATCGACTCCGTCGCCGCTTTGGTCCCCCGGGCCGAGATCGAGGGCGAGATGGGTGACACCCACGTCGGACTACAGGCTCGCCTCATGAGCCAGGCGCTGCGGAAGCTCACAGGGGCAGTGAACCGGTCCCGCACCTCGGTCATCTTCACCAACCAGATCCGGGAGAAGGTCGGCGTCATGTTCGGCTCGCCGGAGACGACCTCCGGAGGGCGGGCGCTGAAGTTCTACGCCTCCCTGCGGATGGACATCCGGCGTATCGGGGCCATCAAGGACGGCCAGGACGTGATCGGGAATCGGACCCGTGTGAAGGTCGTGAAGAACAAGGTGGCACCGCCCTTCCGCCAGGCGGAGTTCGACATCCTCTACAACGAGGGCGTCAGTCACCTGGCCCTCCTCGTCGACCTCGGGTCCGAAATGGAGGTTATCGAGAAGTCCGGAGCGTGGTACTCGTACGGCGACATGCGGCTCGGCCAGGGGAAGGAGAACGCCAAGAACTTCCTTGCGGAGAATCCCGATGTGGCGGCGGAGGTCGACACGCGGGTGAAGGCGGCGCTGGGGATGGGAGACGATCCCGAGGCGGAAGAGGGCGAGGACGAGGGGGACGAAACGGAGGACTGACGGGCTTCCGACGCTTCGGCGCCTCCCGTTATCATGCAGGGTCCCGGACCTTTCGGAGGTCCGGGACCCTTTCCTCATCCCCAGTAGCCGGTCGCATCATCCATGAAGGCAGCGGAGATCCGTCAGGAGTTTCTGAAGTTCTTCGAAGAGCAGGGTCACGAGATCCGTCCCAGCTCTTCTCTGGTGCCGAAGGACGACCCTACCCTCCTCTTCACCAACGCGGGGATGGTGCAGTTCAAGCGGGTCTTCCTGGGGCTGGAGGATGTCCCCTGGGACCGGGCTGTGACGTCGCAGAAGTGCGTCCGGGCCGGCGGGAAGCACAACGACCTGGAGGAGGTCGGGCAGACCGCCCGGCACCACACATTCTTCGAGATGCTTGGCAACTTCTCCTTCGGGGACTACTTCAAGGAGCGGGCGGTGGTTTTCGCGTGGGACTTCCTGACCCAGCGACTCGGATTGGACTCGGACCGCCTCTACGTCACCGTCCATCACACCGATGAGGAGGCAGCGAAGCTCTGGGTCGACCTGGTGGGGGTGCCTGCCGAGCGGGTCTTCCGGCTGGGAGACAAGGATAACTTCTGGCAGATGGCCGATACGGGGCCCTGTGGGCCGTGCTCCGAACTCCACTGGGATGCCCGGCCAGAAGAGGACAGGGGCAAGCCTCTCGATGCCGAGACCTTCGAGCGTCTAGGGGAGGCCGGTGCCTTTCTGGAGCTGTGGAATCTGGTGTTCATGCAGTTCGATCGAGACGAGGAGGGGATCCTGCACCCCCTGCCTGCGCCGTCCATCGACACGGGGGCCGGCCTGGAGCGGATCGCTGCGGTGCTCCAAGGGGTCGACTCCAACTTCCACACGGACCTGTTTCGCCCGCTTCTTGACCGCGCCGGCGAGGTGGTTGGCCGTCCCTACAACGCCGATTCGGAGGAGGGGCTCAGCTACCGGGTCCTGGCCGACCACGCTCGCGCCGTGGCCTTCCTCCTCGCCGACGGTGTCTTTCCGTCCAACGAGGGCCGGGGCTACGTCCTGCGTCGCATCCTCAGGCGGGCGGTCCGTCATGCCTGGCTCCTCGGCCGGAGGGAGCCCACGTTGGTCCACGTGGTGGAGGAGGTCATCCGCACCATGTCCGAGGTCTACCCCGAGTTGGAGATGAGGAGGGAACACCTGCTCAAGACCACCCGGGGCGAGGAGGAGCGTTTTCTCGCGACCGTCGAGGGTGGGCTCGATCGATTCGAAGAGCTCGCCGACGAGGCGGAAGGCGACCGGATCGGCGGGGAGGAGGCCTTTCGTCTCTATGATACGTTTGGATTCCCCCTCGACCTGACACAGCTCCTGGCCCGAGAGCGGGGGCTGGAGGTGGACGAGGTCGGGTTTCAGGCGGCGCTGGAGGCCCAGCGGGAGCGGAGCCGAGCAGACCGCGCCGAGTCCAAGGGAGGGGACATGGAGGGCGAGGAAGACTGGTCGGATTGGACCGTCCTCTCCCACGACGAGCAGGAGTTCGTGGGATACGGAAGCACCCAGATCGAGTCTGGGTTGCTGGCTGTCCGGAGGGACGAAGACTCCCTCTCACTCGTCCTGGCGAGGAACCCCTTCTACCTGGAGAGCGGTGGCCAGGTCTCGGATCGCGGGGAGGTGCGGGGCGACGGGTGGGTGCTTCGCGTCACGGCCCTCCGGCGAGTCCAGGGGGCGACCGTGGTGACCGGCGACTTCGAAGGGACAGAGCCCGACGACTCATTCGAAGGTGCAGGGCCCGACAGTTGGGACGGTACCCGAGTCCTGGCGACTGTGCGGGATCGAGACCGCCACGATACGGCCCGGAACCACACGGCAACCCACCTCCTGCACGCGGCCCTCCGGAACCGACTGGGGACCCACGTGGTGCAGCGCGGTTCGTTGGTGGCCCCGGACCGGCTCCGCTTCGACTTCGCCCATACGGCGCCGCTGACCCCCGAGGAGCGGGCGGCGGTGGAGGATGAGGTAAACCGGGAGGTGTGGCAGGACCACCCCGTCACCACCCGCCTGATGGCCTACGACCAGGCCGTCGGGGCGGGGGCGATGGCCCTCTTCGGAGAGAAGTACGCAGACGAGGTCCGGGTGGTGGACGTTCCCGGCGTTTCCATGGAGCTGTGCGGGGGGACTCACGTGCGCCATACCGGAGAGATCGGGCTCTTCCGAATCGTCGGGGAGAGCGGAGTCGCCGCAGGGGTCCGGCGGATCGAGGCTCTCACAGGTCCGGCGGCCTTTCACCACCTCACGGAGATCGAGCGCCAGAGAGACGAAGCGGCGGATGTCCTCCGCACGCGCCCCGACCACCTGGCGCGGCGGGCGGAGCAGCTTCTGGAGGAGAAGGCTCAGCTCGAGGCTCTGATCGCGGAGCTGCGGAGCTCCGGCGGTGGCGGGGAAGAGGTGGTGGTCGAGGAGGTGGTGGAGACGCCGAAGGGGGCGGCCATCCGGGTCCAGGCCGTTCGACTGAAGGCCCGGGACGCTGACGACGCCCGAGCCTGGGGGGACGCCTTCCTGAAGGGCGAGGGGGGGGTCGCCGTCGTTGCCGCCCACTATCCCGAAGGAAAGATGACCCTCTTCAGCTTCGTGAGTGACGACGTGATCGGTCGCGGCGTTCGGGCCGACTCGGTGGTCCGCGCCGTAGCCGAGCGGGTCGGAGGGCGGGGCGGGGGTCGGCCCCACATGGCACAGGCCGGGATCCCGGACGCCGATCGCTCTGGTGAGGCCCTGGCCAGCGTCGTAGACGCGGTCCGTGGAGTGGCCGGGGCGGGGTCGGCATGAGCGTCG
>JGI12210J13797_10257432_pt1 | contig 11640 bp, 8 predicted proteins | sample ElkSlonscriptome_3_FD_13797 | JGI IMG/M metagenome (IMG submission 13797) | reverse complement strand
CTCACGAGGCGTCGGCCATATCGTTCGTATACTGCTGCTCTTTAGTGATCATAACGAGATGTGGAAACAGCTCTCCCCCCTTTCCGGTGGGTCCAACACCATGCTGATGATCTCCGCTGCCGCCGTCACCATTTATTATCACAAGGGGCTCGACGCCTACAAAGCCCTACGCACAGAGGCGGAAAAGCTGGCAGAGGCCAACGCCAAACTCCAGGCCAGTGCCGGGCAACTGCAGGAACTCAATGCTCTGCTGGAGCAGAAAGTAGAAGAGCGGACCCGCAACCTTTCCGAATCGGAGAAAAAATTTCGGAACTTCTTTGAAAACTCAAAAGATATCATATATTTTTGCGACAAAGACGGTTTCATCACCAGCATCAACACCAGCGGCAGAAAGCTGCTCGGCCTCAAAAAGCCCGTAAACAGCGTCACTTTCTACGACCTCTTCGCCGCCACCGAAGACAGGAAAAAATATGTCGCCGAACTGCAAAGCAAGGGATTCGTCAGCGATTTGGAGATGGAGTGCCGCCTCGAGGACGGTTCGACCAGGCATATCCTCCTGTCGGCCAATACCATCTCCGACAGACATGGAAAAATGACAGGCTGCGAAGGCATCGGCAAGGACATGACCCGGCTGAAGACTATAACCGAGCAGCTTATCAACCACGAGAAGATGGCTTCCGTCGGTCAGATGGCCGCTGGTGTCGCCCATGAGATAAACACGCCTTTGGGCATCATTCTTGGGTATACCCAGCTGCTTATGGATGATTTCGAACCGGAAAGCGAAATGCACACCAACCTCACGGTCGTCGAACGACAGGCCAAAGCCTGCCGGCGGATTGTAGCCGACCTTCTCCGCTTTTCCCGCCAATCCGAAAGCATCAAGACCAGCGTCGACCTCAATAGAGTAATCGAGGAAGTTCTCTCGGTAACCGAACACACTCTGGGCATCCACCAGATAACCGTCATCCGCGATTTTGCAGATGAGCTTTCACCGGTCTTCGGTGATGCCGAAAAGCTCCGTCAGATATTCATCAACCTCATCAACAACGCCCAGTATGCGATGTCCGAAGGTGGGAAGATCATCATCGCCACCCGCGAGGACGACGACGGTGTACACTTTTCCGTTACCGACACCGGCACGGGTATACCAGCGGAAATCAAAAACAGAATTTTCGATCCTTTTTTTACCACCAAGGATGTCGGCAAAGGCACCGGTCTGGGACTGTCAGTCACCTACGGCATCGTCCAGGAACACGGGGGTACCGTCGGAATGGAGAGCCCCGCCGCACATTCAGACGCCTCGGGAACTTCGGGGCCGGGGTCCACTTTTCATATAACTCTCCCCGCGTTTCCCCCGGGGACAGCTTTCAAGGAGGACATGTGACATGGCCAATATACTGGTTCTCGATGACGTGCTGGATGCCGTCATTCTGGTACAAAAAATTCTCAGCAGGCAGGGTCATCAGGTGGAAGTGTACACCAAGGAGGAGGACGCCATCGACCATGTGGCATCACAGCCCGTCGACCTTGCCATACTCGACATCAAACTCAAGAAGATGAATGGAATCCAGGTACTGGCGGAGATGAAGAAGCTCCGTCCCGACCTCAGGGTCATCATGCTCACGGGGTACCCCACCATCGAAACCGCCCGCGAGGCCGTAAACCTCGGGGCCGGAGAATACTGCGTCAAACCGATAGATAAACAGGAGCTTGAAGAGAAGGTGGCGGAAATACTCGCCCGATGACCTTCATGCTTGTAGTCACCCTTTATCCCATGCTTTCATAAGGAGAGGTATATGCAAAAATCAGTCTACTCCATCTGCGGAATGTGCACGGTGCGCTGTCCCATCCGGGTGGAGACGCGCGACAACGAGATCACCTGGATCGAAGGCAACCCTTACCAGCTTGGCGGGGCGCTCTGCGCCAAGGGTACCGCCGGGGCGGCGCTGCGCAACGACGTCCAGCGGCCCCACGGGCCTCTGATGCGCGTCGGTCCACGCGGCGGTGGACGCTGGCGTCAGGTGGAGTGGTCAGAAGCACTGGATTATGTCGCCGGCAAACTGCAGACCATCAAGGAGGAATACGGGCCCGAATCAGTGGTCCTTTCCAGTCGCGGCGGCCCCTGGCAGAATATGTACAAGGCCTTTATCCACGCCTTCGGCTCTCCCAACTACACCAACCACGACTCCACCTGCGGACGCAATACTCATCACGCGTCCCTCTCCATCAATGGCGTCGGCCGTAAAGGTTTCGCCTACGACATTAAAAACGCCAGGCATCTGGTACTCTTCGGCCGCGACATGTTTTCTGCTCTGCGCATCGCTGAGAATCATCAGACCCTGGACATGCTCGACAAGGGCGGTAGACTCACCTACGTCGATGTCCGTCAGACTATGACCGGTACCAAAGCCACCCGTTTCTTCCAGGTGCGCCCGGGCACCGATTACGCCCTGGCTCTGGCGGTGATCAACGGCGTCATTGATAAAGGCTATTTCGACCGCAGCTTTATTGAGCGCTACGTCAGCGGCTTCGATGAGCTGTGCACATTCATCGACGGCTACACCCCTGCCTGGGCGGCAAAGGAATGCAATGTCAGGGAAAAAGACATCGAAGCCTTCATCGAGGAGATCGGCGAAGACCGCCCCCGGGTCATCTTCCATCCCGGCTGGAACCTCGCCCGTTACAAAGACTCCTTCTATGCCAGCCGGGCCATGCATATTCTCAATGTACTCATGGGCAATATCGAAATGGAAGGCGGACTCTTCATACCCAAGGGCGCCGGCGACTGCGACCAGAAGTCCATCCGCAGCATCGACTGTCCGAAACCCGATATTCCCCGCGGCGACGGCGTCGGCTGGGAATACAAACATTTCGACAAGGGCCCGGGGCTGGCGCACCTTTTCTTCAATCATATGCTCTCGGGCAAACCCTATCCGATCAAGGCCTGGATTGCCATGCGTCACGACCCCTTCAGCGGCATGCCGGATCCAGAACGCCAGAAGGAGGCCATGGAAACCTGTGATCTACTGGTCTCCATCGACACCAACTACAGTGAGTTCGGCTGGTATAGCGACATTATCCTGCCCGAGTCAACCTATCTCGAAAGAGATACTTCCATCATCGTCCAGAAGGGCTTGAAACCACGTCTGACCCTGCGGCGTAAAGCCGTAGAACCAAAATATGACACCAAATCGTCCTGCGAGATCTTCACCGGACTGGCTCAACGTCTCGGCCTGGAGGAGACTTTTCCCTTCACCACCATGGAAGAGCTCTGGGACTGGCAGTTGGAACCGACGGGCTACACCATGGCCGACTTCGAAGAAAAAGGCTTTATCGAATTGGCCGACAAACCTGTTTTCTATGACCGCGATCAGCTTGACGGCCAGTTCAAGACACCAAGCGGCAAAGTCGAGATCGTCAGCGAAAAACTCACCGCCGCCGGACTGCCATCGCTCAAACCCTTCGAATCACCCATGGTCCCGGAAAAAGGCATGCTACGCCTGATCTACGGCAAAGTCGCGGTCCACACTCAGGGACACACCATCAACAATCCGCTGCTCTCGGAGCAAATGCCCACCAACACCGCCTGGATACATAGCAAACAGGCCAAAAAACTTGGTGTTGAGAGCGGCGACCTGCTTGAGATCGCCTCCGCCGACAGGTCTTACGCTGCCACAGTAGCGGCCCACATCACCGACTATGTCCATCCGGAAGCCATCTTCACCGTCCATGGTTTCGGCAAAGAGATCCCCCGGCAGACCAGGAGCTACATGGCGGGCATCAGCGACCAGAAACTGATGGTGGGCAAACTCGATGACTGGGACCAGGCCGGTGGCGGCGTCAACCTCTGCGAAACCTTCGTCCATGTCCGTAAAAGCATTCGAAATAGCACAAGGAGGATGGAACTGTGAAAAAATACATGATATACCTCAACAGCCGCCGCTGCATCGCCTGCCACGGCTGCGAGGTGCACTGCAAGGCCAACAAAAACCTGCCGGTCGGCCCCTTCCTCTGCGACATCAGCCTCTCTCCGCTGAAGAAAATAGGGGGTGTGCCGAAAACGGAGATCACCTTTTCCACCTGCAAACACTGCGACTCACCGTTGTGTGTACCGGTCTGCCCGACAGAGGCCATGGTCCAGCGCGAGGACGGTATCGTCTTCGTCGACGCCGACAAATGTATCGGCTGCATGGCCTGCCGCAGCGCCTGTCCCTGGAGCATACCGGTGCAAAATCCCGACGATGGCAAAGCGGTGAAATGCGATTTCTGCATGGACCGCCTCGATCAGGGCCTCAAGCCAGCCTGTATCGCCAAGTGCACCACCCATGCCCTGGAACTGGTAACCCTGCAGCCGGTATAACATTGATACTTTCAGAAGAAAAATATGTCGGCAGTGGCGCCAGCATGCTGCCGATAACACGATCATGAACGAACACTTGCGATCAAAAGAGCATGATTACCTCGACGTTTTTCAGGAGGTAACACGGCTGATAAGCACTATTCACGATCCGCAACAGGTGATGGATCTCGTCGTCCGCCGCCTGCCTGCACTGCTCGAGGTCGATGCCGCCACCATCAGGCTGCTCGAACCCGGCAGCCGTCATTTCGTTCTCGGCGCCGCCTGTGGTGTATCGGCAGAGTATCTCTCCAGATCTACCATCGATTCCGACAAGGTTATGGCAGAACTCTTCAAGGGCAAACCCATCGCCCGCAATGACATGGACCTGAGCTGCGATCACGATAGCTGCAGCTTAATCTCTCGCGAGGGGGTCAAGGGTGCCATGTCGTTGCCCATCATCTACAAGGAGCAGGTCATCGGCCTGCTGAGGCTGCTGACTCGTGAGAGAAGGGAATTTTCCGCCGCCGAACTCCGGTTTGCCATGTCGCTTGCCGAGCAGGTGGGCGTTGCTATATCCAACGGCCGTATGTTCAAGGAGATGGAGAATCAGGTCCGTCTCTTCGCCGCCCAGCGTCATATTGCTAAAATGGTCAACTCCACCCTGGATCTCGACCAGATACTTGCCTCCATCGTCGACACCCTGCCGGCAACACTGGGGGTCAAAGGCTGCACCATCCGGCTGCTGCAGCCGGCAACCAACCGTCTTGAACTGGTGGCAGCCTCCGGGCTGTCACGGGACTACCTCGACCGCGGCAGCATACGTCGTGAGGATTCCATTTTCCAGGCTCTGCAAGGTGAGCCGGTTGCCATCTATGACGCCGAAAACGATCCCCGGGTCGAATATCATCAGGCCATACGCAACGAAGGCATCAAATCGATACTGGCCGTCCCTATCAAAAATGACCGAGATATCATCGGCGTCTTGCGTCTGCTCTCGGCAACGCCCCGCAGCTTTTCCGCCGGGGACATCCATCTCACCGTCACCCTCGCCGAAGAAGGTGGTAACGCCATTGAAAAGGCCAGAACCTATCGCCAGATAACACTTCTTTTCAACCAGATCGAAGAGCAAGAACGGTTTTTACAGACCATTCTCGACTCGCTTTCCATGCAGCTGGTGGTTGTAGACAGCGACAAACGCATCATCATGGCTAACAGCCATTTTCTCAGCTGCCACGAGGCCGGCGAGTCAGAGGTTCTGGGTAAACCCTATGACCAGGTGGTCTCATGGAAAGATCCCGATGGCGAAGCCTGTCTGGTCGAGCAGGTTTTTGCAGAAGGAAGACCGCTGACGAAAGAACGTCGTCCGGCCTCTGGAGAACGCCACTGGTACGAGCATAGTCTCGTTCCGGTCAGCAATGGTGAAACCGGAGTCAACTTCGTTATGGAGGCAGTGCGCGACATTACCGAAAGACATGAACTGGAACAGGAAAAACTCGAACGCACCAAACTCCAAGGGGTGGTCGAAATGGCCGGTACCGCCGCACACGAGCTGAACACGCCGCTGTTTGCCGCTCTGGGAACCGCCGAACTGCTCTACGATGATCTTGGCTCGGAGGCTCTGCGCCAGGAAGTGGGGACAATCATACGCAACCTCCAGGCCATGAAGAGTCTTACCAGACAGATGACCGCCGTCACCGGTTACGAACCACGAGAATATGTCGGCAACACCACCATCGTCGCCCTTACAACCTCGAAAGAAAATGATTCCACCCCAATCGACAACACGCAGCACGAGGAAAAGCAATGATGACAACCTTGAAGCAGTCCAAGCAGTCGTTTACCACCTTTTTTCGACGACAGTCCCTCTCGTCCGTAATGCTTTTTGGCAAAGCCGCGGCGTCAGGGATCATCGGTATAGCTATTCTCACCGGCTTTGCCGCAACTGTCCTCAGCGTCCAGGCCCTGGCAACGTTTTTGCCCATTGCCGTCGCCTTCAACAGCGCTTTCTGCGGTTATGCCCTGGCAGAGGCCGAAGAGCCATTTCTCTCTCGCAAAAGCGCGCTTCTGACCATGGCCATTCTTCTCGCTCTCACCGGCTCCGCGCTCCTTTTTCTGATCTACCCATGGTCACTGCTTTTTCTGTGGAAGCAGCTGCTAATCTGCGCCGCTGCTGCTATAGCGCTCTGCTATAGCGGAGCGTGGCTTGCCGATAAAAACAGGAAACTGCAATCACCGACATACTCACCATCAGCCCAAAAGGAGGAGAGACACCAATCATAAAGCATTCAATCATAAAGCATTACTACCTGCGCACAGAACACCAACAAACAACCCAGGAGGAAGCATAATGAAAACCATGCGCAAATTGTATATCACCGCACTCAGTCTTGTGTTCCTGATCATGGGCAGCAGCGTCTGCCTTGCTGCAACCAGTATCACCACAGGCGCCAGGGTCGGGGATACCGTCACCATTGAAGGCGCTATCGAACCGGGCCAGGAGCTCTATATCGCCATTGCCCAAGAAAATGAGTTCAAGCCGGCCGATGCCGACATGCCCCATGAAAAAAGTAAGTTCGGAAAACTGACCAAGGAGAAAGGCTTCCCCCTGGACACCTCCATCCCCCCCCTCTACTACGTCCTTACCACCAACCCCCAGGCCTTCGGCCAGAGGGTGGACGACACCAGATTCGGCGGGCCTTCGGTATTGCTTGGCAAAGGCCGGACCAAAGGGCTCTATTCCACCTACAGCTATCTGCTCAAAGATGATTTCAGCGCCATCGACGCCGAGGCTCGGTCTGCGCTTGGTCCCATCGCCAGTGAAGCCCAGTGGAAATTCCTGAAATGGGCCAATGAAACCAAATACGGCATTAACACCGTCGTCAAGGAAGGCAACCGGGTCGGCAAAATCGTTATCTTCTCGCGAACCGTCCTCCAAGACCAATCCAGTGGTAATTATTGGGACAAAGGAACCAGCATCAAGCTGGACAAAACCACCGGCAAATTTACCGCATCTTTCAAGACCTATCGTCATACACCGCCGGACACCACCTTCGACGTCTACATCAACGGCAATGAGGCAGGAGAATTCTCCCTGGAGAAAAAAGGCTTCTGGCTGGCAAAGGGCTTCCGCTACATGAACCCCTTGTGGATCGCCATCGGCGCTATTCTCGTCGGTACCTATTTCTCCATGATCGGCGCCGCCGGCGGCATGCTCATGGCCGCCTTCCAGGTACTGGTGGTCAACACCATGGGACCGGTGGGCGTCAATGCCGCCAACGTTCTTAAACCCTCCAACATGGCCCTCACCCTCTTTTCCCCGCTAGGGTCGTTCTACCGTTTTGCCGTGGTCGAGAAAAGGGTGGCCTGGCCGGTGGGCATCTCTTTCGGCGTCGGTATCTTCATAGGCTCCATCTGGCTTGGCAAGTACGTCTCGGCCCTGCTGCCGATGCAGGCCTATAAAGAATGGCTCGCCGTACTGGTTGTCATCATGGGCATCAAGACCCTCACAGAAATGACGCCTAAGGCCATGAACAAACGTAAGAACATTAAGGCCATGACCCAGAAATTCAACGCCGCTGTCAAAAAGGCCAAGGAAACAGGAGAGGCCATGGAAATGGGCTCCATAGAACCGGTGAAGACGGGCCTTCTTGATTACCGCTTCAAGTTCTGGGGTGAAGAATTCAGGATCAATCCGCTGCTGTTCGCCTTTCTCGGTGTGCTTATCGGCATCGTCTCCCGCTCCTTCGGTATCGGCGGCGGATTTCTGCTGGTACCGGCCATGACCACACTGGGTGCCCTGCCGATGTACGTTGCTGTTCCGATATCGCTGATCGGCACCTGTTTTTCCAGCATCGGCTCTTTTATAGGCTATATCATGATCGGTTACTGGCCGGACTGGATCATCGCCGGCGCCATAGTCATCGGCGGATTCGCCGGCGGTATGCTCGGCAGTCGCGCCCAGAAGCTGTTTTCAGAAATGCAGCTCAAAGTCGTACTCGCTCTGACGCTCTTTTTCCTTTTCTTCCGCTTCTTCAAAATAGAAGTATGGATATGAGCGAGAGGTCATTATAGTATTTTCAACCGGAGGAGATTTTTCTCCTCCGGTTATCCCCAAAATCATGCATACGCCACAGGATTATTATGGAAGAATTACTCGACAGCCTCTGGGAAGTGATAGCCGCAGCCATGCAGCTTGCGGCCTCCAGCGCCTACGCAGTGCTCGAACATCTGCACTTCATGGGGCCGGCGACAGTCATAGGGCTGCTGGCGCTATTGAGTGTCGTCACAACAAAACTTCTCAGCCGCCTGATAATAAGTAAACGCTACCTGGTGCTGGAAAAAGAATATCATCACTGGTATCAGCTGCGTCAGGAGGCTCTGAAATGCGAGGATGCCGAAAAAGGCAGAATGATGGCCCGTAACATCGACTCCGCCCATCTCAACAAGGCCTATTACGATTATTTTTTCGAAGGGTTGCTGCTGGGAATCGCCCGCAGGATTCTACCGATCTTCTTCATCTTCGCCTTCATTAACGAATTCTATCGCCCAGAACGCATGCTTGAGGTTTTCGGCCGTCAACACGTAGTGTTATTGGATGCCACCGGCGGCGAGCCTCTGGCCGTGGGTGCGGTTTTCTGGTATTTTTTCTGCCTTGTCTGCGGCTACATACTCTGGGCCCTGGCTGCGAAATTCATCTCGCATCTGCAGATCAAAAACGCTGCTGCACCCCGGCTGACTGCGACAGCGACAGAGGGCTCTCGCTTGTAATCTGCCAGCGAAGCTTACTAGGGAAAAGACGCAGGAAGCGGGGGATGTGATGCAGCTCAACGCACTGTTCAAGCACTGGAGTTTCCGCATATTGGCGCCGGGAACCCTGATGCGTGAAAAATACGAAGCACTGAAACAGCTTCTGCAGTACGACATCGTCTGTCATGAACAGATGGCCGAATTTCAAACACTTCTACATGAAAACGGCCGCGAGGATCCGGTCCGCATCCGTCATCGCTTTACCCTTTTCTCCCAAAATGTGGCGGCGATGATTAACCGCCTCAATACCATTGCCCCTGCCCAGTATGACTCGCTGAAGGACTATCATAAAAAGTTCGATTTCTACACCCGCTATCTGCTGGCGCCGCCGGCAATCAACTCAGCCCCGCCCTTTACCCTTGCCCTCGAAGACATCAGCGCCAACAACGCTGCCATCGGCAGCAAAGCCAAAAATCTGGCTCAACTGCAAAGAGACATAGAGGCCCCGGTACCCGCAGGTTTTGCCGTCACCGCTTCGGCCTATCATTACTTCATTGAATACAACGATCTCCGGGATGCCATTGACGCATTGCTCGAACAGCTCGACGTCAACTCTGGAACTTCACTGCGCCAAACGGCACGGAAACTCATGGCCCTTATCTCCGAGGCCGATGTACCGCCCGAAGTCGACACGGCTTTACAGCGTGGATTTGACCATATTTTTGGCGATACCGGCAGCGCCGGTCTGGTCTCGGTGCGCTCCAATGCCATCCACGAAGATGATTCCTGTTCCTTTGCCGGACAGTATACCACTGAACTCAACGTCGGCAGAGACGGTCTGACCCATGCCTACAAGAAAGTGCTGGCCTCGAAATACACACCGGAGTCGCTCTATTACCGTGTAGAGAAAGGCTACTCCGACGAAGAGACGGCCATGTCGGTGCTCGTTCAGCATATGGTAACCGCAGCATTCAGCGGCGTGGCCTATACGGCAGCCGCCATTGAGGAGAAAGACGACGATCGCCTGCATCTTTTTGCCGTCGCCGGACTTGGCGACCTGGCCGTCGGTGGCACCATGACACCGGAGCGCCTGCTGCTCAACCGTCGGCAGCCGCCGGAGCTGCTGGAGAGATCAGGCCCTGAAAGCGGTATGGATACCGGGTCCGCCGCCTGTATAGCTGCCTGGGCCCTTGCCGCGGAAAAATATTTCAAAAATCCCCAGGATGTCGAGTGGGCCGTGGACACGCACGGTAATGTTCTTCTTCTACAGGCCCGACCGCTTCTCATCTCCACCTCATCGTCCACCCCCGTTTCCTCATCGGAGCCGGACGCCCATCCTCTGCTGGAGGCATGCACCCCTGCCTCCCCCGGTGCCGCCGCGGGGCCCATCTATTATATCAGCAAGGTAGATGAACTCGATGATCTGCCCGACGGAGCAGTACTGGTCACCATTGATACACCTCCAGATCTGGTTCGGGTTCTCCATAAAGTCTCGGCAGTGGTAGCACAGCGCGGCAGCTACGCCTGCCACTTCGCCACGGTCGCCCGCGAATTCGAAATTCCCATGCTCATCTCTTTAGGCGATCGGATCGACCTCCTCTCTCATGGCGAAACGGTTACCGTCGACGCAGGAGCCGGCTGTATCTACCCGGGAGAGTGCACCTCTCTGCTCAAAACACCGGTGGCCGATATAGAAGCAAAGAGATACAGGCAGTCCCTCCAGCAAGCTGTGAAATTCATTACACCGCTGGAACTTGTCGACCCAGAGGGGGCAAATTTTACCGCCGAGGGCTGCCGCTCTATGCACGACATTATTCGCTTTTGTCATGAAAAGGCGCTGCTCTCCATGTTCACGACTGCACGACCGGGAAGCGGCCGCGGCTCGCTGCGACTTGAAGACGACATGCCCCTTGATGTCTACCTTTTCGATGTCGGCGGCGGTCTTAAGCCGGGGCACGAAAAGGTGAAAACTTTACGTCGAAATACTATCGCCTCTGCTCCCTTTTTGGCAATCTGGAGCGGTCTCTCACACCCGGACATTCAGTGGAAGCAGAAGCCTTTCGACTGGGATGCCTACGATAAAATAGAGCTTGCGGGAGGGGTGCCGCCGCGCCGTGACAGTTTCGCTTTCGCCAGCTATGGCGTCATCGGCGCCGACTACCTGCATTTCAATCTCAGGTTCGGTTATCATTTTACCATCATTGATGCTCTCTGCAGCGGCAACAGCGAGGAAAATCATTGTATGCTTCGCTTTGCCGGCGGCGGTGGCGATTACCGGCAGCGCTGTCTGCGCCTTGACTTTCTGTCGACCGTACTGCAGCGGCTCGACTTTGTTGTCACTCGCAAAGGAGATCTTCTCGAGGCACGGATGATGAAAATCGATCGACAACAGATGCTGGAGAACCTGGATATGCTCGGACGGCTGCTCGGGGCCACCAAACTGATGGATATGGTGCTCACTGACGAACAGATAGCCACACGCTGGGCACAGGAGTTTTTTGAGGGCCGCTACTCCTTCTCCCAGGAGGGATAGTAAAGCTGATTAATCCGAAATA
>JGI12210J13797_10052144_pt1 | contig 11640 bp, 8 predicted proteins | sample ElkSlonscriptome_3_FD_13797 | JGI IMG/M metagenome (IMG submission 13797) | reverse complement strand
TCCTGCTCGAGATCGTCGCGGATCTGCTCGACGCCGGCGTAGGTCGCCTCGGCCTTGTAGAGCGAGTCGAGCGCGGGCAGCTTCAGCCACTGCCGGTAGAAGCGCCACGCCGCCGCGCGGGCGCGCGGATCGGCCAGCAGGCGGTCGACGTGGGCGCTCACCCCCTCCTGGTCGTCGAGCTCGCCGTGGGCCGCCGCATCGAGCAGCGCATCGTCGGGCGTCGTGTCCCACAGCAGGAACGACAGCCGCGCCGCGAGCTCGTACGCGCCGAGCCGGGGCGAGCCGCCGTCTTCGCTGGGCCCCGCGCCGAGCTCGACGTGGTAGAGGAAGTGCGGGGAGATGAGCAGGCGCGTGACGAGGGTGCGCACCGCGGTGGCATAGTCGTCCTCGGCCCGGATCTCGGTGAAGAGGTCGAGGTAGTCGGAGCGCTCTTGGTCCTGGAGCGGGCGGCGAAACACGCGGCGGCCCAGCCCGTCGAGCAGCTGCTCGAGGCACTCGATCTCCCCGGCGGCGACCTCGTCGCAGCCGCTCAGCTGCTGCGGATCGCTGGCCTCGGCGAGCTCCGAGGCCACGGCGAGGTACTGCTCGACGATCGAGTCGCTGATGGTGAAGCTCTCGCTGCCGTTGTCGAAGCCGGCGACGGTCTCGACCTGGCCGGGGGCTTGGGCCAGCTCGAGGCCGAGCACGTCGCGGACGGCGTGGCGATACTGCGCCGCGCTCAAGCGCCGCAGCACGGTGGCCCCCTGCGCGGATTCACCCGAGTCGTCTTCGCCTCCCGAGCCGTCGGAGCCGTCGGCGCTGCCGTCTCCCTCGACTCGGCCCGAGTCTCCCGAGCCCCCATCGGTCTCCCCTTGGTCGCCAACGCCCTGGTAGCAGCCCCCGAGGGCCAGCGCGAGCGACATCGTCATCCAGTTGGTTTGGCGTGCCATGCTCCGGTCTTGCTCTTTGGGATCTCGTGCCCCGCCAACACGATGCGGGCCGGCGGCATTCGTAGCACGCCGGACGCACCAATTTCCTCCGCGAGACCGGTCGCTCGCCGCCGACCGACCGCCTCGACGGTCGCCCACGATCAGAACGTATACTCGAGCACGTAATCGATGCACGAATCGAGCATCGGCGTGGGCGGAGCGACGCGGATCCACACGCTCATGTCGTTGTCGAGAGCCCCCAGGCACTGGGTCTGGAAGGTGACCGAGCCGATGGCGCAGCAGCCATGGAGGTACGAGCCGACCGAGTGCGCGTGCTCGGCCTCGGGCCCGGCGCACACGTGCATCTCGTCGATCGTGCCTTCTTTACACGTCACGAACACACACAGCCCCAGCTCCATACCGTCGGTCGCGACCGCGGCCAGCTCGATGGAGGGGGCCGCGATGCTCTGGTCGTCACCCTCGAAGCGGTACCAGTCCTCCGCGGCCGGGGTCTCGAGCACTCCATCGAGGAAGAGCGGCGGGGCCTCGTCGTTGACCAGGGCGAGCACGAAGGCGGTGTCCTCGTCGTCGTTGGGCTCGTAGGCATCGGGCTCGCAGATCTCCCCGGAGCCCGAGCCGAGGCTCCCCGTGGACGAGGTGCCCTCCGGCGAGGCCCCCTCCGACGAGGTCCCCTCCCCCGGCGTGCCATCCTCCGATGGCGCCGGAGACGACGAGTCCTCCTGGGTCTCACGGGTCTCACCCCCCTCGCTCGAGCCGGTCCCCGAAGATGACTCCAGGGCGTCTACGAACGCAGGGTTCGGGACCAGGCACGCCGACGCGAGCAGCACGACGAGAGCACCGCTCCTGACTCCAGTCATCCGTGAAGATGGTAGCATCAGTGACCGCTTCGGGGCTTCATTTGGTGCCCCTCATGGGAGATGCTGAGGCGGGGATGGCCGATGCATTCACGACGTCCGAGCTCCCCTGCCCGGATACCGAGTTCATCCTCGAATTCGCGCGCGGGGCCCTCGAGCCCGAGCACGCTCGAGGGATCGAGCAGCACCTCGACCGGTGCCCCATCTGCGCGACCTTGGTGGGAGAGGCCGCCGGCCTGTCGATGGCCGATGCCCCGGTCCCCACGCTCGACCCCGACGCCACGGTGGAGACCCAGCGGCCGCCGATGGTCTCCGATGCACGGCTTCCCTCGGGGACCGCGATCGGTCACTACATCGTGCTCTCCCCGCTCGGGGCCGGCGGCATGGGGACCGTATACGCGGCCCACGATTGCCAGCTCGATCGCGACGTCGCGCTCAAGATCATCCACGGCGAGCTCGGCCGCACCCCGGCGGCGCGCGCCGACGCGCGGGCACGCCTGCTGCGAGAGGCCCGGGCGATGGCGAAGCTGCACCACCCCCACGTGGTGCCGGTCCACGACGTGGGGACGTTCGATGACCTCCCCTTCTTGGCGATGGAGCGGATCAAGGGCGGCACGCTGGCGACCTGGCTGGCCGCCGCGCCGCGCTCGTGGCAGCGGATCCGCGACGTGTTCGTGCTCGCGGGCGAAGCCCTGGTGGCGGCCCACGCCGCGGGCCTGGTGCACCGCGACTTCAAGCCCTCCAACGTGCTGGTCGACCCCTTCGATCGCGTGTTCGTGGCCGACTTCGGGCTCGCCCGCGAGCTGACGAACGAAGCGGAGCCGGCCTCCAGCTTGCGCGACACCGAGGAGCCCGACGCCTCCCGCGACGTCCGACCGAGCGCGCCGAGCTACCGCACCGAAGCGGGCTGGGTGCTCGGAACGCCGGCCTACATGGCGCCCGAGCAGTTCCGGGGCCGAGACGTGGACGCACGGGCGGATCAGTTCAGCTTCTGCGTGGCGCTCCACGAGGCCCTCCACGGCCAGCTCCCCGAGGTGGTCCGGCAACGCCCCCACGTCGGCGCCCGTCGGCAGCCCACACCCGAGGTCGACCCCGCGAGGCCAGACGCCCCGCAGGCCTCGGGCTGCATCCCCGCCTGGCTCGATCGCGTCGTCGAGCGGGGCCTCTCGGTCGACCCCGCCGATCGCTTCGACTCGATGGAGCGATTGCTCCACGCGCTGGTGCACGATCGCCGGCGCGCCCACGCCACGCGCAAGCTGGTGCTGGTGCTGGCGCTGGCCACCCCCGTGCTCACGGCCCTGCTGTGGTGGGGGCTGCGGCCTCGCCCCACCGCCGAGCAACACGCCCAGCTCGCCCGCCTCGAGCGCGAGGCCCAGACCCAGGCCGATGCCGGGCTCTACATCTACCCGCCGCCCAACGCCCCGACCCAGCCCACCGCGTACTCCGCGGTGATGGAGATGGAGTCGATGGACGCCGCGATCGACGAGATCGCGGAGGCCAAGGCCCACGCGCTCCGCCTGGAATTCGCGCACGAGCTGGTGAGCGACGCCGACGCGCTGTGGGAGCGCCCCGGGGGTCGGGTCTTCGCCATCGACGCCTATGCCGCCGCGCTGGTGTTCGATCCCGAGCAGCCCCGGGCCCGCGAGCGCGCCGGGCTCACCATCGGCGAGCTCGCTCGACTGCGGCAGCAAGCGGAGGCGCTGTCGTTCACCATCGCCGAGCTCGAAGCGGCCCAGACCCTCGGCCGGGTCCGAGAGGCGGAGACCCACCCGGCCGATCTATGGACCGAGCTTGCGGCGCGTGAGCGTCCGCTGATACTCGCCGCGGGCCTCGCCGCGCTGATCGGAGGAGAGCCGCAGGCCCCGGGCGCGCCGGCCAGGGCCTCGGGGGGGCCGGTGACGCGCTCCGACGCGACGCAGCCACCGCCGCCGCCCGGGACGCAGACGAGCTCCGAGACCGACACCGAGACCGACGGCGCGGCGGCGGGCCGCCCCAGCCAGTCCCCTGCTGCGGATTCCGCCCGCCCGTCCCCGCGGGATCCGGCCGGCGCCCGGGCATCGATCCGTCGCGCGCGCACCGCTCTGGCCGCCGCCCGCCTCGACGAAGCCGAGGGGGGGTTCATGCGGGCGTTGGCCGCCGATCCTCGCGCCGCCGAGGCGCACGCCGGGCTGGCCGAGGTCGAGTTCGAACGGGGCGCCTACGGCCGGGCGGTCGCCCATGCCCAGCGGGCGGTCACGCTGGCCCCCAAGCGTGCGAGCCACCACCTCCTGCTCGGCGATGCCATGCAGAAGGTCCACCGCTACGACGAGGCACGCTCCCAGTATCGCGAGGCCGCCGCGCTCGGCTCGGCGACCGGCGAGCAGCGGGCCCGGCGACTCGACCAGAAGCTCGGACCCTCAGGGTGAGGGGATCGCGGTGGAATCGGGCCGAAACACGGCCGAGAGCCGCAGATCGACGTGGCTGGCGATGGAGCCGATGATGCGCTCCAGCTCGCTGGGCGTGGTGCGCAACCGCTCCAGCAAGCGGGTGCGCGTGGCCAGGGCGAGGTGCTCGCGAGCGAGCGCGACCCACCGCGCGGCGGTGGTGAAGTGCACCCCGTACATGCGCCCGATCCGTCGCACGTTGAGCCCGTCGACCAAGGCATGACGCAAGAGGTTGCGCTCGCGGACCTCGAGCTGGTCGACCGCTTCCAAGAAGCACTCGCCAAAGGCCTCGCGATAGCTCCGCTCGAGGTAGTCGAGCTCGGGATCGGCGAGCAGCTCGCGCAACTGTAGCCGCGAGGCATCGAGCTCGGAGCCGACGACCTTGCGGCGGCGCGCGGCCTGGAGCACCTCGCGCAGCGCGGTCACGAACACCCAGCGACCTAGCGGGCCGCGGCCGCGGTAGCTCGCGATGGCGGGCCCCCGAGACCCCTCCCCGACGAACAGTCGCACCCGCACGATCTGCCGCAGATCGTCCGCCGACAGCTCTCCCTCCCGCGCGTTGGCCCGAGCGAGGGCGCGGTTGATCTCGGCGCCGTGGGTGCGCTCGAACGCGAGGATCGCCGACGCCTGCCCGCTGGCGCAGGCGAGCGCGAGGTACAGCGCGGCCACGTCGAGCTCGGCGAGCACCTCGAGCGGATCGGCCTCGGCCTCGATGCGATCGGCAAGCGCCGCCACGAGGTCCCGCCCGTCGAGCCACTCCTCGGGCCAGCGCGCGTGCGCGACGGCGAGGGCGTCACGCAGGGCCCCCACGAGCGCGGTACCCGTGGCCACGGGCAACGCATCGTCCTGGGGGCGCACCGCCACCCAGCCCTCGAGCACCTCGGCATCGGTGAGCACGACAGCGAGAGGCTAGGGCATCGCCGCGTGGAGGCGCAATGCCAACGGACCCCCGCGCGACCGAGCCCGGCGGCGGAAGAGCACGGCGCTCGTGATCGCGACCACCGTGGCCACCCCCGCCGCCGACAGCGAGATCGCGGCCGCGACCGTGGTCTCGTGCAGGTATCGGCAGGTGCCGAAGGCGTCACGATCGGCCCCCGAGCACCGCCCGGTGGCCTCGCGGCCGTCGAGCACCAAGAGCGTGGTCCCGGTCACGACTCCCGCGCCCGCGATGCCCACTGCGGTCCACCCCGCAATCCGGAGCGGACGCAGGGGCCGCGCCGGGGCGTCCGGCACCGGGGTCAGCGTGAACGAGAGTGACTCGCGGGTGCCCCCGACCGCCTCGAGCCGCCGCGCCTGCACCGAGAACCCCTGCTTGCGGACCTCGACCTGCCGCGAGCCCGGGCGCACGGTGACCCGAAGCGGCGTGAGCCCCACCACCACCCCGTCGATCTCGACGGTGGCCCCGGCCGGCTCGCTGCGCACGTCGAGCACGGGCACCGCGAGCGAGAGGTCCTCGAGCTTCACCCACAGCGCCGCGGCCTGGTCGTGCAGCAGGGAGGCGACGTCGGCGATGCCACAGACCTCGCACGACTCGCGCGCTCGCACGATCCCCTCACCACGATCGTCGTACAGGTCGAGGGTCATGCGATAGACCCGAGCCTCGACGACGATCCGGGCGAGCACCACGTAGCGTGCGTCATGGGCCTCGGCAAGCGTGCGCCAGCAGGCCGCCTCGGTGCACGCGGGCGCGGGCGCGGGCGCGGGCGCCAGCGTGGCCCCGCCAGACTCCAGCCCCTCGCGCAGCCGAGACTCGAGCAGGGCCCGGCGCGAGGCGTCGTCCAGGCCCTCGAAGACGACCGGCAGCAGCACCACGCGCGGCGAGGCCGTCGCGCCGGGGGCGGGGTCCGGGTCCGGGTCCGGCGGGCTCGGAGCCCCCGCCCGGGCCACCCCCCAGCCGGCCCAGAGCCAGAGCACCACGGCGATGAACACCGAGCACCGAGCCCATCGCTGTCGAACGCGCCACTGCACGAGGTTGCGACCTCGACGATAACGGGGGGCCATGCGTGGCACAACCCGGGGCCGCGCGGATCTACAGGCCCGGCAGGGGCCCGCTGCAGACCTCGGGCATGCCAAACACCTCGGCCCCTTCGTCTCCGAACGCGCGCAAGAGCGAGACATAGAGGTCGTTGTGGGCGTGCCCCTCCACCTCGAGCCACCGCCCGGTCTCGATCGCTCCCCCGGCCGAGCCGGCGAGCACGAAGGGAATCCGATCGAGCGAGTGGGTCTGGCCGTTGCCCTGCTCGTTGCACCAGAGCACCGCCGAGTGGTCGAGCAGGCGACCCCCGGGCTCCTCGATCGCGGCGAGCCCCGCGAGCATGTACTCGAACTGCTGCGCGTACCAGCGGTTGATCTCGGCGAGTTGCTCGCGGGCTTCGATGGCGTCGTCGGCCGCGTGCGACAGCTCGTGGTGCTCGGCCCCATGGCCCAGCCAGGTGTGGCGCACGGTGCTCTCGCCTCCCGACCACTGGAGGCTCGCCACCCGGGTCAGATCACAGGCCAGCGCCATGATCATGAGATCCATCTGGAGCTTGCCGATGGTGGGGAACAGCTCGTTGGCCCACACGTCGAGCTCGTCGGGCGCGGTCGGCTGCACGCAGGCGGCCGGCAGATCCCCCATCGCGTCGAGCGACAGCTCGATCTCGCGGACCGAGCCGAGGTGGGCCTCGAGCTTGTGACGATCGCCCGCGCCGAGCTGGCCCTCGAGCACCTCGATGTCGCCCGCGACGGCGTCGAGCACGCTGCGCCGCTGCGCGCGCAGGATCGCCAGCTCGGCCGGATCGGCGCCCAGATCCACGAACAAGCGCTCGAACGCGGCCCGCGGGTCGTTCTCGGGCGGGAGCACCTCGAAGGGGCCGCGGTAGCACATGCGGCAGGTGAGCTGGCGGGTGAGCTCGAGGTAGGAGGCCACCCCGAATTCGAGCGAGCGGTAGGGCGTGCCCGCCCCGATCTGCTCGGCGATGGCCTGATCGATCGACGGGCCGCCCACCGTGCCGTCGGGGAGGTGGCTGAACTCGGCGTAGCCGCTGGGGCCCTCGACCAGCGGGATGCCGGTGAGCATGTGGCCCATGCCCAGGTCGTGGCCGTTGCTGCCCGGCGGGTAGCCCCGCGAGTGCATCGCGAGGCCCTCGATCACCAGCAGATCGGAGCGCCACGCCTCGAGCGGATCGAGGATCCGCGACTGCCCCGGGTCGGAGAAGGTGTAGTCGGCTGGGGTGCCCAGCGGCGACCAGCGCTCGGCGATCGTGCCGTTGGCGCTGAAGAACACCACGAAGCGCTGCGGCGAGACGTCGCCAGCGGCGTACGAGCGACGCGGCAGCATGGCCTCCAGCAGCGGAAGCCCGAGGGCCAGCCCCCCGCTCCCGCGAAGGAACGTCCTGCGACTCAATACTCTCGGCATGCTCAGCTCCCTGCGTCGTGGGTCGGACGGACCATGAATGCGTCGGTCTGGGTCAGCGCGACCAACAGCTCGCGAATGTCACCGTCGGCGTCCGCGAAGCCCTCCTTGACCAGGCCCAGCGAGCACGCGTCGCGCTCGGGGGTCTCGGTGCGACCGTGGCCATAGCGAAACCACTGGGTCGCCACGCAGTCGTGCACCTGCTCGCTCCGGGCCAGCCGAGCCCCGAGCTCGGCCGCGCCCACGAAGGGACCATCGACGTCGGTCTGGCTCAGCTCCCCGGACGCATCGATGGCGAGGCCGTTCTCCGTGCTCCGCCAGCGTCCGGTGGCATCGAAGTTCTCGAGGCCAAAGCCGATCGGGTCGAACAGCGCATGACAGCCCGAGCACGAGGGATCGATGCGGTGCTGCTCGTAGCGCTCCCGCGTGGTCGCGTCGGGATCGGGGGCGGGTGGCTCGAGCGGCAGGTCCGTCGGAGGCGGGGGCGGGATCTGGCACAGCAGCTGCTCGCGCACGAGCACCCCCCGCGCGATCGGGTGGGTCTCGGTCGCCTTGGCCGCCACCGCGAGGATGGCCCCTTGGGTGAGCAGCCCCGAGGTGTCGCGATCGTCGGCCCGAGCGGGACGCAGCCCCGGCCCCGGCTCGCGATCGAGCCCGTAGTAGTCCGCGAGCGGCGCGTCGACCAAGGTGTAGGGCGCCGCGAGCAGCTCGTGGAGGGTGCCCTCGCCTTCGAAGATCACGTGCCGGATGAAGCCCTCGAGCTCGGCGCGCTGCGAGGCGACGATCGCGGGCCCGTACTCGGGGAACCGCTCGGCATCACGGCTGAGATCCTCCAGCCGCGCGTACCCGAGCCACTGCTCGTGGAAGTGCAGCACCATGCGCTCGGACCGGGGATCGGCCACCATGCGCCGGGCCTCCTGCTCGACCTGCTGTAGCGTGTGCAGCTCGCCGGCGTCGGCCTTGGCGAGTGCGATCTCGTCGGGCATCGAGCCCCACATCAGGTACGAGAGCCGGGTGGCCAGCTCGTGGTCGCGCAGCGGCATCACCGGCTCCCCTCCGCGCGGGTCGCCGAGCTCTACGCGATAGAGGAAGTGGGGTGACTCGAGCACGCGCTGGAGCAGCAGGCCCACCGCAGCCGAGGCCCCGTAGCTCGCGCTCGCGTCCGCGTAGTACGAGCGCAGCCCCGTGCGCTCCGACGCGGTGAGCGGCCGACGCCATGCCCGCGGCACGAATTGGTCGATGAACGCCCCCACGCAGGCCTCGTCGATGGCCTCTTCGTCGCAGGGCAGCAGCTCGTCGAGCCGCTCCACCGCCCGGGCGGCGATGGCCTCGGCCGCGAACATGTAGGCCTCCACCACCAAGCGCCCCGCGGACCCGGCATCGGCGTTGTTGTCGAAGCCACCCGCGCCCTCGGCGGGGAATGCCTGGGCCAGCCGGCGATCGTCGTCGAGCAGATCCTCGATCGTGTTGTCGTATTCGAACGCGCTCAAGCGACGCAGCGGGGCGGGGCCCGGGTCGTGGACCTCGCAGTCGACCATCGCGCCCTCGGCATCCCCCTCTGCGCTCCCGTCGCCGGTGGAGTCCCCCGAGGCGCCATCGGCCCCGTCGGGGTCACCGACCCCCTCGTAGCAGCCCACCCCCAGCGGGAGCAGGGCCAGCAGCAGCGCCCGCGTACGAAGACTCGGCATGTCCTCCCTTCGATGCGGGGCGCGGGCATCCGTAGCGGCACATCGGAACGAAAGACCTCCTGGTGGGATCCTCCGTAATTCACGTAAGGGCTCCAGCACGAAGAACGGCCGCAGACGAGGGCCGCTCGCTCAGCTCTCCGGCGCCCCGAAGTCGATCCGGTACGCGGCCTCGAGCGCGGCCCGGCCACGGGGAAGATCCGCCGCGTCGTCTCCCCGCAGGCTCTCGAGCAGGAACTCCCACACCGCGGCCACCCGCGGGGTGTGCCGGATCGCCGAGTGGCTCACCAAGAACACGGGCCGCGGCCCGGGCAGCTCCGGGGCGGGCAGGGCCACGAGGGTGGGCGTCACCAGACCGAAGTAGCGCGGCAGGATCACCAGGCCCACCCCGGCCGCGGCCGCGAGGCGCATGGTCTCCATGCTGCCGGCTCGCAGCACCACGTGCCCGCTGGGGTACAGGTGCTCGCGCAGCTGGGCCGCGCCGAGGTGCCCATACTCGTCGAGCCAGCCGATCCAGGGCCAGTCCGGCCAGCGCTCGTCCGCCCCCCGCTGCAGCGCCGCCTCGTCGGCGGGGTCGAGCGCCTGCCGCTCGAGCAGGGATCGGGCCCCGAACAGCCCCAGCGCACTGTCGCGCAGCCGGGTCACCACCAGCTTGTCGCCCCGCTCGGGGCGCACCGCTCGCACCGCGATGTCGGCCTCCCAGCGCTCGAGGTCGGCCAGCCCGGGATCCTCGGTGAAATCGACCGAGATGCGCGGGTAGGCCCGCGAGAATTCGGCCCACCGAGGCAGCAGCACGTTGTAGAGGATCTCCGGGGAGAGGGACACGCACACCTTGCCCCGCGCCTCGTCACGAGAGGCCACGGCCGACTCGACCCGGGTCGCCACGCGCTCGGTCTCCTCGGCCGCGCTCCAGGCGTTGCGGCCGGCCTCGGTGGGCATGAGGCCGTCGGGCGAGCGCATGAACAAGGTCTGTCCCAGGGCCTCCTCGAGGGCGGTCAGCCGCCGGCTCACCGTGGAGCCGCTGATCCCGAGCACCTGGGCGGCCCGACCGATCGTCCCCTCCCGATAGGCGGCGAGGAACACCTTCAGATCGTCCCAGTCGAACACGCAGAACCATAGCCCATTCCGCGGAGCCACCCTGCGGTCACCTCAGGATCGCAAGGGGCCTTGCAGAAACGAGCCATGCGGCGCGGTTGCCCGCTCACGGGCCGCTCGTCGCCTCGCACGCCCTCTCGCGCAGCATCGCAAGGCCCCTTGCCACCCTGCCCCCTACTCGATGCGCCGGGGGGCGTCACGCTCTGGACATGCACCGACGACGAAGCGAACGCCTGAGTCTGCTGCTCGCGCTGGGCCTGCTGGGGGGGTGCGTCGAGCGTCCACCGGCGACGGACGCCCCCCCGAAGGAGTCCGCAGAGGCCTCCCAGACCCCGACCGGCATGCCCCGGGTCCAGGCCCCCTCGGTGACCGCGATCCGCGGTCGCATCGAGCAGGTGGAGCGGGCCGGCCCCTACACCTACGTCCGCCTCGATCCGGCGGCCGGCGGCTCGTGGGTGGTGGTGATGGGCACGCTGCCCTCGGCGGTGGGCGACGACGCGGCGTTCGTCATCCACGGCACCCGCACCGACTTCTACTCCAAGCGCCTCGACCGGCAGTTCGACGAATTGCTGTTCGGCCAGCTCGATGCTCCTACCTGAACCACGACGGATTTCGACCATGAAGACCCAACGAATCGATCAGTACCTCGTCGCCAGCTTCTGCGCGGCCCTCTGCCTGCCCGGGTGTATGCAGGACGACCCGCTCGGCGACGCGGAGCAGGCCAGCGACTCCACGGGCGTCGGCGACGACGACGAGGTCGGCACGACCGCGGGCGCCGAGGACACCATGGGCGCCGAGGACACCACGGGCGCCGAGGACACCACGGGCGCCGAGGACACCACCGGCGCCGAGGATGCCTTTCCTGGCTGCGAGCGAGGGATCCTCGCGGACGACTTCGTCGTCATCGACCCCATGGGGATGCCGGGGCCGCCCCGCTGGTACGGGCCCGGGGCGGACCCGGAGACCGGCGAGCTGCTCGACGACGGCGAGACGACGTACTTCGTGAGCTCCACGTGGCTGGCGCGCAACCCCAGCCCCGAGGCGACCGAGGCCTTCTACGCCCTCACGGGCGCGCTCGGCGAGGAGCTGTACGCCAATCCGGGCATGGTCGCGACCCAGCTCGGGGACTCGCAATCCTGCGCCGCGGCTCGCACGTTCACGGTGTGGACCGATCAGGCGGCCATGATGGAGTTCGTCACCAGCGACATCCACATCGAGGCGATCGGGAAGTTCGGGCTGCTCACGCGGGGCGAGAGCACC
>JGI12210J13797_10380368_pt1 | contig 11644 bp, 6 predicted proteins | sample ElkSlonscriptome_3_FD_13797 | JGI IMG/M metagenome (IMG submission 13797) | reverse complement strand
CCGGGTCGCCGACCTGCTGCTGCCGCGGCTGCACGATCCCGAGGAGCAGGTGGCCATGGCCGCGCTGCGGGGCCTCGAGCGCTACGCCGAGGCTCGGCACGTGGGCGCGCTGCTGGGGGTCTACGACGCGGGCGTGGATCCCGAGCTGGCGCCCGGCCTCGTCCTGCTCATCGGTCGCTTTCCCGCGTCCCTGGTCCCGCACCTGCGCTCGGGCGGGCTGCACCAGCGGGCTCGGGCCGCGCCCGATCCGGCCACCCGGGACGCGTGGCAGGCCGTGCTCGTGCGCCTCGGCGACGACGATGCCCAGCGCGCGTTCGTGGGGGCGCTGCGAAGCGCGACCGGCGAGGCGCTCCGCGTGCTGCTCGAGCGCTGCGCCTTCGTGGGCGGGCCGTGGCTGCTGCCCGCGCTCGACCCGGTGCTCGACGATCTCACCCCGCTGGTGCGCGTGGGGATCGACGGTCGGCCCGATCTGATCGACGCGCTGCGGGCTCGGGAGCTGGCCATGCTCGCGATCGATGCCATCGCCCGGGCCCACCCCGCGCTGGGCTTCTCGCCGAGCTTTCCGATCTCGCGGGCGGTGCACTACGACGACGCGCAGGCGGCCGAGGTCCAGCCGTGGCTGCGCGGCCTGCCCCGACCGCCGGCGATCTACGGACCCGCGCCGACCCCATGACGCGCCGCATGCTCGGCGTCTCCGACGAACAGCGGATCCGCGCGGGTCTCGTGTCGCGCTGCATCGCGGTCGCGATGGTGTTGGTGGCGGCGACGGGGTGCTCCACGCCCTCGGGCGGGGATGCGGCTCCGACCGCCGTCGCACCGGCGAGCGCGGGTCCATCGGGCGCCGACGCGGCTCCGATCGAGGATCCCCCTCCGAAGGTCGAGCCACCCCCGACCGAGCCCGCCGGCGATCCCCCGGCCGCCGACACCTGCGAGGGCGTGCACGAGCGCTTCACCGAGCGCCTCGCCGAAGCCGAGGGCCGCTGCCACACCGCCCGCGACTGTGGTTGCTATAGCGAGCTCCCCTTCGACAATCGCCAGGCCGTGACCGACGCCACCAGCGCCCGAGCCCTCCGCACCCTCGCCGCGTCGTATCACCGCATGCGCTGCCCGCTGGTCTCGGTGCAGACCGCTGCGCCGACTCCCTGCGAGCCCCGCTGCGTGGACGGCCGCTGCACACCGTGAGGCTCCCGGCTCCCGGCTCACGCCACGAGCCCACGCCCACGCCCTCGCCGCGCGACCCACCGACCGCGACCCGTCACGACGCTCAGCCCTCACCACTCGGCGCGGAGTCATCCGCCCGAGCCGCCGGCTCGAGCACCGCCACCAGGTTGGCGCCGCGCCCCCAGCCCACCCCGGTGAAGCCCTCCAAGAAGGGATCGAGCCGGTCGAGCCCAGACAGCGTGGCGGTGACCGCCGCCTGCCGCCACGGCGACCCTCCGCCCGCCGTGCGCGTGCCCGCCACGCCCACGCCCTCGGCCGCCTCCGCGCCGCCCGCCTTCGACCCGCGCAGCCGCTTCAGCGCGCTCAGCCCGAGGTCCAGCCCGCTGAGCAGCGACGGAAACACCAGCGTGCGGGCCTGCGCTGCGCTCCACATCATGCGCACCCGCAGCCCCGCGCGCTCGCACAGCGCCGCGAGCGTGTGCCGCTGAAAGAAGCACACGTGATCGCCCAGCTCGAGCGGTCGATAGCGCGTGCCCCACAGCGGTCGCGCCAGATCATCCCAGTTGGGCACCTCGACGATCGCCAGCCCGCTCGGGCGCAGGTGCCTTCGAACCCAGCGCAGCGCGTCTTCGGGCCGGCGGAGGTGCTCGAGCAGGTGGGTGAGCGTCACCACGTCGAAGCGCTCGTCGAGCGCGACCTCGCTCTCGATGTCGATCGCGTGGACCCGATGCCCCGCCGCCACGGCCTGCTCTGCCGCGGCCGAGCGCTCGATCCCGACCGTCTCGTAGCCCTGCGCGCGCAGCCGGTCGAGCAGCAACCCCACGCCGCAGCCGATGTCGAGCGCCCGCGCCCCGGCGACCGGCGTGCCCAGCCGCCCTCCGCTCAGCCGGTCGTACAGCGCCAGCGCCTGGCGCTTGCGCTCGCTGCTCTCCCGGGGCGTGCCCTCCCCTTCGGGCGATGTCGGCGCGCGCTGGGCCCGATCGGCGTAGTGCTCGTCGAGCACGCCCGGCGCATAGCCGGCGGTGGCGTGCACCAGCGCGCAGGAGAGGCAGCGCACGATCGCGATCCCGCCGTGCTCCGGCAGCACGTGCGCGCGCTCGCGGCTCCCGCAGCCGGGGCACTGCTCCACGTCCAGCAGCGGGGGGGCGGATCCGGGGGCCACAGGGCGAGGCTATCACTACCCCGGGTCGGAATTTTCGAGGCGAACCACTCTGCGTCCGGTACCGTACCCCGCGGGCATGTCGACACGGAGACGACTGGGAATCTTGGCGATCGCGCTGGTCGCGTGCGATCCCGGCCTCGAGCCGTCCGCTCCCGACGTCGGCGGGTCGACCGGGGCGGACCCCGGCGAAGACTCCTCGGGTGACGGCAGCGCGGGGGACGAGGCTGAGCTCGCGTGCACCCCCGAGGCCGGCCTGGAGCTGTACGAGCGTCGCATCGCCCCCCTGCTCGAAGACGACCGCCCCAGCACCTGCAACCAGTGCCACCTGTCGGGCATCGATCTCGCGCTCTACCTGCAAGACAGCCCCTGCGCCACGATGCAGTGCATGGCCGAGGAGGGCATCGTCGATCTCGACGCCCCCGAAGACAGCGTGGTGCTGTCGTGGATCGAGCGCGCCGTCCCCAGCGGGGGCATCACCGAGCAGACCATCGCCACCGAGCGCCAGGCCGTGCTCGAGTGGATCGAGCAGGTGTCGGCGTGCGGCGGGGAGATGTGCGAGCCGGTCGAGCAGCCCTGCGGGCAGCCGCCCACCGAGGCCGACTGCGAGTTCCCCCCGCCCGTCGCCGAGTCCATGGGCCTGGACGACCCCGGCGATTGCTCCGACCTCACCCTCGAGCTGGTCTGGCGCGAGAAGGTCTACTCCTGGCGCTCGCGCTGCTACCCCTGCCACTTCGACTCGCACGACGGAGACTTCGGCGGCGCCCCCCGATGGATCGCCACCGGCTCGTGCAATTCGGCCTCCCTGCTCACGCTGCACAACGCCGAGGAGGCGGGCTACCTCGACCCCGAGGACCCCATGCGCAGCCTGCTGCTCACCAAGCCCCTCGACGAGGCCAGCGGCGGGGTCGAGCACGGCGGCGGCCCCAAGCTGCACTCCGCCGAGGAGCCCACCTACCTCGACTACGCCTACTTCGTGCAGCGCTGGGCCGACTGCCAGGCCCAGGGCAGCTGAGCCCCGCTGCCGCCCTCAGCCCTGCGGGTCGAACACCGCACAGGTCGCGTCGATGGTCTCGATCGTCTCGGCCAGCACCGGCGCGTAGTCCTCGGCGCACACCGACGCCAGCACGCCGCGCTCCCCGAACATCTCGACCAGCTCGATGGCGTTGTGATGCGGCGCCATGCAGCCGTAGCCGGGGCAGCACCACGGGCACACGCACGACGTCTCGCCCCACGAGACCACGCCGATCATCACGATCGCCTCCTCGTTGCCCCCCTTGGCCGCCACGAGCTGGTCGTACCAGAGGGTCGCGTCGACCAGCGGCCACGCGTCGTCGGGCGTGCCGGGGAAGGGCGGGTCGTCGCTGACGATCACCACCACCAAGATGGCGTCCGGTCGCAGGAAACCCTCGTTGCACCCGCCCACCCCGATGAGCGCGGGCTGCAGCGCCTCCACCGTGGCCGACAGCGGCAGCTCGTTGCCCGAGCCCTCCGTGCCCACGCGCCCCACGCAGTTGAACACCGCCGCGAGGCTGTCCTCGTTGGTAAAGAAGCGCTGGCCGCCCACGAACGGCGTACAGACGGCTTCGCTGGAGTTCGCTCCCCCCGTCTGAGTGACCAGCGCACCCAGCTGCTGGCACCCCGGGGCGTTGTGCGCGTAGGCGTCGCTGGTCACCACGCCCACATGGATGCTGTCGAGGTCATCCAGCGAGCCCAGGATGGCGTCGATGAAGCCGGGGAAGCTGTCGAGCAGCTGCTGCTGGTGCTCGGCCATCGAGCCGGAGTCGTCGATCACGAACAGGAAGTCGGCCTTGCGGCACGCCATGTCGGTGGAAAGGTCCGCCTGCGCCACGTCGAAGATCGGCTCGCCCGTCTCCGTGGCCGCCCCCGTGCTCGAGGAGCCGCTGGAGCTGGTCTCGGGCGGCTCGGGCCCGGTGGACCCGGTCGCGGCGGGGTCGGTCGTGAACGACGGGGGCGGGGGCCCCTCCGTGCCCAGCTGGCCCGGCAGCCCAGAACCGTCGTTCTCGGGCCCGCAGGCCCCCATCAGCGCCAACCCGGCGACGAGGACCACCGTCTCCGGGCGCGATTTCGACATACCCACAGCATGGCCAGCGGATCCGCGCGACGTCAAGCCGGCGCTCCCGACTTTCGCCCGAGCGACGAGCCTCGCTGGCCCGCCCCGAGCGAGGGTGCACCACCCCTTCGGGCCCCCTCGGGCGAGGTCGGTCGGCCTCGTGGGGAATACCCGTGCGCCGCGGTGGGGTTGCTCCCGCGCATGCGAGCGGTGTCGCTGTTGGTGGCAGCTTGGCGGATCTTCTGCGAAGCTGAGCCGCCCGGAGCGACCCCATCGCCCGACCCCTCGGGTTCACCGAGCTCGGGCCTCGCTCCACCATAGAAACCCACGATGCAAGAGTTCCTCTCCGCTGCTCTGAGCTATCCCACGCTCGTCTTCACCGTGCTCCTCGCGGCCGCGTTCGCCTACTGGATCATGGTCATCGTGGGCGCGATGGGCATCGACGTCCTCGACGTCGACATCGATGGCGTCTCCGAGGGCGCGGCCGAGGGCGCAGCGGAAGGCGTGGCCGAGGGTGCAGCCGAGGGCGCGGCCGAGGGCGCAATGGAAGGCGCCACCGAGGGCGCGATGGAAGGCGCCACCGAGGGCGCAGCCGAAGGCGCAGCCGAAGGCGCGTCCGAGGGCGCGACCGAGGCGGCCAGCGCCGGGCTGGTGGCGGGCATCTTCCACGCCCTGAAGCTGCGCTCGGTGCCGCTCACCCTCGTGCTGTCGCTGGTCATCCTCATCGGCTGGGTGATGTGCTTCCTGGGCTCCCGCTACCTCATCCTTCGTATGGGCCTGGGCCCCGAGTGGCTCATCGGCACCGCGCTGCTGGCCAGCTCCATCATCGTGGCCTTCCCCGTCACCTCCGTGCTCGTCCGGCCGCTCGCCGGCGTGCTCAAGGTCGAGAAGCCCACCCTGCGTCGTGACCTGGTCGGCAAGGTCGTGCGCATCGACACCAGCCGCGTCGACGGTCGCTTCGGCATGGCCAAGGCCGAGGACGGCGGCGCCGGCCTCATCGTCCAGGTTCGCTGCGACACCGACGACAACGGGCTGAGCCGGGGATCCAACGCGCTGGTCGTGTCCTACGACGACAAGCGCGAGGTCTACGAGGTCACGCCCTTCGACGACATCCTGGGCCAGGATGCACCTCCCGACGCGTGAGCTGCCGTCCCGTTCCCGCCCCTTCGTTCTCCTTCGTGGCTCGGCCGAGTGGTCCGAGCTGCTCCGTCCCCCAACCCCCCCTGCAAATGAGGTCCTCTCATGTCTGACCAGTCCCTGCTGGCCACGGGCACGCTGCTCGCGGCGATCGACGAATCCACGGTGATCTTGGGTGCCGTCATCGCCGTCTTCGTGGTGTTGCTCGTGCTCGGTGTCCCCCTCCTCTACGCCAAGCTCTACCGCAAGGTCGATCAGGGCCGCTCGCTCATCGTCAACAAGATGAGCCGGGTCGAGGTGTTCTTCACCGGCGGCCTCGTGATCCCGGTGGTGCACCGCTCGGAGGTCATGGACATCTCGGTGAAGACCATCGAGATCGCGCGAACGGGCAAGGAGGGCCTGATCTGCAAGGACAACATCCGCGCGGACATCAAGGTCACCTTCTTCGTGCGGGTCAACAAGACGGCCGAGGACGTGCTCAAGGTGGCCCAGGCCATCGGCACCGCCCGCGCCTCGCACCAGGAGACGCTCGAGGAGCTGTTCAACGCCAAGTTCTCCGAGGCGCTCAAGACCGTCGGCAAGTACCTCGACTTCGAGGAGCTGTACACGCGGCGCCACGACTTCAAGGAGAAGATCCTCGAGAACATCGGCGAGGACCTCAACGGCTACGTGCTCGACGACGCGGCCATCGACTTCCTCGAGCAGACCCCGATGAGCCACCTCGACCCCAAGAACGTCTTGGACGCGCGAGGCATCCTCAAGATCACCGAGATCACCGCCGCTCAGGCGGTCAAGACCAACGAGATCCAGCGCGAGGAGCAGAAGGCGATCCGCAAGAAGGACGTCGAGGCCAAGGAGGCCATCCTCGAGCTCGATCGGCAGCAGGCCGACGCCGAGGCCAAGCAGGGCCGCGAGATCGCGTCCGTGCAGGCCCGCGAGCAGGCCGAGACCATGAAGGTCCAGGCCGAGGAGCGCAAGAAGGCCGAGCTCGCTCGCATCAGCCTCGAAGAAGAGGTCGCGATCAACGAGGAGAACAAGAACCGCCAGATCGAGGTCGCGCAGAAGAACCGCGAGCGCGTGGTGGCGGTCGAGCAGGAGCGCGTGCTCAAGGACCAGAGCCTCGAGGCCATCAGCCGCGAGCGCGAGGTCGAGCTCAAGCGCATCTCCAAGGAGAAGGCCCTCGAGGTCGAGAAGAAGGAGATCGCCGACGTCATCCGCTCGCGCATCGTCGTCGACAAGACCGTCGCCGAGGAGGAGGAGCGCATCAAGGACCTGCGGGTCGTGGCCGCGGCCAAGCGCGCCAAGGAAGCCAAGGTCATCGACGCCGAGGCCGAGGCCCAGGAGGCCCTGGTCAAGGACATCAAGAAGGCCGAGGCGGCCGAGCAGGTCGCCAAGTTCGCGGCCAAGGAGAAGATCACCCTGGCCGAGGCCTCGCTCGAGGCGTCGGAGAAGGAAGCCCGCGCCAAGATCCGGCTGTCGGAGGGCGTGCAGGCCGAGGTGGCCGCGCCGGGCCTGGCCGAGGTGAAGGTCAAGGAGGCCGAGGCGGTCGCCATCGAGAAGCAGGGCGAGGCCAACGCGCGCGTCACCCTGGGCCAGATGAAGGCGGAGGCCGAGGGCAGGGAGTCCCAGGGCCTGGCCGACGTGCGGGTCAAGGAGGCCAACGCCGAGGCGATCGCCAAGACGGGCCGAGCCGAGGCCGAGGCCCAGCGCGAGCTGATGCTGGCCAAGGCGGCCGGCACCGAGCAGCAGGGCCTGGCCGAGGTGAAGATCAAGGACGCCGACGCGGCCGCGACCGAGAAGATGGGCCATGCCAAGGCGGTCGAGATCCGCGAGAAGCTGATGGCCGAGGCCCAGGGCCTCGAGCAGAAGGCCGAGGCGATGAAGAAGCTCGACCAGAAGTCGCGCGAGCACGAGGAGTTCCGCTACCGCCTGGAGAAGATGGTCCAGGTGGAGATGGAGTCGCTCGGCGTGCGCCGCGACGTGGCTCGCGCCCAGGCCGAGGTGCTCGGCGCGGCGATGGGCTCGGCCAAGATCAACATCGTGGGTGGCGACGGTCAGTTCTTCGACCAGTTCATCCGGGCGGTGTCGCTGGGCCAGGCGCTCGACGGGGCCATCCACAACTCCGAGACCGCGGGCAAGCTCATGTCGGGCTACCTCGAGGGCGACAAGAGCCTCACCGACGACATCAAGGAGGTGCTCTCGCGCCCCGCGATCGACTCGGAGAGCATCAAGAACCTCAGCGTCTCCGCTGCCCTGACCAAGGTCATGGGGGAGATGGGGACCGGCGAGAAGAGCAAGGTGCAGGCCCTGCTCGCGCAGGCCAAGAAGCTGGGCTTGGACTAGCGTCCGACCGATAGGAGGCCGAATCGACGATGGCGGACCAAAGCGAACAGACCGAGAAGGCGGCGGAGGAGCAGGGCTCCGCCGCCGAGCTGGAGGGCGGCAGCTACGAGGTCATTCGCGCCCGCCTCGTCGAGCAGGCCAAGGAGCTCGGCCGCCGAACCGAGGCGCTCAACGAGCGTCGGCAGGAGGTGTTCGGCGGCACCGAGCTGGCGGTCGTGGCCAACGAGCGCGTCCGCACCGAGAACAACTGCACCCCCCGCGACATCGTGCAGGTGGGGGGCCGGCTGGTGTTCGGCTACAACGTCTTCCTCGGGCTGCGCACGGAGACCGCCCTCTCCGACGTGTTCAGCCTGCACAAGTTCGAGCCCAAGGAGGACGGCACCATCGACCTGGGGGCCGTGCCCTTCGAGGCGGGGGGCGAGGGCTTCCTCGCCGACCCCACCTTCGTGGAGCACTTCCACGAGCTGTACCGGTTCTACAAGGAAGCGCGGCTCGTGCAGATGTCGCGCAGCGAGACCAAGCTGCTCGCGGTCTGGCAGATCGGCGGCGAGATCACCGATGTTCGCGTGGCTCGCTGGACGCTCGCGCCCGACGACACCGCCAGCTACATCGACAACCGGGGCGAGCGCGACTACGAGTTCCCGCCCCAGCACGACTTCGTGTGGACCCGGCTCACCCGCGAGGACCAGGTCTCGGGCGAGTACCCCCACATGTCGATCCTCGACAAGGTCTTCGTGGAGACCACCGGGGGCGATCTCACCGTCAAGGTCGAGAACAACACCGCGAGCGGCAAGGGCATCTTCTCCGAGCCGGTCGACGACGACTACCAGACCCTCGATGACGCCGAGTTCGCCTTCAAGGAGATCGGCCCGCTCATCATCATGCGGATCCTGCCGTACCGCGAGGCGCAGTGGCGGCACCTGGTGTACTGCTCGCGCACCGAGGAGGTCGTGCGGATCGACGCCATCGGCAAGGCCTGCCGCAGCCTGCCCGAGGACCACGGCATCATCTTCCCCGGCGGATACTTCCTCCAAGACGGGCAGTACAAGGTCTTCGACGGCGACTACGGGGCGTTCGAGTTCCAGCGGGCGGTGCGCTCGCCCAACGGCGAGGACGTGCTCTACGTGTTCCACGAGCGCCTCTCGGGGCGCTACGCGCTGTTCCCCTACAACCTGATCCGCCGCGAGGTGGGCACCCCGATCCAGTGCTCGGGCTACTGCCTGTTCCCCGACGGCAAGATGGTGGTGTTCCGCTACGACTCCGACGAGCCGACGCGGGTGCACCCCATGCAGGTGTGGGACACCCCCTTCGTCTCCGACGAGCACGCCGCCGCCACCCCCGACGTGGCCGGCTTCCTGGGCAAGGTGGGCAACGCCGAGCTGGTGCGCGGCATCTCCGATTGCCTGAGCGTGCGGCGCTTCATCGTCGACCAGCGACCCTCTCGGCAGATCTACGAAGACCTCATCTCCACCTGCACGCGGATCGTCGACGCCTACTACTGGCTGAGCGACGCGGCCGAGGTCGGCGACCTCGAGGCCGTGATCGAGGAGATCCGCGGCACGGCCGAGCTGGTGGTCTACGAGTTCGAGAAGGTCGTCGCCATCAAGAAGCAGGCGACCGAGGCGCTGGCCGAGGCCGCCGACGCCCAGGAGAAGCTCATCCGCGGGCTGCGGCCCGAGTCGTGGGAGCGGGTCGAGGACTTCATGGAGGGCCTCACCGCGCTGCGCACCCAGCGGGGCCACCTCATCACGCTCCGCGAGCTCCGCTACATGGATCTCGAGCGGGTCGAGGCGCTCGAGAAGGAGATCGTCGACAGCTTCGACACGCTGTCGAGGGCCACCGTCGAGTTCCTGCTGCGCGACGACGCGCTGAAGCCCCTCACGGGCAAGCTCGAGGAGCTGCTCGAGCAAGCGGCCGAGATCGACAAGGCCCACGAGCTGCAGCCCGTCACCGAGGAGCTGTCGAAGGTCAGCGAGGGGCTCAACGTGCTGTCGGAGGTGGCGGCCAACCTCCAGGTCGACGACCCCACCGCGCGCACCCGCATCCTCGAGGGGATCTCGGAGGTCTTCGCCCACCTCAACCGGGTGCGGGCCACCATCGAGAACCGCCGCAAGAGCCTGATGTCCGCCGAGGGCAAGGCCGAGTTCGCGGCGCAGTTCAACCTGCTGGGGCAGTCGGTGACCACGGCCATCGGCATGGCCGACACCCCGGAGAAGTGCGACGAGCAGCTGTCGCGCCTGATGGTCCAGCTCGAGGAGCTCGAGGCCAAGTTCTCCGAGTTCGACGAATTCCTCGGCGACATCGCGACCAAGCGCGAGGAGATCTACGAGGCGTTCGGCAACAAGAAGCAGCAGCTGCTCGACGAGCGCCAGCGCCGGGTGCAGAACCTGGTGCAGGCGGCCTCCCGCATCCTGCAGGGGGTGGACCGGCGGGCCCGCAGCTTCAAGGACGCCGACGATCTCAACGCCTACTTCGCCTCCGACGCGATGGTGCTGAAGCTGCGCGATCTCGCGGAGCGCATCCTCGACCTCGGCGACAGCGTCAAGGCCGACGAGGTCCAGTCGCAGATCAAGTCGGCGCGGCAGAACGCGCTGCGGGGCCTGCGGGACCGCCAGGAGCTGTTCGAGGGCGGAGACGACCTCATCAAGCTCGGCCGGCACCGGTTCTCGGTCAACACGCAGGCGCTGGAGCTGGGCATCCTGCCGCACGGCGACGGCATGGCGCTGTCGCTGTCGGGCACCGACTTCCTCGAGCCCATCACCGACGAGGCCTTTGCCCTCACGCGGCCCTACTGGTCGCAGCAGCTCGTGTCCGAGACGGCCGAGGTGTACCGGGGCGAGTACCTGGCCGCCTCCATCGTGTTCGACGCCGAGCAGAACGAGGGCGGGCTGACCGTGGAGGGCCTGCGCGACGCCGAGCGGGCCGAGGGCGGCCTGAGCCAGCTGGTGCGCAAGTACGCCGCCGATCGCTACCAAGAGGGCTACGAGCGGGGGGTGCACGATCACGACGGCACCAAGATCCTCGAGAAGGTGCTGGCGCTCTACGCCGCGGCGGGGCTTCTGCGCTTCGCTCCCAGCGCGCGCGCCCTGGCGTGCCTGTACTGGGCGGTGCGGGTCGACGAGCGCAAGCTGGCGTGGCACCGGCGGGCCCAGAGCCTCAGCCGCCTGCGCCGGGCCTTTCGCGGCGGGCCGGCCGGCGACCGGCTGGTCGACGAGCTGAGCGCGGCCATCGTGGAGTTCATCGGAGACGCCAAGCTCGAGTTCGACGGGGGGCTGGCCGACATCGCGGCCCGGTACCTGGTGGAGGAGCTCGCGGCCGCGCGGCCCTCGTTCACCACCAGCGCCGAGGCCCAGCGCCTGCGCGACTCGATGCTCGAGCACCTCGAGGTGGAGTCGATGCGCCGAGACTTCGAGCAAGACCTCGAGCAGCTCGACGACGACGTGGGCTCCCGGGTGGCGCTGGCGCAGGTGTGGCTCGAGGGCTTCGTCGACACGGTGGAGGACGAGGCGATCGGTGAGCTGGTGCCGGCGATCCCCGAGGCGGCGGTGCTGCTGGCCACCGATCGGGCGCTCGATCGCGAGAGCAATTCGGCGCTCACCTCGACCACGGTGGAGGGCCTGCTGGGGCAGCACGCCCGCATCGAGGACGGCGTGCTCCCCCTGCGGCTGGACGAATTCATCGAGCGCCTCGGTCGGTTCCGCCGCGAGCGGGTGCCGGGCTACCTCGCCTACCGCAAGGCGCGGCAGGAGCTGGTCGAGCGCGAGCGGCAG
>JGI12210J13797_10349410_pt1 | contig 11649 bp, 9 predicted proteins | sample ElkSlonscriptome_3_FD_13797 | JGI IMG/M metagenome (IMG submission 13797) | reverse complement strand
CGAAGCCCAGCATGCCCCGCAGGCGCTCGGCCATCGTCGGATGTCGCTCGCTGAGCTCGGTCCGCCCCCGGCGTAGTCCACGCTTTTCGTCCTCGGGGGTCGCGGCAATGAGAGCCCCCCCGGCGCAGTCCACGCTTTTCGATAGATTACGCCCTATGTAAAGAACGCGCGCTCGACGCAGGTCAGGGGTACTTCGGGCCACCATCGAATTCGTGGCGCATGTTCCCTATCCGCTCCCACCGCATGTCGTGGAAACGTCACTTCGATGCACTCGGCCGCGCAGAGCCGGGTGCTCAGGAATCGTCGATGCCAGCCCATGGCCCGATGATGGCGGTCGTGCTGCTCACGTCAACCGGGTTTCGTCGATCTCTTGCAGTAGGGTGGCCTCTCGGAGCGAGTGTTCGCCCCAACGGCCCCCACCTCGGTCCCGTGGGGCGTGTGTGGGCCTACGACCCGTTCACGTACTCGCCCCACCGACGTAGAAGGGAATCCTCCCCCCCTTCGGCGCCAGCATCCTCAGGGGGGTTGTAGCGGATGAGATGCCTGATTTCGTCCGGGTACCCGAAGTCCGCATAGATTTGTTCCACGATGCCAAGCGGGTCCGAGAAGCTAGATCGTTTTTCGTAGGCCCATGCGAGCAGAATACGCATCCAAGTCAGCCTAGCGTCCTGTTCGGAGTTTCCGGGGACATGAGCGACCAAAGCCGAGACCAGTTTTGCAATATCTCCCTCGTCTTCCTTGAGGACTCCAGCCAAAGCCAACAAGTCGGGTCCTTCATCCCCCCGTTTGACTTGCTCCATTGCGATGGCCACCGCATCTCCTCGCCGGAGCCATTGCTCCCGGATGCCTACTTCGACTTCACGCCAAGTGAGACCGTGGCGTCGCTGAATGAACTCAAGGGGGATTTCTCTGTCGTTGCTCATGGTCATTGGTTCGGGAAGCCGGTGATTCGCCCACCGGGAATGAATCTCTGGTGCGTCAATCCCTTTGGTCCAACGATGAACTCAAAGATACCCTCAACCCCATCTACTTCGCCTGCCAGTCATTCAACCGCAACCGCTTCGCCCGCCGAGCTGCCCGACGGCGACGCCCCGACAGCCGAGGCAACGGGATCGCCACCTCCTCAATCCCCATCGACATCGCCCCCGCGCTCATCGCCCCCACCAACCCGATCCGGCCGCCACGGATAGAGCCCAACCGCACGCAGATTATCCCGGAGCACCTTCCGCGAGATCCCAAGGATCCGCGCCGCCGAGCTGATGTTCCCCTCGGTCTGAATCATCGCCAACGCCGCCACGGTGCGCTTAGCCTCCACCCGCGCCCGCTTCATCGACGGCACCTCGCCCGTAAACAAAACCAGCCCACTCAGACACCACGCGATCCACCCCCCGGCATCGAGCCCCCGGACCACCGCGGGAAACGATCGCTGCGCCGTCGCGGCCAGCTCGCCGGGAAGACACTCCCCAGGCGGCAGCCGCAACGCATCGCGAAGTGAGACGGCAAGGTCCGCCGTCGACACGCCGGCCGGTTCAACCGGGCCCGGTGCGCTTGGCGGGTTGGGGCCATTGCATCCACTGGGGGGAGGGATCTCGGAGTCACTCACGCCCAACCAAGTATCATCTACAGAGCACACTTGATATGCGCTATAGATGATACGCAACTCTCCGCTCCTACCCTTCGGCCCGTGGACTCCGACGAGATCCGGGCCCGTTTCGCTGCGCGCATCCGCGAGGCTTGCGAGGCTCAGAGCTTGCCCGTCGTCCGCCTCGCCGACCTAGCCGGGGTCTCTCGCGGCTACATCTGGGCCGTCCTGCGCGGGCAGAAGTCCGCGACGATCGACTACGTCGCCCGCCTCGCCGACGCGCTCGGCTATGACCCCGGTGTTCTGCTGGGGAGCAAGCCGATCACGCGCCGAACGCGGCGGACCAAGCGAGACGAGGGGTAACGATTCCCCCCACCCGCGGCGGGTGCTCCTCAGCCCGACGCCTGGGGCTCGCCTTCGCTCACACTCGGCTCGGCCGTCTCGAGGTGCCGCGTCGCCAGCTCGGCGAGCTGCCGGAACACGGTGACCTGCGGCACCGTGCACCGTCAACAGGCCCTGCATCTTCACCAGGCCCTCGGGGCTGGACATGAGCGCCTGACTCAGCCCCACGATCGCCTGCGCCGCGGTGTCGTCGTCCGTTGCGCTCGACAGGCTCTCCAGGTGCTCGATCTGATCATCGTCGAGCATCCGCGACAGTCGTACGAGCGTCCGCGCCCCGAGGTTGTCGAGCACCATATGACTCAGCCCCACGATCGAGTCCGGGACCTCCGGCGTCGGCTCGGGCGCAGACTCGAGCGCGGTCGGATTGCTCGGCGGCTTGTGCTCCTTCCGCTCGATCTTCGGCGCCGCCGGCTTCGGACTGGGCAACGCTTTCGCCGGCGCCTTCCCGCCCATCAACCGCGATTGCGCCTGTGCCAACGCCACCTGCACCGCGGGCGCCACCACTTCCCAGAACTTGTCATCCTTCGCCCCCGCCTCCGCGAGCTGCTGCTTCACCCGCATCTCCCCCACCTCCTTGACCGCGGTGGCCTGCATCCGCAGTCCCTCGTGATAGTGGGAGAGCATCTCGCTCGTAAGCTCGGTCAGCGGCTTGATCCGCTCCGAGTCCTGCCGCGCTTGCTCGAGCACGCGATCGACCGAGCGGTTGCTGAACTCGATCGCCATCGTCGCCATCTGCCGCAGCTCCGAGCAGAGCGCCTGCCAGGTGTCGGACTGCTTGCGCAGGGTCTCCATCGAAACGGAGTCGCCGCCGCCGCTGCCATCCTCATCGGACTCGTTGATCACCTCGAACGACAGCGTGCGCCGCTGGGTCCGGCCATCTTCGAGCGTGCGCCACATCAGCGCCCGATACTTCCGCGCCTCGCCGCCGCTCTCGTCGCAGTGGTAGTCCGCGCACATCTTCACCCGCGAGTAGACCTCGAATACCCGCAAGATCGCGTCTCCCCAGCCATAGCGCAGCCTCGACAGGTCCAGCAGCACCACGTCGGGCTCGGTGCGAGCCAGCTGCGTGATGACCAGCTCCTTCATCGCGGCCGCGTCGGGGTTGCCCTCCGAGCCCGCGCGGTACTCCCCGGCGAAGCGCAGCTCGAGCACCTGGCCGCTGAGCTCGGTCCGCCCCCGGCGTAGTCCACGCTTTTCGTCCTCGGGGGTCGCGGCAATGAGAGCCCCCCCCCCGGCGCAGTCCACGCTTTTCGATAGATTACGCCCTATGTAAAGAACGCGCGCTCGACGCAGTTCAGGGGTACTTCGGGCCACCATCGAATTCGTGGCGCATGTTCCCTATCCGCTTCGAGCCGCAAGAGTGAGTCCGAAGCGCTACCCCCCGCTACCCCCAAAGACCCCCGAGGACGTCGGCGGCTCGCGACCGTGGGTGCCGCCGGGTGGGTCAGACTATGCCCCGTCGGGCTTGGGGACATCACTGATCCGCAGGGGTGCTTGGTCCTCGGCTCGCAGCTCGAGGATGGACGTGCCATCGGCATCCTCGACCAGGATCCCACGACCGAAGACCGCAACGAGATCTCCGGTCTCGAGCACCCCTTCGTAGTAATCGAGCGAGCCTCTAGACCGCGAGTTGGCCAACTCCCCGTGCGAGAAGAGGAAGGCCTGCTGAGCCGGGGTCGGTTGGAGCATCTTCCCCGAGCGCGAAGTCTCATCTGCCCCGATCATCAGCACGGCATTCTTGGGATTGACGCGGGCGCGGCCGGTGGCGTCGGTAATGATGAAGGGCGTCGCATGGGTCTCGTGAATGGACAACAGCTCCCTCTCCGAATCGAACGAATCGAAGAAGGAGTCCTCGCGGACGTACGCCTCATACGCGGCACAGCCACGCCCGGTAAGCGGGGCCTTCAACGGCTCCCCCTCGAGGGAGAGACGGCCCACGATCTTCTGTACGGAGCCGGGAGTAAAGTCGGCGATCGCGACGGTCGCTGCCTCACGCAGCAACTCATCGTGGGTCGGCGGCGTCGGCCAGACCCGCCGCCGGATCGCGATGACGGCGACCGGGATCGCCAGGCTGGCTACACATAGCCCCAAGATCCTCGCGAACTCGAGATCAACCAGTGCGAGATCGAGCGCGTCGATCAAGAATCGCACCAACTTGACGAGGCCCACGACCACAAGGACCACGGCCACCATCGCGGGACCCCACTGCCACAGCAAGTCGAGTCGTTCATGGAACTTGCTGCGCACGGGCGCAAGGGTAGCACGGGTCACGATCACCATAGTTCGTCTCCGAATGACTCCTTGGTGCGACATGCAACGAATGTCTCGGCCGCGAAACAATCTGGAGTGATTCGATCCGCAGCAGGGCGAGCGCGGGGCCCTCCGGCTTGCGTCGCCCTTGCTCCCAGTTGCCTAGCGTGTGCACGCTGGCTGATGCCAAGAGCTGCTGCGAACCCTTCCTGCGTGAGCCCAACGAAGCTCCGTAGCGCGACGATGTCTTCGCCAGCTTCGAGCTGGCCTCGCATGATCCGTTCGCCGCTGGCTCGCCTTCAGGGCACGACCGGGCACGACCAAAGTCGGCATCGCTCAGCTCTGCGGCTTCATCTTCATAGCGGCTTCTCCATGTGCCGTCGAAACGACTCGGGCTCGGCGAGGCCCTCGGCCTCAGCTCGGCGAGCCCCGCCGGCCCTGGTCGAGCGCCTCGGCGTCGAGCGCCCGCATGCGCAGGAACGTGGCCTTGCTCTGCGGCGCGGGCATGGCCGCGGTGAACACCATGCCCTGGCCGAGGTCCTCGATGCTGAGCGTGCCCCCCGAAAGCTCCAGGATGGCGCCGGCGATCGGCAGCCCCAGCCCCAGCCCGCGGTGCCCCGGGATCCGGTAGAAGCCCCGCCGCGCCCGGGCGAGGTGCTCGGCCGTGGCCGGGCGCTCGGGGGTATGCACCTGCACGAAGATCCGCCGCCCGTCGCCCACCCGGCCCTCGCGCAGGCTGATCCGCACCACCCCCGACTCCATGCGCTCGCCGGCGAACAGCAGGATGTTGGTGAGCGCCTGCACCATGCGGAACGGGTCGACGAACGCGGGGCGCAGCCCGGGGGCCACCTGGGTCTCGTACTCGATCTCGCCCCGCTGCCGGGCCCGCGCGCTCTGGATCGCGCGGCTGATGAGGTTGGCGGGGGGCGTGGGCTCGGCGTGCAGATCGAGCCGGTTGGCCTCGAGCTTGGCCGTGTCGAGGATGTCGTCGATCTGCTGGAGCAGCTCGCGGCCGCTGTCGTGGATCCGCTGCACCATGTCGCGCTGCTCGGCCGACAGCTCGCCGTCGATCCCCCGCAGCAGCAGCTCGGAGAACCCGATGATCGAGTTGAGCGGCGAGCGCAGGTCGTGGCTCATGTTGGCGAGGAACTGGCTCTTGAGGCGATCGCCCTCCTTGGCCCGCTCGATGGCGACGTACTTGGCCACCGTGGCGGTGCGGATCCGGGCGATCAGGCGATCGACCGCGCCCACCAGCTCGTAGATCTCGCCGGTGGACAGCGATCCGGGCAGCAGCATGCCCGGGGGCTGCTCGCGCACCACCGCGTCGACCTGCGCGCTGGCCCGCACCACGTCGCGACGCAGATCGATCGCCATCAGCACGAACGCGGCCACGCACGCGAACAGGGTGAGCAGCCCCGCGGTGTACAGCAGGTCGAGCAGGGCCGGGGGCGGAGCCTTCACCGGATCGGCGATGGCCAGCCACAGGTACCCCGCCGACAGCGGGGCGGTGAGCGCTCCCATGCTCGCCACCGTGGCCAGCACCACGAACGAGGTCTGCAGGCTGGTGCGGCGCGGCGGCGCGGCCGACTCGCCCCGCGGGGCGCACAGGATCTCGGGGCGCAGCATGGCCCGCCCCCACCCGTGGAGCATGGCGGCCAGCGGCCCCAGGATCGCCACCCACAGCAGCGCCATGGCCACCACCACATGGCGCGGCCACCCGGCGTGGGCGCCCAGCACCACCGCGTCGACCACGTAGGCCAGCGCGCTCCAGCCCGCGAAGTGCATCGCGGTGGAGCGCGGCACGTGGATCAGGCGGCCGAACGCATCGTCGAGCTCGCCGCGCTCCAGCGGGCGGGCGGTCGCCTCGGCCCGGGCGGCTCGGTCGCGCCACCACAGCCACGGCGCCACCAGCAGGGCGGGCAGCCCCAGCGCCAGCCACGGCCGCGGGTCGCGGGTGCGAGGGCTGCGGCGGCGCCTCGGCCAGCGGGTGCGGGGCAAGAGCGTCACCAGGTGCCCCAGCACCAGGCCCAGGGCCAGCACCTGCGGCACCACCAGCGACGCCCACGGCACCTCGGCCGGGTCGTGCCACGGCGGCCCGGCCCAGTGCGCCCACATCAGCGCGTGCACCAGCCCCATCCACCACAGCACGGCCACCATCCCCGTCAGCCGCAGCTCGACCGACAGGCGCAGCACCGGCCGCGGCGGCCCCTCCACGGGCGGCGGCGGGACCACCTCGGGCACCGTGGTGGGCGGCGGCTCGGTGGGCGTGCGGCTGGGCTGGTCCACCGGGGGCGGAGGCGGTGGCGGAGGCGGTGGCGGAGGCGGAGGCGGTGGCTCGGCGCTCATCATTGCAGGTCCACCGCCCGGAGCTCCCCCGGCTGGAAGGTCTTGCGCACCACCGCCAGCGCGGCCTCCTCGGCCATGTCGATCGACGCGGGCCGATTCGGAGGATCGAGCGGGAGGGTGAGGGTGAAGGTGGAGCCCTCGCCGACCGCCGACTCGGCCGTGAGGTGACCGCCGTGGTGCTCGGCGATGCTGCGCGCGATGGCCAGGCCCAGCCCGGTGCCCTTCTTGCGCCGCATGGCCGACCCCGCCTGGCGGTACTCCTCGAAGATCCCGTCGAGCTCGTCGGCCGCGATGCCCACCCCGGTGTCGATGCAGCGCAGCACCACCGTGTCGGCGTGGGCATCGAACGCCACCCGCACCACGATCCGCCCCTCCTCGGTGAACTTGATCGCGTTGCTCACCAGGTTGTTGAGGATCTGCCCGATCCGCCGGCGATCGCAGATCGCCCGCGGCAGGTCGGGCGCCACCTCGGCCAGCAGCTCCACCGGCTTGTCCATCAGCTGCGGCTGGTGGAAGTCGACCGTCTGCCGCACCAGCCGCCCCAGCTCGGTGCGCGCGAAGTGCAGCCGCAGGTCCCCCGACTCGATCATCGAGATGTCGAGGATGTCGTTGATCAGATCGAGCAGCTGCGTGCCGCCGGCCCGGATCAGGTTGACGTCTTCGGCCTGCGGCTCGGTCAGCGGGGTGGGATCGCCCTCGAGCAGCAGCTGGGTGAACCCTCCCACCACGTTCAGCGGGGTGCGCAGCTCGTGGCTGACCGCGTTGAGGAAGTCGGCCTTGATCCGCTCGGCCGTCTGCGCCTGCTCGAGCACCGACGCATAGCGATGGAGGTCACGCGCCAGCCGGCCGCGCAGCGCCTCGAGGTTGGTGAACAGCTCGCCCACCTCGTCGGTGCGCGTGACCACGATCGGCGGCGCCATGTCCTCGTTGCCCCGGCTGCGCGCGTCGAGCCGCCGCGCCACCGACAGCACCTCCTGGGCCGGGGTCTGCCCCAGGCTGGCGCCGGCGAGCGCGGCCAGCAGCGGGAACACCAGCAGCCCGAAGCCCGGCAGCAGCAGCGATGCGTCGAGCGTGCCCGCCCCGCTCAGCCGGTGCGCGATGGTGCCCAGCACCACCAGCGCCACCGCCAGCGAGCCCAGCGCGAGGATCTCCCGCACCCGCTGCTCCAGCCGAGGAGGGGCCGCCGCCTTGCCCTCCGAGCGCGGGGCTCGGCCCTCCGGCGAGCGAATGGCCAGCGCGTGCAGCAGCTGCCCCGCCGGCAGCGACACGATGAGTGCCGCGGACCACACCGCCGCGGTCACCGGCGCGATGATCACCGCCAGTCGCAGCGGCGGTGTGTCGAGGATCTCGGGCGGCAGCACCAGCAGGGCGAACAACACCGTCGCGGCCGGAGCCGCCGCCCGCAGCGTCGCGGGCACCGAGCGCACCGCGTCGGCCGGATCGCCGTACTGGCTGCGCAGGTACAGCGCCGCCAGCTGCCCCAGCAGCGTGCCCAGCACCGCCAAGCTCACCACCTCGCGCCCGTGCGGCACGCCGGGGGGCCCGCCCTCCTGCAGCAGCGTGAGCAGCACGTGGGCCAGCCCGAAGTGCAGCACCCCGGTCGCTCCCACGACCGCCAGTGCACGCACGAAGAAGTCCGAGCGGACCTCGGTCGCGGCGGGCGACATCGCTCACGAGGGTATCAGCACGAAGGCCGTCGACCCACGGCGGGGACGACGGCCTTCCGTGGCGCGGCTCGGAGGCCGCGCGGCGGGGGCTCGGCTCAGCCCTTGCGGGCGCGGACCAGCTCCACCAGCTTGGGGAGGGCGTCCTCCCACTTGGCGACCAGCCCGTAGTCGGCGACCTGGAAGATCGGCGCCTCGGCGTCCTTGTTGATCGCCACGATCGTCTTGCTGCCCTTCATGCCCGCGAGGTGCTGGATGGCCCCGGAGATGGCGACCGCGAAGTACAGGTTCGGCGCGACCACCTTGCCCGTCTGGCCCACCTGGAGATCGGCCGGCACCATGCCCGCGTCGGTCGCCGCTCGGCTGGCGCCCAGCGCCCCGCCCAGCAGATCGGTCAGCTCCTCGAGGACCTTGAAGTTCTCGCCCTCGCGCATGCCTCGACCGCCCGAGACGACCACGTCGGCCTCGGTGAGGCCCGGGCGGCTGCTCTCGGTCTTCTCCACGCCCACCACCGCGGCGCCCCGGCGGCTCACCGACGGAGCGGGCTGCGCCTGCACGCTCGCCGCCCCGCCGCCGGGCTCGGCCGGCTCGAAGTCGCTCGCGCGCGCGGTGAAGCCGAAGGGCGAGCCCTTCACCTCGAACTGGGCGATGGCGCGCCCGGCCGAGATCTCCCGGGTGAACGCGCTCGCGCCCACCACGGTGGTGATCTCACCCACCATGGGCGCGTCGAGCAGCGCCGCGGCGCGGGGGACCACCTCGCGCAGCGCGGAGCTGGCCGTGCCGCCGAACGCGGTCACGCCCAGCGCGCGCACCACCTCGACCACCGCGTCGGACCAGGCCTCGGCGGTGAACGGCTCGAGATCGGCGTGCTCCACCGTGTGGACCTGGGCCGCCCCGTAGCCGGCCTCGGCCACCGTGGCCGCCGCGGCTCCCGGCGAGGACCCGAGCACCAGCAGGTGCAGCTCCCCGCCCGTCTTGGCGGCCAGCTGCTGGCCGGCGGTGATGCCGGGGAGGGCGGAAACCTTCGCCCCGGACCCATCGGTTTCGACGATGACCAGTACGTTGCTCATAGGACCTTGGCCTCCGTGACCAGCTTGTCGACCAGCGCCTCGACGCTGTCGACCATCTGCCCCGCCTCGCGGGCCGGGGGCGCCACGACCTTCGCGTAGACGACGTTGGCGGTGGGCGTGACCCCGAGATCGGCGGGCGTGTGCACGGCCACCTTCTTGCGCTTGGCCATGGTGATGCCGCGCAGCGACGCCAGCCGGGCGCCCTCGGAGTACTTGTGATCGTCGGGCGTGACCCCGTTGTGCACGCTGCGGGGCAGCACGATCCGCAGGTCCACCGAGACCACCGACGGCAGCGGCAGGGTCTTGGTCTCCACCCCGTCGTCCACCTCGCGGCCGATGGTCAGGCTGTTGTTGCCCTGATCCCAGCTCACCGTGGCCGCGAACGCGGCCTGCGGCAGGTCGAGCAGCCCGGCCACCCGCTGGGCCAGCTCGTTGCCCTCGGCGTCTTGGGAGAGCTTGCCGCTCAGCAGCAGATCGCAGCCCTCCTTCTTGAACACCTCGGCGATGAGCTTGGCCACCGACTGGCTGTCCATCGCGGTGTCGTCCGCGTCGACGACCACCCCACGGTCTGCGCCCATGGCCAGGAATTGCGTGACGTGCTGGCGCTTGTCCTTCGGACAGATGCTCAGCACGATCACCTCGGCGAGGCGATCCTTGCTGCCGATCTTCTCGGCCAGGCGCAGGGCGGTCTCGACCGCGTACTCATCGAATGCGTTGGCGACCCACTTGGACGACGAGCTGTCGATCGCGTCGTTCGCGAACTTGAGACTCTCGTCGGGATCCGGGATCCGCTTGACGGTGACCAGGATTTTCACCGGCGACTCTCCTATCTGGTTGTCTGCGGCGGCTTATCGCGTGGCCGGGGCCGGCCTGTCAACGCAGGGTCCCCGCCTGCGGGCCGAGCGCGGTCCTGCCGCCCCCGAGACGGCCCGCACCGCCCCCGTGGCGACCGGTCGAGGACGACCGGGGCGGGTCGAGGCGGGACCCGAGCGGGGGCTTCCGCCGGCTCGGTGCGCGGGGCGGCCGCTCCCCGTGGTCCGCCTTGCGACCGCCCGCGGCGGTGCGCTAGCCTGCCGACCCCTTGCGACGCCTCTCCAATTCCGTGCTCCACCCCTTGGTCGGGGCCTTGGTCATGGCCTGCGGCCTCGCCTGCAACACCCCCGAGGCCAAGCCGCCCGGCGAAGACGTGCCCGCGGGCGCGGGCCCGACGGATCGCGCGGGTCCCGGGGTGGGCAAGAAGGCCGAGGCCATCGCGGCCCACGAGAAGAAGCGGGCCGAGCTCCCCGAGGGCGACACGATCACCGAGGCCCCGGGGGTCGACACCAGCAAGCTCTCCGAGGCTCAGCTCGACATCTTCTTCAACGTCATCAACACCGAGCCCAGCGCCTGCGACAAGCCCCACAGCCTCGCGCGCTCGCTCAAGGACGACCCCGATTGCCGCGATTCCATGCTCGCGGCCCAGTTCGTGGCCGACGCGCTCGCCTCTGGGGCCTCCACCAGCGCGGTCAAGCACGACGTTCCGCTGGTGGTCGACGCGCTGAAGCCCAAGGACATCCCCGTGGAGGGCCGGCCGGTCTACGGCGCGGAGCGGGCCCCGGTCACGGTGGTGGTGTTCGCCGACTTCCAGTGCCCCCACTGCCGCGCCGAGGCGCCCAAGCTGCGCAAGGCCATCGATCAGTTCCGCGGCCGAGCTCGGCTGATCTACAAGCACTTCCCGCTCGCCGGCCACGACCTGGCCAAGGAGGCGGCCATCGCCACCGAGGCCGCCCACGAGCAGGGCAAGTTCTGGGAGATGCACGATCTGGTGTTCGAGAACCAGATGGACCTGTCCGAGGAGAAGCTCTACGCGTTCGCCCGCGAGCTCGGGCTGGACGAGGCCAAGTTCAAGGCCTCGTTCGGCGCCAAGAAGGGCAAGGCGGTCGTCGAGAAGGACAAGGCCGACGGCGAGAAGCTCGGGATCGGTGGCACCCCGGCCGTGTTCGTGAACGGCCGCGAGGTCAACCAGGCGCTGTTCGGCGGCAACGTCACCGCCTGGATCGACGACGCGCTCAAGCGCTGAGCCGCTCACGCCGAGCCGCTCGCCCCGCTCCAGCGTAGAGCGGGGCGTCCGAGCGCAGCGGGGAGTCCGATCGCAGCGGGGCCCCCCGAGGGCTCACGGCAGCGAGTGCAGCTCGACGTCGTCGAAGTACACGCTGTTCGACCCATCGTAGTTGTACACGTCCAGCGCGATGCTGCCGGCCACGTTCTGCAGCGTCGGCGCGTTGTCGGTGTACTCCAGCAGCCAGGTTGCGGGCTCCGGATTGGCGGCCGGCCACAAGCGGCCCCGCACCACCGT
>JGI12210J13797_10259168_pt1 | contig 11650 bp, 10 predicted proteins | sample ElkSlonscriptome_3_FD_13797 | JGI IMG/M metagenome (IMG submission 13797) | reverse complement strand
TTCTGAATCCCCAGAACTTCGACCAATGGGATGGGGACAACACCAACTACGAGCTGTCCACCTTCGCCGAGGGTCTGGTCGACGTGATGGTGACCGGGCAGAACACACAGCTCCAGGCGGCACTCAGCCTCCTGAAGGCCAACGGCGACTTTCAAAGCCTCGCCCAGCCGAACCTGGTGACCCGCGAGGGACAGGAGGCCTCGTTCCTGGCCGGCGGGGAGTTCCCCTACCCCGCCATCCAGGGGGGCGGCAACCAGGCCGTCACGATCCAGTTCCGGGAGTTCGGCGTCCGGCTGAACTTCCTGCCCACGATCACCAACAGCGGTAACATCCGCCTGCAGGTGCAGCCCGAGGTGTCGTCGCTGGACTTCGCGAACGGGGTCACCTTCCAGGGGTTCCAGATCCCGTCCCTGCTGTCGCGCAAGGTGGAGACGGACGTGGAGCTGGCGCCGGGGCAGACGCTGGCGATCGGGGGTCTCCTGGACAACAGCATCTCCGCCGACCTCAACAAGTTCCCGATTCTGGGAGACATCCCGATCCTGGGGTACTTCTTCCGATCCGAACAGGTGCGGCAGAACCGGTCCGAGCTGCTGGTCCTGGTGACCCCGTACATCCTCGACCCGGACAACCTCCCGGCTCCGGCACTCCCCACGGGCCCGGCCGAGGAGTGGGATTGGGACTCCCACATCGGGGACTGGATCGAGGCGGACAGCGCCCGGATCCGCCTCGGTGACCCACCGGCGACGGACTCGTTGCCGCCTCGCCGTGGGGGCGGCGGGGCCCGATGAACGGGATGCCGGGTTGGACCCGGATGCCGTGGACGGCACCGCTCCCGGAGGAGACGCCATGATCGATTGTGCCCTGCTCACCGATGACGAGACGCTGCGCCGGCACGTGATGAGCCTGGTCCAGAGGCCCGACAGTCGGGACCGACTGGTCTACGCGGCGACTGAGTCGGCGTCGAGGATCCCCAGGGACCGGGTGGCCGACATCCTGGCCGCCAATCCCCGGCTCATCTTCGTGGACCTGGGTGACTCGGTGACGGGAGTAAGGGTACTGGAGCTCCTCAGCCGACAGGCCCCCGACGTGGCTCTGATCGCCGCGGGCCCCAGCCTTCCAGCCGACGAACTCCTCAAGGTGGTGCGAGCCGGAGCCAGCGAGTACCTCCCCCGGCCCTTCTTGTCCGAGGATACGCTCCAGGCCTATCAGCGCGTCCGGCGGCGGCTCGAGGGCACCCGGGCGCCAGACATCGAGGACGACCCTGGTGAGATCACCACGCTCTTCAGCCCGAAGGGGGGCGTGGGCGTCACCACCCTGGCCGTGAATCTCGCCGTTCGACTGCAGGAATTGACCGAGAAGGAGACGCTCCTGGTGGACCTGGCGCCGGCCCTCGGCACCACGGCTCTCGCTCTCGGCCTCCAGCCCCGGTACTCGTATCTGGATGTCATCCAGAACTTCCATCGCCTGGATGACGAGTTGTTCCGCTCCTTTCTCGAGACTCACGAATCGGGGGTCCAGGTCCTGGCCAGCCCACCCCGGGCCCAGGATCGTGGGGGGCCTAGCATGGATGAGGCGCTTGGACTCCTGCGAATGTGTCGAAACCACTTCGCCTATATCGTGGTGGATGCCGGCCACACGCTTACGGACGCTGCCGAGGCGGCTCTCGCCGAAGGGGCGCATCGCCTCTGGGTCTCGACCCCGGAGCTCCCCACCCTCCGCAACCTGAAGCGGACCTTGGAAGTGGTCGCACTGACGGGATCCGGAAACGGCGGCACCCCGGGGCGCCTGATCCTGAATCAGTTCGCCGAAGGGCTGGGACTCAGCGTCGACGAGGTCCGCACAGGGCTCGGGCTCGAAGTCGACGTGGTGATCGACCGGGACCCGTCGCTGATCCCGGAGAGCATCAACCTCGGCCGGCCTGCGATCCACATGAAGCGCTCGGCCTTCCAGAGGGCGGTGGACGACCTGGCGACCAGGATTGCCGGCCCAACCCACGTCGTCGCCCCGCGCGAGGGCCTGCTCAGATCGCTTCTGCGTCCGTTCCGGCCCAGCGGCCCATCCCTGGCGGAGAAGGAGGGGAGCTCATGACCGGTTGGGACGAGGAAGCTCGGCCGGTCCCGCCCTCCTCGGGACCCGACCGTGCGCTCGGCATGCCCGAGATCAAGTCGCGCATCCACCGGAAGCTCCTGAGCCGGCTCAATCTGGCCAACCTCGATTCCGTCAGCCGTGAGGAGGCGACTCAGGCGATCCGCTCGGCCATCCAGGACCTCCTGGCCATGGAGCGGGAGGATGTCGCTCTGAACGTACGGGAGCGGGAACTCCTCCAGGCGGAGATCCTCGACGAGATCTTCGGGCTCGGGCCTCTCGAACCGCTCATGAAGGACCCCGAGGTCTCGGACATCCTCGTCAACACCTACGACGATGTCTGGATCGAGAAGAACGGGAAGCTCTACGTCACGGACATCCGTTTCAAGGACGATCGGCACCTCATGCAGGTGATCGACCGAATCGTCTCGGGTGTGGGACGCCGCATCGACGACTCGTCGCCGATGGTGGACGCGCGCCTGCCCGACAACTCACGGGTGAACGCCATCATCCCCCCCCTGGCCATCGACGGCCCTCACCTGTCGATCCGGCGGTTCAAGCGGGATGTCCTCTCCGACGAGGACCTCCGGGCGAAAGACACGCTGACCACCCCGATGCTTCACGTCCTCAAGGCGGCGGTCAAAGGTCGACTCAACATCCTGATCTCCGGAGGAACCGGCGCAGGGAAGACGACGCTGCTGAATGTCCTGTCCTCCCACATTCCGGCAGACGAGCGGATCGTGACCGTCGAGGATTCGGCGGAGCTCCAACTGCGCCAGCCCCACGTGGTTCGGCTGGAGACGCGGCCCCCGAATGTGGAGGGGAGGGGTGAGGTCCCCGCGCGAGCGCTGGTCCGGAACGCACTGCGGATGCGACCCGACCGGATCATCGTGGGAGAGGTTCGCGGCTCCGAGTCGGTGGACATGCTCCAGGCCATGAACACGGGTCACGACGGTTCGCTCACCACCCTCCACGCCAACTCTCCCCGGGACGCACTCAATCGCCTGGCCACGATGGTGGCGATGGCGAACCTCAACCTGCCCGACCGGGCTGTGCGCCAGCAGATCGCCAACGGCATTCAGGTGGTCCTCCAGGTCTCCCGTCTCCCGGACGGCAACCGGAAACTCGTCTCCATCTCGGAGGTCGTGGGCATCGAGGGAGACGTCATCACCATGCAGGAGCTCTTCACCTTCGAGCGGCAGGGCATCGGAGAAGACGGTCGAGTCCTGGGTCGATTCCGTCCCACGGGTATCCGACCCCGATTCGCCGACTTCCTCCAATCCCGAGGCGTGGAGCTGCCTGGCTCTCTCTTCCTCGATCGACCCACCCACGAGGGGGGTGACGCTGCGGCGGCGGCCGGCGACCGGGGAGGATGGTAGTCGATGTCCTCGGAGCTCGCTGCCTTGCTCGTCTTTTGCGTCGCGGTCTTCTCGACCCTCGCCCTGGCCCTCCTCTGGGAGCTGATCCGGGACGCTCTGAAGCGCAGGGAGGTGGCCCGTAGACTCCGCCCCGTGCTCTCGGAGTTGGAGGGGGAGGCCCAGGCCCGTTCCGACAGCCTCGTGCGGCAATTCCAGGGTGGAAGCAGCCTGCTTGGCAACATCGTGGAGGCGCTGCCTGGCATCGGCAGCCTGGACACGCTTCTCCAGCGTGCGCGAATGGAGTGGAAGCCCGAGAGCATCCTTCTCTTCATGGCCGGCTTGGGGCTTGGGCTCGGAGCTGCGGTCCTGCTCCTGTCGGATTCCCTCCTTCTGGGCCTGATGGCCGGGATGATCGGCGCGGCGATCCCGTACCTCTACGTGCGCCGCATGGCGGGTCTGCGCCTTCGGCGCTTCGAAGAGGAGCTTCCGGAGGCCATCGAGCTCCTGACCCGGGCCATCCGCGCCGGGCACCCGTTGGCGTCGGGGATGCGCATGGTCGCACAGGAGGGCCCCCCCGTGGTGGCGGAAGAGTTCCGTCAGACCTTCGACGAGCAGCGCTTCGGCCTTCCGTTCAACGACGCCCTGCTCGGGCTGGTGGACCGGGTGAACCTCATCGACGTCCGTATCTTCGCCATCGCCGTCCTCGTCCAGCGAGAGGTAGGGGGGAACCTCGCCGAGATCCTGGACAATCTGGCCGCAACCATCCGCGGTCGCTTCTACCTGCGGCGACAGCTCCGGGTGTACACCGCCCAGGGTCGCTTGAGCGGCTACGCCCTCGCCGCCCTCCCCGTGGTGGTCGGCGCAGCCACCTTCGCGCTGGCCCCCGATTACTTCTCTCTTCTCTTCACTACGGGGCTCGGGCAGTTGATGGTAGCGTCGGCGTTGTTCCTTCAGGTGATCGGGGTCCTCTGGATCCGCCAGATCATCGACATCGAGATCTAGTCGTGTTGATCCTCTTCGCCCTGAGTTCGGCGGTGACGGTGGCGCTGGTCGTCGTCCTCCTCTCTTCGCTCCTGCCTGCTCGGTCCCGGACCCTGCAGAGCCGCATGTCGGAGATGGGCCTCGATGGACTGCTGGACACCGACGAGGTCGCCCGGCGCGCCCGGAAGAGGAGCCAGCTCAAGGACCTGTTCTATTATCTGGGGGAGCGGGTCGAGGAACGTCGAGGCGACTGGAGCCGCGTCCAGTTGCGCCTCGTCCAGGCTGGCTACCGTGAACCACGGGCCCTGGGGATCTACCTGGGCCTCCGCATCACCGCCCCCATCCTCCTCGGGCTGTACGGGCTCTTTCTGGGCACCCTGGCCGACGAGTCCGGGGTCTTCGCCCTGATCTGCGGGGCCGTCGGGTTCATCGCCGGGTGGTTCCTCCCCGGCTTCATCGTCGGCCTGCGCGTATCGCGGCGGCAACACGAGATCCGGAAGGCGCTTCCTGATACCCTCGACCTGATGGTGATCTGCGTGGAGGCGGGTCTCGGCCTCAATCAGGCGCTGGTCCGGGTTGCTCGTGAGATGAGGCACTCGAGCCCGATCACGACCGAAGAGTTGACGCTGGCCAACATGACGATCCGAGCCGGAACGCCTCGAGACCAGGCCCTCCTGGATCTGTCGGAACGGACCGGAATGCCCGAGGTCCGCTCCCTGGCCACGATGCTCATCCAGACCGAGCGTTTCGGGACCTCCATCGCCCGCTCCCTTCGGGTGCACGCGGAGAGTATGCGGAGCAAACGGAAGCAGACAGCGGAGGAGGCGGCGGCGAAGACGACGATCAAGATGATCTTTCCGCTGGCGCTGTGCATCTTCCCCGCGATGTTCGTGGTGATCCTGGGCCCGGTGATCCTGAGCATCATCGCGAACTTCTCCGAGGCGGGGGTCTGACGGATGTCGCCACCACTTCGGATCACGAACTGCAGCCGGGGGACGGTGCTCGGCACCCGCATCGCCCTTGCCGACTCGTGGATGTCGCGCCTCCGGGGCTACCTCGGCCGTCCGCAACCCCGGCCCGGGGACGGACTGCTCCTCTCCCCTTGCAACTCGATCCACATGTGGGGGGTGCGCTTTCCCCTCGACGTGGTGTTCCTGACCGGCGCCGGAGAGGTCGTGGCCGTGCGCGAGGGGCTCGAGCCGAACAGTCGTCCGGTGCGCGTGTCCGGATCCCGCTACGTCCTCGAGGTGCCGCCGGGCACGATCCGTTCGACCGGGACCGCGGTGGGAGACGCCTTCGCCTGGAGCCGGGTCGAAGGTCGACGCCCGTTGGAGGCCCTGTGAGCCGCGAACCCTCCCGTGGCGAGATGGAACCCGGGCAGTCGTACCCGCTCTTTCCGGATCCACGACCGATCAAGGACGAAGGGGAGCCCCCCGCTACAGAGGCGGATCCGTCCCCCGCTGAAGCCGTCGAAGAAGCTCCGATCGAGGTCGTCCCCGATTCGGACCCGGAGCAGCTCCCGCCCTTGTTCCCGTCGATCCCCGACACGCTGGAAGCCACGGGATTGAGCAGGGGACAGGTGACGGACCTCCTGCTCAAGACCCTGTACGAGAGGGGAGCCATGGAAGGCGATCGGCTCGCCCGAGCGGTGGCACTCCCCTTCCCGCTCATCGACGACGTGGTTCTCGTGGCCCAGCAGCGCCACTTCATCGAGGTGACCGAGGCCCACGGGCACGGGAGGGGCGGGTACACCTTCACCCTCACCGCCGAGGGCCGAGGCGTCGCCCGGGACGCCCTGGAAACGAATCGGTACGTGGGTCCGGCCCCCGTGCCCCTCGAGCAGTTCCGGGCGGTGCTCGAGCGGGAATCCGTGAAGGAGGTCCACATTCGTATGGAGACGCTTCGAGAGGCCTTCTCCGATCTGGTCCTCCCGGATGGGGTCCTGGACGCTCTGGGACCGGCCCTCAACTCCGGGGGGTCCATCTTCCTTCACGGTGCCCCCGGCAACGGGAAGACGGCCATCGCGGAACGAGTGGGGGGCCTGACCTCGAGCACGATGTTCCTGCCCCGGACCTTGATGATCCAGGGGAACATCATGGTCCTGTACGACCCGGTCTTTCACCAGCAGGTCGATGAGGACCATGGAGACACGGCCTTCGAACACGACTCGGTGATCTTCCGGCGGGGAGCGAGCCACGACCAGCGATACGTCAGGATTCGTCGTCCCACGGTGTTCGTCGGCGGTGAACTCAGCATCGACCAGCTCGACCTCCAGTTCGATCCCTACTCGAAGGTCTACCAGGCGCCCTTCCAACTCAAGGCGGCTGGCGGCGTGTTGATCATCGACGACTTCGGCCGACAGCGGATGCGGCCCTCCGATCTGCTCAACCGGTGGATCGTCCCCCTGGAGAAGGGCTTCGACAACCTGACGCTGCACACGGGGATCAAGTTCCCGGTGCCCTTCGATTGCATCCTGATCTTCGCCACCAACCTCGATCCCGGTGACCTGGTCGACGAAGCCTTCCTGCGTCGTATCCAGTACAAGGTCGAGGTCCGAAGTCCGACACGGGAGGCGTACGACGGGATCATGCGGATGAACTGCGAGGAGATGGGCGTGCCGTACCGGGAAGCGGCGGTGGACCTCCTCTACCGGGAGTATTACGAGGCCAAGCACTTCTCGCCTCGTGCCTGTCACCCCCGGGACATCCTTCGGCAGATCCAGGCCGCCGCGGCCTTCAAGGGCGTGGAGCCTCGACTCGATGTGGAGGCAATACGTGAGGCGGCCCACTCGTACTTCCTTGTAGCAGAAGAGAAGTACGAGCCGGGAGTGCCCACCTTCGAACCCCAGCAGGGAGACTGAAGTGAGCGACGAACGAACGGGTGCCGGCGATGGAGGCATGAGAGCGGAGATCGAGCATCGGCTCATGGCCCGCGTCAACTCTCTCGAGCGTGACCTCAGAGGCGTCCGCAGCCGAAGTCGGCTCTTCGCGCTCGGTCTGCTCGGGTCGCTGATCCTGGCGCTTCTGGCGCTCCTCGGGGGTGGGCTTCTGCCCAGCGCAGCCTCCAGCGACGTCCTGGAGTTCCGGCGTATCGTCCTCCTCGGGCCCGACGGGCAGCCTCGCGGCGAATGGGGCGTAGACGCGCAAGGAAACAGCACCCTCTCCATGTTCGACCAGCAGCGCCGACCTCGCCTCACCTTCACGGTCCGGACGGGCGGCGACCCGGGGCTGTCCCTGTCCAACACCGCCGGACAGCGCCGCGTGGCGCTGGGCCTGCTGCCGGACGAGACCGGCAGCCTGGTGTTCGCCGACGGATCTGGAGTGCCGCGGACGGTCCTGGGCCTCGTGCGGGGCGACGCCGCGAGCCTCGTCCTCGCCGACGCCGGCGGAGTGAGCCGGATCGGCTTCGGTCTCGACGGCCAAGGCATCGGGAGCGTCATGCTCCCGGATGAGGAGCTCGAGCAGATCGAGCCTGGATCCTGACCTCCACGATCACCGAACCAACACCCTGAACGCAGGCGCAACCATGGCTATCCGCGATCCCAACGCTCCCCGTTACCGGACCTTCGATCCCACCGTCCTCGCGGGCAAGGGTGAGAGAGGTCGTACGCTGGAGCGCCCGGAGGACGGTAGCCTCGTCCGGCCCGAGGACGGGCCCAGGATCTTCGACCCCGCCGTGCTCTCCCCGGAGGAGAGTCCCCTCGACGAGTCGCAGTTCTTGAGCGAGGGCCCGCTGGACTCTGCGGTTCGCCTGCTCACCTGGGGCGTGCTGGCGGTCTGCCTCGCAGTCTGGGCCGTCCTGGGCTTCCTCCTCTGGGTACCGCTGTTGATCCGGGCGATCCTGGGCTTCAGCCTCTCCCTCAGCCAGAGCATGCTGGTGGGCAGCCGTCCCGAAGAAGCGGGCCGGATCCTGATGGACTCGGTGGGATTCTATCGCCGCGGATTCTCCGTGGCCGTGGACGCCATTCGGGGCAGGCAGAGGGGCGAGGAGCGCCCGGCCCGTCAACGACTCTCGGGCACGGACCTGGTCTTCGAGATCGTCTGGGCCGGAGTGGTGTGGTATCTGGTTCTCGCCACCATCGGGATCATCGAGCCGTCGCCCGTGGATCTTTGGAATAGCGCCGTTGGACTCCTCACCGACGGGATGCGCGGACTGGACAACCTCCTGACCGGTGGAGCCACCTCCGCTCCGCAGGGCACCGAGATCGTCAGCCCCGACCTGTCCCGCGACGCCATCGTTTGACGACCCGGACGGTCCGCCTCACCGGGGCCTCACGACGTTGAGGATCGCGACCATCGGAGCCGCGTCATCGGCGAACAAGGGGGCTGCTGGGATGTTGCAGGCTCTCATCGATGGTCTCGCCGACCAGGGCGGCCCCTGTCAGGTGGACGTCCTCACGACCTACCCCCTCGCCGATGCTCTGGAGCCCCCGGCGGATCACGGTGACGTCGGGGTCAGCATCATCTCCTACCGGCCCCGGGAGTTGGTCTTCCCCCTGCTCCCACTGGCGCTCCTCGCCTTCGTTGCGGACCGTCTTGGCGCGCCGGGTCGCCTCTTCCGCCGGACGCCCGCGCTCCGGAGCCTGAGCGACGCCGATGTGGTCGTGGACCTCGCCGGCATCAGCTTCGCCGACGGACGAGGAATCCCCGTCCTGGTGTACAACGTCCTCATGACCGGAATCCCGTTGCTACTGGGGTGCTGTGTCGTGAAGTGTAGTCAGGCTCTGGGTCCGTTCCGGCGGCCTCTCAACCGTTGGGCGGCCACGGCAGTCCTGACCCGTGTTCAGGAGATCGTAGCCAGAGGCCAGGATACCATGACCCATCTCGACGCGCTCCAACTTCCGAGGGTCAGCCTCGGGGCCGACCTCGCCTTCACCTTGAGGGTCGGGGACGGGGCCCGGGCCGAGGCTCTCCGTCTTGCTCGGGAAGCCGTGGACCACCACGAGTACGTGGCCCTGGTGCCCAGCGAGGTCGTCCGCAGATACTGCGCCGGGAGAGGGATCGACTACGTGGCCGTCCTCCGGGACTTCGTGCGTCGACTACTCGATGACGGGGAGCGGGTGATCATCCTGGCGCACGCCACCCGCACGGGCAGAGGACGCTCGCGCATGAACGACCTGCCCCTGATCGAAACGATCGCCACCCACATCGACAGCCCCGAGCTCGGGGTGCTCGACCGAAGTCTGCCCCCGGACGTCCTCAGGGCTCTCGTGGGGCATTCGACCGTGACGGTCACCGGTCGCTTCCACGCCATGATCTCGGCCCTTGCGGAAGGCACCCCGGTCCTGGTGACGGGGTGGAGCCACAAATACGCTGAGGTTCTACGTGAGTTCGATCTCGAGGACTGGGCCCAGCCCTACGACGAACTCGATGCGGACTCCCTCTATGCGCGCTACCGAGCGCTCCGGTCGGTGGAAGACGAGGTGACCGGGAAGATCCGAGGGGCCATCGAGCGCCAACGGGGAGCCGCGGGCATCAACTTCGAGGCCATCGAGCGGGGTCGCGCCGTAGCCGGGTCCCGCCGTTGATTCAGGATCGAGACCTGTCCGGCGTCCTCGAGGCCAATCTGTGCATCGGGTGTGGAGCCTGCGCTGTGGCAGACCCCTCCATCCGCATGGTACTGGACCCGACCAAGCTGATGTACGAGCCTTCCCAGCCAGGGGGTCACCGGGCCGCAGCGGTCTGCCCTGCGATCCGGGTGGACTTCGAGGCGCTTCAGGCCAGCCTCTTCCCCCAGCAGGACCCCACGCCGTACGGGGTCCTGGAATCCGTCTGGCTAGCCCAGAGCATCGATGGGGACCGCAACCGGAAGGCCAGCTCCGGCGGGATCATCAAAGAGCTCCTGCGTGAGCTCCTCTCCAGGCCCGAGGTCGACGGCGCCATCGCTCTCCGCCACGAGGGTGGCCTGGACTTCCGCCCGGCTCTGATCACGAGCGAGGCCGACGTGGATCGTCTTCCGGGCTCCATCTACCACAGCCTGCCTCAGGACGGGACCCTGCGCCTTCTGCAGGAGCACGAAGGACGGTTCGTGGTCGTCGGCATCCCGTGCCAGCTGGAGGGCCTCTACAACTACATCTTCTCCTACGAACCCGCCCTCCTCGATCGCATCTACATGACGATCGGCCTCCTGTGCGGCTGGCAGTACACCCATCACTCGATTCGGGCGGTGTGCGACTTCAAGGGTGTGGATCCTGACACGATCGAGGCCATCTCCTATCGCGGGGAGGGACCCGTCGGAAAGCTCCGCCTGGAGGCGGACGGCAAGGAGACCGCGGTCAGCAGGAGAGTCGACTTCGCGTATCAGGTGGCCTTCGATCGTCACTTCAACACGCCCCGGTGCCACCTCTGCATCAATCACCACAACATGCTGGCGGACGTGGTCGTGGGAGACGCCTGGCTTCCCGACACCGTATTCACCCGGACGGGAATCAGCCTGGTGATCAACCGCACCCTCGAAGCCGAACGACTCCTCGGGAGTCTGGTCGACGGGGGTCGAATTCGCGCCCTGGAGGTCACGGTCGACGAACTGGAGGAATCCCAGAAACCCGGTGTGCTCTTCGGCGACTTCGCCTACGCCTACATGGACTATCTCGATGAGATCGGCGCCCATCGGCCCGAGATGTCCGCACAGAACAAGCTGCGGGCACGGCCACGCCCCCGGGCCGAAGTCGAGGCGTTCCACCGAGAGCTTCAGACGAAGCTCCAGCTTCAATGGGCCAAGCGATACCGTCGCCTTCGCTGGCGGAAGGCGACGAAGGAGTTGCCCCGACTCGTCAAGCGATACTGGGACTGGTTTCTGGTCCGGATCCTGCGCGCCAAGAGCTTCGGCGGCGCTCGTCGGAGGGAGATCCCACGGGACAAGTTGAACGGGTTCCGTTAACTCCGAGGCACGATGTCCGGCGGCTGCCTGGCGGCCTCTTCCATCCGCTTGAGGCGCCAATCCAGGTCCTCGAGCAGCTTCCTGTTGACTGAGATCAGGTCCGCGACCAGGCCGATGATCACCAGGAGGAACCCGACGCCCATCAGCAGGGCCCCGAGGATGAGGGACTGCACGTGCCCGCCGCCGTCGCCGGTGGCGTAGAAGTACAGGAAGCGGCACCCCACCAGGAACCCGGCCAGCAGGCTGAAGGCACCGGGCACCGAGAAGAACTTGAAGGGCCGGTAGGTCATGAAGATCCGGACCAGGGTGACGACCTGCCGACGGATGTAGCCCCACGTGCTGCCCAT
>JGI12210J13797_10099820_pt1 | contig 11650 bp, 7 predicted proteins | sample ElkSlonscriptome_3_FD_13797 | JGI IMG/M metagenome (IMG submission 13797) | reverse complement strand
GAAGTTGCCGAAGACAAGGAAAACACAAACCATAATTCTTTTGAAATAGAATCTTATATTGGGTCACCTCTCTGGGTAGCCGGTAAAAAATACGGAACAATTTGTTTTTTTTCGTCGGAAAAAAGGATTTCTCCCTTTACCGAAAACGAAGTGGATTTTATGCGATTAGTCGCTCGATGGGTCGGAACTACCCTGGAACGTTCTTATACACAGCGCCAAATTATTACTGCACGGGAAGAGGCCGAAAACGCCACTCAAGCTAAAACCAATTTTCTTTCAACTATGTCGCATGAGATTAGGACTCCTATGAATGCGGTAGTTGGCATGACTCATTTACTTTTAGACGAGAACCCGCGGGATGACCAATTGAAATCATTACAAACGCTGAAGTTTTCGGCTGATTTGCTTCTTTCACTTATCAACGATATTCTAGATTTTAGCAAAATAGAATCTGGAAAAATAGAATTAGAGTTAATAGACTTTAATTTGAAGAGTATGCTGCATGGAATAAAAGCAGCTCAGAGAGCTAAGGCTGAGGAAAAGCACGTGAAACTTAAACTGCGCTGGGATGATGATGTGCCGCTAATGGTTGTTGGTGATGTAACTCGAATTGGGCAGATTGTTAACAATTTAGTAAGTAATGCAGTAAAATTTACCCAAGAGGGGGAGGTTTCCATCGAGATAGAATTGATTCAAGAAATAGATAATAATGTTCAATTAAGTTTTAAAGTACGAGATACTGGGATAGGCATTTCGGAAAAACAAATAGAGGCGATCTTTGAAGAATTCAGTCAAGCCAGTTCGAGCACAACTCGTAAGTTTGGTGGAACAGGCCTGGGGTTAGCCATTACTAAAAAACTGTTAGAGCTTCAAGGTAGCCGAATTGAGGTGTCCAGTGAAGTTGGAGTTGGTTCAGTGTTCTCCTTCGTACTTGACTTACAAAAAAGTAGCAAAGTAGTTAGAGAGGCGGGAGCTACCGAATCTAAAGAGGATTTTGGTCATAGTTTAGAAGGATTACGAGTATTGTTAGTTGAAGATAATCCAGTAAATCAGTATGTAGCCACCCGATTTATCAAAAAATGGGAAGCCTCTTTAGAAGTGGCTAACCACGGCAAAGAAGCCCTCGAGATGGTGCAACAGCAACCGTACGATATTGTACTGATGGATTTACAAATGCCTATTATGGATGGTTACGAGGCTACTAAGCAAATTCGGGCTTGGGAACAGCAGGAAGAAAGGAGCCCAGTCTCGATTATAGCATTGACAGCATCGGCAACATTAGCCACTAAAGACAAGGTAAAAGAGCTAGGAATGGACGATTTTTTAACCAAGCCGTTTGATCCTAAAGAGTTATTTGCTCGTTTACTGGTTCATTGGCAACAAGAAGAAGCAAAGGTTGACTATCTCAAAAAAGATTTAGCGATTAACCTTGAAGTATTTGAGTATCTCACCAATGGTAATCAGGCCAAACAGTTGAATTTGTGTTTAAAAATAGAAAAAACAGTTGAAAGTCTGATTCAAGAAGTGAATGAACAAAAAGGAAAGGCTGACTTTAAAAAATCTGCTCATGCTCTCCAACAGGTGAAATCAGCCGCTGCCACATTTAAGATCGAGCCATTAGGCAGCATGGTGCTAGAGATGGCACAAAACCCGGAGATAATAGACGAGGGAATGTGCGTTGCATTAATTGGCTACTGCCAACAAGTACTAGATAAAATACAGGAATACAAATCAGGTATTGCGGATTGATTGTTTGATCGGGTTTAATTGGTTGACCAGTCCTAAAATAGTGCAACCTAGTTTGAGCAAGTCGTTCTTTGAATTTTGCTTTCTTTTGTGGTCTTTTGCCGGATGAAGAAAAAGCGTGTTGCAATTGATATGGATGAGGTAATGGCCGACGCTCTAGGTAAACTTATCCGACTTTATGAGGAAGAATACAAGGTTCCAATTGATCGCGAAAAGCTGACAGGATATTACCTAGAAGAAATAGTGCATCCGGATAATCGCTCGGCAATACGTCGCTATTTATACGCCGAAGATTTTTTTGAGGACTTAGATATTATTTCCGATAGCCAAGCAGTAGTTAAGGAGATGGCGGATCGCTACGAAATTTTTATTGTGACCGCGGCTATGGAATTTCCAGACTCGCTAAGACCTAAGTATCGCTGGCTCCAAAAGTACTTTCCATTCATTCCCTGGAGTCACTACGTGTTTTGTGGCGATAAGAGCATCATTCTGGCTGATTATCTGATTGATGATCATGCTAAAAACCTAGTTAATTTCTCAGGAGAACCCCTGCTTTTTTCTTCTCCTCACAATGCCCAAGAAACTCGCTTTACCCGGCTTAATAATTGGCAAGAAGTAGCTCATTATTTTCTGTCAGACCGATGAGTTGGCTCGATATATTGGGAATCATTGCGGGTACCTGCACCACACTAGCTTTTTTGCCCCAAGCGATAAAAACTTGGCAGTCTTGTTCAGCAGGCGATCTATCCGTGGGTACTTTTATGCTACTGGTAATTGGACTTATATTGTGGTTGATCTACGGAATTATTTTATACAACTGGCCCATCATCTTTACTAACGGGTTCACGCTGTTAATCGCTGGGTCAATATTATACTTCAAGTTTCGTTATCCGTAATAAACAGTACCTTTGCAGGAACTTCACATAAACTTCACTTAAGTATCCTGAATTTTGTGTATTATTGTTTCCTTGCTAAATACCATTCTCAATTTATTTGCTGCCTATGAAATTATTATTGCTGGTTTTTAGTGTTACACTAGCTACACTGATAAGTCTCGTAAGTCAGACGTCACAAGTGATAAACCTTACGGCAGACTGCCGGGTAATGTTAGATGATATTGCCGGTAGTTACGAAGGCGATTGCCACAAAGAAAAAGCACACGGCCATGGAAAAGCTATCGGTAAAGATACTTACGAAGGAGAGTTTAAGAAGGGCTATCCTGATGGCGAGGGAAAATATACCTGGATTAACGGTGATTACTTTGAAGGTACCTTCGTGAAAGGTAAGCGGGAAGGTGAAGGTAAAATGGTGTTTGCTTCAGTAAATGCCGATAGCATACTCACCGGTTATTGGGAAGATGATCGCTTCCATCAAGAAGAAAAAAGCCCATCGGAATAATGTTTTAAATGTGTTAGAGTGTTCAAGTACCAAAGTGTTCGTGTAATCTTGAACATCTGAACACCTTCCCACGACGGCCTAAACACTGCATTCTAAAATGCAAAACCGTTTGGAGCAATTCCTACACTATAACTTTGAATTATATTGCCGGTAGTTGAGTAACGAAAGAAGCTGCCTTCGCTGCTAAAGTTAGGGGCTTGTCCGGTCAAAATCTCTCCACTAACTGGATCCACTCCTAAGCCGTAGAAACTCTGATCAATTAGCGGTGTGGTGGGTAATGAAGTATTATCAGTGCTCATTGCGTAGATACCACCTTTGTAGCGAAAGTACAGGATTTGCCCTGTCGGATCAATATTGACATTGGCTGGTCCAACGCTAATCTGGCCAGCTGGAATTGTTAATGCTACTTCATCATTTTCCAGACGAGCAATAAAGCCAGGAGTGCTTTTGGCTTCTACTACCGAAAAGTCTATCGGGTCATACACCAACTTCCCTCCCCCGGCCACCCAGATATTACCATTGGCATCTACCGCCAAACTACTGGGGTTATCCCCAACAGTTATGCTTTGAACAATGGCATCAGTTTGGGGGTCAATCACTACTACTGTATTATCACTTCCAAGACCGCCTCCGTTGGCAACATATACCAAATTATTATAATTGATAAGACTATTGGGCCCCGCGCCTACTGGAATAGTTGCGGTTACTTGATAGCTATTTAAATCTACTACCTTCACGGTTCCACTCACTCCATCGGCGCCCCAATCGGTTACGTAGCCTTTGGTGGGGTTGATTCCTAAAAAATAACGGGGAGAAACAATGCCTTCATCGATACCAATGGTTGCCAGCGACTCAAAGGTTTCTCGGTCAATCACTTCTATTTTTGACGAGTTTTGAACCACAATAAAGCCTCGATCATCAAATACGGTCATCGATTGGGTTTGATCTCCCATCGGGCGATTATTAGTATTGCTAAAGACGTTGTTCAGCACCGAGTCTTTCTGTCGGTCGTAGTAAGAAAGGGAGGTATTAGCGTTACCAAACCCACCTTCATTCACAATAAAATATCCGGCTTGTCCAGCCAGAGGAGGAGCGGGGTTGTCATCATCATTACAAGAAATAGAGATAGTTTGTATGCTAAGAAATAATGCCCAAAATGCGAAGGTGCGCCACAGGTTGCGGTTCATAGTATAGGTTAGTTAAACTGATAAATAAGGTTAATTTGGTAGTTGCGACCGGGCATAGGAAAGCCCCGTCGTACTTCGTATTCGTGGTTGAAAATATTGTTAAGTGAGCTGTTTACCGTTAGTTGGTGAGAGTCGTTGATTTGCCAGTGATACGCTAGCGAAATATCGGTAGTAGCGTAACTAGCTAGAAGCTGATTATTTGTATCATCGGTAAACTGCTGTCCGATAATATTAATTGTTGAACCAAGCTCCCAGTGATGATAATGCAGCAAGGCTGAAGCTTTCCCCTGATGAACAGGAGTGTAGATAAGTTGCTTGTGAAGTTCTGCGGGATTACCACCGGTCTTAATTTCTTCTTTGGTAGATCGGGTGTAACTATAGAGGCCCCATAATCGGAAAAAGAAGTCAGTATTTACTTCGTACTGGGCATTGGCGGTTGCTTCTAAGCCTCGTGCCCAAACTCGTTGCACATTAACTGGTGACCAGCCTAAACCTTCCTGGGGAACCCACTGTAACCAATTATTGAACCAATTGCTGAAAGTAGTAAAGCTACCCCGTAATTTCCATCGGTTGTATTCAGGCTGGGCTTCTACGCCAAAGTCAGCTCCCCAACCACTTTCGGGTTGTAAATTGGGGTTACCCCGACTCACTCCTGACCAGTACAAATCATTGAAAGTGGGCAAGTTGTAGCTTCGGGCTACTTTGGTGCGCAGGTTCCAGTATTCGCCCGCCGTGTAGGCCAACGATAAAGAAGGCAGAATAGGTGACCAGTTTCCGTCAATTAAGGTTTCTCGTAGACCTACCGTAGCTTCTAGTCGTTCGTGAAACTGAGCTTGGTATGATGCAAACAGAGCAGTACGGTGACGTTGGGCTAGTTGAGCACCATAACTACTCACCTCGGCTTGCTCGTAGTTATGATTATTACCCACTAGTAGCCATTGCTTCTCGTTGAAGTAAAAAGTGCCTTCTACTTCAGAAATCCAGGAAATAGCTTCATTCAGAGAGTTTTCAATAACGTTGTCGGTATAAACCAACCGATGACCCAAAATGGCGGTTCGGGCGTGAATTTGATAATTGGTGTTGGTTAGCGTCCATTTAGCGACCATTCGGTGAAAAAGATCAGTTTGGGTTCCTTGGTTAGAAATTCCGGCCGCCGCTACTCCCGGTATCTCTACATAATTGTCTTGTAACCAATATTTAACCTCTAAATTTTGCTGCGGAGATAACTTTTGATAAAACTCAGCTAGTATTCCTTTCTGGTTAATACCGGCGTGTTGCCGCTGTTCCGGTCGGACTCGGTAGATATTGTAGTACGGAAAATCATTATCGGCCTGACGATAAAAAGCCCGCACACACACCGCACTTCGCTGGGCGGCACCCCGCTGATTACCGTACTGTAGTTGCACTCCGGTCTGCCGATCACCAAAGCTTCCTAATTGTTGAAAGAGTTTACCGCTAATACCAGAGGTAGGTTGAACGGCTGAACCTAAATGAATAGCCCCACCCAGTGTTCCGGCTCCGTAGAGAGCTCCTAGGCTACCGTGTTGTAGTGAAATCTCGTCCAGGAAAAAGGCGGGCATAAGGGTTAAATCCAAACTGCCATTCATACTGCTCTGCAAATTGATCCCTTCCCAAAATACTGGAGTATGATTGCTGCCACTTCCCCGCAGCGAAGCAGTAGAAAGGCCACTGATGCCATAGGAGCGCACATTTACTGCTGAATATTTCATCAGCAATTGAGATAAATTGCTGGAGGCAGGGTAGCCAGTAGCTTGAGGAAGAATTTTGGATATCTGATCGCCACTACTAAATAATTGCAGTCGAGAGTCGGTGATTTCTACGGTCTGTAGGACTTTAACAGTATCGTTACTACTAAGCTGCCCAACTGCTGGAAGAAATGCTAGACAGAATATACTCAAAGCCAGCCCGAATGATAGAATTCGGTTTGAGAATAAATTGATTGAAAAGTACGACCGCCATCCTTTCATATAGAAGCATAAGTACAGGGCCGACCGTAGAATATGAGAAATGCAATGGAACGAATACCTGCCCAAGGTTAGTCAGATATAGCTACAACTATAGCAGTACATCTCCAAACTTGGCAGTACGGTAAACGGTCTGATACATTCCTGACCTTTCCACCGAAAGCCTGAATGAAAAACTACACGGGCAGGTCTCCTGACTCACTCAGTTGCTGTAGCCTTCCCATCCACTAAGGTGGACAGTGGCAATGTTAGACAGCAACTCATTAAAGAGTTTACAGTTGCGGGGACAGCTTCGGATTTACACCGAATTCCCTTTTAATCCAGATCAACTAGGTAATACTTGATCTGAAACCCAATGCGGGTTTAAAGATAGACGCATTATTTCTTATTTCCTACCAATTACATTAGGAGGAAGTAAGTGAAGAATACAACTGCGATAATTGGAGGAGAAGACTCCCGATAGACTGAACTGTACTAACGAGTTTTTCATTATGGTATATAGACCAACCATCATCCATGTTGATTTCCACTGATACAGGACCGTAAGGTTGTACGTAATACCCCGCTCGTTCTAACGCTCGTTGTGTCCACAAGGTCTGTGTACCCGATCCTATTAATACAATTGGGTGAGTAGATTTGTGCTGAACCTGAAACGTTCCGCTTTCAAGGTTAAATGGCGCGAGATCGGTGCTCATCGTTTCAGAGAGGGTTCCACTAAGTACCAAGTCTTCTGGGGTACTGCTGGTAATAGTTTGATCGTGCATTAGCCAAATCTGATCGGCAACCTGAAGGGCTAATTCAATATTATGGGTAGAAAAAATAATACATTTTTGTTGGCTTCTTACCAGCTTTCGTAGTAGCTGGATAATGCTTATTTGATTGGGAATGTCCAGATGTGTGGTAGGTTCATCCAAAATCATAATTGGCGTATCTTGAGCTAAGGCTCGGGCAATCATCACTTTCTGCCGTTCGCCATCGCTGAGCTGATATATGGGCTTTTCTAACAGTTGGGTTACTTTAGCTTGTTGAGCGGCTGCGTTCACTTTCCGCTGATCAATAGTAGTAAATGTTCCCAACCAACCCGTATGTGGGAATCTTCCCATCGCAATTAATTCAGCTGTCTTTAAGTAGCTAATTTCAGTTTGACCAGTCAGCACAACACTTACATAGTGAGCCAGTGTTTTAGCGCTAAGCGTACCGAGAGGTTTACTGAATAGCTCAACGGTACCGGAAAGCGGTTTCTGCAATCCAGTAATAGTTCTTAGCAAAGTAGACTTTCCGGCACCATTCGCACCCACTAGCGCGATCAATTGCCGGTTGGAAACTACTAAGTTGAGGTCGCGAACCAATAGTTGATCTATTTGGCTCTTTCCGTAGCCCAAAGACACTTGATTAATCGATATAACTGAAGGGGGCGGACTCATTGGCTAACGAAAGTGAGTACTAAGATTACGGCGGTGAAGGATCACCCAGATAACGACGGGCGAGCCAATCAATGCAGTAATAGCATTAATTGGCAAAACCCAAGCTCGGCCGGGCCACTGAGAAATTAAATCACAGCCGATCAGAATTAGGGCTCCGGCTAAAGCACAGGCCGGAATAAGCCAGCGGTGATCGGAAGTGCTGAGAAGTGACCGCACTAAATGAGGTACGGCTATACCAATAAAACCAATAGGACCACAAAATCCGGTAACTAAGCCGACTAATACGCTGGTGGTAATAATAATACCAATACGAGTAGGTAGGAGAGGGATGCCCATGCTACGAGCGTAGCGCTCTCCGAGTAGTAGTCCGTTCAAGTTCTTAGAAAAAAGAAAAGTGATAAAGATTGAAAGCAAAGTCAGGACCGAAAATATTCGTAGCTGCTCAATGGTAACATTGCCTACGCTGCCCAGTGTCCACAAAAGATAGTCGCGTATTTGCTCTGGTTGACTAAAGTACTGCCAAATGCTGACTACTGCCAACGTAACATTGCCAATCATGATTCCGATAATCAGGAGCACAATATTATCATTAACTCGTAGTGAAATCGCCAGGATAAGAAGTAATACCGTAGCCGCGCCAGCACTGGATGCGATAACCAGTAGCCATCCCTGACCTACCCCGGAAGACCAAAGGGTAGAAACCGCTACCGACTGGCCGGAAGCTAATATTACGGTGGCTACACCCAAACTTGCTCCTGCCGAGATACCAAGTACGGATGGCCCCGCTAATGGATTACGAAATAGCGTTTGGAGTTGTAACCCGCCTACCGATAAAGCCATCCCCGCCAGCATAGCGGTGAGTGTCTTTGGTATTCTAATATTCACCAGAATATTATTCCAAACTTTACTACTAGTCTCTCCTCCGCTCAATACCTGAGCTACTTCCCCAAAAGGAATAGAAACTGACCCCAATGCAATGTCTGCCAATCCTATAATTACAACACCTAAAGATAATAGTACCAACCAGGTAGCTGGGGCTAATTTTTTTGAAGTGGCTGATTGGGTAATGGCACTCACTACGGCAATTGTTGGTAATAGTAGAATTGATGGTGGGGCAGTAACTCCGGATGCAAAACTTTAATCAAGTCAGCAAGTATTCGTTGAGGATACACGACTCCACTTTCGTAGTAATCGTTTCCACCCCCTAGATCATTAAGTCGGCGGTTGCTGTTGTAGACTTTGCCTGACTGGAAAGATAAGAAATCAGCGAAACGAGAATCAATGCCTAGCATCTCCTGCTTATTGAGTGATTGCCCGGGATCAAGCCAGATATCTGCTTGTAGTCCCAGATCATACATGCGTTCAAAATCTACTGGAAAGCTCACGGCAGTAGAATCTTGACTGAAGGCCCAGTCAGCCCCGGCATCTTGCAGTAGCGCATTGCGGTAGCTTTCGGCTCCCGGCACATACCAGGTTCCCTGATACGGGGTGCCGACAATTACTGAGGGCTTATCAGCTACTGACTGAGTAAGTTGGGTTAGGGCAGTGTAAGCTTCTTCAGTGCGGTTAAACTTAGTTTTAGCAACTTCTTCTAGGTTTAGCAACGCTCCAAAAAGCTTCACCCATTCGGCTTTTCCTAACGGGGTACTTTCAGTCCACTCAGCAATCGGAAGTGCTGGAATATTCAAATCAATAAACTTTTGATAAGTTGATAGATTGCTACCAGGCATGTGAGAAACCGTTATTAGATCTGGCTCAAGAGCAATCACCTGTTCGGTACTTAGGGTATTGCCACTGCCTACCTCTTGAATATGACCCGAAGCTACCTTATTGGCAAACAAAGAATCATAGGCATAAGCTGCGTTGTCTATTCCGACAACTACTTCCGCACTACCCACCATTTTCAAGAACGCCAAATGAGTGGTCGATTGAGTAATAATTCGTTGAACCGGAGTACGTATAATCTGATCTACTTCTGACTTTAAATCAGGTGGAACCGATTCGTTAGCCGATACCAGAAGATAGCGCAAAGTATCATCAGCAACAGCAAGTGAAATAACTTTCTGAATACCGTAATAGTCAATGCTAAAGCTCTGAGCGTATTTTATTTGTAGAGTGGAGTCCGGCTGTGATAAATAGTCTGGTTGCTCTGGATGGCTACGGCAAGACCATAGAAAAATTAGCAGTAATCCCAAGTAGAATACTGCGCTGAGATTCAGCCTAACAAGACTGCCAAATACTAAGAGCCGAGGGTTCATAAGCGGTTCTTTTTACCCTAGCCCTCGAGGGTATGTAGATATTAATTATGGCAGGTCTTCTGGCTTCTCCCGTAATGATGGCCTTCCCATTCGCCTAGGACGCATAGTCGTAGGCAGACAGTGGCGATGGATTATCATTACACTCATTCTGGAGTTACAGCAGCGAGGACTGCACCGGATTTGCACCGGTTTCCCTTTTCAGCTTGCCAACAAAAAGTAGACAAGCCACCATAACAGAGGTAAAACTAGCTAAATTCTAGCGAATTCCTACGGTTGACTACAACCACTTCACAAACAAAAAAGTACGCTTTTCCGGTGCGAACAAGAGCAAGAGTACCTAGCTGAGTTACCTGGTTCCTTACCGTAGAACGGGAATTGTCGCGATCGTAGGAGAGTAAATAAAAAACTTAGTGGTTGAGCTGATAGAAAAATAGTGAGCTGCTACGTTCTTGGGACACTATTCATTGATTACGTTTAACGAGGGGAATAAATGGAGTAGCCGTAGAGAATAACGAGCAAACCTAATACGATAATAATTAGAGCAGCAATAATAACGTGGCGTTTATTCATGTTGAAACTGAGTTTCCGCTAATCAAGCTTGGTTTGATTTCCTTCCAAGCCTTCTAAGAATCCTTGATACATCGGTTTCTTTCCGTAATTTTCATCAAAAGGCAGAGGCCACTGAGAGTGCCCGGTATGTTGGGTGAGCCAGCTATCACTATCACGTAAGCCCCAGAACGTAATCGAGAATTTGTTCTTCTCGGGCAGCTGACTGTAAATCCGTACGATATCTGCCATAAGTTCTCGTTGTTTTTGAGCGGCTTCTTCAGTTAGTCCATCTGATTTACCGTCTGGGTTAGCGCGAATATCTAATTCCGATAAATGCACTTTTAGGTTTCTGCTACTCACTTCTTCCAAAGCGTGTTGAAACTGATCAAGCGAAAAATCCAGACCAATGTGCATTTGTAACCCAATACCATCAATAGGAATATTGCGAGCCTGAAAGTCATCAACCATCGCTAAGATAGTTTTCAATTTTTCGGGATTAGCTACTACGTCGTAGTCATTGTAAAACAAGAGTGCATCCGGATCAGCTTCGCGCGCGTACTGATGACAGCGAGCAACGTAATCATCACCCAGTTTCTGGTGATAGAACGAGTTTCTCATTCCATTACCCTCGGATGCAATGGCTTCGTTAACCACATCCCAGCTTATTACTTTGCCCTGGTAGTGCTTCACTACGGATTGAATGTAGTCACGAAGCAAGTTTTCCAAAGTAGCTGAGTCGTAGGATTCAATTGTATTCCTTAGCCACGTAGGTTTCATCATATGCCAGACCAGCGTGTGGCCGTGTATTTGCTGACTATGGTTTTCAGCAAACGCAACTACTGAGTCGCCTGCACTGAAATCATATTCTCGCTCGGCAGCCCATATGTACTGGGGTTTCATTACGTTCTCAGCGGTAAGGCTACTGAATTCAGATCCTACTGTTTGGGCATAATCGGTCTGGGCAAGCCGTTGAGGACTTACTGCTACGCCTACCGGAAAGTTAGCCACTGATCGTAAACGGGGTTCGGGGGAGTCTAATCCGTTGCTGATAATCATTACCAGTAGTAGACCCAGACTAGAAAAGAAAGGAAAAAGTCTCATAG
>JGI12210J13797_10073180_pt1 | contig 11650 bp, 9 predicted proteins | sample ElkSlonscriptome_3_FD_13797 | JGI IMG/M metagenome (IMG submission 13797) | reverse complement strand
CGCGACCACCATGACTGAAAAGACGATCGAACGCTCGGCGAGCGCCCTGAAAATTACCGAAATCTTCCGGTCGCTCCAGGGCGAGTCGGATTCGGTGGGCTGGCCGACGGTGTTCGTTCGGCTGACCGGCTGTCCGCTTCGCTGCGTCTGGTGCGATACCGCGTATGCGTTTCAGGGTGGTACGTGGATGGAGATCGATGCAATCGTCGACCGGGTCCAGGCGCTCGACACGCGGCATGTCTGCGTGACCGGCGGCGAGCCGCTGGCGCAGAAGCGCTGCCTCGAACTTCTGGCGCGGCTGTGTGACGCCGGACATCGGGTTTCGCTCGAGACCAGCGGGGCGTTGCCGGTCGAGGCGGTCGACCCGCGCGTGGTCAAGGTGCTGGACCTCAAGGCGCCGGCTTCGGGTGAGGTCGAGCGCAATCTCTGGTCCAATCTCGACGACCTGCAGTCGCACGACCAGATCAAATTCGTCGTCGCCGACCGAGGCGACTTCGAGTGGGCCGTCGGGCAAATCCGCGAGCGTGAGCTGACGCGCTGGGACGTTCTGCTCTCTCCGGTCTGGGAAACCCTGGCGCCGGCCACGCTTGCCGACTGGCTGATGGCGTCCGATCTCGAGGCCCGACTCCAGCTGCAGATGCACAAGCTGCTGTGGGGCGATCAGCCGGGCAAGTGAAGCACGCGGCTACCTGCGAAAACGAGCCGAAGCGCCAACGCGAAAAGCTGGTCACGAAGAGCACCAAGAAGGCACGAAGGTCACGAAAAAAAACCACCCGGTAGCCTGAATAAGCGAAGCGCATCCGGGGTGGAACCAATCCGGCCGCCGGCCCCCGGATGCGCGCTGCGCGCTTATCCGGGCTACGAAATCATTTGTCCTTTCTCGCCTCTATCAACCTGTAAATCGCGTCAAGGGCTTCGCGCGGGCTGAGGGTGTCGGGATCGAGCTTGTCGAGCATTTCGGCGACCGGATCCGGTTCGGTTCGCACGGGCGCTCTCTTGCGTTCAACGGCGAAAAGGTTCATCTGGGCCGATTCGGCTCGGTCGGCCTCTTCTTCCAGCCGCTCGAGGTGATCGCGGGCGCGCGCGAGGACTGCATGCGGCAATCCGGCAAGGCGCGCAACCTGCAGGCCGTAGGACTGACTGGCCGGACCGTCGCGCACACTGTGCAGAAACACGATGCGATCGCCGTGCTCGCGCGCGGTCAGGTGCACGTTCGCGATGCCTTCATGGTCGTCGGCCAGCCGGGTCAATTCAAAATAGTGGGTGGCAAACAGCGTCATGGCGCGAACCTTCACCGCCAGCTCGGTCGCCACGGCCCAGGCCAGCGCCAGGCCGTCGAACGTGGACGTGCCACGGCCGATTTCGTCCATGAGCACCAGCGAATTCTCGCTGGCGTTGTGCAGGATATTCGCGGTTTCAACCATCTCGACCATGAACGTCGATCGGCCGCGCGTCAGGTCGTCGCCGGCGCCGATGCGAGAGAAGATGCGATCCACCGGCCCGCAGCGCATGGCCGCGGCCGGCACGAAGCTGCCGGCGTGCGCCAGCAGCACGATCAGCGCGGTCTGGCGCATGAAGGTCGACTTGCCGCCCATGTTCGGGCCGGTGATCACCAGCATTCTGCGTTCGGGATCCAGCTCGCAGTCGTTGGGCACAAACGGATCGTCCTGCACCGCTTCGACCACCGGGTGACGGCCTTCGGTGATTTCCAGCCCGGGGCGATCGTCGAGCGTCGGACGGTTCCAGTTCAGCATCTCGGCGCGCTGGGCGAATGTGGCGAGCACATCCAGTTCGGCGACAGCGCGCGCCAGCGCCGACAGGCCCTCATGCTCGGCGGCCAGTTGCGCGACCAGCTTCTCGTACAGCGCCTTTTCCAGCGTCAGCGAGCGCTCTCGGGCCGACAGGACCTTGTCCTCGTGCTGCTTCAATTCCTCGGTGATGAAGCGCTCGGCATTCTTGAGCGTCTGGCGCCGGGTGTATTCCCCGGGCACGCCGTCGGCGCGCGCCTTTCCGATTTCGATGTAGTACCCGTGGACCCGGTTGTAGCCGACCTTGAGGCTCGAAATGCCGGTGCGCTCGCGCTCGGCGGCCTCGTATTTCTGCAGGAAGTCGTCGGCGTTGCTGCTCAGCGCTCGCAGTTCGTCGAGCTCACCGTCGTAGCCGTCTCGAATCACGCCGCCGTCCCGGATCAGAACCGGCGGCTGATCGACCACGGCGCGGGCCAGCAGCTCGGCGATGTCCGGCCGCGGCGGCATACGTTCGAGCAGATTCCGGATCAGCGGATCGTCGATCGGTTCAAGGCGTTCGCGCAGTCCGGGCACGCGTTCCAGCCCGGTGCGCAGCGTGGCGAGATCGCGGGGACGTGCACTGCCCAGGGCGATGCGCGTGAGAATACGCTCCAGGTCGCCGCCGCCCGACAGCGCCTCGCGCACCGGGTCGAAGCGCGACGCCTCGGTCAGCGCGGCGACCGCTGCGTGCCGACCGGCCAGCGGCTCGCGCTCGCGCAGAGGGTTGATCAGCCAGCGTCGCAGCTCGCGGCTGCCCATGGGCGTCGTCGCGTGGTCGAGCAGGGCAATCAACGTGTTCTCCGTGCGGCCCTCGGGATGGCGGTCGATCTCCAGGTGCCTGCGGGTTGATGCGTCCAGCAGCAGGTGCGCGCTTGCCTGCTCGAAGCGCAGGCCGCCGATATGCGGCAGCTCGCCGGCCAGCATCTCGCGGGCATAGCCGAGCAACGCGCCGGCGGCGGCTACTGCAGTGCCGGGCTGCTCGATGCCGAATCCGCAAAGGTCCTGCACGCCGAACTGGCGGCACAGGGCGCGCTGCGCGACTTCAACATCGAATTCCCAATCCGGCCGGCGCCGCAGCGCGACGGTGTCGCTCTGGATCAGGCCGACGTCGAAAGTCTCCGGCACCAGCAATTCGGCCGGGCGCAGGCGCTCGAGTTCGGCAGCCAGCACTTCCATGCTTTCGGGCTCGCTGCAGCCCAGCCGGCCGCCGGCCAGGTCCAGCCACGCCAGTCCATATCGAGGCATGCTGCTGTCGTTATTGCGGCACAGGGTGGCAAGCAAACGGTCGCCCCGGTCCTGGAGCAGGGTTTCCTCGGTGAGCGTGCCGGGGGTGACGATGCGCACGACCTTGCGTTCGACCGGTCCCTTGGCGGAATCCGGGTCGCCGACCTGCTCGCAGATCGCGACCGATTCGCCTTGCCGCAGCAGTCGGGACAGGTAGCTGTCGACAGCGTGATAGGGGATCCCGGCCATCGGAATCGGCCGGCCGGCCGACTGGCCGCGCGCAGTCAGCGTGATGTCGAGCAGCCGCGCGGCGCGGCCCGCGTCGTCGTAGAACAATTCGTAGAAATCGCCCATCCGGAAGAACAGCAGGATGTCCGGATACTTTTCATCGACTTGCGCCTTGATGCGCAGATACTGCTGCATCAGCGGCGTGTGCTTGGCGGCTGCCGAGTCGTTCATCTGTGGTGGACCATCGGTTGACGAAACATGGCGTGAAGGATAATCGAGGCCCTGAAGCGATCCACAGATTACACGGATTCGCGCTAAACCTGTGGTCCCTCCTGACCCCTTGGAATCGAATGAACGGCACTGGCCCGCTCGTTTTGATCATTGTGCTCCAGAGATCAAAGGCAGGCTCCTGCGGTGGGCAATCTCAGTCACGGGCACTGTGTAAAAATCTGTGTCAACCTGTGCAATCTCTGGAAAATTTTCCTGATATGGACTTTCGATACGACGATGAATCACTGACCATGCGAGCGGCGGCCGTTGCGGCCGAACTCAAGGCGCACGGGCGCGTGCTTGCGCTGGCCGAGTCCTGCACCGGCGGCTGGATCGCCAAGGTCTGCACCGATCTTGCCGGCTCCTCGGCGTGGTTCGAGCGAGGTCTTGTCACCTACTCGAACCGGGCGAAATCGGAGGAACTCGGCGTGAGCACCTCAAGCATCCAGCGCTTCGGCGCAGTGAGCGAAATCGTTGCAGCAGAAATGGCGCGCGGCGCGCGCACCGTCTCGCACGCCGACTTCGCGGCCGCGGTCACCGGCATCGCCGGTCCCGAAGGCGGGTCTCCGGAAAAACCGGTTGGCACGGTGTGCTTCGGCTGGGTGGGCCCGGACGACGAGCCTGAAACCGAAACCTGCCTGTTTTCCGGCGATCGCGACGAGATTCGCCGCCGAACGGTGGCGCATGCGCTGGACGGCCTGCTGACGAGAATATGAGCGACGGAAAGTCGCGCCGCAGGTTGTTTTTTGCGCTCTGGCCATCGCCCGGAATCAGAGCCGGTATTGTGGCGCGGCGGGAACGTATCAAGGGTCTTGCAAGGAGGCCTGTGCCGGACCACAACCTGCATATGACGCTTCTGTACTTGGGTGACCAGCCAGGTAACCAGCCGGGCGACCGGCTCGATTTCATTATCGATGCCGCCGGGCAGCTGGATGCGGGCGGATTCGACATGCTTCTGGACCGCTTCGGGTGGTTCGAACGCGCCCGCGTCGCATGGCTGGGCGGGTCGGCGCCTTCAGCGGGCACGGCACTGGTTGCACAGTTGACGGCGGCGATGAGTGCGCTGGGGCTTCAGTTCGACAATCGCCCCTGGGCGCCACACGTCACGTTGTTTCGGAAGCTGCGCTTGCGTCCGCGATTCCCTGAAATCGAGCCAATGGCCTGGTCGATCGATAGTTTCGTGCTGATCGAATCGGTGCCCGGAAAGCCTTACGAAACGCTGGCGCGTTTTGGCCTGGAATAATCGCTGGAGAAATCGGGGGCGTTATCAGGATTTGAGAACGCGGTCAGTAGAATCAGCCAAGGCGTGCGCGCAGCAGTTTTGCCTCGCTTGAGGCAATTTTCTAGGAAATACGGACGAATGCGTGTAGGAAAATCGCCCGAATGCGGGTTGACCGGTTGGCAGCCGGCGGCCGTGTGAGATAATCGAAACATGACCAGAATGCCTTCCAGGCGGAGAGAAAAATATCGTGGATGACAACAGAAAACGAGCACTTTCGGCGGCCCTGAGCCAGATCGAGAAGCAGTACGGCAAAGGCGCCATCATGCGCATGGGTGACGATGCCAGAAACCGGGACGTACCGGTTGTATCCACCGGCTCGATGTCGCTGGACGCGGCGCTGGGCATTGGCGGCCTGCCGCGCGGTCGGGTTGTGGAGATCTACGGGCCTGAATCCTCGGGCAAGACCACGCTGACCCTGCACGCCGTGGCCGAGGCGCAGAAACTCGGCGGAACGGCCGCATTCGTCGATGCCGAGCACGCGCTCGATCCGAGCTATGCGCAGAAGCTGGGCGTCAACGTTGACGACCTGCTGGTATCGCAGCCCGATACCGGTGAACAGGCGCTCGAGATCACCGATATGCTGGTCCGCTCCGGGGCGGTCGATATAGTCGTTGTCGACTCGGTCGCGGCGCTGACGCCCAAGGCGGAAATCGAGGGCGAGATGGGCGATTCGCACGTCGGCCTGCAGGCGCGTCTGATGAGCCAGGCGCTGCGCAAACTCACCGGCAACATCAAGCGCACCAACTGCATGGTGATATTCATCAATCAGATCCGGATGAAGATCGGCGTCATGTTTGGCTCGCCCGAGACCACAAGCGGCGGCAACGCGCTGAAGTTCTATTGCTCGGTTCGCCTGGACATCCGCAGGATCGGTGCGCTGAAACGCGGCGACGAGGTCATCGGCAACGAAACTCGGGTCAAGGTGGTCAAGAACAAGATGGCGCCGCCGTTCCGCCAGGCTGTGTTCGAGATTCTTTACGGCGAAGGGATTTCGCGCGAGGGAGAGCTGATCGAGCTTGGCGTGGAACACAAGATCATCAAGAAATCCGGTGCATGGTACAGCTATGGCGATGACCGAATCGGCCAGGGTCGCGACAACGTCCGGCAGTTCCTCAAGGACAATCCGGAGATGGCCGACGAAATCGAAAAGAAGGTCAGGGCGCAGTTGATGCCGAAAACGGAAGAGAAGAAGTCCGCAGACGAAAAGCCGGAAAAAGCGCAGGAGAAGACTGCCGAAGCCACCGAGGAATGATGCGGTGTCGTCTTGCGGCGACGCATCGGAAAAAACACCGGGCGAGGCGCGCGAGGCCGCGCTTCGGCTGCTGGCCCGACGAGAGCATTCGACCGCCGAGCTGAAAACCAAACTGGTCGCCAGGGGCTGGGACGAGGCGCTGGTCGCCGAGGTCATTCCAGCGCTCGCCGAGGCCGGCCTGCAATCCGATCGCAGATTTGCCGAATCGTTCGCCCGTCAGCGCGCCGCTCGGTTCTACGGCCCTCGCAGGATTCAGGCGGAACTCGCTCAGCGCGGCATTGATGCAGGTCTTGCGCATGAGGCCATCGAATCGCTGGAAGTCGACTTTGCCGAGATAGCGGCAGATTTTTATCGGCGAAAGTACGGCGCCGATTCTTTCGGCCACGATCGGCGCGAGGCCGAAAGCCACAGCCGCGAGCCGGATTTTCGCGAGCGTGCAAAGCGCTCTCAGGCCCTGTATAGAAGGGGTTTCGAGTCCGACCATATCAAGGGTCTTGTTTGACGCTAAACGGCTCGAACCTCCGTAATGAAGATTATTCCTACGCCGGGTCAGAATTTTCCTACACAAATTTTCCGTTTTTCCTACCCGTATTTACCGAATTTCCCGATTCGACAATGCCGATATCCCGCTAGCATGATCTGCAATTGTTGGTGGGGTGACCCGGGAGCATTGCGCTCCCGGGCGTTGAGGCGGCACTCGAGAATCTCTCTGCTCTTGTGCCGCCTCTTTTATTTAAAGGCGTTGTCGGGCCAAGACATTCCTGCAAGCCCAGACGGTCTACCACCCGCCAATACCTTGTTCGCCGGCACATCGGGCAGGCTTCGTGAACGTCATCAAAGTAATTTGGCTACACTATCGACTGGTCTCACGAGTGCCCGGTCAAGGAAATGCAAGGGGAGCCGGAGAACGCTGATTGCAGCAGCGACATGACGCGCTTGCTGCGCCGTTGGTCTTCCGGAGACGAATCCGCGCGCGAAGAGCTCAGTGCCGGCATCTATTTCGAACTCAAGCGTCTCGCCCGGATCCAGTTTTCCGGCGAGCGCGCCGGACACACGCTGCAGCCGACCGCGCTGGTCAACGAGGCCTGGATGAAATTGATCCAGGGCGATCAGGTCGATTGGCACGGACGGTCTCATTTCATGGCCGTGGCCGCTCGGGTCATGCGGCAGATTCTGATCGATAGCGGACGACGCAAGCGGGCCGCCAAGCGCCAGGGCCCGGGTCCGATCACGGTTGGCCTGATCGAGGAAGGTGGGTCGGCCGTCGTTGATCTGCTTGCGCTGGATCAGGCGCTGGATCAATTGGAAGAACTGGATGCCAACCAGGCCCGGATTGTCGAGTTGCGTTATTTCGGCGGGCTGACCATTCCCGAAACCGCAGAGGTCCTCGATGTCTCGACTGCAACCGTCAATCGTGCCTGGCGGGCGGCCCGCGCCTGGCTTTTCCTGCAGATAGAGCCCACTGGAGTCTGACGGCCATGACCGGAGAACCATCCGGAAACAAACCCGGCGACAGGATCGAAGCGCGGGCGCTGGCCCTGTTCCAGGAAAGCCTTGATCAGCCTGACGACGAGCGCGAGGCGTGGCTGGCCCGGCGCTGTGTCGAAGCCCCCGAACTGCTGGAACGCGCACTGAAGCTGGTCGAGGCCGAGCGCAAGAGCAGCGGGTTTCTTGAAGGCGGGGCGCGTCTCGATGAAATCGACCTGGGCCTGGTAGACCGGGCGGGTCAGCGGCTGGGCGCCTTCGAGCTGCAGGAAATTCTGGCCACCGGCGGCATGAGCACGGTTTATCGCGCCCGGCGAGCAGACGGCGCTTTCGATCAGGATGTGGCCGTAAAGGTATTCGATGCCGCAAGCCTCGATGCAGCCGGCCGCCGCAGATTCGAGGCGGAGCGAAGGATCGTGGCCGCGCTCGAACACCCTGGTATCGCCCGGATCATCGACGGCGGCTCCGCCGACGACGGCACGCCGTATGTCGTCATGGAGTTGGTGACTGGCGAGCCGATAACCCATCATTGCCGCAGTCACAAGGTCGGGCTAGAGGGACGCCTGCAGTTGCTGCAGCAGGTGTGCGAGGCACTGGACGTTGCGCACCGACGCGGCATTGTGCACCGCGATATCAAGCCCGGCAATGTGCTGGTCACGGACGAGGGATCGCCCAAGCTGATCGACTTCGGTATAGCGCGCATTCTAGATCCGGCCTCGCTTGCGCTAGATCTGCCCGAAACGCGTCAGGGCGGGCAAATGATGACGCCGGAATATGCGAGTCCCGAGCAGCTTCGCGGCGAACCGGTCGGGATTGCCAGCGATGTGTACTCGCTGGGCGTGCTGGCTTACGAACTGCTGACCGGTGCCCGGCCGCACCAGCTGGCCGGGAGGAGCCCGGCCCAGATGGAGCGCACGGTTTGCGGCACGCCGCCGGTCGACCCCAGCGGCATGGTTGCGCGTCGTCGCGCTGCACCGCCGTCAGGGTTGGGCAGCTCGGCGATGCTCCGGCGACGCTTGCGCGGCGACATCGATCGAATCGTCATGACCGCGATGCGAATGGAGCCGTCGCAGCGGTACTCCGGTGCAAAAGCACTTTCCGACGACATCGAGCGGCACTTGAGCGGCAAGCCGGTGCACGCGCGGGGCGCTTCCGCGCTGTATCGTGCCGGCAAATTCATTTCGCGGTATCGATCGGGGGTCGGCGCCGCAGCTGCGATTTTCGCGGCAATGGCGGCCGCGCTCATCGTGACCGAGCACCAGCGAGATCTTGCGCGCGCCGAGGCTGCCCGGGCCGAATCGGCGCGTGATTTTCTAGTCGAGATGATCAGCCGCGCGGACCCTTACGCGAACACCGAGTCGCGGACCATGGCCGACGCCCTGAAGCAGGCGATTCCCAGTATCGCCGAGCAATTCGCCGGTCAGCCTCGTCTCGAGGCCGAAATGCGCCACGCTACCGGGTTCGCGCTGTCGGGTCTCGGCGATCTGGTGCCGGCTCGCGCGCAGCTTGAACAGGCGCTGGCGATCTACGACCGGATCGGCTCGGATATCGACCGTGCGCAGGTGCTGTCGGCACTGGCCGCTGTGAGCTGGGACGAAAGCGATTACCCGAAGGCGGACGATCAGTATCAACAGGCACTGGCGCTGGTCGAGGGCGACGGTTCGCCCGCGGCCAGCCAGACTGCGATCGGAATCCTGATCGATTGGGCCGGCCTGTTACCGAAAATGGACCAGGGCGAGCGCGGCGTGGAATTGGCGGGTCGTGCCATCGACATGGCCGACAGCCTGGATGAAATCGACCCGCTGGATCACGCTGTCCTCTACAACAACCTTGCGGCTGCCTATGACGCGGTTGAAGACTATGACAGCTCCATCCCGGCCTACGAGAGGAGCATCGAGCTGCACCGGATGCACAGCGAAGCGCACCCGGATCTGGCCACCGCGCTGGGCAACCTGGGCCTGACCTACGAACTGGTCGGCGAGATGGACAAGGCGGTCGAAACCGTGGCGCGAGCGGTGCGAATGCAACGGGCACTACTCGGCGAGGAGCATCCCCAGTACGTGCTGATGCTCTACAACCTGGGCAGCTTGCAAATCAACGCCGGTCGACTTGAACCTGCCGTGTCGAACCTCGAGCAGGCAGTCGAAGCGGCCCGGATTGCATATCCCGAAAACCACCTCTACACCGGCCGCGTCAACCATCGACTCGCGGCGCTCTATGCTCAGCTGGAACGATTCGAACCCGCACGCGTGCATGCCGAGGCGGCCGGTGAAATCTACGCGGCCCGAGACGATGTGCCGGAAGGCTGGATGGCCGAATTGCAGCAGATAATCAATTCGTCGCCCTGATACGACTTCAGTCTGAATTTCTCTTTGACGCACTCCCGAAGGGCGAGCCCGAAGAAGAAAACAATCGCGCTCATCTGCGGCGTCAGGCCTCTTGGAAAGGCGAAGCATTCCCGGCAAGCCCTGCCTTGCAGCCAAGCGCTTTCCGACTCGCTGAAAGTTACAGGATTAACGACGGGGTACACCAAGCCATGCGCTGGTTCTTTTTCGGATTGGTTTCTGGCGCGTGTGAATGGCGCGCGAACAAGAGTCATTTCGTTGCAGATCGAGAGAGCCGGTGACTCTGGTGGCGCGGTATACGGCTCGCCACGAGCCGTATACCGCGCCTGGAAGCCGGCAGGCTAAACCGCCTCGAAGATCCCGGCCGCGCCCATCCCGGTGCCGATGCACATCGTCACCATGCCGTATTTCTGATTGCGCCTTCTCAGGCCGTGAATCAGCTTGGCTGACAGGATTGCACCAGTCGCGCCCAGTGGATGGCCCAGCGCGATCGCGCCGCCCAGCGGGTTGACCTTGTCCGGGTCGAGTTCGGTGGTGCGCATGACGGCCAGCGCCTGGGCGGCGAAAGCTTCGTTGAGCTCGATCCAGTCGAGGTCGTCTTTCGAAATACCGGTTTGCTGAAGTACCTTGGGTATCGCAGCAATTGGGCCGATACCCATGATTTCAGGCGGCACGCCGGCGACCGAGAATCCGCGAAATACGGCCAGCGGGGTCAGGTTGTATTTCTTCAGGATCTTTTCCGAGACCAGGATCAACGCCCCGGCGCCGTCGGACATCTGCGAACTGGTGGCCGCGGTTACGGTCCCGTCGGCGCGGAACACGGTACGAAGCTTGCCCAGCGCCTCCGGCGTCGTGTCGCGGCGCGGACCTTCGTCGGTGTCGATCACGGTTTCGATTTCACGAATGGCCCCGGAATTGAAGTCCGGCTGATGACTGACGACTGTGTAGGGGCGAATCTCGGTGAACTCGCCGTTGTCGATCGCCTTGATCGCCTTCTGGTGGCTCTGGTAGCCGAATTGATCCTGGTCCTGGCGCGAGACGTTGTATTTTTCCGACACTTTTTCGGCAGTAATGCCCATGCCGTAGGCGATCGCGATATTGTCGTCTTCGAAAACCCTTGGATTCATGGCGACCTTGTGTCCCATCATCGGCACCATGGTCATCGTTTCGGTGCCGCCGGCGATCATCACGTCGGCTTCGCCCAGGCGGATGCGGTCGGCGGCCATGGCCACGGTCTGCAACCCGGACGAGCAGAAGCGGTTGACTGTGACGCCGGGCACCGTGTCCGGAAGCCCGGCCAGCAAGGCGCCGATGCGCGCGATATTCATGCCTTGTTCGGCTTCGGGCATGGCACAGCCGACGATCACGTCTTCGACCTCCGAGCCGTCGATTTCCGGCACTTCTTTCATTGCTTCCCGGATGACGTGGGCAAGAAGATCGTCGGGCCGCGTATTCCGGAAGCCGCCCTTGAAGGCTTTCGCTACGGGAGTTCTTACTGCGGATACAACGTAGGCATCACTCATTGGGTTTCTACTCCATCAAAATTCTGTATTAGCCGGGAAGGAAAAATCTGGTTTAACCACGAAGGACACGCAGAACGAACTGAAAATTGCTCGTCGTTTCGGAAATGCGACAGTTCGATCCGGAACCTCTCGACGCTGCCGCCTTTCTGGGTCGGAGCAGGCGTCTCGAGATCCCGGATATCGCCTGCCGGCGATTCCGGGATGACGGGTGGTTTTTTTCAGGGTTCATGTTTTTTACTTCGTGCTCTTCGTGT
>JGI12210J13797_10019665_pt1 | contig 11650 bp, 8 predicted proteins | sample ElkSlonscriptome_3_FD_13797 | JGI IMG/M metagenome (IMG submission 13797) | reverse complement strand
CGAGCGGGCGCGACTCCGGAGAGCACCAGAGGCGGATGCAGGGTGGGGTGGGTCCTGCGACGAGCTTCTGGGACGACTCTGCTTGCGACTCACGGAGACCGGGGATTGGTGGCCTGAGGAGGAGGATCCGCAGACCGTCCGAGCCCGGACCGAGCTGTTGGCGGCCCTGGCCAGAATCGGGGATGTCCTCCCCGGAGACTCCTGGGTCCTGGGGCAACGGGCCGTCTACCTGGCGGAGGCCGGGACCCCGGAAGAGATCTTCCCGGCAGTTGCGCCTTGCCTCGTGACCCCCCGGTGGTGGTGCGACGCTGTAGCCGGGTTCGCCCTTCACCGGACCCACCACTTCGTCGAGGCCGAGGCGGCCTTCCATCGGGCGCTGGGGGCCATGTCTCCCGAAGAGGTGGCTCGATGGACCGACCCCCGACCGGTCATGGATCGGTCTGGCCGGGAGCTCATGGACCGGGCCCGGGACCGCCAGGAGGTGGCGTCCCGCTTCTGGGCGCTCTCCGATCCGCTCTTCCTGATCCCCGGCAATGATCGATGGACCGAGCATCTGGCGCGCCGGGTGGAGGAGGTCGTCCGGGGGGAAGGCCGGAACGGCTACGGGCTACGCTGGGGAGAGGATCTCGCCGAGGCGCTCGTCCGCTACGGCCCGGAGTCGGGGTGGGAGGTCCGGCGTCGCCGTGCCGGTGAAGTGGCCTCGGCTCGGGAGGGCGTGGGCCACCATCACCCGGAGTCCCGGTCCCACGTCGCCCCCGGGCGAGGGCTCACGGAGCTGGCCGAGACGAGTCCCGGGGACTGGAATCCCGGGGAGCGCTACCTCGCCAGGAGTGGGTACGCCCCCAGCTATGCCCCGGTGCTCCTCCCAGCGCCAGGGGTGTTGCGGATGGTCCCCCGGGGTGAGGAGGTGGTGGTGCTCGCCTTGGTTGAGCTGCCCCAGGACACTTCTCACCACGCGGACCACGGGCATCCACCGCTCCCGAGACCGGCGTGGGTCCCGAAGTCCTCCCCGCTCCGGTACGGACTCTTCGCGACCGACAGCCTGGGCCGGATCACCGCAGAAGATCGGTCTGCGGACGGGCGGATGATGATCCATCTGCAGCCCGGGGACTACCTGCTCAGCGCAGAGGTGTGGGCACCGGACTTGCTCCTGGCGGGGCGGATCCGGAGCGGCTTCGCCTGGGCAGGGGTGCCCCGGGACGTTCCGGTCGTCTCGGACCTGCTGCTGGCGGACCCTGCCGATCCCTCACCGACGACGCTGGAGGAGTTGGTACCCTTCCTGCGAACCGGGTTGGAGGCGAGCCGGATCGCGCCTGGAGAGACGGCCACGGTCGCGTGGGAGATCCACGGTCTAGGTTGGCAGGGGAGGGAGGACATCCGTTACGAACTCGTCTTCGTGGGGAACCGCGGCGGGTTCTTCACACGAGCAGGAAGGGCGCTGGGACTGGTGGGAGACCCTTGGGAGCAGGAACTTGCCTGGCGTGAGCCGGGACCCGAGGCCACCGGTCCCTTCCTGCGCACGGCTGCGTTGACCCTGCCCCCGGAGATGGAGCCCGGAGACTACTCGTTGCGCCTCACGGTTCGCGTCACCGGGAGGGAACCCATGGTCACCGAGCAGCCGATTCGCGTGGATCGGCGGCGGGATGTCGCAGGCGCTCCTCGTTGACGCCCTCCTGGGCCATTTCTAACTTTCCAGGCTGTCGCATTTCGCCCGCTCCGCCGCCGGTCCACATTCATGCAATCCACCTTCAGCCGGGGTCCCCTCCTCCTCCTGTCCGGTCGCGCCAATCGACCGCTGGCTGAGGAGATGGCAGAACGACTCGACACCCCCACGGATGTGGTCACGATTCGGGACTTCGCCGACGGCGAGATCTTCGTGCGGATCGATCGGAACGCCAGGGGCCGGGATGTCTTCATCGTTCAGCCCACCACGGCTCCGGCCGAGAACACCATGGAGCTGCTGCTCCTGGTCGACGCGGCCCATCGAGCGTCGGCGGCGCGGGTCACGGCCGTAGTGCCGTACTTCGGCTACGGGCGGCAGGACCGCAAGGACCAGCCCCGGGTCGCCATCGGCGCCAAGTTGATGGCGAACATGCTGGTGGCGGCGGGAGCGGACCGGGTGGTGAGCATCGACTTCCACCAGCACCAGATCCAGGGCTTCTTCGACATCCCGGTGGACCATCTGTATGCGGCGCCGGTCCTCACCCGGTACTTCCGTGACAAGAAGCTGGAGGACCTCGTGGTCGTGGCGCCTGACGTGGGTTCGGCGAAGATGGCCCGGGGCTTCTCGAAGCGATTGAGTGGCGAGTTCGCCATCATCGACAAGCGACGGGCCAAGGCGAACGTCTCCGAGGTCGTGAACGTGGTTGGAGAGGTGGGTGGCCGGGATTGCCTCCTGACCGACGACATGGTCGATACGGGTGGGACTCTGGCCAACGCCGTGGCCGCCCTGACAGAGCGCGGTGCCAAGCGCGTCTTCGCCTGCGCCACCCACGCACTCCTCTCCGGGCAGGCCACGGAGCGCCTGGCGGCTTCGCCTCTGGAGGAGTTCGTAGTGACGAACACCATCCACATTCCCGAAGAGCGCCGGTTTCCGCAGCTGAAGATCCTTTCGGTGGCGGGGCTGCTGGCCGACGCCGTGCAGTACATCCACTCGAACGAGTCGGTCAGCCAGCTCTTCGAGATCAACGACAACGATTGAGGTCGGAGACTTACACCGACTCCCCCGGGCGTGCAGCCCACGACTTGAGGAACTCAGAATGAGCCAGACGACGAATCTGAACGCGGTGAAGCGCACCGACAGCGGCAAGGGCGCAGCTCGCAAGCTCCGGGCCGGTGGACGAGCTCCCGCCGTGGTCTACGGGCAGGGTGAGGACGCGCTCCATCTGTCTGTCGACGCCCTGGAGACCATGAACCTCTTCAGCCACATCTCGGTGGAGAACACCATCGTGGAGTTGAATGTGGAGGGGGAGAAGAAGCGGATTCCGACGCTGGTTCGGGAGGTGCAGCTCCACCCATTCAAGCCCGAACTCCTTCACGTGGACTTCTATGTCATCCAGGAGGGCGTCGAGGTGGAGGTCACGGTGCCCCTCCACGTCCACGGAGACGCGCCCGGGGTCAAGCTCCAGGGTGGCGTGCTCCAGCAGGTGGAGCACGACCTGCCGGTTCGTTCGATCCCGTCGCAGATCCCCGAGGAGCTGACCATCGACGTGTCCGGGCTCGAGATCGGGGACCAGATCAACGCAGGAGAGCTTCAGCTTCCCGAGGGTGTGACGTTGCTCCTGGAAGACGACCAGGCTCTGGTCCTCGTGTCCGCGCCTCGTGTCCTGGAAACCGCCGATGATGAAGAAGACGATGAGGTGGCGGAGCCCGAGATCGTGGGTGAGGAGGAGGATGCGGTGGAGGAGTCTGAGGGCGCCGAGGGCTGAGCAGGCCAGTCTCCGAGGGACGACGTGAAGGTGATCGTGGGTCTCGGGAATCCCGGCGCGCGCTACGACTCCACTCGGCACAACGTCGGCTGGTGGGTGGTCGACCGCCTCGCCTACGACTGGGACTTCGGGGCCTTTTCCCGAGGGGATCGGGCGTGGGAGGTGGAGGGTTCGGTGTCGGGGCACCAGGTTCGACTGGTCAAGCCGTCGACCTACATGAACCGGAGCGGAGCCGCCCTTGTCGGCCTCGGTCGGGGCGTGGAGTTCGATGAGAGCCAAGACCTCCTCGTCGTCGTGGACGATGCGGCACTGGATGTCGCCAAGGTCCGTTTTCGGCCCTCGGGCAGTCCGGGAGGCCACAACGGATTGAAGTCGGTGGAGGCGGTGCTCCGCTCCCGGGAGTTTCCGCGCCTGAGGATCGGTGTGGGGAGGTGTCCCCCAGGGGAGGACCTTGCGGACTGGGTGCTCTCTGAGATGCCTCCGGAGGACGAGGACGCCGTCACCGGGCTCCTGCCTGGCCTTGCGGCGGCGGTGGAGTGTTGGATCGAAGAAGGGACCGAGGCCGCGATGAGCCGCTTCAACGGATAGCCCGGCCTGCCGGGACGGGATGGCCCGGTCCGCCGGGACAGGAGGGGGTGGGACCGACCTGCCCCGACCGACACAACTGACAGAGGATCCTCGAGATCATGGATTTCGTCGCACTGACCGAATTCGCGTGGCTTCTGGGCGTGGTGGGCCTGGGCGTCGCCGCCGGCATCTACGGATACGTGAAGAAGCAGCCCGCAGGCTCCGACACCATGGTGGACCTGGGGGACCAGATCCACGACGGCGCCATGGCCTTCCTTCGCCGGGAGTACACGGTGTTGGCTGGATTCGTGCTCGTGGTCGCCGTGCTCCTCGGCCTGGCCATCGGGACCGAGACGGCTGCGGCCTACCTCTTCGGTGCCCTGAGCTCGGTCTTCGCCGGGTTCTTCGGGATGAAGGCTGCCACCCGGGCGAACGTCCGTACCTCGGCGGCGGCGAGCACCGAGGGTCAGGGGAAGGCGCTCCGAGTCGCCTTCTTCGGCGGGGCGGTCATGGGCCTCGCGGTGGCGGCTCTCGGGCTGCTCGGTCTCGGGTCCCTCTACTTCTTCTTCGCCTCCGACGCGGTCACCGGCGCCGAGATGACGCGGTTCAGCCAGATCGTCTCGGGCTTCGCCATGGGGGCGAGCAGCATCGCCCTCTTCGCCCGTGTGGGCGGCGGCATCTTCACCAAGGCGGCGGATGTCGGCGCGGATCTGGTAGGTAAGGTCGAGGCCGGGATCCCGGAGGACGACCCCCGGAACCCCGCCACCATCGCCGACAATGTGGGTGACAACGTCGGAGACGTAGCCGGGATGGGCGCGGATATCTTCGAGTCGTACGTCGGCTCGATCGTGGCCACCATCGCAATCGGGGCCACCTCCGCCACCATGGCTGCGAACGTGGCCAGCGCGGTCGCGCTCCCCATCGTGACGGTGATGATCGGGCTGATGGCGTCGCTGGTCGGGATCGTCATGATGAAGGTCCTCGAGCGGACCGACCCGGCGAGCGCCCTCCGGAACGTCACCTTCATCGCCGCCGGTCTCTTCCTTGCGGTCATGTGGGTCGTGGTGCAGGCCATGGACTTCCAGATGTCCGCCCCCGACGGCTCCTTCTACCCCTCCTGGGGACCGTGGGCCGCCATCGTCGCCGGGACGCTGGTGGGGATCCTGATCGGGCTCGTCACCGAGTACTACACCGCTGCTGGTCCGGTGCGGAAGATTGCCGAGGCCAGCAAGACGGGTGCGGCCACCAACATCATCTCCGGGCTCGCCGTGGGGATGGAGTCGACGGCGGTCCCGCTCCTCCTCATCTGTGCCGCCATCTACATCTCCTTCGCCTTCTCCGGCCTCTATGGGATCGGGATTGCCGCCGTGGGGATGTTGGCCACGGTCGGGGTGACCATGTCCGTGGACGCCTACGGACCCATCGCGGACAACGCCGGCGGGATCAGCGAGATGGCCGGACTGGGACCGGAAACCCGGAAGATCACCGACTCCCTGGATGCAATCGGAAACACCACCGCAGCCATCGGCAAGGGCTTCGCCATCGGCTCTGCGGCCCTTACGGCCTTGGCCCTCTTCAGCGCCTACTCCTCTGCCGTGGGCCTCCAGGAGTCGGGCATCGACATCGTGAATCCGCTGGTGGTCATCGGGCTCTTCGTCGGCGGGATGCTCCCGTTCTTCGTGGCGGCCCTGACCATGACGGCGGTAGGTCGCGCCGCCGCCGGGATGGTCGAAGAGGTCCGTCGGCAGTTCCGGGAGATCCCCGGCATCATGGAGGGGACAGCCAAGCCCGACTCCGCCCGCTGTGTCGACATCTCCACCAAGGCCGCCCTCCGGGAGATGGTGCTTCCGGGCATCGTGGCCATCTTCGCGCCTGTGATCGTCGGGTACTTCCTCGGGGTCGAGGCGCTGGGCGGGCTCCTGGCGGGAGCCACGGTCACCGGTGTGCTCATGGCCCTCTTCATGGCGAACGCCGGTGGGGCGTGGGACAACGCGAAGAAGTACATCGAGGGTGGCGCCATGGGCGGTAAAGGCTCCGAGCCACACAAGGCGGCGGTGGTGGGTGACACGGTGGGTGATCCCTTCAAGGACACCTCGGGCCCGTCCCTCAACATCCTGATCAAGCTCATGAGCGTCGTGGCGCTGGTGCTGGCCCCCTGGTTCGCCCGGGTCCACGGCATCGGGCAGGAATCGGGGCTGTCCTCGATCGCCGAGCGGATCCTCGCCCTCTTCGGCTGATCCGAGAACGGCGTTGTCGCTCGTGGAGCCGTCCTTCCAGAATGCGGTTCAGTTCGCTCAGGAGCTTATTCGCCTCCCCTCGCCGTCGGGTGAGGAGGAGGCGGTGGCTCGGCGGGTCCTCCAGGAGATGGAGGCGCTGGGCTTCCAGGAGGTCCGTCTGGATCGTGCGGGGAACGCCATCGGTGTGGTCCCGGGGACCGGGGACGGTCCGTCCATCCTCCTGAACTGCCACACCGACGTCGTGGCGGCAGGGGACCCCGGCGAGTGGGAGCATCCGCCCTATGAAGGCGTCGTCGCGGACGGCTTTCTCCACGGCCGCGGCGCCATGGACATCAAGGGTCCTCTGGCCATTCAGACTCACGCCGCAGCTCTTCTGGCGGGGCGGGCAACCGGCGACGTGATCGTGGCTCACACCGTGTTCGAGGAACGGGGCGGGCTCGGGATGAAGGTCCTGCTAGAGGACGGTGAGGTGTCCCCGGACGCGGTGATCATCGGAGAGTCCACCCACGGGGACGTCTGCATCGGTCACCGGGGTCGTGCCGAGATCGAGATCGTCCTGGAGGGTCTGGCAGGGCACGCCAGCGCCCCGGAGCGGGCTCACAACGCCATGACCCTCCTGCCTCCGGTCCTGGAAGCGGTGGATCGCATCCGAGCCGATCAGCCCAGCGACCCCGTGCTCGGCTCGGCAAGCCTGGTTCCCACCATGATCGACGTCCTCCCGGAGACCCGGAACGTGATCCCGGACCGGGTGGTGGTGACTCTGGATTGGCGCATCCTGCCAGGGGTCACCGGGAACGCCCTGGTGGACCGGGTTCGGGTGGCGCTGGAGGGGGCTCTGGCGGAGCGCGTGCCAGAGGGGCTGTCCTGGTCCGTGGAGATGGCCACGGAGCAGCAGGAGTGCTTTACCGGCCTGGCCAGCGAGAAGAACCTCCTGACGCCGGGCTTCCTGATGGACTCGTCGCACCCGGTCGTGGAGGCGGCGGCTCAGGCGGTGGGTCGCCGAGACGAGCCGGAGAGCCCGGCCACGGTTCGGCCCTGGACCTTCGCCACCGATGGAGGCTGGAGCTGTGGTGTCCACGGGATACCCACCGTCGGCTTCGCACCAGGGGAGGAGCGCCACGCCCATACGAACAGCGAGCGTCTGGACCTCGCCGAGGCCCAGTGGGCGTTTCATCGTTACCCCGAGCTCATCCTGGCCATGCAGGAGGCGTTGGCCAGCGCGAGCTGACCGACCCTTGATTCCGCCGTCGACCCGTGGGCGAGCCGGTCGGGCAGAACAGGCCCTTCGAGGCGCATGCCTCGGGTATGCCGCCGTCGGATCCGAGGACTACCGGATCGGACCTTCCTGCCGCTCTGCCGCGATCCCGCAGACCTCCTCCACCCGGGAGAAGTTCGCCTTTTCGCTATACCCTTCGGCGATCCGCCGGGCCTCGGCCCCCGTCCGGGCACGAAGCCCGGGCTCGGCAAGCTCCCGAAGCCGTCGATACACCGTGCCCGTGTCGGCGGGATCTACCACGAAGCCGGCTCGGCCCTCGTCAACGACCATCGCGGCCCCGGCCCAGGGACTGGTGAGAGGAGGGAGACCGGCCGCCATCGCTTCCAGAACCACGAAGCCGAAGGCGTCGTGCCACGAGGGGTGAAGGAAGACGTCGGCAGCGCCGAAGGCGCGCATCGCCGGATGGACCACACCGGGGAGGTGGATCACCCCTGACACCCCGAGGCCCGCAGCCCAAGTCCTGGCCCGGGCACGCTGCGCGGCCCCTGTACCGCGCCCGGCCACCAACAGGTGGGCATCCACCCCGGCTTCCCGCAGCCGGCGGACCTGGTCCATCCCCAGCCGGACGCCCTTGAGCCGGAAGTTGTGGGCCATGATGAGGATGCAGAGGGCGTCATCGGGGATGCCGAACTCCCGGCGCGCCTCGGCACGAAGCTGCTGGCGGCGCTCCGGGGAGAAGGTTTCGAGATCGATCCCGTTCGGGACCACGTGGACTCGATCCTCGTGGATGCGGTAGCTGTCGAGAATCTCCCGCCGCATGTATTCGGAGACGGCCAACACCTCCGGCGGCGGCCCCTGGCCTTCGTAGAACCCCCGCTCCCGCTCCCGCCTGCCCCGGGTGGGAGGCAGGTCCCGGATGAGGGCGCGGAGGCGGCGCTCCAGCGGATTGCGGAAGGAGCGCAGCTTCTGGCGGTACTGGTCCGTGCCGTAGCCGGGCCGGAGAACGTTGGCCCGGATCCCGTGGTAGGCGTCGGACCGTTCCGGATTGAGAAGGAGCACATCCAGAGCCATCCCCCGAACCCGCTCCACCAGAGACCGTGGAGGCAGATCGGCGAGATCGTGGAGCCGAGCACCTCCGGGGTCCACGATCTCGGGGGGCTGTCGCCGGGTCACCAGGAGCTCCACGGCGTGTCCCCGGGTGGCCAACCATCGACCCAGCTCCCACAGGTAGCGCTGCTGGCCCGTCGGACCCTCAGCGACCCGAAGGTCGATCCCGATGCGCATCCGGCCTCAGCCGTGGGGTGGTGGTGGTGCCCCCCGGCGAGGAACCTGGATCACTCCGGACCGCCCTCGTCGGGGGCCCGACGGGCCCGAGGGCGTCGCGCCGGTGGACTCAGAGTCGGCTCTGCACCGTCTACCCGGGCGGCGTTGCGGCGACCGGAGCCGCCGTCGGGACCGTCGCCAGCCGCCCCTTCCTTCCCGGGGGAGGCCGAGGGGGAGGCCGGGGCGGTCTGAAGCGCCTTCCGATTCGCGGCGTTCAAGACCTGCTCCAGATCCAGGCCCAGGCTCGAGGCCAGCGTCTCCACCGTTCCCAGAGCGCCTCGGACCCGCTGGTTCATCGCGTTGGAGGCGCCAGTGCCGTCGCCCCCATCCAGGACAACGAGTCGGTCGATGTCGACACCCTCGACGGCCCGAACCGATGTTTCCAGGAGCTCTGGAAGCTTCTCGGCAATGAAGACCGCGAAGGCCTGGTCGCCTCCCGCCTGCACCTGCTCGTACAGGCGCCGGAGCACCTCGACCTGGGCCTTACCTCGTTCCAGGATCGGTGCGGCCTGCGCCTCGGCTTCGGCCTTCGCCGCCTCCCGGGCCGCGTTGGCCGGCTCCACCACATCGGCACGGAGACGCTCCTGCTCCCGGGCGACTCGGCGACGCTCGAGCTCCTCCTGAGCCTGAACCTCGGCCTGCTCGGCCTTCACTCGGGCCGTCCGCTCGGCGATCTCCCCCTCCTCGTCGAGCTGGGCCTGGCGGACCCGGAGACGATTCTGGGCCTCGGAGACCGTCACCTCGGTATCCGCCTCTCTGATCTCGGCCCGCTTCCGGGCTTCGGCCTGAGCCTCCCGCGTGTCCGCCGTCGCGTTCGCCTCGGCGATCTCCGCCTCCCGGACCGCCTCCGCCGCCTTCTTCCGTCCGATGGCCTCGAGGTAGCCCCGCTCGTCGGAGACGTTTTGGATCTTGAGCACATCGAGGTGATAGCCCAGGGCGGCCAGGTCCTCACCAGCGTCCTCGGCCAGCGCCTTGGCGAAGCCCAACCGGTCCTCGTTCACCTCCTCCGGGGTCAGCGTCGCCAGAACGCCGCGCAGGTTACCCATGAGGGTGTCCCGGGCCAGTCCCTGGATCTCCCCTTCGGTCTTCCCGAGGAGGCGTTCCACGGCGTTGTTGAAGACCGGCTGCGGGTCCGAAGCGATCTTCACATTCGCGATCGCCTCCACGTTCAGGGGGATGTTCCCCTTCGAGAAGGCGTTGTGGACCGAGAGCTCGATGGGGAAGGTCTCCAGGTTCATGTGCTGGACCGTCTCGATGACGGGGATCCGCAGTGTTCGGCCTCCCGTGATGGACCGGTACCCCACGCTTTGACCGTCGGTGAGCGCCCGGGTTCGCCCGGTGATGACCGCAGCGCGGTTTGGCGGCACGATGACGATGAGAGCCTTGACGGTACCGACGAGGACGATGGCGGCGACCACCAGGACCAGGGCCACCGTGGCGACCATCATCAGGCCGTCGAGGTTGGGAATCTCCATGGGGTGTTCTCCGTGGATGGATAGCGACGTGGGTGATGCTTCAGAGGTGCGTACCGGGGATCCTGAGACCTTTCGGCTGCAAACTCTCGACGGACGTCAACAGGGTTACGAATCCAGCAGTCGATCTTCTTCGAGGGGAGCGACCCGGGCGATCCCACCCTCCACCTCCACCACCACTACCCGCTCCCACCCCGACGGGTCGCCTTCGAAAACCGTTCCGTAGGGCAGGGCCCTGAGCCGCAGGCGGCGATCGCCGCGGACCACGACCACGGCCCCGGGACTCTCGGCGTCGATGGGCAGGACCACGTGGCCCGCCAGCCCCTCCAGGGACTGATCTTCCAGCTTGGCCCCGGAATCCGTACGACGCAGGTAACCGAAGACCGCTGATACCATGGCACCAGACAGGACGCCGGTGATCACAGCCGCCACGAGGGCCGTCGTCTCCGCGGCCCCGAGGTACGTCAGGAGCGTCCCGGCGCCGCCGAACCCGAAGGCCGCGTAGATCAAGCCCCGGAGGCTGAAGATCTTCGAAGCCGCGGCGTCCGCCGAGCCCACCTCCGCGGCGTCACCGAGTCCGTCGAGATCCAGCGCGCCATCGAGATCCAGCGCCCCGTCGATCTCCAGATCTCCCCCCTCGCCCCCGAACAGGGACACGAGGAGCAGACCACCGCCGACGATCAGCGAGAACAGATAGACAGCCAGCATCACGATCACGGGGCCTTGGGGAGCACTGCTTCAAGCTAACCCGATGCGTCGCAGGGCCGCACCTCTTTTCAGGGTCAGGAGGGCCGCGAGGGGCAAATTGACCCCCCTGATGGGTTTCATTAGCCTTTTCCGCCCCTCGGCGACCCGCCTTTCCAGCGTCTTCGTCGCCCTCGTCTCGGCTCCCTCCGGCGCCGACAGGGATCACGACCCTCGCCGTACCACACCAGGATGCCATGCTCAAGGTCGGTATCGTCGGGCTTCCCAACGTGGGGAAGTCCTCCCTCTTCAACGCCCTGACGTCTGCGGGCGCCCCGTCCGAGAATTATCCCTTCTGTACTGTGGAACCGAACGTGGGGATGGTGGAGGTTCCCGATCCGCGCCTGGACGAGATCCACACCCTCTCCGAGTCCGAGACCAAGGTCCCCACGGTCATCCAGTTCGTGGACATCGCAGGGCTGGTGAAGGGCGCGTCGGAAGGGGAGGGCCTGGGGAACAAGTTCCTGGGCAACATCCGGGAGGTGGACGCCGTGGCACACGTCCTCCGGTGTTTCGAGGACCCCGACGTGGTCCACACCCTCGGCGAGGTCGATCCGGTCCGGGACCGGGAGATCGTCGAGATGGAGCTCGTCCTGGCGGACCTGGAGTCGGTGGAGCGGCGGCTGGATCGTGTGTCGAAGCGGGCCAAGAGCGGCGAGAAGG
>JGI12210J13797_10969719_pt1 | contig 11651 bp, 9 predicted proteins | sample ElkSlonscriptome_3_FD_13797 | JGI IMG/M metagenome (IMG submission 13797) | reverse complement strand
CCTACCCCTACAACGGCGACCTGCGCCCCGAGAACACGGCGCTGATCATCATCGACATGCAAACTGACTTCTGCGGCATCGGCGGCTATGTCGATCGCATGGGGTACGACCTTTCCCTCACCCGCGCGCCGATTGAGCCCATATCCAAGGTGCTGGCGATCGCCCGCGACCAGGGCTACATGGTGATTCACACCCGGGAAGGCCACCGCCCCGACTTGTCGGATCTGCCGGAGAACAAGCGGTGGCGATCGCAGCAAATCGGTGCGGGCATTGGCGACCCGGGACCCTGCGGCAAGATTCTGGTGCGGGGGGAGGCGGGATGGGAGATCATTCCCGAGCTGGCCCCGGCCCCTGGCGAAGTGGTAATCGATAAACCCGGCAAAGGCTCTTTCTACGCCACCGACCTGGACTTAATCTTGAGCCGTCGCCGCATTCAAAACATCATCTTGACCGGCATCACCACCGACGTCTGCGTCCACACCACCATGCGGGACGCCAACGACCGGGGCTACGAATGCCTGCTGCTGTCGGACTGCACCGGGGCGACGGACTACGGCAACTACCTGGCGGCCCTAAAGATGATCAAAATGCAGGGGGGCGTATTTGGGGCGGTGGCAACCTCTGAGGCATTTATTGAGGCGGTGTCATGAGAACAGCAGCACAAGTCGAAACGCATACTCAATCCCAGGGGCCCCCGAATCTGCGGGTGGCGGGGATGACCAAGCAGTTTGGCAGCTTGGTGGCCTTGGATGACGTATCGCTGCACCTGAAGCCGGGCACTTTCCACGCCCTGCTGGGGGAGAACGGCGCGGGTAAAAGCACCCTGGTGAAATGCGTCATGGGCTTCTATGCCCCCACGGCGGGGGAGGTGTTTATCAATGGCAGCCCGGTGACAATCGAGAATCCCCGCGCGGCTCACCGCTACGGCATCGGTATGGTGTATCAGCACTTTACCTCCGTACCTGCAATGACGGTGGCGGAGAACCTGGTGCTCTCGCGGGGTGACGGCGGCGGCGTGATTAATTGGCAGAACGAGACCGAAGCGCTGCGGGAATTCATGAGCGCGGCCCCCTTCCAGGTGCCCCTGGATATTCCCATTGCCCAGCTGGCGGCGGGGCAAAAGCAAAAGCTAGAGATTTTGAAGCAGCTTTACCTGCACAGCCGCATCCTGATTTTGGATGAGCCCACCTCGGTGCTCACCCCCGGCGAGGCGGACGAGGTGCTGGGGCTGCTGCGGGAGCGCGTCACGGACGGGGCCCTCAGCGTGCTGATGATTTCCCATAAGTTTCGGGAAGTGATGGCCTTTGCCGATGAGATTACGGTGCTGCGCAAGGGCAAGCTGGCGGGCCAGGGCCAGGTGAGCGATCTCACCGTGGCCGACATGGCGGAAATGATGATGGGGGAACGCCAGCAGCCTACCCCGGTGGACAAGGCGGCGATCGCCGAAGCGGTCCCTGTACTGGAAATTCAGGGCCTCCATGCCGACAAAGACAACGGCATGGAAGCGGTGCATGACATTAGCTTGACGGTGCACCGGGGGGAAATCGTCGGCGTCGCCGGGATTTCGGGCAACGGCCAGCGGGAATTTATCGAGGCCTTGACCGGGCAGCGATCGCCTACCGCAGGCACCGTCCAGGTCAACGGCACAATCTACGGCGCGACCCGCCCTGAAATGGCGCAGCACAAAGTTTTCTCCCTGCCCGAAGAGCCCCTGCGCAACGCCTGCATTCCCCACATGAGCGTGGCGGAAAACATGGCCATTCGCACTTTCGATAAGCCGCCCCAGTCCAAAGGCTGGCTGCTGATTTTCCATGCCATCCGCAGCGCAGCCGCGGGGCTGATTCAGCAGTTCTCCGTCAAAACTCCCTCCCCAGAAACCCCCATCGGCAATCTGTCTGGCGGCAACGTGCAGCGGGCCGTGCTGGCGCGGGAGCTCTCCAGCGACGCCATCAACCTGCTAATTGTGGCTAACCCCTGCTTTGGCCTGGACTTTTCCGCCGTGGACTTCATCCATACCCAGCTGGTAGCCGCTCGTAACCAAGGGGTGGCCGTGCTGCTGGTGAGCGAAGACCTGGACGAACTGCTGAAGCTATCGGACCGGGTGGTGGTGATGAGCGAAGGCCGACTGGTGTACGAGAGTGCGATCGCGGACGCAGACTATGCCACCATTGGCCGCAGCATGGCGGGGCATTAAATAATTCTGGGACGTAGAGTTTCCTCGTAGGAACTCTACGTCCCGAGATTAGGAGTCAACTAATGAACAGCATCTCAGCAGAGCCCTACGACTACCCCCTACCCGATGACCTCAGCCACTTAGCGCTGGTGATCATCGACATGCAGCGCGACTTCTTGGAGCCCGGCGGCTTCGGCGAGGCCCTGGGCAATGACGTCCAGCTGCTGCAGGCCATCGTACCCGCCCTGAAGAAACTCTTAGAAACCTTTCGCGCCCTCGGCCTGCCGGTGATTCACACCCAAGAATGCCACCGACTCGACCTGTCCGACTGCCCGCCCTCTAAGGTGGCCCGGGGTAAAAGTGCGCTGAAGATTGGCGACACCGGACCCATGGGCCGCATTTTGGTGCGCGGCGAGCCGGGCAACGCAATTATTCCAGAGCTAGCCCCTAGACCGGGGGAGATCGTGATTCTAAAGCCGGGGAAAGGCGCGTTTTACAATACTGAGCTGGCGGAAAAGCTTGAGAATCAGGGCATCACCCACCTGATTATTACCGGCGTCACCACCGAGGTCTGCGTCCAAACCACCATGCGCGAAGCCAACGATCGCGGCTATGAATGCCTGATGGTGGAGGATGCTACGGAAAGCTATTTCCCGGAGTTTAAGCAAGCCACCCTAGAGATGATGCGGGCCCAGGGCGGCATTGTGGGCTGGACGGCTTCGGCCTCGGCAGTGGTCAGCGGGCTGCGGCGCTGATGGTGCTTCCGGAGGGGGGCAAAGCTCTTAGTCACTCCACCGTGGTTGACCTGAACAACCTGGTAACGCATCCAGAGCAATATCGCTTTTTCACCTTTCGCCCTGGCCTCAAAAAGCTAATGCTCTCAGGGGCTGCAGAGGGGGCGCATATCAGCATTCTGTGGTACACCACCGCTTCTGACGGCACCGTCGGGCTGCATTACCATGCGATGACCGAGGCCGTATATGTTATCGACGGCGCTCAGCGTGACGCGAAGGGTCGCTATTGCACTGGTTCGCTGTGCTTCAACCCGCCGGGCAGCGGCCATAAAATCTCGAACAGCACGGGCTTCTTTTTGCTTGCCTACGCGGCACCACCCGATTTTACCAATCTTAATTACATCAAAGGCTACACCCCCATCACGATTGACGGAGCCGGCTTTGATTCCCCGACGACATATCCATTCGAGAGGGTGCAAGATGGTATTGAGGTCTATAAAGTCCCCCTGGAGTCAGAAGGCGGCATGACGGCCCAGGTGATCCAGAGCACCTCTGCAGACAGCTATACCTGCAGCGGAAATTATCTGCTTGTGCTGAGGGGTCGCTGTTGCGTCAACGGCGCTATCTTCAATGCGGGCATGCTGACGGTCGCCACTGGGATCAAAGCTCAGTCCTACAGCATTCGTGCCGCTGCGGACAGCTCATACTCAGCTCTGTGCCTATCCTTTAGTCCCACAGAAGAGCGGCAAAAGGCCAAAAATCCGAAAAGGGCCAAAAATCCGACTTTCTCCTATATTTCTCCTATAGCCGAGAAAGACTCGACTAACCGCTGAAATAGAGCACAAAGCGATCGTTGACAATGGAATCGGCAAAAACGATTCATATTCAGGAGTTTCCCCATGGTACGTCACAAAATTGCCCTTGTCGGTGCTGGACAAATTGGGGGCACGCTAGCCTTCCTAGCGGGACTAAAAGAGCTGGGCGATGTCCTGCTATGCGATGTTGCCGATGGCCTTCCCCAGGGCAAATCCCTAGATATCGCTGAAGCTGCGCCAGTGGACGGATATGATGCCTCATTCGAGGGCGTTACAGAAAATTATAGTCAGCTGCAAGGTGCTGATGTGGTAATCGTTACCGCCGGGATACCCCGCAAACCAGGCATGAGTCGAGATGACTTGCTAGACACCAACGCCAACATCATTGGTACTGTGGCAGAGGGCATCAGACAATACTGTCCTAACGCCTTTGTGATTGTGGTCACGAATCCGCTGGACGCGATGGTCTGGGTGATGCAGCGGCGAAGTGGCCTACCCGCACATCGGGTTGTCGGGATGGCAGGCATTCTAGATTCTGCTCGCTTTCGCCATTTTCTTGCTGAGGAATTCAGCGTATCGGTAGAAGATGTGACGGCCCTTGTTCTGGGAGGCCACGGCGATTTCATGGTGCCGTTGGTGCGCTATTCCACGGTAGCGGGTATTCCCTTACCCGATTTGATTGATATGGGCTGGACCACGAGAGACCAGATTGCTGCCATTGTCCAGCGGACGCGAAACGGCGGTGCGGAAATTGGCGGACTCCTCAAAACAGGTTCGGCCTTTTATGCCCCGGCCGCTGCCGCGATTCAGATGGCCGAGAGTTATCTAAAAGATAAGAAGCGTGTGCTCCCCTGTGCTGCGCAGCTCTCCGGAGAATACGGCGTTGACGGCATGTATGTTGGGGTGCCTGTGGTGATCGGCGCTGACGGCGTGGAGCGCATTATTGAAATCCAGTTAAACGCCGCTGAGCAGCATATGTTTGATGCGTCGGTGGCATCGGTGCAGCGGCTGATCGAGACGCTGCAGAAGCGACCTGTGATGGCTCAGCCAGAGGTCTAGAAGGTTGCCCAGATCAAGCACAGCGATATCAGTTGAGTCAGTCTTTTGTCGCTTTACATGAAACGAACCGGAACATTGCACTAAACCGCAGTAAGGGGAATTGACGTCATCTAAAAAAAAATGACTTGTCCAACAGATGTTGCTCCCGCCCTAGCCCCTTATCTGTCTGGCCCAGTGCTTGAGTCCGAGACTTCTGGCATTGCCGTGGCCCCTAACCTGGTCTATAGCCAAGGCATGCTGGCAAATGCCTACTTCTTCGGGCACCCCGTATGGGCCACAAAATATTTTCAGCAAGAGAGTCACAATCCATTTTGGGCCAGCCGATGGCGAGAGGCTATTCCCTGTTGGGATGACAAAGTTGTTGTGGATATTGGCTGCGGTCCTGGCAACGTCTATGGCACATTGGGCGGGCGACCTGCACTTATTATTGGAGTAGACATCAGCCTCAATGCGTTAACGATGGCGCAGCAGGTAGGCTACACCCCACTTCTGGCTGATGCACAGCAGCTGCCGCTCACCTCTAGCTTTGCCGATATCGTCACTCTCAACGGGACGATTCACCACTGCGACGACATGGGGGCTGTTCTCAGCGAAGCGGCTCGTTTGGTCAGACCAGGAGGCCTATTGGTCACCGACTTGGATCCTCAAGTCTCTGCCAGAAATTATAGAGGGCTAGGACTGTGGTTTGACCACGCCCGTAGACATCCGCTTCGGGAGCTGATGCGATCTGACCAGCGCCGGTCCGACGCTGAGATTACAACTCGTGCGGCAAGCGAGATCCACAATTTTTGTCCTGGAGATGGTCTGACGCCAGATCTATACCACCGCATCTTGGCTCCAATGGGATTTAACGTGGCGACTTACCCCCACAATCATCAAATCGGCGCCGATGTCTTTCAGGGCAATTGTGGACAGGCCCCTTGGTATATTCGCGCAGCGCAAGTGCTGTCGGGCATTGAGCCCAATCTCAAAGAAACGGCGCAATCCATTATGTGTGTGGCCCATCTAGAGTAGCCCAGTATACTGCCGCTGCCGTGCTGCTTGAAGCAGCTCTGGCTCAAAGCATGTTTCACAGGGGATAGCTTGCGCGGTTGCCCCAACGCAGCAAGACAGCTGCTGCAAGTGCTAGTCAAGTAGGTTGTCGAGGGTGCGGATGATCCCAAATATTCCGCCTAGGGGCGCAATAATATCCCCAACGGTATCCCCGACGCGGCTGAGGGTGGAGCGGCTGACGACTACAGTGTCATTAGGACGCAGGGCAGGATTGCTAGCGCTGTTGATGCCATCTGATAAGTCAACTGGGATAGTTTCTCGAGTGACCGTGCCGTTGGGATTGAGCCGTACGAGGACAACGCGTCGGGTGCGGGCACGGTTGTTGAAGCCACCGGCAGCAAGGATAGCCTGATTGAGCGGCGTATTAGGCGGTAGCGTAATGGCTCCGGGATCGTCTACTTCTCCAACAACGTTGACCAGCATTTCATCCGGCGAAAAGCTCGCTGAAGCGAGTTCCGTGACTTCTTCGGGGGTCAGCGCAGTAGCCGTTGGAATAACAATCCGATCGCCATCCTGCAGCAGCAGGTCTTCCTCAAGCCGACTCTCTTTCAGCAGCTGCCATAGGTTGACGTCTATGCGTTTGGTGGGGGATGCATCTGCAGACCCTCCTGTGGTCGTTATGCCCAGAGGAGCCTGGGTCGCTGAGGATTCTGAGCGCTTAGAAACAAGTCGCTGAACCTCAATGTTACGCAAGTCGGCGAATTGCGTGATGCCCCCAGCAAGCTCAATCACCTGGGTCAAGGTAGGCAGCTCCTCATTGGTGATGGCCACGCGATACGATCCAGGTCGGTTGATTTCACCAGCGATCGCCACCTGCATAGGCCTTGCATCTAAAAGGCTGAGGGTGACGCGAGGGCGACGGATAAAGACCGCCATCTCGGCAGCAATCGTTTCGGAGGCTTGCTGAACCGTGAGCCCTGACACAGCGACATTGCCGATGAAGGGAAGGTTGACAATACCGCCGGCAAGAACTTGATATTGGCCGCTGTACTCCGGGGCATTGAACACCTCAACCTGGATTTGATCGCCAACGCCAAGCAGATAACCTGCGTTGACTGAACCAGCTGACTGGGTTGGGGGAGTCGTCTGAGCCATGACTGACTGCGCGGCAGCAGACCATGGGCTAGAGAGCGGCACCACCAAGGTAGTGGCCAAGGTTAAGGCCGTAACGGTTTGGCGCATCATCGGGGTGTTTCCTCAACGTGGTTTATGGGCGATCGCCTGTTCGAGCAGCCGCTGAATATGGGCGTTGGTCTGCTCAAGGCTAAAGTGTTGGCAGGCATTTAGATAGCCTCGATGGGCAATGCGGCGGGCCTCCTCTCGCCTACCGCAGCAGCTCAGAAGGACGTCGGCCAGGGTTTGGGCATCCCCAGCTGGGGTGAGCCAGCCTGTCTGTCCATGGTCAATCAGCTCAGCGGCCCCACCAGCGTCAGCAGCCACCACCGGGCGGTGGCACAGCATTCCCTCCACAATCACCCGACCAAACGGCTCTGGCGCTATGGAGGTATGGGCAACCAAATCGCAGGCTGCCATCAGCTGGGGAATATCAGTCCGAAAGCCCAAAAATTTGACGCGATGATCGAGGTCAGAAGCCCTAATTTGCTCTTGCAGCTGCTGCACATAGTCGTCTTCTCCAAACAGGGCATCCCCCACCAAAAGCGCCACAACATGGTCAGGAACTTGCTTAAGCGCCTCTAAAAGAACATGCTGGCCTTTCCATGGGGAGAGGCGGCTGAAGTGACCAATGGCAAATTGAGCCTCACCAATCTGCAGCGACTCTCGCAAAGCAGCGCGCTCGGCCTGGCTCACCACGTAGTCTTGGGAGCAAAAGCCGTTGTACACCACATGGACATGCTCCCCCCGTCCTCCGGCCTCTATAAACGCCTGCTTGCTGGCCTGAGAGTTGGCAATGACAAGGCGAGCCTGATTGGCCAGCGCCACGATGATGCGTCGGTTTGTCGCGCTGAAATGGTCAGGGGAAACGATGTCATGTAGGTGATAGACAAAAGGACGACGAGACAGCAGGCTGGCCATGGCACCAACGACTAGAGCTTTTTGGGTATTGGCATAGATCAGGTCGTAGGACTGGCTCAGCTGGCTGACCTTGACAATCAGGGGAAGTAGACGGTTGAGGCTTTTGAAGCCCGCCAAAGCTCCGCTACTCTTTTGAATCTGAAGCGTTTCATCGATCAGGGTTTGGACCGGAATTTGTCGCTGCCGAAGGTACTGTGGGAACGGCCCCTCATTGAACACAGCAACCAAGCTGCTGTGGCTGTGGGGATAGGCGATATCCCCTAGGCACAGTTCAGCGCCCCCCAGCTTGCTGCTTTGGTCAAGAAATAGGAGTTTCATAACTTGCGTCACCCCCCCCTAAGCAACACTTGTTCAACCTGACCTGCAATTTTGGGCCAGTTAAAGTGGGCAGTAGCATGGTCACGGCAAGCGCTGCGGTTGGGTAGCTTGATGCTGCCATTCAATGCGGCCTTGACCGTTGTGGCGATCGCATCGGCATCGGCAGATGACGTGATCAGCTCAGGTGAAAATCCATTGAGAATCTCCGGCATCCCCCCAACTGGCGTACAAAGTGCCGGAGTACCGCAGGCCAGAGACTCCAAAATCACAAGCCCGAACCCTTCTAAGGATTGGCTGGGCACGACGGTGAGATCTGCCGCTTGGTATGCCGTGGGCAGGTCATCATCGGGCAAGTATCCCAAAAACTTGACCTGCCGGTGGAGACCAAGAGCTTCGGCCTGAGCCTCAAGCGCATCACGCAGAGGCCCTTTCCCGGCGATCGCCAGCCAAATCTCCTGGTTTTGAGTCCCCAACTGGGACAATGCCGTCAGCAGCTTGCCCAGACCCATGCGGTTCACTAGGCGACGTGGCGTAAATAGGATGAAGCGATCGCTAGGCCACCCCAAGCGATCGCGCGCCTCTTGGGGAGACAGGCTGCTCTGGAATCGCTGGATGTCTACCCCACCAGGAATAACGTGAATATCATCCCAAGAGATGCCGTAGTCTTGATGCAAAATGCGGCCAAATGCCTTGCTCAGCACGATAAAGCGATCGCAGCGGCGGTACACCATTTGCTCCATTTGCCGCTTGAGCCACACATTTATGGGGCGCTCCCCCTCCTTCTGACTTTCGATGGCCCATGGTCCATGGAACGTACAGGTCACCGGGATGTCCTTGGGGATGTGGGGAAGTGCTGCCAGCCCATAGAGAGCAAAATGAATGTTGACCGCATCTAAATGGGCCGTCTGCAGGGGACGAGCGTGGGCATAGGCAGACTGCAGACGTCGCCACAGAGATTGATCAGGGCAAGCTAGATTGGTCAGCCCGATGGCTGGAACAGCACTTTTTGAGGGCAAGCCAATTCCAAACAAATCAATGTCGTTGTGGGACTCAGCTAGGGTATGGACGAGTTCATAAACATAGCGATCGAGACCACCGGGCCTGTCGGGGAACCAGCTATTACCAATAACGCCAATCTGCGAACGAGAATGCATAGAGAATCTGGTATAGAGCAATGTATAGCGGCTAGCTTATACCGCTATACAGACTAGGAATTTGGGCAACAGGATAATTTGCTGGTGCTGTTTTAGAGATGGCGTAGCGCTCAAAAAAAGAGATTTACTGCGCTTGATTTGCGACACTTAAATTCGCTGAATTCCACGAAACTATTTATAAAATAATCCGTCTATAGTCTAATAGAGACCGCAGATTGCTGTAGCTTTGGCTTGAGCTGCGGTGTATTTGAGCAGTAAAAATCAGAGCAAGTAAGCGATAGAAAACTCAAGCTACATTTTCAATTAAATATAGAAGTTGTCCTGATGCGTTAAGGCAGTCGCGAGACCTGCTGTCGATAAAACATCGCGCGTTGAGCCAGAAACATTGTCTTAAGGGGCAGAGCGGACAAAACAGGCAGACGCAATAGGATTTACATGAATATAGCCGATGATTAACTCTATGATTTACCGCCTCACGCGCTGGAGCATCACCAAGCTCGTTGCTTGTTTTGTGATAGGAGTGCTGCTGGCGGGATCCGCCTGGTTGCTTTTAGGTCAATCCGCTGCCGCCGAAATGCCCTATTCCGCCGACAAATTCGTTGATTCAGTGGGTCTCAATGTCCGCATGAGCTATGCGGACTGGCCAACATCCACCCATTGGAGTCATCCCGACCCCAAACAAAATAGCCGACAGCTGATTGCTGATCTGGGGGTACGCCACCTGCGCGATCGCATTCCTAATCCCGATCTACAATCGCCTATCAGCTATGTCAACCCGCGTTTAGCAACCCTCGCCCTCGACTACGGAATGACATTTATTGTTGGAGTAGATTTCAGGCAAGAGGGCGGTCTCGACGGCAGCAAAACCAGCGCAATGATCGACTGGTATGCCAAGGGAGACATCACATCAGAGAGTGGTGAAACCATCAGGGTTCGGGACATGATCGAAGGGATTGAAGGCCCTAATGAGTACGATAGACATCACAACCCAGACGACCGCGAAGAGAACTGGGCCGCCAACTTAAACGCCTATCAGGACAGCATATACAAAACCGTCAAGGCTGCCCCAGCATTGTCGTCTCTCCCCGTCGTGGCACCATCGTTGATTCATACAGAATACTGCCGCTCAGCCCTAGGAGCTTTTGCCGACAGCGCCGATCTAGGGAACCTGCACCCCTATCCCAACTATCCCTATATGCGCCACCCTACAGCCACATTAAACTGGCACCTAGAGCGCGTTGGCGGCTGCACAGGAGAGCAGCCCATTTGGGCTACGGAAACGGGATATTTTACAAAAAATGAGCCCGGAGAAATCAGTGAAAGAACTGCTGCAAAGTATACGTCGAGGCTGCTGGCAGAATACTTTCTCACAGGCAGAATAGCGCGGACGTTTCTCCATGAGATTGCGAGAAACACCGTAAACGGCTGGGGGCTGATTGCTGCAGCCCCGAGAGAAGGCGACAGCGCTGGTCAACCCCAGTTTCAGCTACGCCCAAAGCCAGCCTACGCTGCAGTCAAAAGCCTGCTGGATCTGCTGCGGGAAGCCGCTTGGAATGCTGATGAGCAGCTTTGGGTATCGCCGGAGGTAGACCTTAAGCCAGTCAACGTCATATTGAATGAGGCGCAACCGTCGACCCATCATCTCCTGCTTCAAAAGAGCAACGGGCACTATTACCTCCTGATTTGGCAAGAGGTGGAAAGCTACAGCCCCGATGGGGGTAATTTTGACGTTGCTCTTGATGATGTGACGGTTGAGCTGCCTACCAACGCCCGCCCCATGGCGCTCTATCAATATGACGATGGGTTCACCTACGTTAAGGTGCCGGTGGATGGCGCTAGCCGCGCTGTGCAGATCGATGTTCCAGACAGCGTTGTTGTTCTGGAATTTGTGGCCTAGCACCACCACAGATGCCGTTTCAGCAGGGCTATATTTAACCCAAAAAACTCCCCCGCCCGAAGGCAGGGGAGCAAATTCAACCGAGAACCTCTGAGCTTACAGAGCCATCGGTTTCATAAGGGCGATCGCTTACAGTGCGTTACCGCGAGGAAGCACTTCCTCAGGGAATACAAACTGCTCGTGAGGCTGGTCTTGAACCGCCATCCAGGCCCGAATACCTTCGTTCAACAAAATGTTCTTCGTGTAGAACGTCTCAAACTCAGGGTCCTCCGCCGCGCGGATCTCCTGGGATGTGAAGTCATACGCCCGCAGGTTCAACCCTAGGCCCACAACACCCACACTCGCCATCCATAGGCCCGTCACAGGCACAAACAGCATGAAGAAGTGCAGCCACCGCTTGTTCGAGAACGCAAT
>JGI12210J13797_10648146_pt1 | contig 11660 bp, 4 predicted proteins | sample ElkSlonscriptome_3_FD_13797 | JGI IMG/M metagenome (IMG submission 13797) | reverse complement strand
CTTGGTCATCACTCAAAATAAAGACCACATTCGGCTGAGCGGCCCGTCCAAACGAAGCAAGCCCGATGACCGCGACCGCTATAGCCCATCCATATCTATTCATCATTTTCATCCTATTCTATTCCTTTTTTAAATCTCTGATCGATCCCATCGCGCCAGGATTCCGACACCTGACTTGTTCGACAACGTACCCTATATCTGTGTCTTCTGCACAGAGAAAGTATAGGAACCCGATCCGACACGAAGCACCATGCGGCCGTCTTCCTGCTTGAATTTAGAGCGTGGAATGATGCGTCCGCCTTCCGCGACTTCCCCTGTGCTGCTGGCGGGAAAATGCAACTCGGCCGTCGTGTTGGGCGGCACAGTGACCGCCCACTGGAAGGTTTTCCCGTCGATTTTCCAATCACTGGAAATCCGCCCGCGGATGGAATCGTAAAACCCTTTGGCCCAGGTGATGCCGTGCCCGACCTCCGGCTTCATCCGGATTTCTTTATACGCCGCGTTCTCGGTATCAATCCCCAGCATCGAGTAGAACATCCATTCGCTACAGGCGCCGTAGGCATAGTGATTGAACGAATTCATCGAACTCTTGCTGATCCCGCCTTCAAGCGTATAGCTGTTCCAGCGCTCCCAGATAGTCGTCGCGCCCTGTTCAACGGAGTAGCCCCAAGAGGGATAGGTTTTGTTCTGGAGTAACCGATACGCGAGGTCGCTCCGGCCAATCTCGGTGAGGGTCGGCAACAGAATCGGCACCCCGAGGAACCCGACCGAGAGATGATAATCCTTCGCCTTAATGCGTTCGACCAGATGATCCGCTGCCTGTTCGCGCTGCTTTTCGGTCAGCAGATCATAATACAAGGCCATGCAATATCCAGTTTGGGTATTACCTTTTACACGGCCGTCCTTATCGACAAACGAGTCCTGAAAATGTGCGCGGATGCGATTAAACAGATCCTGATATGTTGCAGCATCTTCCGTTTTTCCGATCGCTTCGGCCATCTCCGCCATCAGGTGGGTGCTGTAGGCATAATATGCAACAGAAATCACGTCCTTCGGCGTTTTGGAACCAATCGATAGCCAGTCGCCAAAGCCTGGCCCCAAGCCATTGAGCCCCTTACGACCACACGCTTTAATGTAACGCGCCATTGCATCATAATGCTTTTCAATCACGCGGGTATCCCCATACACGCTATAGATCGTCCAGGGACAAATGATTCCGGCATCGGACCACCCCGGGCTGCCCCGCCCATGCATAACGGGCGCCTGCTTCCCATAGAGATTTCTTTCATTCAGGGTATCTTCGAGATCAACGAGCCACTTGGTAAAAAAAGAAGCAACGTCTTGATGGTAGGTTCCGGACCGAATAAAGACCTGCGTATCTCCGGTCCAGCCCAAACGTTCATCGCGTTGCGGGCAGTCGGTAGGGACTTCGAGATAGTTCGAGCGTTGCCCCCAAAGAATGTTGCTGTGCAGTTGATTGAGCATTGGATTGGAGCATTCGAATGAACTGGTCATCGGCGCATCGGAATGAATCACAATTCCTGTAACCCTATCCAGCGTTGGAGTGCCCGTTAGCCCCGCAATTTCGACATATCGAAAACCATGAAACGTAAAGCTTGGTTCCCAAATCTCTTCACCGCCGCCCTTGAGGATATAGGTATCTGTTGCGCGTGCAGAACGGAGGTTTTTGGTATGTAGCGAACCATCAAGGTTGAGCATTTCACCAAATCGCATCACCACCTTATCGCCGGCTTGACCTTTCACTTTCAGTCGAATCCAGCCCGAGAAATTCTGACCCAGATCAAAAAGATGAAGTCCCGGCTGAAGCTCCGTCACCTTCACGGCCGCGACTTCCTGCGTACGGCGCACTGGCACGCCCGGATACGCTTGGATCAACGGCTGAGTGGTCAATGCTGAACCCGTATTAACCGGCGCCCAGTGGCGATCATCAAATCCCGGGCGGGACCAGTCGGGCATCTCAAGCCGCGCGTCGTAGGTTTCGCCTGCCTGCATGTCGGATCCAAGGATCGGCCCGAACGCAGCTTTCCATGATGAATCGGTGGCTACAATTTCGGAGCGCCCATCGACATAATCGATATGCAACTGCGAGCGCAGACGAATTTTATCTCCATACTGATTCTGGCCCAAATTACTGACATTACCACGGAACCAGCCGTCACCAATAATTCCTGCGATGGCGTTTCCGCCAGGCTGAACCAAATCGGTTACATCGTACGTACGGTAATAAATCCGCTTGTTGTAATCCGTCCAACCCGGCGTGAAAAATTCATCACCCACACGCTGGCCATTCAAATGCATTTCCGCGAACCCCTGGGCCGTGACATACACCACCGCGCGCTTAACCGGGCCCTTGACCTGAAATTCCTTACGCAGATGAGGCGCAGGAAGATAACGTCTGTTTAAGAGTTTTTGAACTTTGGCGGTGACCAGATTAACATTCGCGTTTTCATTGAAGGTCAGCCTCGTTGGTTTCCCCTGCAAGGTGTATTCCAAGGCCAGCGTCTTTTTTGCTCCGTCGGCGGGATCTCCACCCGCAAACGCATTGGTCATTTTGAATTCATATTTTCCAGCAGCCACAAGTTTCTTCAGTTTTTCGGCAAGGTCAACCTGTTGGGAAGGATTGTTAGGGTTACCATAAATCGCCTTGATCATGACAATCTCCGGCTCTTCCAGAACCGAGTCTTCAGGCACCTCGGGGATTTCATCAAAACCGATCCACTGCGCTTTCCAGTCCGTCGGCTCCAGCAAACCCATCGACCACATGGCCGGTTCGCTCCAGTCCGACGCCTTGCCGTCCTGATCCATGACAACCACCTTCCACCAGCACTGCTGGCGGGACGTCAGCGATTTCCCTTCATAGACAATCTGAATGCTCTCATCCGAGCGCACATCGCCGCTGTCCCAGAGATCGCCCTCGTTCTTTTCCAGCTTTTCCGGCGAGCTGGCCACCAGAATGCGATAGGCCTTCTGCTGCTGATCGCGCTCGTCAGATTCAAGCTGCCAGCTGAGGCGCGGTTGGAGCACGTCGATGCCCAAGGGGTTGACATGATATTCGCAACGTAAGTGCGTCGGGCTGACCGCACCCAAACAGGATAGGGAGGTAAAAAATAGTATTGTAACTAATATATGTTGAATTGATTTTTTCATGTTTCTTTCTCGTGGACTTATTTTTGTGGTTTGGCGTTAAAGGTCGGATCAAAGCCCGGATTCAATGAGGAAGGGATATCCGCGCCGGTTTCTCGTTGCCACTTTATGAGCGACTTCAGCATTTCGTCGACCTTCTCGGGATGCTGACGGGCGAGATCATTCTTTTCCCCAATATCCTCTTTAACGTTGTAAAGCTCGGTGGTGCCGGTTTCAAAAAACTGCATCAGCTTCCAGTCGCCCATGCGCACAATGCTGCACGGCGTCGCACGCCAATACATTTTATCTGTACCAAAGACCGGCTTCACCATCACTTTTCCATTCAGATACATCGGATAGTGCCAATAGATCGCGCGGTCGGCGATGGATTTACCCTTCATCAGCGGGACCATGGATACCCCGTCGAGTGGCTGACTCTTCGGGTCCGGCAGCTGCGCCCCGGCCAGCTCAGCAAAGGTCGGCATATAATCCACCCCCGTAACCGGGGTTTCACAAACGGTTCCCGGCTCGATCGTACCCGGCCAGCTCATGCAGAGCGGAACACGAATCCCACCTTCATAGAATCCCCCCTTTGAACCCTTAAGCGGCGCATTCCAGGTGGCCCCGCCATATCCGCCGTTATCAGACGTAAAAATCAGCAGCGTATTTTCCGTAAGACCATTTTCCTTCAGCGCCTGCCAGACGCGGCCAACGGAAACATCCACCGCTTCCACCATGGCCGCATAAACCGGATCCCAGTCGCGACTCCATTTTTTGGAGGCCAGTTTCGTTTTATATTTTTCGACCACATTCTTGCGCGCATTGAGCGGGACGTGCACATCCCAGTGGCAGAGGTAGAGAAAAAAGGGATCGTCTTTATTTTCGGCAATATAGTCCACCGCTGTATCCGTCATCCATTCTGCAACATCAATATTCCCATAGAGCCTGTTGTCCATTTTCAGTCCAGCACCCCGACCATCCGTATTGTTTTGATCAAACCCCTGACCATCCTTTCCAAGATGCCATTTTCCAAGATGAAGGGTCTTGTAGTCGACCTGCTTCAGCATTTCGGCCAGCGAAACCACCGATGGATCTAAAGCCGTTTTAGAGGGAATCGTTCCATCACCCCGTTTATTGGACTGATTCGGCACCAGCAAACGCATAAACGCCGGTTCCCCCTTGGCGACTTTTCCAGGCTGCCACATTTTCGTACGAGACGTATACATGCCACTCATAATACAAGCACGCGAAGGCAAACAATTGGCCGCCCCCGGATAGCCCGCAGAAAACTCCATTCCCGCCTTACATAACGCGTCGATATTGGGTGTTTCATAAAATTCCGCGCCATTATAACCCACGTCGGCCCAACCCAGATCATCGGCCATGATAAATACAATATTAGGTTTTCCTGCCTGCGTCGTGACCGATCCGATTAAGAGTGCAACTAAACTCACCAACTTCTTTAACTGCATAATGATACTCCGCCATGGATTCTAAACATTCCTCTGTTTTTTTCATACCCCCTATCTCCAAGAGTTGTCCTAATGATCCTTCAATTTAATCTTTTGGACCATATTTATTTGAACAGGCCCCGCCAACCCGGACGGTTGAATGCGTCTACTCTCATTAAACTTGCGTTTCGAGGACCATACCGGTTTAAAGGTGCGTTCGCCCTCGCCCGGATAACCGTCCGGATATTTGAGCTCTGCAAGCAGTCGATTGCTCCACAGATTGGTCACATCCACTTTCAGTTCATTTTTTCCGGCTTTCAGATGCTCAGTTACATCCACGGCAAATGGCGGTGTCCAAAGCAGTCCCAAATCTTTTCCGTTCAGCCAAACGCGTGCCATCGGTTCCACTTTACCCAGATCCAACTCAAACCGCAGATCCTTCTGAGCAAGCTGCGCTTCAGGCATTTCAAACGTCTTCACATATCCCGCTGTTCCGGAATAATGCAGCACCGAAAGCTGTTCATGATCGGTCCAGAGTTTCAGCGTATCGAGCTCGATCGATTTCGGCATATCGCGCCCGGGCATAAATTCTAGCGACCACCCTTTCCGGCTTAAGGTTAACGGTTTCGGAATCTCTTTCACCTCGACCTGTTCAACCGATTGGTTTGCGCGTGTGAGTTCATATTTCCCTGCTTCTTTGGCGTAAGCAAACTCTCCGCCTTTTTCGGAAAGAATCGAAAGTGACTGCGGCCCCTTCACATCGACCACCGGATTGGATACCGCTTTTGCGGCTTTTCTAAACACGACAAACACCGAACCCGCCGGACCTAGTTCAAGCGGAACCTTAGTTCCATTTTCCAAGTACTCAAAACGTGCAGTTTTCACCATGCGACCGTTATCCGCGTACCACAGCTCCGGCTGTAGTTCGGGCGAAACCCGAAACACAGGATTCAGCTCCACCGTCTTTTTCTGTTGATTCGACACAAAATAGATGTCCAGATCATCGCTCTGGCGATGCGTCCACAGCACGGTTTCAGGATCAATATTTGAGACATCGGCCGGAAGATTCATGGCGTTCATCACCTCCGTCAGCTCAACACCTTGAATAATCTTTCCTTTGCCAAACGATTTTGTTCCGGTTTCGCCCGCTTTCATGCCCTGCCACATTTCACGGACGGTCGACGCAATGAATGCATCCGCTTTTTCCGCATTCTGCAAGCTCGGTGAATGATCCGGTGCTTCGCCGTAGAGCATGCCGCCTGCCGCGACCAATGCTTCAAATTTACTCAATACGGCCGGGCGCATGGTTTTGAGCGGAGGCAGAACCATCAGGGCATAGCTCTTCCCATCAGGAAGCGTCCACCGGCCATTCTGAACCGACATGCGCTCCAGCAACACCTCTGCATTAATATAATCAAAATCATATCCTTCGGGCTCCTCGGGCCGGCGGATTCCAGACATAATCGGGGCGTCCTCGCCGATGAAGTAGGCAATATCGCCCACATGCATGCCCTGTTGAAGCATCACATGACAACGCCGCAGGTAGTCGATCCAATCCTTACCCTCAAAATACCATGTGTTGTTACGGTTAAATTCCGTTCCAAACCAAGCATTAATGCCCGGAAGCTGATCATCCGGTTGCTGAATATTTACGTGCAGCACAAAATGGTTAATGCCTTCCGTGAAGGCCCAGTCGCCGCGCGCCTTCATTTTATAGGGCGTCAACTCCCAGTTTTTATTCGACGTCAGCGCCTCCGCATAGGTCACCTTTTTTCCGTATGCATGCGCCGTGGATGCCGCGGATTTACATTCAATATTACCGAGGCCACCGGTTGCCCAGAATTCGCCCGCCACCAAATCACAGGCCCCGCCATAACGCATAAACTCGCCGGGGAAGCCCCAGTGACCATAGTTTTCCAACCACGTTTTAAGACCATGCTCATTGCTTCGCTCTTTCAAGCCCGCTGCATACACATCCGCCAGCTGATCCGCCACCATGCGGCGCAGATCCCACAGGAACCGATCCGAAGCCTCCGGACTTTTGACCACACGCCCGCTCATAACCGGTAAAAACGGCATAGGATCGTAGCCATATTTTTCTTTAAAGTCCGCCTGCATGTTATCCGTCCAGTTTTGAGACCCCTGTTCATAGCTGTCGGCAACGACATATTTAAACGCCGTTTTTTCCTCCGGCGTCAGCCGCGTTAAAAACTCGCCGACAAATGCATCAAAATGATAATCCAAATGTTCACGGCTCATTTTATCCACTTCCAACCCTGTGGCGTTGCGTGCTGCCGGACTATTCTTCACTCCTGTAGGCAGCATACCGAGTCGCTGAATCACCCAGTCACCCTTTGGAATCTGACAGGTCAGACGTCCGTCGCTATCGAGTTTATCGGTTAAATCGTAGACTTTGGACGGATCGATACGGGCCGAGAGGTCTAAATCCGTCCGCGCCGGCGGCCACTGGTAATCTTCCCATTTCGGTGAAGGGGTCGGATGCGTTTTTCCCAGCTGCTTTTCAACGGCATATTCCACGCGTGCGGCGGAGAGAATTTCAATCTCAGCAAACGCGGTTCCTTCATCCCCACGCGAAGTTCTAAATTCCGAAAACTCAATGCGGAAACGATCCGACGCGGTGGGCGGTAACGAAAGATAAACAGCGCCGTCGATCATGGGCCCCGCATTGCTCGCCTTCCGGCGGCGGTCATATTTTCCCGTATAAATCTCTTCGTATGTTCCATTCAGCCAGGCCGAAACCGTCACCTTTGCCTTAAAAAACCCGCTGCTGGGACGAAGAACCACGGTCTGCGCCGAAAATGGTTTATTGACCTCAATATCGATCTGCTGCGTTTTTTGTTTTTTGCTGAGCGGCAACGTGGCGTGCGTACTCAGATCGGCATCCACCAAAAGGTCGGCATTTTCTACTTCAGGCACACAGGTAATTTTTGGATTTCGCGCACGTAACGGTTTTTCGGCGCTTTTCGATACTGGAATGGCCAGCACCGCCACATCCTCAAAATCACCTTCCGGCACGGGCAGGATCTCATTAAAAGAGGTTGGGCCGCTGACCTGAACTTCCGTCGATGTGATATAACGCATGGACTGTTCCGGCTTAATCCACGGCCCGCCGGACTGGCTCCACCCCGGACAGTTAAACAGACCAATGTCCACGCCCAGTCGTTTTCCCTCGCGAACCGCATGAACCGTGATGTCCCACCACTCCTCGCTCAGCATTGGAACCGGCCCTGGCGGTTGGTTGCCAAAATAATGATTTCCAATCAGAGCCGTCCCGATGCCGACCTCGGCCATCGCCTCCAGATCTTTTGTGACGCCGTCTTTCGAAATATTATTATTAATCCAATACCAGTAGCACCACGGACGGCTCTGGTCCGGCGGATTTAAAAACTGCTGATCCAGCGATTCCGCTCCAACCTGTACGCTCAATGCAATCAGTACGCTCCAACTCAATATCGTTCGTTTCAATTTTTTCATATTGTCTCTCAGCTGTAACCTCATGTTCGCGCACTCATATCAACAAAGCTGATCGGCATCGTAGATAAGATCATTTTATACCCGTTTATTTACTTATATTTAAAATGATAGACGCCAGACCCGGCTTCACAACGAAGCCACCGCTTTCCACGCTCGGAAACCGGAGTGAATTTTTTCTGGAGACCGCTGTGTTCGCCTTCGGAGAGTTCGCTACCCGGCTTATAGGGAATGTATAGCGATGCCGTAGTATTCGGTGGAATTTCAACGTTCCAGAAAAATGCACCGTCCTCGTTTTTCCAGTCACTACGGATCATTCCGTAGGGCGAATCGACGCTAGTTTTTACCCATTCGATCTGATCGGTCAGCTGGGGTTTCAAGGTGAAGTGTTTATATCCGGGTGCCGCGTCGTCCGGCAGGATGCCGCCGAGCGATTCATGCATGAAGGCAGTAAAACCACCGTTCATCGGGTGATTGAATGAGTTTCTGAATTTTTCTTTCGTCCAGTCGAAGCGACGTTCCGGCCAGGTGGATAATCCCATATTCATAACGAATCCAGGGCCGGGGAAGGTGGTGTCGTTTAGCATGCGATACACGAGATCGTCCTGGCCGTTTTCCGCCAGTACCGTATAGAGGTGACGCAAGCCGTGAATGCCGCAGGCATGATGGCCGTCATGCCGTTCGTTGATGTCGTACACCAAGCCATCAACGCGTCCTTCAATTTGGTTCTCGGGAACCATGCCGAGCTTGAGCGCCATCACGGTAGCGGTCTGACTTCCGTAGTGTTGAAGGCCTTTGCTGCCTTCTACCGGTTTCAGGTACAGCTTATCAAAGGCTTTCTGAATACGATCGGCTTCTTTAAGACACCATTCGCTGTAGTCGGAATCACCCATCACGAGCGCCATTTGGCTGATGATCTGCAGAGCCTGATAATAGAAGGCGGTGCCGGACACATAGGGATAACATTCCATAAACTCGGGGGCAGCCTTACGATCCCAGCTTGGCGGGCACCAGTCGCCGAGGCCGTTATCAATCACGCCATCCTTGGTTTTGAAGGATTTGTAGTAGGTGATAAAGTCCTTGAAGTGCTTGTAGTGCGGGCGGAAGGCTTCCGCATCGCCGGTATGTACATACATGCGCCAGGGGATGATGATGTAGGCCACGGCCCAGTCAATTTGCGCCACGTTATTGCATCGTTTTCCCGGAGCAACCTGAGGCGGCACACCCGCACCATCGGGCAGGAGTCTTTTGGCTTTTTGGTCCTTTTTCAGGCTGTCCTGAATATCCCGCATAAACTTGGTATACATCCGCGCCATGTCGTAGTTGTAAAGACTGAGGTCCGCCGTGGCATGGGCATCGCCTAACCATCCGCATTTTTCGCGGGCCGGGCAGTCTTCAGGGATTGAATGCCAGTTGCCTTCCAGACTCAGCAGGCTGGCGGCATATTGTTTGTTGAGCATCGCGTTGGATGACTCAAACGAGCCCGTTTTCTCAATCGCGCTGCGTACAAAAACCGCTTCAATCGTCTCTGCTGTGGGTGCTTGAGCCAAACCGCTGATTTCCAGATATTGGAAGCCGGAATAGACAAAACGGGGCGAGTAGGATTCCGGGCCGTCGCCCTTGCAGATGTAAAAGTGTTCTTCCGGAGCGCCAGGGGCACCCCCCCGGGTTTTCTGATTCCCCCGCCCCGTATCGCGGTCCAGCACTTCGGTCGGGTAGAAGCGGATGACGTCGCCGGGATTCTGATTCAGTTTAATGTCATACCAGCCCGAAAAGTTTTTGCCGAAATCGATCAGATAGGTGTCGTCGTCCACTTTTTTAATGGAAACCGGCTTGAACCGTTCCATCTCTTTGATCGGCGGCAGCAGCTGCGGGCGCAGCTTACTGTCTGGGCAGGGAGCTTTCGCTTTTACTGCCTGCTGCCAGTTCGAATCGTCGAGACCGGGTTTCGACCAGCCCGGGATTTCCTTCCGCGCATTATAGCTCTCGCCCCAGTAGACATTGTCGAACAGGATCGGGCTTACGGTGGCCTTCCAGCTGGTGTCCGTCACAAAGGTCTCGCTGCTGCCGTCGGCATATTCAACAAACAGTTTGGCGCGCAACGTTGGTTTCCCGTATTCAAACTTGGGATTGAAGGCGAGGTTCTGGCCGTAGAAACCATTGCCGAACCAAACGCCCAGCGCATTGGTTCCCGGTTGCAAGGCGTCGGTGATGTCGTGCACCACATAGAGCGTATGTTTTTCATAGTTGGTCTGACCGGGATCCAGCACATGATCGCTGATCTTAGTTCCGTTGATGTAAAATTCGGAATAACCGATGCCGCTGACATAGGCGCGCGCTTTTTCAACCTCTTTGGAAATGTGGATCTCTTTGCGAAGCAAGGGGGACGGATTAGAACGAAGCAGCTCATCTTTATTATTCGGTCTGCGGCTGGCGAATTCTGAATCGCGCGTGTCCTTCGCCAGTCCGATCCATTCCGAGCCTTTCCAATCATTGGAATCCAGCAATGCCATTTCCCAGGAAGCGGTTTCCGACCACGGGCTTATATTTCCCGTGTTGTCGGTGATCTGAACCTTCCAATAGCAGGCCTGCCGGCTTTTCAGTTTTTTCCCCAGGTATGGAACTAGTATGGATTGTTCGGAAGCAACCACACCACTATCCCAAAGATCGCCTTTATGGTTCGTAAGGAGTTCCGGGCTGCTCGCCACCAGGATATGATAGGATTCCTGTTGTATTTTTTTAGCCGCCGGGTCAGAAACCTCAACTTTCCAGCTTAGGCGAGGTTGCTGAACATCCAGCTGTATCGGTTCTTCCAGATGTTCAACTTTTAAATCAAAAGCCCGAACAACGGCGGGATTTTCTGCCTGCACGACAGTGATGCTCGTTACGAGTGCGAGGGTTAAATGGGTCAGCTTTTTTTTCATAATTTCATCCTGCTTAAACTATTGATCAATCAATCGGAAGAACAACGAGGTATTGGTTGGGGCTACCGTTACCGGGCTCGCACCGCCACCGTCATAATCAGTCCACGCGCCTTCGGTCAGGTTGGTGCAGTACTGCAGTTTGAAGCTGCCTTCACTCCAGGAGAACGAGAATGCACCATCGACTAGGTCAACCTGCATCGTCGGTGGCTCATTGTTAGCCGGGAAGTCGAAATAGATTCCGTTTTTAACATAGTTCAACTGGGCTGAACTCAGCGACTGATCATAGAGCACGACATCATCGATGCTTCCTTCGAAGTGTTCATTCGGTTTGTTATCGCCATCGCCACCTATAAGGAATGCAAGCGGTGAGCTTTCATTGTAGTTCATATTAAATGGAGCACCTTCCGCCACACCGTCTACGAACCACTGATAGCTTGTGCCGGTTTTCACCATCGCATAGTGATGCCATTCGTCGTTTGGCAAATCGACATAGTTGTACGTCTCAATCTTGGCGGCATCGTCTGTGTTCGAAAATTTCGCCTCTCCCGGCATGAATTTAATAAACTCGAGACCTTCTGCTCCGGAGCCCCCGTACCGGTTGCCCACCATAATCGAATTAGCATGAGTGGTCGGCGCTTTTTTCGCCCAC
>JGI12210J13797_10019739_pt1 | contig 11660 bp, 9 predicted proteins | sample ElkSlonscriptome_3_FD_13797 | JGI IMG/M metagenome (IMG submission 13797) | reverse complement strand
ACGCGTCCAAGCCCGAGCTCGGCAATCCCGAGCTCGACGACACGCCCAACGGCTTCGCGCGCGACAGCGAAGGGCGGGTGTTCTCGATCGGCACCTATCGCCCGCAGTCGGGCCCCTTCCTCGACCAACAGGTCAGCTACCTGCTCGCGCTCACGCCTACGGGTGAGCAAGAGTGGCTGCGCTGGCCAAGCGAAAACCCCGAGATCGAGGCTGCGCCGATCCTGACCGAGCTGGCCCTGTCACCCGACGGTGTTCTTGCGACCGTCGGGTTCAGCAGCGGCGTCGACAGCTCGGTGTGGGTCGGCTGGTGGAACGTCGACGGCCAGCTCCTCGGCGCGTATGACCCGGCCGACGGGATCTCGACGGGACACGCGATCAGCTTCGCTCTCGATGGCAGCCTCTACCTCGGCGGCGGACGGGAGATCGACGGGGCGCTGAGCTCCTTCGTCAGCCGCCTCGACGCCAACGGCGAGCCCGTGTGGAGCGAGGCGCCGGTTCAGACCGGCGCGGGCGTCACGGCTGCCCTCGCTGTCGACCCCTGGGGCGAGCTCGTGAGCGTCTCGACCGAGGGCTGCTCGGACGGCGGCAACGGCCTCACGGCCTGCGCCCTCGTGGTCCGCAAGTACGACGACCAGGGCACCTTGCTGTGGTCGCAAAGCTGGGAAGACGAGACCTTCTCGGGTCCGCTCGACAACCTCCCGGGCTACGACGCGTCCATCGCCATCGACCGCTTCGGGTACATCTACGTGAGCGCGATCGCCTACACCAACAACACCGGCACGGACTGGTGGGCCCGCAAGCTCCACCCCTAATGAAGGGCGCCCTCGACTGCGGGTACACTGCGCCGAGCCCGTGGCATCGACGTCCCAAGCCCTCGAGCGTGTCCGCGCTGCGCTCGCTCATCCCGCGCTGTGGATCGCGTGCGTGGTCCTCGGCGTTCTCGTCGCCAGCCCCGCGCTGAATTCGGGCCTGCTCGCCGACGACTTCGGTCAGCGAACCTTCATTCTCGCCAAGCTCGAGGGCAAGACCGACCGGCCCTGGTGGGACATGTTCGTGCTCATCGGCCAGTCGAGCGCCGAGCTCGAGCGCCTACGCTTTCGCGGCGCGATCCCCTGGTGGTCGAGCACCGAGGTCCACGTGGCCTTTTGGCGCCCGCTGACGGCCGCGACCCACTACCTCGACCATGCCCTGTGGCCCGAGCGCCCGGCGCTGATGCACCTGCATCAGCTGCTGTGGCACGGGCTCGCGTGCGGTCTCGCCTGGCTGCTGTTTCGCCGACTGGCGAGCTCACCAGCCGCTGCGGGGGCGGCCGCGCTGGGCTTTTCGCTGACCCACCTGCACCTGTCGGCGACGGCGTGGCTGGCCCACCGCAACGGCGTCGTGGTCCTGGTGTTCGCGTTGCTCACGCTGCTCGCCCACGAACGCTGGCGGCGTGAGCGTGAGCGGACGGCCGCGGTCCTCGCCGCGCTCGCGTTCATGGCCACGCTGCTCGGTGGCGAGCTCGGCGTGGCCGTGCTCGGCTTCATCGTCGCTCACGCGCTGGTCCTCGACGACGCGCCCCTCGGCAGGCGCTTGCTCGCCGTGCTTCCCTACCTCGTCGTCCTCGTGGTCTGGCGCCTCGTCTACGACGCGCTCGGCTACGGGGCCGTGGGCTCGGGTGTCTACATCGATCCCCTCACCGAGCCCGGGCGATGGCTGGCGCTCGCGCCGAGGCGGCTGAGTCAGATGCTGGTCTACGCCCTCGGTCCGCCCGGTTCGATCGGGGGGGCTTCGCCGTGGCGGATCATCGGCGCGCTCGTGGTCGCGCTGGCGCTCGCCTCGATGCTCGGGGACCGAGGCGCCCAGCCTCGCGCTCGACGCTTGGGCTTCGCGCTCGTCGGCCTCGTGCTCAGCCTCGTGCCCCTGACCACGACCGCTGCCCACGACCGAGTCCTGGTCCTCGCCAGCGTCGCCACGACCTTGGCCTACGGTGAGCTGCTCGCGGCCGCGCTCGACAGCGAGCCTCTGATCGTCCGCGTGGCCGCGCTCGTCGTTGGCCTGTGTCACTATCTGCTCAGCCCGCTCGCCGCGATCGCTGTGTCGACCCAAGTCGAGCACCTGAACATGAGCGACACTCGCTACCCGATCGCCGCCGAGCTCGACGACGCCCGCCTCCGTCGGCAGTCGCTGGTCATCGTCCACAGCCCGGACCTGCTGGCGGCGACGGGCCTGCCCCAGGCCCGCGTGGCCCGGGGACTCCAGCGACCCAACTTCACCTGGGTCCTCCACGCCGAGCCAGGGGATCCACCCTTCGCTCGGCAGGTCGGCCCGCGGACCCTCGAGCTCGAAGATCCGAGGGGCTGGGCTGGGAGTCCCGAGACCAGCTTGATGCGCTCGCAGGCCCAGCCCTTCGCCGTCGGCGATCGCGTCGAGACCCTCGACTTCGTCGTCGAGGTCGTGCGCGTCGACGAGGGGCGGCCGACCGAAGTGCAGATCGAGTTTCGCGCGCCGCTCGATGACCCGAGCTTCGTCGTTGCGACCTGGGGTGGAGCGGACTTCGAGCTGTGTCCCGGAGCCACCGCGTGCCCCGAGTAGGGTCGGGAATCCCCGCTATCGGCAGGGTCGCCCCCGCTGAGAGTCGAGCGAGGACCAGCGCTCACCCACAGCAGCACGACACGTACCAGGCCTTGCCGTCGAGCGCCTCGTCGCAGCCGATGTCGAGCGCGACCGCGGTCTCGACGTCGGCGAACCCACACAGATCCGAGCTCTGTTGCTCGGAGGCCGACGGCCAATGCCAAGCGGTCGCGCCATCGCAGGCCAGCGGCTGGCAGCTGCCCCCGGCCTCGGCGCACAGCTCGCTACAGGTTCCAGAGGCCCACGAGCAGCCGCTGAGCTTGGGGCCACACTCGCCGTCGACGCACGATCCGATGCCGAGAGCGCCGATGCAGTTGAGGCCCTGCTCACCGCAATTGCCGGGGTCTTCGGCTTCGGCGCCGAGGTCTGCGGGCGGGTCTTCATCGCCTTCATCCGTCGAGGGGATTCGCGGTTCGCAGGCGACGATGAGCAGCAGGACGAGGTGGATCGAGGTGGTCGTTCGGATTCGGTTCATAGCGGCGCGATGACCTCAGCCCATGGCAACTTCGTGTTCCCGTGGATCTTTCTCGCAGACCACTTTGCTCCGTAGGCGATCCACACCGACAACAAGCATCGTTGGACCGTCCGGGGTCGAACATCAGTCCTGGCGCGGCGGCGCGCGATAGCTCTTGGGCACCTTGACCGCGACCGACTCGATCGCGTGGCGCTCGAGCATCCGCGCGGCGAGGTCCGCGGAATCGTCGGAGCCGCGAGCGCGCAGCGAACCCCGTCCGCGTCCAGGTCATGCAACACCCGCCAGATCGCCCGATACTTGGCAGCCTGGGCGTAGAGCCCGACGCTGCGCTTGGCCGCCGGCGCGCTCGGCTTGACCTCGATCAGCAGCCGGCGCGCGTCGGCCTGGGACTTGACGATGACGTCCACGGTGTCCGAGGTCGGCAGCGGGAGCGGAATCTCGACGCCGCTACAGATCCTCAATATCGACAAGTGTAAGCTGGGAGTCTGCCGACGGACTGATCAGTGCCTTCAAGTCCTCCTTTATTATCTCCCATCCACCTGGAGTGTCCAGCGACTTACGCCTCCACTCCGACGTCCAGAAACTATAGGGCACAGCTTCCAAAGTCCTTTCAACCTCATCGCTAACTTCTTCGGCGTCTGTAATATCCAACCGTCGACGATTCCAATAATGACTCAAATCCTCTACCAGCAATTCCGTCAGCGCCTTAAAGCCCGCCCCTTCAAACAGGTGCCACTGTCCTCTGGATAGATCCAGGCCTCATCATATGCACCGCGAACGCCCGACCACACCGAGAAAAGCACCCCTCGCACAGTCTCATCATCATCCTTAAACTCTGGCAACTTTGCCTTAATAAACTTTACACAGTGCAAAATTGTCCTCGGTTTAATCACCGCCTGCCCCTCCCCACGACGTCGCTCCCAGTCCAACATGCTAAAGAATGGCGAATATTCGTCAGTGTCAGCCTGAATCAAGTCCTCAATATCATTATCACGGATAGATATACGAGCAGTGCTCAACCTTTCCTGCAACTCATCCTCTCGATAATCTGACAAGAGAGCCCTGACCGTGTCCGGAGGAACACGTGCCACCTTATTATTGATCACCACAAACTGAAACGCCTGCTCCGTTTCATCCGCATCCAACAAACCCACCACAATCAATTGAATATCATCCTGCGCCTTGGACGCCCCAAACACCCTGTGTTGCCCATCAACTATGAAGCCAGGCTTCGTCTCTGGCTCCAAAATCCTAACTCGACCATTGCGCACTAGTGCACCCGGCTCATCGTCTTCAACCTCAACCGAACCAGGCCTAAAAGCCACAACGACCGCTGTCGGCGAAACGTTACGATCATCAGAATCAAAAAAACGGGTCACATTCCTCATACGATAACTGCTCAACCGCCTCTGTATCCCCTTTTCCCGCTCTTCCACTCGGACGACCTCAGCCCAGCCCATAATATCTCGAGCCGGAACGGCTGCCAGGAAAAGTTTCGGTGCATCATCGCTCTGTCGCTGTTTGACCAGCACGACATCTGTTTCGTAAGACTTCGTCTTCGTATTCTTCTTGCTCGCCTTCTTCTTGCTCGCCTTCTTCTTGCTCGCCTTCTTCTTGCTCGCCTTCTTCTTGCTCGCCTTCTTCTTGCTCGCCTTCTTCTTGCTCGCCTTCTTCTTGCTCGCCTTCTTCTTGCTCGCCATATCTTCACCTCTGGCTTTCTGCGCGACTCGCACAGCCCTGACAAATAAGCTGGACATTCATGAATCCAAAAGACTCGTCTGACCGTAGCGAAATAAATTGCGCAACGGAGAAATCTCACCACGTATACTGCCATTGCACCTTGCACATCCGAAGAGTTGCTCCTCAGCGACACATATACGGTATTTTCGAGAAAAAGCTTTCGCAAAACGAACCCCCGACGAACTGTGATAATGAATCATAGGAAAGTCCACATCGTGCAAGCCTGTGGCATCTTGGCGTTTAGAGTTACAGTCTCCACATGTCACCCTGAGGTTTGGCGGCTTCGGGTTTCCGCCCAGTGCCCTAGGCCAGATATGATCTAATGTTGCACTTTTCTTCCCGTGCGAACTACTGGTGCCGGGGTAGCGCAACTCAGCATCACAGAGAGCACACGACCACCCTAACTCCGAAGCCCGCCTAAACACCTTCTTCTTCATATGTGAAGATATATCAGCGTTTGCAGCCCTAAACGCATCCTCCACCAAGTCCACCAGCCTCCTCCTATCCTTTGCCCTGTAGATCCGGTCGCTTAGAAACAATTCAAACTTCTCCCTACCTCGCCCCCAGTCTTTGCCGCTCTCATTGTGGTGTTTTTTCCTAGTGCTGATCAGTCGGCGTTGAACTGTGAGTATCGAAGAACGAACGATGTTATCGCCAAACCCCTCCCAACCGAAGTCGTTTTCGATTTCAAGCACAGCGCCGGATCCTGCCATGTTGGAATACCTGGCGCAGAGTGCTTCGTAGAGAACTCTCCCAGGTTGGTCACTCAGTTCGGACGACCAAGCACCATCACTCGCGGGCTGTAGATTCGGCTTCCCCATCTTCCTTGGAAGGTACTACCACTTCGGGTTCGCCGTCGTCCATGACAATCAAGGCAAAAACGTGACCAAGCCAACACAGAGTGCTCCCTCGGAACTGAATCATCCCCACCTCAGGCATCGAAGACTAAGGGCGGCTATGATACCTGACACCCATGCAGGACATCCAGGCCCTCGCTGACGACCGGGAGATCTCCCTCGACCGAGTGGGCGTCGCCGGTCTCAAGCACCCGATCGTGGTCCTCGACCGCACCTCTGAGAAGCAGCGGACCATCGGCACCATCGAGATGTCCGTCTCGCTCCCACGGGAGCAGAAGGGCACGCACATGAGCCGCTTCGTCGAGGCCCTCAACGACCACCACGGAGAGGTGACCATGCGCACGTTCCCGCGCATCCTCCGCGATCTCCAGTCCCGACTCGACGCGGAAAGCGCGCGAATGGAGATCTCGTTCCCCTACTTCCTCAAGCGCTCCGCGCCCGTCAGCGGCGCCACCGCCTTGATGGACTACGAGTGCAGCTTCATCGGCGAACTCGACGGCGAGAAGGACGACTTCATCCTGCAAGTCCGCGTGCCGGTCACCAGCCTATGCCCGTGTAGCAAGGCCATCTCTGAGCGAGGCGCACACAACCAACGCGGCTACGTGACGGTCAGCGTGCGCACTGGTCTTGACGAAGCAGGCACGCCTCAGTTGGTCTGGATCGAGGAGTTGGTCGCCATCGCCGAGGCCTCGGCATCGGCCCCCGTCTACCCCTTGCTCAAGCGCCCCGACGAGGCTCACGTCACCGTGCAGGCCTACGACAACCCCGTTTTCGTCGAAGACATGGTACGAAACGCGGCTCGTCGCCTACAGGATGACCCGCGTGTGCAATGGTTCGAAGTCCACGCCGAGAACCATGAGAGTATCCACAACCACTCGGCCTTCGCACAGGTCACCTGGTCCCGACCCAACACCCCATGACCGTCCGCATCGTCGCCAGCTGCACGGAACGCAAGCGAGCCTCCGTGCGGCAGGACCTGCGACTGCGTGCGTTCTCGGAGCCCGACTTGGCGGCACGGGCGCAGCAATGGCTCGCGGCCCTAGAGGGGTCGCCCGCCTTGGCCAAGCCTGCGCGCGAGCTCTACGGTGGAGAACACTGGAAGCTGGTCCTGGAGATCGAGGATCAGATCCGCGCACACGGCGACATAGATCTATACGTCGCCTCGGCTGGCTACGGGCTCGTGAGTGCTGACTCGGCGCTCAAGCCCTACTCCGCGACCTTTGCGACCGGACAGCCCGACTCCGTGACCCGCCGTTCGACCGACGACCCCCGTGACTGGTGGGATACGCTGTGCAGCTCCGGGCCTGCGCCAACTTCGCTGCAACAGCTGGCAACGCGGGCCGAGAGTCTCGTCGTGATCGCATCTGCTAAGTACCTTCGGGCGATGTTGCCGGACGTCCTCCGCGCGCGTGACGCATTGACCAGCGACCGGCTCATCGTGTTCAGTGGCTCCGACCTCCCGCAGCTCGGTCCGTCGCTCATCCGCGTCGATGACCGGGTCCAGGTCGCGCTCAAGAAGGACCCCACGAGCGACCAGGTCCGGGGCACCAAGCAAGGCCTCGCGGCACGGACAGCCAAACACCTGCTGAACGGCGCACGAGACTGGCCTCCCCGAGCCTCGGAACTCGCCCAAGCCTACTCGGAGCTCGTCACGGGCGTGGAGCGTCCACCTCCCCTCAACCGCACTCGCCACGAGGACGAACCAATCCTGACCTTCATCCGCAACGCTCTCGACGAGAACCCTCGCGCCGGCTGGACCCGTCTCCTCAAAGCATGGCGCGCCAGCGGCCAGGCCTGCGAACAAAAGCGCTTTCGCCGACTCCACGCCGCCGTCCGCGAACAAAGGTCCTGACCGTGCACTACTTCCTGCCCGACAGCCAGGACCTCGTCGATCCCAACTTCGACTTCGTCAAGGAGACCCGAAGCCCCGACCGCATCCGCCACCGCGACGACCGCTACGCCCACGAGATCTTCGCCGAGCGCGTATTCGACGGCATCCTCGTGTCCAAGGGCATCGTCGACTCGAGCGGCGGCACCGGTCGCTACACCGGCCCGCAGCGGCGCCGCTTCGATCGCCACGGCGCCAAGCGCTTCTTCCGGGCGGCCAAGCACGCGTGGGGCAAGCTCCGCTTCATGGGCGACTGCGGCGCGTTCACCTACGTCAAGCAGCAGACGCCGCCCTACACCGTCGACGAGGTCATCGACTTTTACGTCCGCGGCAAGTTCGACCTCGGCGTGTCCGTCGACCACATCATCCTCGACCACAACCCGCAGTGGGATGCGTTCGGCAGTGCGTCGGTCCCACCGGAGATCCTCGAGCGCCAACAGATCACCCTCGAGCTCGCCCGCGACTTCATCAAGCAGGCCAAAAAGCACGGCAAGTTCAAGCCCCTCGGCGTCGCCCAGGGCTGGAGCCCCAAGTCCTTCGCCCGCGCGGTCACCAAGCTGCAAAAGATGGGCTACACCTATATAGCGATCGGCGGCGTGGTCCCGCTCAAGACCCACAAGCTCATCCACGTGCTCGACAAGGTCAACGAGGTCCGCGGCCCGCGGGTCAAGCTCCACCTGCTCGGCGTCACGCGACTCGAGAGCATCGCCGACTTCCGCTCGTTTGGCGTGGCGAGCTTCGACAGCACCTCGCCGCTGCGCCGGGCCTGGCTCGACAACAAGGTCAACTACTTCACACCGACCGACTCCTACACGGCGATTCGCGTGCCCCAGGTCGACGGCAACGTCCGCCTGCAAAAGCGCATCCGCGCCGGCGAGGTCAAGCAAGAGCACGCCCTCGACGCCGAGAGCAAGTGCCTGCGCTACCTGGCCGAATTCGACGCCGGCAAGCGAAAGCAGCGCTCGGTCCTCCGGGCCCTGCTCGACTACGAGCAGATCCACGATCCCGGCGGCGACCGCTCCGAGGCCTACCGCAGGGTCCTGACTGATCGCCCCTGGCAGTCTTGCCCGTGCGAGATCTGCTCGGCGCTCGGCCACCATGTGATCTTGTTTCGCGGGGCCGAGCGCAATCGTCGACGGGGCTTTCACAACATCGGCGTGTTCTATCAGCAGCTCCAGCGCGAGCTGAATCGATCGAAACGACGCAAGCCGAATCGCGAGCCCGAGCAGCAGATCCTCAGCGCCTAGGCCCGACAGTTTCGATGCCCAAGTCCAAGCAAGTCCTCGAGGTCCCGGCGATCGAAGTTCGCCAGTCACGCGATCGCAAGATCTACTCCTTTTCGGTCGACGGCAAGCGGGTCTACGATTTCGCCGACGTGTCTCGCATCCGCCGCAATGAGCAGACCGAGCTCGAGGGCTACCAGCGGCCCGAGGTCGTCGCTCACATCAAGCAGATCAAAGAGTACATCGAGAGCGACTCGCCGATGATTCCCAACGGTGTGGTCGTCGCGTTCGACTCGCGCGTCAAGTTCAAGCCGGTCAAGTCCAAGCAGCTCGACCTCGACAATCACAGCAGCGTGGGCGTGCTCGAGATTCCCCTCGACGACGACCCCGAGCGCGGCAAGGTCGGGTTCATCGTCGATGGCCAGCAGCGGCTCGCGGCGATCCGCGGGGCCAAGGTCCGGCGCTTCCCGGTGTTGATCTCGGCCTTCATCACCGATGACCTGCGCCAGCAGACCGAGCAGTTCATCCTCGTCAACTCGACCAAGCCGCTGCCCAAGGGCCTGATCTACGAGCTCATCCCCCACACCGACGCGCGCCTGCCGACGGCCCTGCACCAGCGCCGGCTCGCCGCCTACCTGCTCGAGCGCCTCAACCACGACCACAGCTCGCCGCTGCACAAGATGATCCGGACCCCGACCGCGCCCGACGGGGTCATCAAGGACAACTCGATGCTCAAGATGCTCGGCAACAGCCTCAGCGACGGCGTGCTCTACGAGTTCCGCGAGCGCAACGAGCTCAGCGAGGACTCGGTCGCCAACATGCTCAAGCTGCTGCGCCACTTCTGGGCCGCGGTCAAGCACACCTTCCCCGACGCGTGGGGCGTCAAACCCCGACAGTCGCGGCTCATGCATGGCGCGGGGATCGTCAGCGTCGGCAACCTCATGGACCACATCGCGGCGGAGCACCCCCAGCCCTGGCGGGTCCCGTCGGAGCAGTACTTTCGCAAGCGCCTGATGCGGGTCGCCCCGACCTGCTCGTGGACCGAGGGCGAGTGGACCTTCGACGACGAGGACGTGCGCGCGTGGAACCAGGTCCAAAACACCCGCCAGGATGTCGAGATGCTGACCAACTACCTCCAGCGGGCCTACGACGCCTCTGCCTGACCGCGCTCAGTACGATCGACAGCCGGGCTCGACCGAGTCGAGCTGGGCGAAGGGCTCCGCGCATGAAGACAGCTCGAATCCGATCGCCTGGATCTGCGCGTAGAGATCGACGATGCCTTCGAACACGCAGTCGGGCTCGAGACTCAGCTGCTGCTCATCCACCCAGATCGTAATCTGCCCCTGGCTATCCGCTGCGCTGCATCCCCCCTCGTAGTTGACCGGTTCGTCCGCCGTGAGGTCGGCGTTGGCCAGCGCCATGTCGAGGGTCTCGGCTGCGGCCGAGCTCAGCGTGCCCCGGTTCTCCCACGAGAAGTCGCCCTGTGAATCGAAGCACTGGTGCTGGACTTGGCGGCCATCTCGGTACAGCCGCGAGGTCGCGCACTCCTCCTGGGTCCAGATGCCCTCGGTCTCGCGCAGCTGGGGGCCGATGGGATCGGGAGCCTCGGGCGGGGGGGCCTCGGACCCCTGCGGACACGCGGTCAGGGCCAGAGTCAGAAACACGAAGGTTGACTCAGTTCGGTTCAGCACAGCAGCACCTCACACTTCATCCCCTGTAATCGACACAGCTCGGAGTCAGCGGATCAGCCCAGAGAATATCATTACAACCGTCATCATCGAAGTCTTCTTCATAGGGTACGTACTCCCCCACAAGTGCTCCCCCCCCCAGAAGTCGCAAGCCGGGAGCCGCCCTTGATACTCAGGGCCGGCGCTTGGACCGCAAACTCGCCGCCCCCCACCGTCCCGACGGTCAAAAGACGGTCCTCCGACGGCGAATTCGACAATTTCCCGCCCTCCCCCCACACGCTAAAGTCTCATGGTGGAGGTCCTGCCCGACGACGAGACCGTGTCGCTCGATCCGCGGGCATCGATCCAGCCCGTCGCGTCCACAGCCCCGGGCGAGACCCCAATCTCGGTCGACCGACAGCTCGGGCTTGGCAAGCAGCAGCTTCAATTAATGCTGTCAACGGTCAAGACCCGTGTCATTGGCAAGGACCCCTTCGCCCCCCCAAAGATCGGCCGCTTCGAGCTGATTCGTCAGCTCGGCGACGGGGCGATGGGCATCGTGTATCTGGCCCGCGATCCCGAGCTCGATCGCAAGGTCGCGCTCAAGTGCATTCACCCGAGCCTGTTCGGCTCGGGTGCGCTGCCGCGGCTGCGCGCGCGAATGCAGCGCGAGGCCAAGGCGATGGCCAAGCTCGCCCACGCCAACGTCGTAGCGATCCACGAGGTCGGAACCCACGACGAGCAGCTGTTCATGGCCATGGAGTTCGTCGACGGGATGACGCTGTCGGCCTGGCTCGGCGAGCACGAGCGCGGCTGGACGGAGATCCTCGACGTGTTCCTCGCGGCCGGCGAGGGCCTCGAGCATGCCCACGCGATGGGGCTCGTCCACCGCGACTTCAAACCCGACAACGTGCTGTTGAGCCACGACGGGATCGTCAAGGTCAGCGACTTCGGCCTCGCCGGGCTGCGCGGGTCGCTGAGCGACTGCGAGATTACGCAGCCCGACGACCTGACGCGCTCGAGCGACGGGCACCTGACCTTGACGCGGACGGGCGCGCTGCTCGGGACCCCGGCCTATATGTCGCCGGAGCAGCTCGAGCGGCGACCGGTCGACGCGCGCGCCGATCAATTCTCGTTTTGCGTCGCGCTCCACGAGGCGCTGTTTGGCGTGCGACCGTTTTCCGGCCAAAGCTACGA
>JGI12210J13797_10357747_pt1 | contig 11661 bp, 9 predicted proteins | sample ElkSlonscriptome_3_FD_13797 | JGI IMG/M metagenome (IMG submission 13797) | reverse complement strand
GGTGACGCGGCCCGTCGAGCATCATGCTGGCAAGGAGCTCGAGGTCGCTCCGACCGCCCGCATCGGCGATGAGACCGAGCGCCCCACCGGACAGCGTTGGGTCGACGTCTTCGTCGCGAATGAGCGGCTCGAGCTCGCGCAGGTGGGTGCGATCACCGTGCTTGGCGTGCTCGAGGACCGACGCGAACCTCAGCCACGGGTCCTTGGAGCGCAGGGCCGCGGAGCTCAGCAGGTCGATATCGGGCTTGGCCGCGTACGCGTAGCCCTGGATCTTCCAGTGGACGAAGCCCTCGCCGAGGAATGCGGGTCGCTTGGTGAACTTGTAGTGCTGAAAATCCATACTGGTGGGCTCACGGGCGCAGTCGGTTGGCGCAACGATCTTGAACCGCAGACAGCTGCTCCTCGAGCTTTGCGCACTTGGCTCCGGTCGGGGCGAGATTGCCCTGCCCCGCAGGGCAGCCGCCCGCGGCCTTGGGTACTCGGTGAGCGATCGGAGATCTCTTGGCCACCCTCTGGAACGTCCTGTAGGATCTGGCGTTGAGCGCCCAGTCGTTCTCGATATTGGCCTTCTCGCTTGGCGTGGTCGCGTAGTACTTGTTGCACCCCATCGCCTTCTTTCCCGGCGTTGGCAGCAAGTGCTTGCACTTCTTGTTGCCTCGGATGCGGGCCAGCAGCGCGGCGTTGTCCGGGTTGTTCGCCGTGTCGTAGAATTGCCCTTCGTCCATGTAGTCGCCGGGGGATGTACATGCCCTCCATCTCGGTGGTGGGGGCCTCCCCCGGCATACTCGCGTGATTGGAGGTCGTGAGGTCGAGGTGCCGACAGACCTTCTTGCCCTCGAACTTCACGTCCATATCGGCTGCGGGTCAAGTGGTGGGAAGTCCTGGAGGACCTCGGCGGAAGCCGAATTCTCACGCGGCACCGAACAGATCGCGCATGAAGAAGTAGCGGTGGCCAGGCACGAAGCGAAGCACCGGGTTGGCCTTGAGAAAGTCTTCGACGACCACGCGGGCGCTCAAGGGCCTGAATTTTCCGTCGCGATAGAACGAGGAGCAGTCGGTGCCCGTGAACACCTCGAATAGGTGCCGGAGCAGCAAGAAGTCGGCCCAGCGGTTGGGGGACGGATCGCGCAGTTGGGCATGTATCTGCCAGACGATCTTGGTCATGTCGACCAACTCGCCGGCGAACACGGCGGCCTCGTCGGTGCCGGCGGCCGTCGACAGCTCCGCGACCCGGTCGGAGACGCGCTCGACGTACTCACGGGGGGAGTCGCGACAGTCGAAGAACTCCATGTCGCCTCCGCGCGGATCGAGGAGGCCAGTGATCGCGGCTTCGACCGCGTCACGGTCTGCCCGCCGCGGGGTGTCTTCGACCACGTTCGCCATGTAGGGGATGAGCCACAGTACTCCGGCCCAGCGCGCCGAGCTCACCACGTCGAGCTTCAGGTGACGCGGACCGTCGAGCATCATGCTCGCAAGGAGCTCGAGGTCGCTCCGACCGCCCGCGTCGGCGATGAGGTCGAGCGCCCCACCGGACAGCGTCGGGTCGACGTCTTCGTCACGAATGAGCGGCTCGAGCTCGCGCAGGTGGGTGCGATCACCGTGCTTGGCGTGCTCGAGGACCGACGCGAACCTCAGCCACGGGTCGTTGGAGCGCAGGGCCGCGGAGCTCAGCAGGTCGATATCGGGCTTGGCCGCGTACGCGTAGCCCTGGATCTTCCAGTGGACGAAGCCCTCGCCGAGGAATGCGGGTCGCTTGGTGAACTTGTAGTGCTGAAAATCCATACTGGTGGGCTCACGGGCGCAGTCGGTTGGCGCAACGATCTTGAACCGCAGACAGCTGCTCCTCGAGCTTTGCGCACTTGGCTCCGGTCGGGGCGAGATTGCCCTGCCCCGCAGGGCAGCCGCCCGCGGCCTTGGGTACTCGGTGAGCGATCGGAGATCTCTTGGCCACCCTCTGGAACGTCCTGTAGGATCTGGCGTTGAGCGCCCAGTCGTTCTCGATATTGGCCTTCTCGCTTGGCGTGGTCGCGTAGTACTTGTTGCACCCCATCGCCTTCTTTCCCGGCGTTGGCAGCAAGTGCTTGCACTTCTTGTTGCCTCGGATGCGGGCCAGCAGCGCGGCGTTGTCCGGGTTGTTCGCCGTGTCGTAGAATTGCCCTTCGTCCATGTAGTCGCCGTCGGCCTGCGCCTGGCTGTGGGCAACGCCGCCGCAGCACTCGCAGCTGTGCGTGCCCTCCACCTTGGCGTCCTGCTGGACGGGGATGTACATGCCCTCCATCTCGGTGGTGGGGCCCTCCCCCGGCATGCTCGCGTGGTTGGAGGTCGTGAGGTCGAGGTGCCGACAGACCTTCTTGCCCTCGAACTTCACGTCCATCGACGACGCTTGGAAGTAGCTCTTGCCCGTGTTCTTGTGCGTGACGACGGACATGCCGAAGGACTTGGTGCAGGCCTCGTTGCCCAGCGGCGAGCTCTTGAAGAAGGATCGCGAGCTTGTCGTGCGGCTCGAGGATCACGGTGTCCAGGCGTCCGAGTTCATCGACGTCTCGGTCGATGAACCGAAACCTCACCGGGACGTGCATGGTGGGGATGTCGTACTGCACCACTGGGTCGCTCGACATGTGTACGCAGCGAAGGACCTCTCCGCCGCGGAACAGCGGAAACTGCTGGTCCGGTGGCGCCGACTGGAAGTAGCGATCATCGAAGTCGGAGGGCAGCAGCGGGCAGGTCTCATCACGCCAGCGCTGATCGTAGGTACCCGCGTACCCCAAGCGGGGCAACCACGACCGGCCCATGACTCCGAGCCCCAGGGGTGCCGGGTGGTCACGCGGCCCCGAGATCGGGTGGGCCGGGTGCTCGAGGTTGGGCAGCGGCGTCCCTGCGATCTCACCCGCGCTCCGCTTGGGATTGAATCCCACGCCCGCGAGATTGCGACGCTCGCTGGCGACCTGCGTGGGTCCGCGAGAATCGTCGAAGCCCCCGAACGCGCGATCGAAGGTGAGGGGCATCTCGCGAAAGGGCAGCGGATCGGAGGCGACCAGACCCCCGGCTGCGCGCACCCACCGACGCTCGCCGACCACGCTGATGTCCTTGGCTCGACCCTCGACCTCCAGCCGAACCGCGAGTCGTCGGGCCGCTTGACCATTATTGGGCACCACGGCCTTGCCGACGACCACGACGTCGGTCGCGGGCTTGATAGGCGCGAAGTCGCACTCGTAGCGAATTGCGCTCGTCTCGGGGTCACCGTAGTGCTCGTCGACGTAGACGAGCGGTCGCTGCTCGGCCGCCAGTTCCATCGCCCCCCGAGCATTGGTGACGAACGTGCCCTTGACGACCACGATGCACCAGTCGTAGCCGTGGGGGTCGGTGACCACCGTGACCCCGGCCTCCATGCCGACCGTGTTGGCGACGATCTGCATATCCCAGCGTCACGACGATCGGCGGGCCCGGATGGGGCTGTCAAGCCGCTGCAGCATCCGGGCGGTGATCGAGGTCGAGGCGTAGTCGACCGAGCGGGGCCGGGGGCCGGGGTCGAGCCGCTGGGGAGGGATGTGGGGCCGCGTGTGCGTCGCGGCCGCTTCCCTCGCAATCTCGCAGAGGCTAGGATCTGCGCGGTTGCCGAAGCCGCCCCGAGACGTGGGGGCTCGCGCGGGCCATCGGCACCCAAGGACCGCAATCCATGATCACGGGCGAGCTCAAATCCAAGGTCGATCGCATCTGGGACACGATGTGGTCTGGCGGGGTCTCCAATCCGCTCTCGGTCATCGAGCAGCTCACCTACTTGCTGTTCATCAAGCGACTCGACGAGATGCACACGCTCGCCGAGCGCAAGGCGGCCCGCACGGGCAAGCCCATCGAGCAGCCGATCTTCAGCGCCAAGCAGAACAAGCTGCGCTGGTCGCGGTTCAAGGAGACCGCTCCCGAGACGATGTTCGAGACCGTGCGCGACAAGGTGTTCCCCTTCATGAAGACGCTGGGCCAACGGGGCGAGGCCGACGGCGAGGGCGGCTCGACGTACACGCACCACATGAAGGACGCGCTGTTCATGATGCCCACGGCGCGGGTGCTGGCCAACGTGGTGGACCAGCTCGACGGCATCGACATGGCCGACCGCGACACCAAGGGCGACCTGTACGAGTACATGCTCGGCAAGATCGCCACCGCGGGGCAAAACGGGCAGTTCCGAACCCCGCGCCACATCATCGAGCTGATGGTGGACATGACCGCCCCCACGCCCAAGGACGTGATCTGCGACCCCGCCTGCGGCACTGCCGGCTTCCTCGTCGCCGCCTCCGAGTACCTGGTAGAGCACCACAGCGACGCCATCTACAAGAACACCGCCGCCCGTCGCCGCTTCAACGAGAGCACCTTCCACGGGTACGACTTCGACAACACCATGCTGCGCATCGGCAGCATGAACATGCTGCTGCACGGGGTGGACAACCCCGACATGGGGGCGACGACGTGCTCTATGGCTACGACTGTCCCGATATCTTCAGGGGCGGCGGAGGGATCGATTGGTGCTATGGTGGGGGAGGCGTAGATAGTTTCTACAATTGCGAGTACGCCGCTCAGTAAGGCACAAGCCCTAGCACGAACCGTGAGACGTCGGCCCGCTCATCCCGTCGGGGCGGGGCGGGCCGCCCACGCGAGTCAGTTCCGCGGCTCGCCGGTGCGCATCCCCAGCCACACGCTCACCTGCTGGATCGTCAGCAGCCCGCCCACCCGCCGCAGATCGGGCTTGCCCTCGGCATCCTCCTCGAGCCCCGCCAGCTCCATGCGCAGCCGTAGCAGCAGGGGGTCGGCCAGCGCCTGCTGGTGCTCGCCGATGCCCAGCTCGGCGCAGCGTGCCGCGAAGTCGCGGCGCACCGACTCGATCAGGCCGTCGGGCGTGAGCAGGTGCTCGCGCGCGTACACGAGATCGTCGGGGGTCAGCGGCGCGGTGGTGCTGGTGGAGCCGGGCAGGTGGGCGTGCACGATCGCGGTGCGCACCAGATCGCCCAGCGTGACCCGGCCGGGGTCGTCCACGCGCCCGAGCCAGGCCGGATCGACGCCATAGCCCGCGCCCTCGAAGCACAGCCGCGCCAGCGCGCTGGCCTCGGCGACCCACCGGGTGGCCTTGGCCACGTCGTCCAGGCTGCCTAGGTGCCGTCGCTCTCGTCGCGCCCGAACAGGGACAGCTGGGCCAGCAGGGCCTCCGGCACCGCGGAGGGCCGAGCCCGGCGCCGAACCTCCTCTTCGATGAGGATCTCGATGCCGCCGCGGCAGGACCCACAGCCGGTGCCCGCGTCGCAGCGCTCGCCCACGTCGTCGACCGTCCGCGCGCCTGCGCGGATGGTGGCCACCACGTCGCGCTCGTCGACGCGCATACACTGGCACAGGATCCGCGGCACTCCCCGATGGGATAGCCCAGGGCCGCGGGCGCGTCCACGCAGGGGCGAGGACCGATGTGGGCGGCCGCATCGCCGCCCGGTGGCTCCGGGCGGGCTGGGCGCGCCCCCCGGCGCCTCACCCCATCACTTCGTGCGAGAGCGAGCCTGCTCCTCGGAGGTTCCCGAGGATGGGGTAGCGGAGAGCTCGCGCTTCCAGTCGGGCCACGAGGATCCGTCAGCGGGGTTCCGAGCGGCGATACGAAGGCCAGGACCAGCTCTGCGTCCGGGAGCTCACTGGCCAGGGCTGCGACCGCCTCGTTCATTCGTCGTTTCCTACCCGATCACGATCTCGATGTCAGGCCCCACGCAGCCGGCACGAACGGGTCAAGAGCACGCATCCCGCCCTCACCCCGCGTCCGCGGCGTAGACCGGCGCATCCCGCTCGCGCTGCTCGATCGCCGCCCGCAGCCGCGGGTGCGCCTTCAGCTCGGGATCCGCCTTCAGCAGCGCGGCCGCGGCCTCGCGAGCCTGCAGCAGCATGCGCGTACCCTCACCGGCGAAGCCCATGAAGCGCAGCCGCGGCACGCCGGCCTGCCGCGTGCCGAAGATCTCACCGGGGCCACGCTGGGCCAGATCATGCTCGGCCACCGCGAACCCGTCGCCGGTCTCGGTGAGCACCGACAGGCGCTGCGCGCTCTCGGACTTGGGCCCCGAGGCGGTGTGCACCAGGCACAGCGACGCGCCCCCGCCTCGCCCCACGCGACCCCGCAGCTGGTGGAGCTGGGCCAGCCCGAAGCGCTCGGCGTGCTCGACCAGGATGGCCCGCGCGCCGGGCACGTCGACGCCCACCTCGATGACGGTCGTGGCCACCAGCACCTGGCTGCGCCCCGAGCGGAACGCGTCCATCACCGCGTCCTTGTCCTCGTTCATCATGCGACCGTGCACCACGGCCACCTCCACCCCGGGCAGCAGCTCCCGGATGGCGGCGGCCGAGGCCTCCACGTGGCTGGCGTCGACCAGCTCGCTGGCCTCGACCAGCGGGCACACCACGAACGCCTGCACCCCCTTCTTCACCGCCCGGGCCAGGGTGGAGCGCGCCCGGGCCAGCGCGGGGCGCCCGGTCAGCAAGCGGGTGACGGGCGGCTGCCGCCCGGGCGGCATCTCGTCGATGATCGACACCTCCAGCTCGCCGTAGGCGGTCAGCGCCAGCGTGCGAGGGATCGGCGTGGCCGTCATCACCAGCAGGTGCGGGCGCGTGCCCTTGGCCGCCAGCCGAGCCCGCTGCTCCACGCCGAAGCGATGCTGCTCGTCGACCACCACCAGGCCCAGGCCGGCGAAGTGCACGTCGCCCACCAGCAGCGCGTGGGTCCCCACCAGCAGATCGATCTTGCCGGCCGCGAGCAGGGCCAGCAAGCTGCTGCGCTGGCCCTTGCCCATCGCGCCGGTCAGCATCGACACCCGCAGGCCCGCCGCCTCGCACCAGGGAGTGAGCGTGCGCAGGTGCTGCTCGGCGAGGATCTCGGTGGGGGCCATCAGGGCGGCCTGGCCCCCCGCCGCGACCACGGCCCGCACCGCCGCGAAGGCGACCGCGGTCTTGCCCGAGCCCACGTCGCCCTGCAGCAGGCGCAGCATGGGCCGCCCGCTGGCCACGTCTTGCTCGATCTCGTCGATCACGCGCCACTGGGCGCCGGTGGGCTCGAAGGGCAGGCACGCCCGCAGCGCCTCGCGATCGAAGGCCCCCTCGGGGGTGACGAATGCAGCGAGATCGGAGCACCAGTTCGCGCGCCGGCGCAGCAACAGAAGCTGCAGCAGGAACAGCTCGCCAAAGGCCAGCCGGCGGTGGGCGGGGGAGCTGCCGCGATCCAGCTCGCGCACCGCGGCCGGCGACAGCGTGTCGGGCGGGTCGTGCAGCATGCGGAGCGCGTCGACCAGCGGCGGCAGCTCGATGCGCTCGGCCAGCTCCGGCGGCAGCAGATCCTCGATGGCGTCGGTGTCGAGCAGCCGATCGAGCGCGCGGCGGCACAGGCTCGACACGGTGCGCACCCCCACCCCCTCCACCACCGGGTAGCGCACCGCGATGGCCGGGGGCGGATCGTCGGCGGCGTAGACCTCGGGGTGCACGATGCTGGGCTGGTCGCGGAACGGGCGGACGGGGCCCACCACCACCACCCGCGAGCCCTCGGTCATGCGCTGCCCCAGCCCGCCCACGCGGTGGAACCAGCGCAGGCTGATCACCGTGCCCTCGTCGTCGACCACCTCGGCGCTGGCGAACGAGCGCCCGCGGGCGAAGCCCTGGCGGAAGCGCTCCACCGTCACCTCCACCGCCATGACCTCGCCCTCGGTCGCCTCGCTCACCGGGCGACGCTCGCGATGGTCGCGGTAGCCGGCCGGCAGGAAGAACGCCAGGTCCTCCAGCGTGCCCAGGCCCCGGGCCTCGAGCTTGGACGCGGTGGCCGGCCCCACCCGCGACAGCACGGTGACCGGCGCGTGGGCCAGCGGAGGCTCCAGCTCGAAGGCGGGCGACGATGAAGCGCCGGTCTCACTCGCGCTGGCCTTCTTCGCGCTCGCTTTCTTCGCGCTCGTCTTCTTCGCGCTCGTCTTCTTCGCGCTCGACGTCTTCGCGCTCGACGTCTTCGCGCTCGTCTTCTTCGCGCTGGCCTTCTTCGCGCTCGTCTTCTTCGCGCTCCGCTTCGAGCCGCCGCCCGACGACTCCGACGCGCTCGTCTTCTTTGCGCCCCGCTTCGAGCCGCCGCCCGACGACTCCGCCGGACTCGACGCTCCGGAGCCACCCGACTCCCCGCCCGTCGCAGAGGCTTCCGCCGCGCCCGAAGCCCCTCGCTCGTCCCGCTCGTCCCGCTCGTCCCGCTCGTCCCGCTCCACCGGCTCGTCCCGCTCCACCGGCGCGACCCGACGCGGCGCGGCGGCCGACGACGACGCCCGATGGCGATCCTGACGCTTGCGCGGCCGACTCGGGCGCACCGGCGGCTCGCCCCGCCCCGACCAGCCCATGCACAGCCGCATGCCCTGGGCCACGATCACGGTGCAGTCGTGCCGCCCCAGCCCGCCTAGCCGCGCGACGGCCTCGGCAAAGGCGGCGTGCTCCTCGGGCCGAAGCCCCAGCCGCCCCCCCGCCGCCTCGAAGCGCGTGAAGGCAGCCTGGAGGGCCTCGGCGATCTCGGGCGCGTCGACCCGGGCGAAGCCCTCGGCCGCCGCGTCTCTCAGGCTCTGGCGCAGCTGCTCGAAGGCCCGCCGCGCGGTCGCATCGACCACGGGCACGATCCCCGCCCGCTACGCCGGCGGGATGAACGAGAAGCGCAGCTCGTGGTCGCACAAGCGATAGAGGGTGCCCTCTTCGATCTTGTGGTTGTCCACGCGCTCCCCGTTGAACTCGACGCCGTTGGTGCTGCCGAGATCCTTGACGAAGTACCCGCCGTCCCTACGCACGATGGCGCAGTGACGCCGCGAGATGTTCGCGTCCTTGATGGGCAGATCGGAGTACTTCGACCCGCGCCCGATCACGAACTGCTCCTGGTCGATCGCGTAGCACTGCCCCTCGAAGTAGAGGTAGAGCGTGCGCGGCTTCTTGTCGGCCGCAGTCGGCGCGGGCGTGGGCGCACCCGGCGGGGGCAGACGCCCACCCCCGGGCGGACCCGGGCGCGGCAGCGAGGGCCGCGGAGCTCCTGCCGCCGGTGGCCGCGGCGCCGGACCCGGACCGGGACCCGGCGGACGAGGCACGGGACCCGGCGGAGACGGCCGCTGGGCCTCGCCGTTCGTGCTCGGCCGCTTCTTGGTGAACAACTGGACCAACGCCGCTTGCACGACGTCGTCGGTGCTGATCTCCCGCCGCTGGGCGAGTGCTTCGACCCGGGCCCACAGGTCGTCTCTGCACGTGAACTGTCGGAGTGTCCTGCCCATAGGCGCTCGATGGGGACGGACCGCGCGGCCTTCTCTCCCACTGGGGAGGGTGCGGTCGGTCCGCATCCTAGAAGCATGCGTGAGGGCGGTCAATATCTCGCCGCCCGCAACGCGTCGGTAGAACCCCACCCCCTGCCCGTCCGCGCAGGGGTTCGACCCCGCCACGACCGGCCCGGCCACGATATCCTCCGTCGACCCCCGGCCCGGCTCATCGATGCACGCCCTCCCCTCGCGCCCCCGGCCGCGATCACGCCGATCCCGAGCTGCGGCCCGTCTCGGCCCCTTCGCGGCGACCCTGGTCCTGCTCGCCACGAGCCGGCCGGCCCAAGCCGCACCCGATCAGGGGCTCCGGCTGGGCGGGATCGAACCCCAAGGCCCCGCGACTCGCGCGGTCACGGCGCTGCACCACAACCCGGCCATGCTCGCCGCGATCCCGGGGACCGCCGTCCACGCGTCCATCGGGCTGTCGATCGAGCAGCAGCGGATCCGTCGCAACGCGATCGATCCCTCCACCGGCGAGCCCACGGCGGAGCTGGGCGACCCCACCACGCTGGGCAACCTGGGCACCAGCTACTTCGCGGGCGCGAGCATCTACTTCGATCCGATCGCGGTGGGCGTGGGCGTCTACGATCTCGGCAGCCGCTACCGGGTCTCGAGCGCGCCGCCGCTGCGCTACCACCTCGCCCCCGATCCGGATCCCGGCTGCCTCAACGCGGGCCTGAATCGCTGCCCGCCCAACGGCGGCGCGGTCACCCACCGCCAGGACATCTCCCTGGCCGTGGCCTGGAACGGCGGCCGCTTCAAGCTCGGCGCGGCCGCTCACCTCCCGCGCCTGCGCCAGCGCTTCGCGTTCGACAACGACACCGAGCTGACCCCGCCGGGCGACGCCACCACCATCCAGTGCACCAACAAGGAGGACCCCGCCTGCGCCGAGCGGGTGGGCTTCAAGGGCTGGACCCAGTGGATCCCCCGCAACGGCGCGCCCTCGGGCTTCGACCTGGCGGTCTCGGTGGGGGCCGCCGTCAGCCTGCGCAACGACACCATCACGCTCGGGGCTCGCTACCGCAGCCCGCCGCTGCGGCGCGGCGGCGAGGTGCAGCTGGGCGGCGTGGGCCTGGTGTGCCGCCCCGAGGGCGAGACGGGCACCGAGGGCATGCAGACCGACGAGGTGCCCTCGTGCGACATCGCCGAGCCGGTCGGCGCCACGCTGCGCCAGCCCCTGCCCCAGCAGATCGGGCTGGGCGGCTCGTTCCTCGTGGGCCGCAGCCGCAAGTGGCGGATCGACACCAACCTCTACTGGATGGATCTCTGCCCCGGCGGGATCACGGCCAATTCCTGCCCCGACGACGGCGCCCAGACCCTGCGGCTCATCGGCCTCGATCGCCAGAGCTTCGTGCTCCCGGAGTTCTCGCGCTACCGCGGCGCGGCCGATCTCTACGGCGTGGACGTGTTCGCCCGCTACCGCGCCAAGAGCAACCTGTTCATGCTCGCGGCGGCCCACCTCGCCTCGCCGTCGGTGCGCCGAGGAGCCACCAACGCCAACGACGACGAGGGCTGGCGCGTGGGCAGCAGCCTCGGCGTTCGCGTCCGGCTGCCGCGGGTCGATCTCGTGATGGTCCCCGGCTACGGCCTCGACGTGCTGATCGCCCGCACCGTCGAGCCCTCGGGGGCCCTGTTCTCCCCCGCCGCGGCCATCGCGTTCGAGGACGGCAGCGGCGACATCAACGCGCCCGGGGCCGAGGGCGTGCTCGACGGGCGGGGCCGACCGACCAACGCGGGCCGCTACTTCGGCATGCTGCACACGCTCTCCTTTGCGCTCATGTGGGGCGAGCGGGCGCTGGTCGACTGACGGCGGGCCCCCGGGCGGACGCGGCTGGTGGCTCAGGGCGTCGTTGGTACACTGCGTCGGTGCGATTCTCGCCTGCGCTGCTCATTGCCGCGATCCTCGCTCTGCCGGCCATGGGCTGCGCCCACCGCGGCAACACGACCCTCGAGGTCCCGAGCGCCCCGCCCGACATCGACACCGTCGATGATCTGATGGCGGCCCACAACCGCTTCGCGCTGCTGCCCCTCGATCACCCCGCCCGCGAGCCCTACCGCGACGCGATCCGCCAGTTCCTCGTGCGGCACATCGACCACGCCCTCGAGGCCGACCGGCCCCAGGAGGCCGAGGCCGCCCTGCTGCACGCGCTGGCGCTGTACACCCCGCGCGAGCTGTCGACCTCGCCCCCCGTCCCCAGCCTCGCGCGCGCGGCCCACCAGCTGTACCGCACCACCGCGCGCCGCGGCGACGAGCTGCCCTCGATGCTCGCGCTGGCCGTGGAGCAGCGCTTCGGCGAGCCGGCCATGGCCAAGCGCGCGGTGGCCGACTGGCAGG
>JGI12210J13797_10209675_pt1 | contig 11666 bp, 4 predicted proteins | sample ElkSlonscriptome_3_FD_13797 | JGI IMG/M metagenome (IMG submission 13797) | reverse complement strand
GTGTAGGCCACCAAGTTCAGGATAGCCCACCAGGCCACAAACGGTAGGAACGGCAGTGCATCCAGTTGCTCTGCGGCGTTGTCCCAATTTTTGCGCTTAGGCTTGATTGGCTCAGCCTGTTCACCATCGTCATTGAATATGGCTTCGCGCTGTTCCTCCAGGTAAACATCCCGCTCCTCCAGGCGGCGGCTACGGAAGCGCCAGAACCATGCCAGGCCACCCCCCATCCCCAGCAAACTACCGATGACAGGTAGATACTCATACATGGGCATAATCACGCCCAAATAGTAATACTGCGGCTGGTTGCCTCGGCGGACGCCTTGCTGCTCCAGCCAATAACCCAGGCTACCGACTAACCCGGTGGCGACGCCGTTGGGGTTGGTGAACATCGTCGTGAAGAAGAATGCGAACAGCGCATAGAAGATCGCATGGCTAATCAGCCATTTCTTCCAGTTCCACAACAAACCCGCTGTGAGCGCGACGACGAAGAAGGGAATGAGCGTAGTAACCACAATCTGAATCTGCTGGGCGGTGTAGCTGTTAATGTCTTGCACTTCCATGCTCACGCCCGCAAACTTGATAACGAAGGGCGCAGCCCAGGGCAAAATCAATGTGCCGATCAGCACGATCAGGTCGAACTCCGGGAAGTGATCCGCCATGGCCTGGAAGAAGCCACGCCGCCAGGCAACGATAAGCCCGCCCACCAACAACGCACCCACCGCCCAGGCGATGATGACCGGAATCGGCGTAATGTTGACAACAGCCTCAGCAGATTCTGCCTCGTCTGAGGGGATGCGCGAGATTTCTTCCGCAATAATCATCACGGTGGAGACGATGAAAGATAGCACGAAGAACAGCAGACCCTCTCGGAACGGCAGGCGGGCACGGCTACCCCGGAAGCCAACCCACACCGACAGCGCCACCAGCGTCGTAATGCTGATAATCACCACCGATGTCCAGGCGATGAACGTGTCCAGATTCGCATCGCCCCCAATCGCCTCAAAGAACGGCTGCTCGCCCAGATTAATCGAAAGCGTGGTGAACATACCCAGCGCTGCCACACCGCCCACACCAAAGGCCATCACCAGGGTATAGAGCATAGAGCGTCCAGGCGCGTTCCAGTAACGCTGGGCCAGCCTCACAAACCAGTAAAGCGCCAGATAGACCCCGATGATAAAGACATAGATGAAAGCAGTCTCTTTAGAGCCGAGATTCAGCAGCATAGCCCCGGCAATGACGTATAACCAATGAGTGCGTCGGCGTTGCTCCGCTGGCCCGCTCAGGTACATGAACATGCTGTAGATCATGACCAACGAGAAGAAAATATTGGGCGTGTCGTGTCGAATGTAGCGGTTGTAATAGAGCGTGATGGGCGAAATGAGCAGCATAATCGAGGCCAGAATAGCCCCCCACTTGCCGATCCACCGCCGGAACAACAGCGGCATCATGACGATCAGCACACCGAGCAACGCCGGGTAAATGCGCGAGGTAAAGTCATTCGCGCCGAACAAAAAGTAGAAGAGCGCCGTGATATGAAAGAGGACAGGCCCATGCATCAGCGGTGTGTGCTGGAAGTTGCCATCTTCCGCCAAGTTATAGGAGTAGCGCGTGTGCAGGCTCTCGTCATGGCTCATGACACGGTCGCCAAGCATGAAAAAGCGCGTGAAAATGGCTGTGACAAAGATGACAACGTAAGTGATGGCTTCCCAATTTAGGGTGTAGGCCTGGGCGAGCGTGCGCGAGAGCAAGTTTGGCTGCTCATCGCGGCTTTTCTGCGGGTCGAGCGTGGTGGTCATATCAATCTACCTTTGCGATGCGTTCGATAGGTTACCGGGAGCTGGGGCAACGGCGGGCGTGGAAGTGGGTGTTGGCGGTGCAGCGTCCTCGGTGGGTTGTTCGCGCCGGATTTCAATCCGCTGTGCGATGCTGACCGCCGTGCCATTCGGAGTGACGGCGTGGTACGGAATGCCCATTTGCGCCGATTCGTATGTGGTGGCCGTGCCGACGATTTGATTAAGATTAAACGTCCACGGCAGGACGCACAGCACCAAAAGCGCCACTAACGCGCCACTGTGCCACCAACTGTGGGCCTGTGCGGGCTGCGGTTGCGGCGTCTCTAGCTCAAAGGCGATATTGCGCCACATCGCTTCTAGCTGTGTGTCCTGAGCTTTACCCAGCAAAGCCAACTCATTCTCTAGCGTGTGGGTGGTATCTCGCTGCTGGACGTAAACAGCGTGGCAAGCATCGCAGCGGCGGAGGTGCTGCCCGACGTGTCTGCTACGACGCTGGGGCAGCCCCCCCTGAATATAGTCAATAAGATACTTTCGACAGTATTGGCAATTGTCCATGTCGGTTGCCTACCTATAAGCTCAAAAGTTCTTCTAGCAAGCCCTGGCCCTCATCGCGCAGTTGTTCTCGCAATTGGTTGTGAGCCAGACGCACGCGGCTTTCTGCCGTTTTCTGCGGGCAGTCCATCACCTCAGCAATCTCCCGATACGTGAGGCCATGACCGTAACGCAGCACCACAGCCTCCCGCAGCCGGGCAGACAGTTTCGTCAGCGCTTGAGCAACCGCTTCCTTGGCACACTGTTGTGTTAGGTGTGCTTCCGGCGTCTGATCGCGTGAGACGGGCGTCTTCAGTCGGACAATATCCGCCATGTCTATCGAAATGGGGCGTTGACGGCGGTGCACATTGCGGCTGCGGCTGACGGCGATGGTGTACAGCCACGTTTTGAAAGCGGCGCGACGGCTGTCATAGCGCGCAAGATTTTTGAAGGCGTAGACGAAAGCCTCCTGCGTGACATCCTCCGCGTCTTGCTTATTTAGCAAGATGCCATAAAGAAGACGATACAGGCCAGCAGCATGCTGGTGATAAAGATCAGCATAGGCTCGCTGGTCACCGCGCAGGGCAGCTTCAATTAGGCGTAGCGTTTCGGGTTGCTCGGTCACATTCAGTACTCTCGGCTGTGTACTCACCAGTTGGGGATGCTATATCTCATATACACGGACAGGGCCTGTATTCCTCACCGTGGCTCATCACTGGCGACACCGTCATAGACGTCTTGGCGCAACCACAACACCACCTCTTGCGCGGGTTGGGCAGAAGCCTGCGTTTGCCGTTGGAACCACCACGTCGGCGCGCTCCGCAGTGTGATCTGATCCAAATCCCAAGTGCGGGCCAGGGTGAACGACTGCCCAACGTAATTACCGCGTAGTTCCGGCGCTTCCTCGGCTTGTGGCAGCAGCAACACCTGATTGGACTGAGTTACGGGTGCATCGGCGACAAACTGAGCGTTTTCAAAGTCGCGCAGCAACCAGGCCACCATCTGGTCATCCTGGATGTTCTGGCCGTCCGTGACGACCACGATCTCTAACTGCGGGAAGCCCTCCGTCTCTCGCCGTGCAAGCTCTACGAGTGTCTGTCGCAGCATGAAAGCTTCTTCGCCGTGGGCAATCGGGCTGTGCCACAGTTCACGCGGGTCATCGGCGCGGGCCGTGGTAATTTGCCAGCCGGAACCAAGCGAGGCCAGCAAGCCCACAGACAATAGCCCAACCGCGCCACCACGCAGCGTGGTGCCCGTGCCATAAAGGCTGGCGGCAGTGAAGCCCCCCAGCACAAGCAGCAGCAACATAATGACAAAAAAGAAAGCGGGTGCGCCCACCTCAGCAAACAGCACAGAGCGTTCTGCGCTGAAGTTAGCCGTTGACACCGCCCGCGCCAACCATCCGAAGTGCATTAGCACGAGCGAGAAAATAATGGCGGCGGCGGCGGCAACCACCCAACGCGCCCAGAAAGGCACAACAAATCCAAACACATTTGTGTCGCCCGCCTCCTCCTGATACCACAGTGTCCCAGTCTCGTTGGCGAAAGCAGCTTCGACAGCAGCAGAAGCTAGCCCCACCAGCGGCAGCGTTATCCATAGGGCATTTGCGGCTAAACCGCCCTGGTAAAGCAGTGCAGCGATGACCGCCACCACTGCCCAGGCCAGTAAAAAGGCGTCCAGCAGCGTCAGCTCACGCCGGACAAGCAGCACGGCACCGATGACGCCAAACAGCCATAGAATCGGTTCATAGAACAGGCTGGCGAACAGCGCAAAGAACAGGGGTGTCTCCGGCACGGGGCGCACCCAACCCGTCAGGCCGCCGCCGATGGCCTGCGCCACCGCGTTGATGCCAGACGGATAGAACATGAGACCCGTGGCAACCACGACCACGGCCAGCGCCGCGAAGGACAAGCCCGGCAGCCACGCCCACTGCTTCAGAACCTCGGCGGCGAGATTCTCGGAAGATGGCGAATGGATGCGTAGCGCGGCGCCCATGGCAACCAACAAAATAATGCCCACGACATGCCCCGTCGGCCCGGTGAGCAGTAGCGTCGAGACAAATAGAACCGTCGCTATAATGCTGTTCGTGACAGTCCTTTGCTGTGCAAAGCGCTTGATTGACCACAGGGTGAGCAGGCCCGCCAGCATTTGCCAAACCACCGGGCTATCTAGCCGGGCGGCGGCCAACAGCACCGGAGAGCAAGCCAGCAGAACAACTGCGCTCAGTGTGCGAACCCGNCCCAGCACATCCCGGAACAGCAGCGGCGAAAAGACCACCAGAAAAGCCGCCAGCGCTGTCGGAACCCGAATGGCAGCCTCACTGGTGCCGAAGGCTGTTATGGCGAACATATGCGCCATCTGAAGCAGCACTGTGTCTGCCAGCACGGTAGGTTCTGCGCTCGGTGTCACTGCCTGCCACGCGGCCAGGGCACGGGGCACTTCCGGCCCAGTAAGCGGTACGTCTCCTAGGCGTAGCAGATAGAGCAGCAGCACAAAGGCAGCCAAGCCCAAATAAACAATGGCTTCTACCGAAATAGTGATAGCCGTGGTAGGCCGGGCTGCGGGCGAATCAGCAGGTGTCACTTGGTCCAGGGTGGTGTCGCTGTTGGTCACGCGGTTAATTTGCTCCAGCAATCGTTAGCGGTGTAGATGGAACGCTGTAAAAGAGACTGTCGCCGTACTGGCAGATGGGTTCCAGATTTTCTCTGAATTTCTCCTCGCCAATAGCGTCAAAGGCGTCGATTTCGCCTGTCCCAAAGCGTTCTGTTGTCCCATAGAAGATATAATCAATGTCGTACCGTTCGATGATCGGTACCGCCGTTTGCCACAGCGGCGTGTTGTAAAGGGTGCGCACATCCTCTGCGCGTGTTCCGGCCACAGCGGTATAAGTGCTGCCCCGCCACTGTCGCTGGTGGCCTTCCCAGCCTAGCACGATAGGAATCCCCGTGAGATAGCCCACACGCCCAAACTGATTGCGATAGGGCAAGCCGATAGACTCGGTCACTACGGCGTCTGTGCCCTCTACGCGCTCCGCCAAGCACATAATCGCTTGGTAATCGTCATCGCTGACGAGCGACGGGCCACCATCTAAAGTCAGGGCCGTATTACTGGGGCGTCCAGCTTCGGCATAGCCCCGGCTGTAGATGCCCATCAGCGGGTAGAACAATCCCAGCGCCAGCACAATCACCAGCAAGGGTGCATAGATACCCTTAAGCACAGATGATGTTCGTTGCGCCAGTATCATATACACGGCGTAGGCACTGGCAATGCTAAACATGACCCACGCTTGATAGTAAAACTTGAAAATGGTGTTGATCCGCACGCCAAAGTTATCCCGCAGGTAGATAAACTCTGGAACAAGCGTGAGGCCTGCCGCGCAGGCAACCAAAAGCAGCCCGAAGCCTGTCGCGGGCGCGTAGTTGAGTGGGGCGGAGTCACCCTGTGTAGACTGCTTCGGCCACAGCCGGGCGACGACCACAGCCAGCACCAACAACAGCAGCACCGTCAGCAGGCTATGCGTCAGCCGTTTGGTAGCAGCCAGAGCCAGCGTCGGGCCAAGTCCGCCGCGCTGCTCAATGTAGCTGAAGATCGTAGCACGCACGGCTGGGACACTGTACCCGGCCAAAACCAACACCAGAGCCAACCCAGCCAACACGCCCAAGACGACGAGCGCCGTCAGCACCCCGCCGCGCCAGTTCATCCGTGGCGCGCCCCGCCGTGCCTCCAGAATCAGATAAGGAACAAGCAACAAAATAAACGGGCCGAACATCACAAAGTACTGTCGGAACAGCGTGGGGAATTCGACGTTGGGCAGGATGCCCGACGCCTGCGAGCGGAAGCTAATAAAAAACGGCAGGTAAAAGAAGAATGCCAGCCCCACCAGCGAGACAAAGAAAAGCCCAATCATGACGAAATCGTCGCTGCTTAGCCCTCTGCCCTGGTTATGTATCAGACGGCGCAAACCCTCTGCGGCAGTCAGGACAACAACATAAATAGGCCCGTCCCACAGATTCAAAAACATGAGGCCGCCCACCGCTATCGCGTAAAAGACGATGTCGGCCACACGCAACGGGCTTTGCCGGATAGCGAGGGCCAACGCCAAACCGATAACCAGCACAGCAAAGGGCAACGCCAGCACATGGGGATGCACATCGGCGAGGATGAAACTGAACTGCGGAAACTCGTCAATGATGTTGGCCCCCACAGGCTCCGCAACGATTTCGCCCTCCGCGTTCTCTCGTGGGAGGTGGCGATCATTGATCACGCGGCTGGCCCGAAACCACCACCAAAAGTTCCAGGTGGCAGGCTCTCTTATCTGCGCGCCAAGAATATTGACCGTCTGCTCCTCGGAGGGCGGATTAGGATTTGGCTCGAAGCGATCTTGCACATCCCAGAACGAGAGGTAAGCAGAAGGGGCCGTGCCAGACTGGTAAGGCAGCTCAATGAGCGCGCCCTGGAAGTTGCCAAGAAATATCATGAAGACGACAGCCAAGAGCGCGAAGGGCACAGCGACCCGTTGCTTCGGCGGAGAGTCGCCCGTGGAGCGGGCGCGGATGAGGTTGTAAACCACGCCGAAGGTATTCTGCCCGGTGAGCGCAAACAAGAGAGCAATCATCATGTTGAAGGTTATCGGGCTGGGTGTGCCAGTCAAATTGCCCAGCGTGCCCGCCATCACATACCCAAAGTGATAATAACTGATGGCGTAGCCGCTCATCCACGGGTCAGCGGGTGGGAAGGTAGCGCTCCGTTGCACAGCGCTGATGAAAGCCATCTCCATCGGCTTCTCTGTGCCTGTCAGATTGGGGTTAAAGGCGCGGAAGGCCGCCCAGCCCACCAGCAGAGCGATGAACAGCACCTCGCCGATGAGAAAGGCGCTCCCGTTTTCTCGCCACCATGCACGCACATCCAACCGGGGGCCGGGTAACGCATAATAGGCCACCCAGCCCACGACCAGCACAATTAGCCACGCCAGGCCGATGCTCCCCGGCGTGTTGCGCACAAAGCCAAGCACAGCCAACGCCCAGAAGACAAAACCGATCATCAGCATGCCCACACTGCGAGCCAGAATAAAGCCCGTGTCTGGCAGCGCGGTAAGCAAACGGGCGCACAGCGGCAGCGCGGCAACGCCGGCCAGCGTCACCATGAACCACCAACTGAGGAGAATCCAGCCCTCCTGGGAGAGCCAACTGAGTATGAGAGCCATTGTGTGCTTTCTAGCTGCTTGCGAGTTCGGTAGCTTGCAGGGCGTAGGCGGCTGCGGCGTCTAAGTCGACGCTGTAGACGATATTGACTTCATCTTCGTAAACCACGGACAGAACATCCGCATCCGCGAGTTCCGTTAATGTATCCAGGCCGATTTCCGGGTAGCGGGCGCGCTCCAGCACACCCACCATCACATATTCGACCTCATAGTGTTGCAAGATATCGGCCTTCACACGCGGGTCTGTGGTGGAGTAGAAAGCGTTCACGTTCGCCACACGCTGCTGCACCATGCGCGGCATGGGGTCGAAGGTGCGCTGCTGGCGCTGGTGCCAGTTCCAGCCCTGGACGGCGGGCAGTCCCGTGTAAACAGAAATGCGCGACCCCCACAGATACTCACGCTCACTTTGCCCCTCCATGATAACGGGCGTGCCCTGGAGGTTCTCCTGTAGCCAACGGATGAGGCGGTAGTCGTGGACAAGTTCCAGGTTGCTGCCCTCGCCCATCGCGCTATTCGTGACTTCATAGTGAACCGCCGTTTGCATATACGCCATGCCATCCAACGTAGCGCCCGCAGTGGGCGTAAAACGATCAATAGCCCGCGCCTGGGTTGCCGTGAGCGGGTAAAGCGCCGCAACAGCGACCAACACCCCCAACGACATCGACCACCCCGCCCGCGTGCCCAAATTCCACTCAGAGGAGTCTTCTAGCAACCAAGCAATCGCAACCCCGCCGACCACACTGAACATAAGCCAGGCTTGCAGATAGAACTTGAAGACAGTGTTCTGCCGCCCAATATCGCCGTCAATGACGATATACTCCACGCCGAGTGTCGCACCCAGGGCGACAATAGCCAGCACCAGCACAAACTGCATGGCCCGCGTTTGCTGTGGCAAAAAGAACAGCGCCGCCGCCCATATCATCAGCGGCAGGGCAACAATGGTTACATTCCACTCGTACAAGCTGAGGCCAAGGCTGACCAGCAATACGGTTAGCAGGCCGCCCACCCCGGCATACAGCCAGTTGGCCCGCCCACGCAGGTCACGGACGTAAGTGGTCTGCATCCAGCGGGCTGTCTGCCAAATGAGCAGCGAAGTGATGAGGAACAAAAACAGGCCGTGGATGGTCAGGTAAGCCCAGACGGGCGTCTTCGGCCCCGCCCACGGACTAGCAGAGCTATAAATCGCGGCGTACCAGCGTGTATAGGGATAGCTGAGCCACACACTGAGCGTAATAAAACCGCCCACTCTCAGGAAAACATCCACCAGCGAAGCCCGTGAGAAGCCGCGCCACTTCAGCCACCACGCAAAGCCCAGGCCAGCGACGCATAATAGCATGTACGTCGGCCAGTCCCAGGTATTGGTGGCACGGAGCATACCCGTCATAGCCGCTCCGATGCCGATGGTAAGCACCGTGGCAAAAGTGCTACGTTTGCTATCTCGCCTCGTCTGGATGACCTCGTGCATCAAGAACAGCATCAGGAAAAATTGGAGCGGCATCGAGATCATGTGGGCGTGTAGGTCACCGTACAAAAAGGTGAAGTACGGGATTTCTGTAATGGCGTTGCCAGAGCTAACCGGCGGCTCCGCCAAGATGCGCGTTGGCCCCCAATACCAGCGATTGGTAGGAAGATTCAGGGCTTGGCCGTCCGCCCAACGCTGGAACCCGACCAGCAAGCTATCAATGTTCTGCTCCCGCTGGTAACGGGCAAACTCACGCTCCAAGGCCGGGGTGGGATTGGTAGCCTGCTGCATCAGCGGCGTCACTTCTTCGCCCGCCGGGGCACGCCCGTTTTCCTGCTCGAACTCCAAAAATAGGTAGTCCGTGATGTTCGTCGCGGCCTGCAAAGCGCCACCAGACCGGGCAAGACCATCGACGAAAACAGAGGGCGTGCCCAGATTGCCCAGTAGCACGGCCATCAGCAGCGCCATGATGCCAGCTACCCAGGGATTACCGCGCAGGCGGCGCGGTGTGGCGGTCTCGGCGTGCAGGTCGTCTGCGGTGGGCCGCAACCAAGCAACAATGTTAAACGCGACGGCAAACGCACCGATGCCCGTAAGCGCAAACAACGTGGGAATAATGAGATTGTAGGCCACCGCCGGGACAACACCCAGCATAAGCACGGGCACGCCCACTAGCACAAAGCCAAAGTAGTAATAGTTGATGTAGCCGCCTGCATGCCACGGATCGAGCGGGGGAAAGGTGGTACTGCGTAGCACGGCGTTAAAGTAGGCAAAGTCCATCGGTTTTTCGCCGCCGAAGGCAAAATGCCACAGGTCAGGGTTCATGAGGCGCACGCCCAAAAAGAACAGGAACGCCGCAACCGTGATGACCTCAATAGCGACCAAGCGCGGCCAATATTGCCGCAGATAGAGTCGTAAGTCGCTACGGTGCTTGTAGGCAAAATAACCGCTGAGTACAACCAGCAACAGCAGCGTAAACCACAGACCACCCCGCGACCACAAGCGCAGGTTAAGGCTGGTCGCCATCCACGCGAACCACGCCACCAAAAATAGCCCGGTAATCTTGGCGGCGGCGTAGCCCCGATCTGCCAGCGCAGGGAAGAGCGCGAACGTCAGCGGGAAGGTCGCCGCGCCGACAAGCATAATCGTGAGCCACCAGACAATCACAGTGAGAATCGGCCAGGTGTTAATGGGACTCTCGCTGAAGAAAAGCCGCGACCAGGTGCCGTTCTCATACTGTAGCTCACGGTCTTGCGGCTTGAGCTTAAGCTGGGTAGGCGTTTCATCTGCCGGGAGCGAATAAGTCGGCATTACGCCCACCAACGACGGATCATTGAAGGAACCGATCGCAATATCATCGGCCCGGCTGAGTTCCACGCTGTCTAGCAACACGGCCACCTGGGTTGCGTCGTAGGCGTCTGTCTTGCGGAAGATAAACACAACCGGATGATCGTAAACGTGGAAGGCTTCCTCGGCCTCAAACTCGTTCAGCCAGGCGGGCGCGTCCATCGTTGGCAAATACTGATCAGAAACGCGCAACGGCCCAAGCTCGAAGGTCTCCTGGAAAGTGGCCGCCAGTTCAAAACCGAGTTCGCCGCCGAAAAGCGCGTCGTAGTAAGCACGGGTCATGGGCCAGCGGGCCGGGTTCCGGCTGATGCTGTCGTAAAAGCGGTTGCTGCTGATCACCACGTAGTCGCTGTTGTTGAGCGCCAGTTGCATCGCATCACGCTTCAGCGCGATGTCATCCAGGGCGATGTAGAGACTATAGCCGTTGACCAACGCCCCATAGGCGTTACGCCCATTACATTCACGGGCGCTAAGCTGGCCGGGCGGGGTTTGATCCGCAACTGTGACGCCCGGCGGTGGCGTGCAGGCGACGGTGGGCACAGGATCGTCCCACGACCCCTCGTGCGAGACAACCGCCCCACTGATGTAAAGTGGCTGGTCAGTCGTGGCGCGGAGGGTATACGTCTCGTTAGCCTGGACGGCCAACGGCGGGTCTAATAATAGCTCATAGCGGTCGCCGATGATGTGGCGATCACGCGTGAAGGTGCCGCTCAGTGTGCCGGAAGAAATCAGCCCCCCAGAGTTATCCAGCACATCCAGACGCAGGTTAGTTTCGCCTTGCTGTTGTGGGCTGCCAAGATGCGGAATGATGACACGGTCTAAGGTGCCGTCGGCAGTGACGGTAAACGGATAATCATTGCTGGCGTCTAGGATGCTGGCCTGGGTGCCAAGATTATTCTCTGAGCCGGGCGGGTTGAAAATAGCGATGTTAATCAGCGGGGCGTCGGGCGCACCGGCAATCGGGAGCGCAAAGTCACCAGGGACATTTTCCCACACCCAGTTCGTAGCCTGCACGCGGGTAAGCTGGTTCCGGTAGATGTTCGTGAACATCAGCGCCCACACATGCGTAAAGCCGACCACCAGGACGACCAACCCCACGGAGAGCATCCGGCGCAGGCCACCACGCGAACCATTGGACGTTTGCTGCCACAGATGCACCAAAGCCCAAGCGCCCATCAACGTCAGGGCCGGGTAAAGTGGCAGATAGTAACGCATGGACATGACCCACAAGTTACCAATCCAGGCGAAATACACCATAATCCACACTACAGGCAACAGGTGCCGCAGCGAGCGGTCTTGCCCGCGCACCAACCGCACCCCACCCCACAGCCAG
>JGI12210J13797_10644826_pt1 | contig 11667 bp, 8 predicted proteins | sample ElkSlonscriptome_3_FD_13797 | JGI IMG/M metagenome (IMG submission 13797) | reverse complement strand
TGGAGGCGGGGGGGGGTGTCCATCGGCCTCACCGCCACCCTCCCCTACTGGAGGGTCCTGAGCGAGGGCGCGGTCCGCTTCGACAATTTCAGGGTAGCCCCTCCCGATTCTACAGGAGCGGTGGGCAGCGACCTCCGAAGTCTATACCAGACGGGCTTGACGGTGGATTGGAAGACTCCCTGGGCGGTCGGTGCTGGAGCAGGCTGGACTACGGGTGACTGGCAGCTCCACGTGGCGACGGAATACTACGCCGCCGTGCCCCGCCATACGGTCCTGCAGACTGAGCCCAGCGGTAGTCAGGTGAGCACCGGGGGCTCCATCGAGTACACGGTTGTGGACGAAAGGCGTCCCGTCCTGAACACCGCTGTTGGCGCCCGCTGGAACGGCTCCGACCGGATCTCACTCTACGGGAGCGTCGCCACCAACCTCTCGTCGGTGCCAGACAGCGTCGTGGATTTCACCCAGTTGGCTTCGACCGTGAATCAGACCACCCACGAGACGAACTTCGTACTCCTGGGTCTGGGCGTCTCGGTGCGAACCTCCTGGACTGACTTCACCTTGGGCACCACTTGGCAGGGGGGCTCTGACGACCAGCCCCGGGTCGCCTCCCTCCCGGGTTCTTCGCCCGGTGGCGAGCCGGGGGACGCGATGCTCGACTACCAGCAATGGCGGTTCCTTGCCGGCTTCACGATCCCGTCGTTGGGGGACCTTGTGGACAACGTGACTGGAGGGTGAGTGCCGGGTGCAGGCTTGTCCCGCTCGGACAGGGCAACTACCGGCGAATGGACTGCTTCCCCTCGGACTGGCATCCCACATATCAGCTCGTCTGCGCTGCCCTTTGAGTCGAGTCGCGGGGTTCGACCGGCCACCTCGGAATCGCTGCCTCTCCGAACTCGATCGACAGCGCCACTCACGCCGTGTCCGGTGGGAGCGCCGGTCCCCATCACGGGCCATACCTCATTGCCCATCACGAATACCCCGGTGGGCTGGCTACCGGCACGGCCCCTACGACTCAGGTTGAATGGAAACGCCGCAAGAAGCGCCACGACGAAGCCGAACCGGGGCCGGGTGCGATCAACCTCCATTCAACTCTGAGAGGGCCTGGTGTGGGGGTCCGATTCTGACCACATCGCCCGGATCCGTCATTCTCCCCGACCGGAAGTGCACTGCGGGGCGGCGGGGCTCGTTCGAGAGTCGCTGGGAGGGGAGCCGGGATCTCGCTGACGCCGTCTGTAGCCGCTCGGACCAACTCAAGACACGCTCGTGGCGGAGGCATCCTCTCGAGTCTCCTCCGACTCGTCCCGATCCACGAATATCGAACTCTCAGCCTCGGGGTGAGCAGCATTCAGCAGGCCCGAGACGGCGGTCCGCAACGAGAGGGTGATGGCCACCAACCCGCCTCCGATGAGCGATGCCACGACGAGGACGAGGTAGTAGATCGTGTTGTACCAGTTCTGCAAGTCGTCGGCTTCGGAAAGGGGCACCGTGAGGATAAGCAGTAGGCCCACTCCCCCGATCATGACGGCGACGCACAGCTGCCCGATCCGCCGAATCTGCATGAAGTAGCCGGGTTGGATATCCTCGTCGAGGCGTTGGCTCAGACCGACGACCGTCACCATGAGGGCGAGCACCGTCGCGGCCGCTCCGATGGCTGACGAGCATAGGAAGCGGATGGTAGGGAGGGTCGACTGCAGCAGGTTCATGGCCTGCCGATCTCCGACGAATCCTATGCCGACAGCGACCAGGAGGAACGCCAGCGTTGACGCCCCTCCGCCCCAGAGGGCCGACGCTCGCCACGAAGTCACCGAGGGCTCAGCCACAGCCAGGCCTCGGGTGGGGACTGCCGCCAGGCGAGGGAGGGCGGGTGATTGGGCGGCGTCGGGATGGCGAGTCAGGCTCCTGCCGCCGCCACATCGAGCCGGGGTCACGAGAAGAGTGCATCATGGGAGTGCCGATTCGGGTCGAAGCCGGCCAAGGCACTGCTGCGGAGGCCGAGGAAGAACACTCCCGTTTTGCGGAGAGGGCACTCCCGTCGTCATGGCCGATCCAAGGTGCAAGAAGGCTGCCAGCCACGCCCAGTCGGCCTCCACCTTCACGCGGCTACCGGGCCATGGCACGAACCCTGCAAACCACCGGGGTGACCTCAGACCGCGTACCCCGTCTGACCGCGCCGCCCAGAGCTGCTCTGCGGCCGCGGCAGGAGCTGCGTCGGATCGCACCTGAGGAGAAGACTACGTCCCCCTCCCTCCCTCCGAGGAGCAGTGTATGAGTTCGGTAACTCAGATCCCCACCACCTCCAGCACGGTCCTCGCCTTCAACGTTGATGGCGAAATTCAGTCCGAAGATCTCGAGGTCATGGCACAGATCATGAATGACGCCTTCGACCAACACGATGACGTGAATCTCTTGCTGATCTTTCGGCCCTACGAGGGGACCGAGACCGGTGCGACGCTGAACTGGGAGGTCGTGAAGTCCAACTTTCGATCGCTCTCCAACCTCAACAAGTACGCCGTGGTCGGCGGCGCCGATGCGCCGAAGGGCTCCGTGGACTTCATGGATCGCCTCATCCCCATCGACGCCGAGACGTTCGGCCATCACGAAGCCAGCGCGGCGTGGGACTTCGTGGGAGCCGCCCCTCAAGCCGAATCAGCTGGCTCCCGCACCGGCTCGGCGGTCGACTGACTCGGCCCATCCCGACCAGGTGCTGGAGGCGTCTCCTCACAGTCGACCCTCCCCAAATGACGAGGAAACCGGCTCCCGCTCACTCTCGGTCAGGACGGTGCTTCAAATCTGTCGTGCGACCAGAGGTTTCACGACAGATCGATCAACCTCGAGTTGACAGCCCAAGCTGAGAACGTGTCGGCGACAGCCAATCGGCATAGGCACGGCACGTTCAATCCAGCGGACCCGGTTCGGCTTTTCAGTTGTTGGGGTTCTGAATGACGGCTACGCACCCCTGAAGAAGTTTGTCTTCGCCGGAGAGCTCCGGTCCAAGGCAACGCAGCGGCCTCCTGCCGCATCGGGGGGCGAGGGCCGTGGGACACCAACCGCCGTGTCGGTGCCAGCGGCTCGAAACCGAGCCGGTGGCACTGTTCCTGCTCCATCGGAGAGGGTGAGTTTCGAAGTACCGATACGCCAAGACAGGTACGGCCCCTTCTAATGGATAGCCGGAGAAACCTCATGAACCATAGGATCACGACATTGATCGTTGCCCTTGTGGCCGCCAGCACTCTGTCGCCTTCGACCGCTCATAGCCAGGTGTATCTGGGCCCGGAGCTGGCGTGGAACGATGACGCGGACTTCGGTATCGGTGCGGGGGTCGAGTTCGATCTGCCCGAACTACACTCGGGCGTCGGCTTTGTGGGTGACTTCCTCTGGTTCTTCCCGGGTGAGGACTTCGACTACTTCGAATTCAACGCAAACCTCACCTACGACCTTCCTCTTGAAGAAACGAAGGTGGTCCCGTTTGCGCTGGCCGGGCTGAATGTGGGCCGGGTATCTCTTGATAGTGGCGGCGTCCTCGAGGGCGACGACGGGAACACCGATCTCGCCTTGAATCTCGGAGGAGGCCTCAAGTTTGTCGCGGGGTCGTTTCGACCTCGCGTCGCAGCCCGCTTCGCCGTCGGGAACGACAACTTGACCTTCTTTGCCTTCATCCCATTTCAGGTCGCCAACTGATCTCCTCTGCGTCACCATTGCGACGGGCCAACCCCCTCCCGCATCGGGGCGGGTTCCGGCTGTCGCCTCACTCTTCAGGGAGACTACGAGTATGAGTACTGACGCTGGCACACCAATTTCGACCAAGCGGAGTTTCGAAGTCGATCTCGGAGGCGGCGCGGGCGAGGGCAGTGTGTCCTCGGGTGCCCGGTAAACCGGCTGTGGGTGCACCGGATCGGGCCGCTGACTTGAAGACGCAGTGAGCGTCGAGACCCTCCTACGCCTGAGCCTGGCGCCGGCCCTCATAGGCGTGAATGCCTTCTTCGTGGCGGTGGAGTTTGCCCTGACGCGCCTGTCCTCTCTCGAACTGACCGATGCGGACGTCGAGGACTCCGCCGGCCTGCGGCGAGCTCGTTCCATGCTGGACCGACTCGAGATCCACCTGACGGGGTGCCAACTGGGGATCTCGGCCTCTAGCGTACTGCTCGGCGTCCTGGCCGAGCCCGCCGTCACCTCGTTCATCGAGCCCGCCGTAGGGGGCTTGGGCCTGGAGGGCTCCACGGTGTCGGCAGTTTCAGTCGGGGTGTCTGTGGTCCTCCTGAACCTCGCGCACAAGATCTGGGGCGAGCAGGCACCCACCTACCTGGGGGTGGAACGACCGAGGCAGGTGGCGGAGCGATTGGCCCCGATCTTGTTCTGGTGGACCCGAATCATGAGGCCGATCATTCGACTCGGGGATGGGGCTGCCAAGTGGACCTTGGGTTTGTTCGGCGTTGAAATCACCCGGAGCTGGGCGGAGGGTGACGCCGAGGGCGATCCGGACGAACCGGGAGGCACCGAACGGGGGGACCTGAAGAGTCGGATGGCAGATCTGCTCACCACGAGTCCGATCACCCGGGATCGCCGAGAAGAGGTGCTCGCTTCGTTGGAGATCGACGAGCTGCCGGGCTCCAACGTCATGGTGCCTTTAGAGGACGCAGTGGTGCTCGCTCTGGATGTCCCGGGTCGGGAGAATCTGCGTCGGATCGGTCAGGGTGGCCATACCCGGTATCCCGTTCTTCGGACGGACGCACCCCTGGACCGCCGCCTTACGGTCCCCGACCTCGCAGGGGTCCTCTACCTCCCGGCCCTCTTCTCGTGTCCTGATCGTCTGGCTCAGCCTGATCTCCACCTCGAAGACCTCCTCCAGGACGCTGTGATCTGCCCCTCGACCTTGCCTGTGGCTCAGTTGATCGACCGCCTTCAAGAGGCCCGACAGGAGTTGGCTGTTCTGGCGGACGGCGATCACGTCCGTGGGTTCGTCACCATCACGGATGCCGTCGAAAGCATCACGGGCGAGGTCTGGGACCCCCTGGATGACGCGGCCGACTGAGTCCTGGACGAGGACCCGCGGACCACCCCGCAGCCGACTCAGAGCACCGTTCACTTCGAGTCGGTTATGAAGTGCAGCGGCGCACGGTCGGCGACTTCTCTCCGTCCCGGCCCTTTAAGCCTCAGCGCTGAAGCCCGGAAAATGGGAGACAACCCCGGGCCGGTCGCTTGATACCCGCATACGGCACGGTGCTTGCTTTCGCAAGGGGGTGAAGGGCCGGAAGATCCGACCCCATCACCCATGCATCGGGAGCGCACGGACTCATGAATCGCAACGAGATGAAGGGCAATTGGCGGCAGCTGAAGGGCAACGTGCAGGAGAAGTGGGGCAAGCTCACCGATGACGACATGGATCAGATCGAGGGTCAGCGCGAGGTGTTGGTCGGCAAGATCCAGGAGCGCTACGGGAAGACGGAGGCTGAGGCATCTGAAGAGGTCGACGACTGGTTCGATCATATGGCCGACTGATCGCTCCGGGAGGCGCCACCACTCCTGGCTGGAGCGGTGACTCCACCCATGCAGGCGGTCGAGGGAAAGATCACCGACCGCCGCAAAGCGGCCGCGGGAAAAAGCCCGCGGTCGCCCTTCCCTACGTCGTACAGGCTCGGCGCCTGCAGCAGTCGCGCCGTTCCGCTGCCGTTCAACCGCAATGCAGGAGAGATGGATCGTGAAGGTCTTCGAGCCGTTGCTTCACCATCATGTGCAGGAGCTGTACTCACTCGAGGCGCAGACCCTGGACATCCTACCAAGGATGATCGACGGGGTCAGCGATCCAGGCCTGGCCGAGGCCCTTCGGGAACGGCACAAGCATGCCGGCGCGCGAAAGTGCCAGCTGACGAACATCGCCACCGAGTTGGACATTACACCCGCCGGTGTTCGAGGGCGTTGGGTGTCCGCGTTCTTCGACCGGGCCATTATCGGGCTCTATTCCCCGGTGTCACCCGGCGTCGCCAACGCCGCCGTGGTGACGGCGTGCCAGCAGGTCACGCACTACGGAATCGTGGGATACGATCGGGCGCGGAGCTACGCTCTCCGATTGGGCGAGGTGGATGTCGCCCGTCGCCTCGAGGAGCTACGCGGGGATCTGGAGGAGGTAGACGACCAGCTGTGTTGGATCGCTGACGGTCACTTGACCGCAGATGCACGTGCGGGTCGAGCCCCCGGGCAGTCGGGAGTTGGAACCACGTGCACGGCGTTCGCGCCGACGAGATCGTAACGGAAGGCGACCTGATCCAGTCCTGGCTTCTGAGCTTCTCAGAGAGAGGCGAGTCCCAGGCCGCATCCGAAGCGACCTCAACCGTCCTCGGGCGACCCTCCGTCGAGCAGACGCTCCAGATCGTCGAAGTCGAATGGCTTCTGCAGGAAGGCGTCGAAGCCTGCCGTCTGCCAATCGACGCTGGCCTCTGCCTCCCCGGTAAGGCAGATCGCCAGAGCGTCTTCGAGACCCTCTTCCTCTCTGAGACGACGCAGGAGCTCGCCTCCGGACAGATCGGGAAGTCCATGGTCCATGATCAGCACCTCCGGCAGCTCCTCCGAAACGGCCTCGAAGGCTGCTCGGCCCGACGCCGCCCACCGCACCCGGTGTCCCCGGGACTCGAGCCAGATCCGGGTAACGGCAGCCGAATCGGCATGATCCTCGATCAGCAGCACCTGTCGGCGTGGGACCTTCCCACCCTTCTGAGTCGACTTTGTCTCAAGGTAGTCCGCCAATCGACCGAGGAGGATTGCGGAGTCGATGGGCTTGGGGATGAAGTCATCGCACCCTGCTCGCAACGCCCGTTGACGGTCCTCGTCCATGACCCCGGCCGTCAGGGCGATAATGGGCCCGGTATACCCACCCTCCCGGATTCGCCGCGACGCGGTGAGGCCGTCCACCAGAGGCATGCGAATATCCATGAGGATCGCATCGAAGTCGTTCGAGACCCGGGCAAGCTCGATGGCGTGGGCGCCATCCGAGGCGATGACCACCTCGCAGCCCGCCCGTTCGAGCAGCTCTCGCACAAAGTGCTGGAGATCGCTCCGGTCCTCGGCCACCAGGACCCGGCCTCTGAGGTCATCTATCCGCGGTGGAACGGTGGTGGGATCGAACCCACTCATCGCTTCTTCGAGGTCGACGAGAGGCACATCGTCCAGCGGGCCCACTGGAGCGGAGAGGCGGAAGGTCGAACCGGAACCGAACTCGCTCTCCACGCCCAGCCGTCCGCCGAGGGCCTCGGCCAACTTCCTGGAGATGGCCAGACCCAGGCCGGTGCTCGGGACGTCGAAGCGCTCCTGGAGAAGAGCTTGCTCGAAGGGAAGGAAGATGCGGTCCAGATCCGACTCGTGGATGCCCACGCCCGAGTCGATCACGTCGAAGTGCATCCAGCCACCTTCGGCGTCCAGGTCGATGTGGATCAGGACGCCCCCCTGTTGCGTGAACTTGATGGCGTTCGCCACGAGGTTCAGGAGGATCTGGCGAAGGACCCGCTCGTCGGACTGGATCGACTCGGGAATCGGCCCCTGGGCATCGATGGACAGCGTCAGCCCTGCCTCCGCCGCTCGGACCCCCATGAAGGATCGAATCTGGGCCAGGAGCCGAGGCACAGCCACCTTTTCGGAGGACGGATGGATCTTGCCCGCCTCCACCTTGGCCAGATCCAGGATGTCGTCGAGAAGCTGGCGGAGGTGGACCCCGCTCCCCCGAATCGAGGCCAACATGGAGCGAGCCTTGTCCGCCGTGACCATCTCGTCCAACAGCTCTGTGAACCCCAGGATGGCGGCCAGAGGCGATCGGATCTCGTGACTCATGTTGGCGAGGAAGTGGGACTTCGCCTCGTTCGCCGCCTCCGCCCGCTCTCGCGCCGTCTGAAGCTCCCGCTCCATGCGGCGAAGCCGGGTGATGTCGGTGACCGCCGAATTGATCCCCTGTATCTGTCCGTCTACCTCTACCGGGACGTAGCTGACGAGCCACGAGCGTTCCTCGCCCTGCGAGTTCCGACCCTCTACGGTCAGCCCCCGCTGAGGCTCTCCCGAGTCCAGAATCCGGTTCAGGATCGGGCCCAGAGTCTCGCGGTACTGAGGGACGATCTCAAACGCCTGGTTCCCCAGGTGGGCCTCGACGCTCTTGCCGTTGATCTCGGCGAGAGTTTCGTTGATGCGCACGTACCGCAGATGCCGGTCCATGAAGCAGAGGCCGATCGGCGCCGAGTCGTAGATCGAATCGATCTCGGCGAGCTGTCGGCGGACCGTCCCGTCCTGATCGGTTCGTCGGATGGACTCCCAGAGTACGTGGGCGATCGCTCCCACAGCGTTGGCGTCGTCCTCGGTGAACTCAGAGGCGTTGGTACGGTGGACCCCGAGGGCTCCCCACGGCGCGGTGCCGGGTCCGATGAGCACGCTCAACCCTGATCCAATCCCCGCTCCAACCCACAGGGGAGAGGGCTCAAACCGTCTCTCCTCCGCAACGTCGGAGGTGATGACCGGCTCGTTGAGCGTCAGTGCGAATCCAGCCTGAGATCCACTGCCGAGAGGCACGGTGGCGGTCCCGAGCCTCTCGTCGTCCCACCCGTGCCCTCCGATGAGCCGCAGCGCCCCCTCCGACTCATCCAGCTTCAAGATCCCAACGTGGGAGACGTCGAAAGCCTCAGATACCAGGCGGACCGCCTCTTCCATGACGACCTCGAGAGGCGTTTCCGAGAGAGCCATCCGGCCGATCAGCGCTGTCGCGGCCTGTTGCCGCCCCCTGGCCCGAAGTCGGTCCGTCGCCGCCCGCAGCTCGGTCACGTCGGTGTAGGTGACCACCACCCCTTTGATCTGGTCTTCGGTCGTTCGAAACGGAGTCACCCTCCGGATATATCGCCTTCCATCCGGCCCTTCCGCCGGCCGGTGCGTCGGGATGAGCGTCGATAACACCTGCCGTGCATCCGCAACCATCTCGCCATCCTCGACGGCGGAGGCCAACTCGTGCACCGGTCGACCCACGTCCCGCTCCCGGACATTCAACACCCGAGTGGTCGCGGGGGTAAACCGTCGAATCCGGAGATCCCCGTCCAGGAAGAGGGTGGCGATGTCGGTGCTGGCCAGGAAGTTCACCAGGTCGTCGGTGGCGTCCTCCAGCTCGGTGACCTTCTCGTGCAACTGGCTGTTGACAGTGCTGAGTTCTTCGTTGAGGGACTGGAGTTCCTCTCTGGAGGTCTGTAGCTCCTCGTTGGTCGATTGAAGCTCCTCGTTCATGGAGATGACCTCCTCATTGGAGGCCTTGAGCTCCTCGTTGGAGCTCTCCAGCTCCTCGATGGTGCCCTGGAGATCTTCCCGGGTGGCTTGCAGCTCCCGAGCCAACTCCTCGGCCCGCTCGCCCTCGGCCAGCAGGGTACGCTCTGCCCCCTCCCCCGCCGGTACTCCATCCTCCGGTGCAATCATGGGCCGCGCCTCGTCCAAGAAGCTGACGAGGTACAGGGGGGGACCACCCCGACTGCCTAGCGTCCGACCGTCGATCCGCACCCGCACCAGACCGTCGCCGCGTTGGGCCCGGGGCGCCACCACCTCCACGACGTCTTCGGATTCCCGTAGGCGACGCAAAACCTGTCGGACCCGCGACTTGAGTCCGTAACGAACCATCGACGCCAGGTCCAGGACCGGCTCTCCGGACGGAAAATCCAGGTAATCCCGGACAGGACCCTGGAAGTACTGGATCAGGCCGCGATCATCCACGACGACCGAGGCCGGGGCGTACGCCTCGAGGAGCGCCGTCTTGGCCAGCTCCATGGGACCCGGCACCCGAGTGCGACGCTCGGGCACACTTGGGACCGCCTCGCCTCCCTCTCTGGGAGACAGGGGCAGCACCCCCCGGGCCGGGGATCGGCCCCGCTTCCGGTAGATCCTCGCCGGCGACGAGAGGGTGTCGTAGAGCTTCGTCCGCTTGCCCGGGGACTCCGACGAACCGAGGAAGAGGATTCCACCCTGGGCCAGGGCGAAGTGGAACATGTCGAACACCCGGCCCTGGATGTCGGGCTCCAGGTAGATCAGCACGTTCCGGCAACTGATGAGGTCGAGGTGCGAGAAGGGCGGATCCGCCAGGAGATTCTGCACTGCAAAGATGCACGTCTCGCGCAGACGTTTGCGCACATGCACCCCCTCGCCCTCCCGGTGGAAGAACATCTCCACTCGGCTCGGGTCCAGGTCCTCGACGGCTCCGGCGGGGTAGAGGCCCTTCCGGGCCGATTCGATGGCCGCCACATCGATGTCCGTAGCGAAGATCTGGAGATCGAATCGGCGGTCCATCCGCTCCTCGATTTCGAAGAGGAGGATCGCCAGGGAGTACGCCTCCTCACCCGAGGAGCACCCGGGTACCCAGACGCGCAACGTCTCGCCGGGCGGCTTCCTCGACAGCCTAGCCTCGATCGCGCGCTCCAGCTCGACCCAGGCCTCCGGGGAGCGAAAGAAGCGTGTGACACCGATGAGCAGATCCCGAAAGAGCCCCTGCACCTCGTCAGGCTCCGCGCGCAACAGAGCGAGGTAGTCCTCGGGATCGTCGATGTGGCGGACGCCCATGCGACGCTCGATACGTCGCGTCAGCGTCCCGTGCTTATATCTCGAAAAGTCCTGGTCCGTATGAGCTCTCAGGACGCTCAGGATCGCGCGGAAGTGATCCGGAGCCCGCGTCGCCAAGGTGCCGCCGTTGGTGGATACGTAGGGGTGGCGAGCGTACGAGGTGATGACCTCCCCCATCCCGGCGATGGGGAGGACGTGGTCCACCACTCCGGTGGCCACGGCGGCAAGGGGCATGCCGTCGTACCCCGCCTGGTCGGGCTTCTCGGCAATCGTCATCCCCCCCTCGGCCTTGACCACACGAGTACCCTCGGCCCCGTCGCTCCCGGTACCCGAGAGGACAACGGAGATCGCGCGCTCCTTCCGATCTTTGGCGAGGGATCGGAAGAAGTAGTCGATCGGCAGGCGCACCCCGCGGGTGGTGACCGCCTCGTCCAGGTGCAGGGAGCCCTCATCCATGCGCAGGAAGTGGTTGGGCGGGATCATGTACACGTGGTCCGCCTCGATCCGCATCCCCTCCGCCGCCTGCACCACCCGCATATCCGTATGGCGACTGAGTAACTCGACCATGGGGCTCTCGTGGCTCGGGTCGAGGTGCTGGACCAGGACCAGCGCCACGCCTGGGGTGGCAGGCATATGCTGCAGCAGCCGCGTGTAGGCGTCGAGGCCCCCGGCGGACGCACCCACCCCGACCACCACGCAGTCGTCGACATCCGTGATTCGGGGACGGTTCTTGGATTTCATCTCTGACATGGCGGCACCTACCCTTGGCAGATCCGCCGGAGGTGGAGAACCACCGGTCGGATCTGCACCGACCGGACCTTGTCCAGGGCAGACAAGACGCAGTCGGGAATGCTGCCGGTTGCAACGGGGGACCGCAACCGGCGCCGAGGGCGCCGCAACCGGAGGGTGTCCGCTTTGCCCGGATACCAGAGAGATCGGCGGAGTCCTCCGGAACGGAGGTCCAACAAGTGTAGCCCGGGGCTCATGGCCCGGATGAACGCGGTCTCGACCCGTCCGGAAACGGAGGCTGGCCATTCATTCGCCCCCATCGTGAAACACGCGTTTGAACGCCCTGGCGTCTCGAGGGGTGCGCGCCGGGTCCCTTGGGCG
>JGI12210J13797_10225039_pt1 | contig 11667 bp, 8 predicted proteins | sample ElkSlonscriptome_3_FD_13797 | JGI IMG/M metagenome (IMG submission 13797) | reverse complement strand
GATTCGACCGCAAGGATGCGACGCTTCTCGAAAGCACGTCGCCCCTCCTTCAGTGTGAAGGCGATGTCCTCGAGCGGCTGATCGAGATTCGACCTGAGATGCGCGGCCAAGTTTCTTGACGCCTCGTTGAGCGCGATCTCGGATCGTGCGGAAAGGGTCAGGATCTGAGCCGGCCAATCGCTTGGCTCGTGCGCATCAGGTTCCGGGGCCTCCTCTAGAATCGCATGCGCGTTCGTTCCGCCCACACCCAGCGAGTTGACTCCGGCGCGGCGCGGGCCCGAAGTAGCCATCCAATCGGCGAGGCGAGTATTGACGTAGAAGGGGCTGGTTTCGAAATCGATAGCCGGGTTCGGTCGCTCAAATCCTAGGCTGGGTGGGATCTGCCGATTTTTGAGCGCCAGCGCCACCTTGATCGTGCTCGCCACACCTGCGGCGGTATCGAGATGGCCAATATTCGTCTTGACCGAACCTATCCCGCAGAAACCGGCTGTATCGGTGCTCTGCCGAAATGCCTGCGTCAGTGCAGCAACCTCGATCGGGTCACCCAGACGCGTGCCTGTTCCATGGCATTCCACATAGTCGATGGTCTCTGCAGGCGTGCTCGCCATATCGAGCGCTTCTGAGATTGCGGCTGATTGGCCATCGACGCTTGGCGCAAGGTAACCGGCTTTCGCCGCCCCGTCGTTGTTCACGGCGGTGCCGCAAATCACAGCGAAGATATGGTCGCCGTCCGCAAGCGCGTCTTCGAGCCGGCGAAGCACAACCGCACCCGCGCCACTTCCGAAAACCGTACCTTCGGCACGATGATCAAAAGCGTGACAATGCCCGTCAGGTGAGAGGATTTCGCCGTCTTGGAAAATGTAGCCGCGGCCCTGCGGCAGTTCGATTGTCGATCCCCCGGCCAGCGCAAGGTCCGTTTCACCCGCCAAGAGACTCTGGCAGGCGTAGTGAATCGCTACGAGCGAGGTCGAGCAGGCGGTCTGGATATTGATGCTCGGACCCTTGAGGTCGAAAACATGGCTGACCCGGGTCGCAAGAAAATCCTTGTCGTTGCCGGTATGGCGCAGCAGGAACATACCCACGTCGTCCACAAGATCGGCGTTCGAGCAAACGTTGAAATAAAAGTAACTGCCCATCCCGCAACCGGCATACACCCCGATTGGCCCGCTGAAGGCCTCGGGCGGGTGTCCCGCAGTTTCAAGAGCCTCCCATGCGACCTCGAGAAATTGCCGGTGCTGGGGATCCATCACCGCGGCCTCCTTAGGGCTGAGACCAAAAAACCCGGCATCAAAATCGGCGAATCCATCAAGCGGAGCTGCCGCTGGCACGTAGTTGCGGTGAAGTACGCGCGCCCTATCCTCGCCATTGGCGAGAAGCTCGCTTTCGCTGTATTGGCGGATGCACTCAAGTCCGTCTCGAAGGTTCGACCAATACTGCTCAAGCGTTGCGCTCCCTGGAAGGTGCGCGGCCATCCCCACTATCGCGATGCGATTGTCCAGCCCTCCATGGCGATCGTCATGCCCATCAACCATCGGAAACTTCTCCCGAAGAATTTTTTCCTGTGACAAAAGCCTGACCGCGCTTGAAGCGCCATACGATCCAGAAGATCCGGGGGGCTACAATCAGATATCGTCGCGCCAAGCGGCGTGGTTCGCTGAGTAGCCGGAAAAGCCATTCGAGGCTTAGACGCTGCATCCAAATAGGCGCGCGTGGTTTGCGCCCAAGCAAGAACTCAATCGAGGCACCAACACACAGTGCGACTCCTCTAGAGCGCCCAGCAGACTGGCATCGCAGAGCAATTATTTCGCTTTGTGGTGCCCCGATTGCAAAGAGGGCGTACTCAGATTGGGAATTTGCGAGAAACTCTTCAACCTTATCTATTGCGTCCGGATTATTCAAAACTCCCATTGGTGGGATATGTTGAACAATCCCGACAGCCGGGTAGCGCAGACCGAGCTCTTCTTGCATCGCAGCGTCGCCCCCGATCAATGCCACCGTCTTACCGTCGAGTTTCCCGCGTTTGAAGAGATACGCAGTAAGATCGCTCCCCGTTACGACTTCTAACTGCAATCCTAGGGAACGAGCCAAAATTTTTAGCACACGGCTGTCACAAAGGCGAAAGCACGCAGCAGCACAAGCCTGACGGAATAATTCTGCGATCTCGGATTCCTCATCATGCAAGAATACGAGATGATCAACGTTTGGGGTGACGACGAAAGAGAACGCGGCGCTTCGTGATAAGCGCTCCAGCTCAGTTGCCAAGCGCTCGATGCTCACGTTCGCAAAGTCGACGCCCAGAAAGCGTTGAATGTCGCTATCAGTAAGCATCTTTGTCCCAAGCAAGCTTTATGATCGTCTCAATCATGATCCTAATATCGAGGAGAGGCGACCAATTCTCGATGTAATAGATGTCGTATTCCACGCGTTGTTTCGCGCGTTCCGTTGTCGCGATTTCCCCTCTTAGACCCCGGACTTGCGCAAGGCCTGTGATCCCCGGCTTGACCCTGTGACGGGCTGCGTAGCCCCTCACGGCATCAAAGTAGAATTTATCGCCGACGCGCATCATTGTTGCGTGCGGGCGCGGCCCCACCAGCGACATTTCGCCCTTTAGCACATTGAAAAGCTGCGGGAGCTCGTCGATGCTAGTCCTGCGAATAAACTTTCCGACGCGAGTGACGCGCGCGTCGTTCCTCGTAGTACGCTTGACGCCGCTTCCATCCCCAAGATCCGCATACATCGATCGAAATTTGAGCACAGATATTTCGTTATTGTTAAAACCAACCCTTATTTGCCTGAAAATTACGGGGCCGCGACTTTCGAGTTTAATTGCCAATGCCGTTAGGATCATGATTGGCGAGAGCAGCAAAAGCGCCAGTGTTGCTAGGACGTAGTCCAACGTCTCTTTAAGCAGTCCATCAATGTCTCTCATCGGCTGCTGCCAAACAGCGAATACGGGAAGCGATCCTAGATAATTGACACGGTAGCTCGTCGATAATTCGAGGGTCTCTCGGGGCAGGATACAAATATCAATGGAAGCTGCGCTCAAGGCTTCGGTGATTTCATCAAGCCGTGATTGGGAGATTCTAGGCACAGCGAGTATGACCTGATCTAATTGACCAGTCTTCGCTAAATTAAGCAGCGCAGAAAAACCGCCAAGATGCACCATGCCATCCGTAACCTCATTTTCTTGCTGGCGTTCGTCTGCGTAGCCCAACATCCGCAAATGGGGCAGCCTTTCGAGGTTGATCAACTGCGTGACTTTCCCTGCCAGCTTCGCGCTTTCGGCGTAGACGGCAACCCTCTGGCCAATGAAGCCCCTCTGCATCAAAATGTAAGCAAGCCTTCTGAATGCCATACGGCTAAGAAATAGGAGAATTATCACGAAGGATATGAAAAGCAGGCTCAGGCCGAGGGAAAACTCTGCAAGCTTACCCAGCTGCATGACGACCAATATGGTCAAAGTGGTGGCGAGCAGAAAGTCCGCCATCGCGGCCCCTCCAACATCTTCTCCTTGGCCCTTGAACGGAGCATATCCATCTCTGGAAGTCCGGATTAACAAAAAGTTGATAGTCAGGATGATGGCCGCGCTGCGGTGGATCCGGCCGTCATAATAATCGCCGATCGCCAGGTCATAAAAAATGATAGTCAAAAGAAACGCTAGGAAAAAGCAGCCCACGTCATTCAGGACGCCGAGCGTGCGCACCACATTTGAGGTAAAGCGCAAATGGCCATTGGTCCGACGAGGCAGGGTGGTCAAATGGTCGCGCATATGCCCCCCACCACTCGGCGAATTTGCCCCGGAGTTACACGAGAAAGAAGGCCCTCCAAATGTGCGGATTCCGTCGCATCATTTGGCGCTGTCTGTTCCATCGCTTGGATCGCACGCGCCTCTCCAGCCGCAGTGATTTGGGCCTCAGCGAGCACGATTTGGCGATTATACTTTTGGCGGGTATCCGCGAACAGAAGAATTCGATCCGCGGCCTTTCCAACCCCTCGGCCTTGGCCTGCTTTCAGACCTAGCTGCCCAATTTTCGGCTGAGCCTTCTGATCATCAGCCCCGACGTCTAGGGTCATGGGGTGCGCCTCAAAGGCCCTCGCTGAGTTTCTCGCCTGGTGCCCAAACCTAGCAGGGCGAATAGTATACTCGCGAACATCATCAAGCGCCATGATAGCTTGCAGGGCGTTGCGCCGTGCCACTTCCGAGTTGCCCGCGCATAATTGCTCTTGGGCCACGCCGGCATACTCAATCGCTTCGCCAATGCGGCCGCCACGACCCGCTACGAGTAGGGCGCCGCAAGGCATGCGCCTCCCCGCTTTGAAACAGGCGAAACGGTCCGGGGGAAAAGGATCCGGCGCGAGAGAGTAATCAGGAATCGACACGTGTTTCCGTTTTGAGCCAAATATAAACTCTGGTAGCGTCAACCGTATGTAAATTCCGTTAGCATAATTCATGCTTCGAGTGGGCCCTGTCATAGGTCCTTTTTAGATGCGTCCCGATTCTGGGCAGTCTGATCATGGTGGGAGGTTGAATGAGGCGCGCAAGGAGATTGTTTCCCGTCGGTTTATTCGCGACTTTGCTCATAGGGAGCAATCTAACAGGGGGTGATGCGGCATTGGCTCAAGTCACGGAAGACGCTGAGATACAAGATCTCCCTTCGGCATCTGGCCCTGACTACCGAGTTAATTCAGGCGATCAGCTAGATATAAGTGTCTGGCGCGAAGATGAGCTCCAGCGCGAGGTGATGGTCTTGCCCGACGGCACCATAAGCTTCCCACTCATAGGGACAATCAATGCAGCAGGAAAGACCGCTAGCGAAATTGAACAGGAGATTTCGAGTAAGCTTGAAAGTAATTTTGTCGATGGCGACGTGCCCGACGTCACTGTGACAGTTGCGAGCACAAGTGGGCTGCAGTTTTCGGTGATTGGAAAGGTCCAATCGCCAGGCATTTTTACCCCCGGTCGGTACGTCACCATATTAGAGGCGCTCAGTTTCAGTGGTGGCGTAACTGAATTCGCTAGCCTGAGTAATATAGTCGTAGTCAGAAAGTCCGGGGAAACTTTGACCGTCGTCCCAGTGGACCTTTCAGATGTGCTGCGCTCCAAATCAGTCAGCGCTGGGGATGTAAGTGCCCTGCCTATGATCCGGAGCGGCGATACGATAATCGTACCTTGAATGCGCCGGGGCCATTGGCGATGGCCATGCTGGGCTTGAACCGTCATTATGTTGGTGGAGCGGAGGGTTATGGTTTCCACTTTACTTATGCATCGCCATCTAAAGCATTGAATTGCCCGGCGGGCGCGGTAAGTCTCATTCCGATTAACTGCGGGCAGATTCATGAAACCTGAATCAAAAATTAGAACATTTAGCAAAGCGCCTGCTGGAATCCGTCGTTCCTTTTCTCGGAAGCGGATTGCTAAAGCGAGCACCTTTCTCATGGCTGGCGCCGTTTTGTCGCTCGAAGGCGCTGTATTGATGTCTGACGAGGCGCAGGCTTCGACGATTTGGGGACATCGTCGACATCAATCATCCTCACTTTTTGAGGCGAATGGCAATTATTCATTAGTGTTTGGCAGCATCAAACTCCGGATTCCCGTTGAAGCGGTCAAAGATCAGTCAACAATGGCCAGGTCATATACCCCAGGGCCAATCAAAGTTGCGTCTCTCCTCAAACAAGGCTTGGTCGATCCAGTCAGAGTTGAATCTGCGAACTCCGTCACCGCTCGGAAGACTCTGCTTGAGGATGATTTTTCGGCATTCATCCCGGATCCAGTTCTCCCTTGGGACTCCGAGAAAACAGGGCATATCCGTGTTCATGTGGGCTCCGATGTCGTAGGCACCTTAATTGCTCGAATCATTAATCCTGTGCGATTCTCAAGCTTGGTCCTTAAGGACGAAGCGTCGCCCCCGTGTCGGATTGGGGTGCCCCCGGATCAAGATCAGTCCGTTGCGACTGCCTTGAAAGTTCGAAAAGATGCACGAATTCTCGTATGTAGCGAAATATTCACCAAGCATGAGGGCGCTGATAAACGCGGGAACAATACGAATTCAGTGGCGAGCGAGGTAGCGGGGACAGAATCGCAGACGGCTGCTTTGGCGCCAAAGCTACAGGGTCATTCCTACCTGAATGGGGCCAAAGTTTTCGTAGAGAGAGGCATCGAAGATACCGTATCTAATGCCAGCGACCGGCCCGTGGGCATGACTACCTCCAAAAGCGAGGCTAATTTGCTCAAGACGCTAACAGAGCTTCCTGGCTACGCCCTTAAGCATCGCGAAGACTTTCTAGATCCGAATCGCACGCCGCCGCAAAGACCCTCCCTTTTTTTCGCACATAGTTCCAATAGGGGGTCTCTCCTCAGCGAGTTGGTTACCCATGAATATGCCACAGAACCGGTAAGCGTGACCGCGAATGGGGCTGCATGTGGCTTTGTGCCCGCAAGCAGTTGCCGTCCGAAGCCCGCCGGCGCTCTGGAGGTTGACACTGCGGCACGTCCTGCGAACGCAAAAAAAACCCAGACGTTACTCTGGCGTTACTTGGAAGCTGAACATATCGGTTCGGCCTTAGCGCGATCCACACCCAGTAACGGGCCGACGGTGCAATCGAAAGGAAGCCAAGCGCTTCTTGCTACGACCAAAACCGGCGATGGTTGGTCCACGAATGCAAGCGTGAGCATAATTTCCGATGAAACAAAGATTGGTGCAAACGCTCAGAAACGATCAAACCCTGCAGTGCTGCGGTCTGGCGAAGTCGCGAAGGGGCCCCCTTTGCCACCGCCAACACTCATGCTTGACGTTAATCGAACTCATCGAACCACGAGTGGATATGAGCTTGGTCCACCTCGTACATCATTGAAAGCGCTTGCAGAGACAATGACCGTTCGTACCGGTTCATCTACCTTTGAAGATGCGATGCCGTCTATTTCTCTGCCATATCTTGAATTAGATGATGCACGTGCTCCCGTAAATTACACGCTTGGCGCTGATACGATCCTACGAACTGGCACTCTAATCCCTTTAAGTGTTCAAGTGAGAACGCAGACCGTCCCCGATCTTACGGATAATGCGGATCCAACCGGACGTCTAGGGGACTTCTCCCTTGATATAAGTGCCATAGCCGGCTTCGAGACAAACCCATTCTTGTTTGACTTGCCTGATACAGGAACCGCATCACTAAGGTTGAGTTTGTCACCGACATTTACAAGGCAAGGGCCTAGGGGTGATCTTCGTGTCCGCGCTCGCCTCGAGCAAATCGAATACACCGAAAATTTCGACTCGGTACAGAACCTAGGGGCCAATCTTGATTCTCGCATCATACTAAATGAGCGGCTTGAGGGGAATATTGAGCTCTCTTACGATAGTGGAGTTTTTGCCACTAACCTGGCTGATTTGGGGCCCGTGAATGGCGCGTCCGATGACGTTGGACCAGTACTGGGTGGAGATGACGTCACACTTCTTGGGCTAGACCAGCCCCGTACCCAATACCAGGCGGGAGGCGGGCTACGCCATCAACTCAGCGAACGTGATGACCTCAACTTATCGATGTCATTCCGATCCGACCGATTTGGAAGGCAAGACCTTCCAGACCTTATAGAAACGGATTTCCTGTTAGGGCGAGCATCTTACGCGCGCCAAGTCGGCAGCGGCCTGACACTTGGCGTGGCGATTGAAGCAAGCAACATCGACTCCGTCGAACCGCCTCTTGGTGAAATCACGACAGTTTCTCCTCAAGTACTTGTAGACTTCGCCTTTTCGCCCACTTGGGAGCTTACTGGAAGCTTGGGCTTCACGAGCATTCGATCAGACACAGACTTCTCCGACGAGACCTCTACGGCTATCGCTGGTGACGTCTCGATTTGTCGCAATGGCATCCGCGCCAACTTATGCCTGACCGGAGGAAGACAGGTAGTCCCTCTTGGGATCGGCGGTGCAGGCTTGCAGTCGAATGTCGGTGCTTCGTACTCTTTAAGGTTATCAGAACGTGGGACGTTTTCATTGAGTGTGGATTATGGAAGGGCGTCAGAGACGTTTCTGGCTGAGGGGCTCACTTTCGAGACCATTAACGGCCTCCTCGGCTACCAACTGGAAATCACGGAAAGAGTTCGAATATCAGCGGATGCAAGGTACACGGACCTGAGGGTTGATCGCGGGCCCGATGTTTCAAATTTCCAGATCTTAGTTGGCATTATAGTAAGCTTGGGACGATTGCAATGAGCCGAGACGTTGACGACGAATACACGGACAGCAGGACATCAATCAAGCATTTGATCCCCTACTTTCCAGCTATAATTCGCGAGAGATGGCTTTTTATTGTCTGTCCAGTAGTCTTATCTCTGTGCATCGGAATTACGGCGGCTTTCAGTCGACCGGAAGTTTATCGCTCCACTGCCACCTTATTGGTCGAATCTCCTGAAATCACTGGCGACATAATCGGCACGGACTCCAATCCTGTCGACCGGCGGATTGAGATATTTCGCCGGCAGATCTTGAGCCGGCCCAGGCTTGTCGAGATCGTCCAGGAATATGGCCTTTATACTGACGACGGACAGGATGCTTCTCTGTCCGGCGCTGTCGAAGCGATGCGTGAGGCCATACACATCGAAGCCGTGTCAGCGAACATTCAACAATCTGTTTTCGGTCGGTCGTCCACGATCGCAATCGAATTAAGCTATGATTACGGAGAGCCCTCTTCAGCTCAAGCGGTGATGCAAGATATAACCGAGCAGATCCTTCTCTTTAATGCGACACGGAATCTCGCGCAGGCCGAAAACACAGTCCAATTTCTCACCGAGCAGGCTGCAGTCCTCCAGTCTCAGATCGATGAAGTCGCCGCGGAAATAAGAAGTATCACGGCTGCGAACGGCTTATCGCTATCCAATCCTGGTATGCTGGCACTAAGCGACTCAAGTGGCAGCTACGACGTGCAGATCATTGCCCTCCAACGCGATAATTCTCTGCTAAGGGCGCAGCGAGCTGCCGAGCAGACTTCTGCGGAGCGCGACCCCATTGTGTCGGCTGCCGAGGCGGATCTTGCCGCTGCTCAGGCGAAGTACACTGAGAACCATCCTGATATCGCACTCGCGAGACGCAGGCTCAAGGAAGCCCGAGAGCTCGCCGCTAGCAATCAGGACAGGCTTCCAGATGACACTATCGACCAACAGATTGCCGCCAATAACGCGCAGATTGACGCGCTTAGGTCGATGAAGGCACAGGAGGTTTCACGTCAAACTCGCGCGCAGAGTGCGATGGCACGGTCTCCTCTCATCCAAGAGCAGATTGCACAAAAGCAACAGAGGTTGGAGCTTTTCAATGATCAATACGAAGCCGTGACAGAGCGGTTGAGGCAGGCGCAGGCAATTGCGAAGGCCGAAAATGAGCAAAAGGGCGAGCGCCTCTCTCTAATTGAGCCCCCGAGCCTACCTCAGGTTCCCATATCCCCGAACCGCTCTCTTTTAATCCTTGGCAGCTTGGCTGGCGGCTTTGGATTTGGGTTGCTCATCGTACTCGCTTTCGAGGTATTTTTACGGCCTATTCGCGATCCTAGCGATATCCTAGCGGTCACGGGGGCGGCGTCACTGGGGTCAATACCGACAATAGAAAGCGAGGCCAAAGAAGGGACTAAGTCTTGGCTGTCACGTCTAAGCTTCGGCCGCTTCGCTCGTCACGAAGAAGTCGTCTGAAGGAGACAAACCATCGAAAACGATAGTGCGGATTCGTTTCCCTCGCAGCCGGCTGCGATTTCGCGATTGGACGTCCTGCTTGACAGTCTTGAGCAAGTCCCCGCAACAGATATCAGCGCCAGCATCGTCGGCTTTCATGAGACTGATATCAAGGCACGCCCATTCAAATTTTTACGCAGTGCACTCAGGAAGAGGATGAGGGAGTACGGATGCCAAGTCATTGGCATCACTTCGCCCACCCCTAACAACGGGAAGTCATTCATTGCGTCTAATCTCGCAGCGTCGCTGAGCCGGGTCGCAAGGGAGATCACCATTCTCGCAGATCTCGATCTGCAGCGCCCCACTCTTCGTAGTCTATTCAACCTCGCACCCGCTGCTGGGCTAGGAGACTACCTGGCAGGAAAGGAGTTGCCCCTCACTGCGATCGCGCGACGGATTGAGCACAGCAACATGGTGATCATGCCTGCATTCCCGCAAAAGGGGGCTACGGCCGAATTGGCGGCAAGTGAGCGAATGACGGATCTGATTTCAGAAATGAGGGCATTTGGTGGAGATCCGACTATTATTTGTGATCTTCCGCCGCTTTTCGTGAACGATGATGCGGTGCTCTGTGCAGAACAGCTTGATGCAGTTGTATTGGTGGTTGAGCAGGGCGCAACCACAAGAAAGCAACTCGAGGCTTCGATCCGAGCCCTTCACCCGACAAAGATACTCGGCACAGTGCTCAATCGTTTCTCTGGTGGCATCGTAGACCCAAACGATTATTCGGGATACTTGGATTATTATTGAGTGAGGTGAACTTTAGCGGAACGATTTGCCAACGCTTCCCCTGGAGAGCATTTATCGTTCATCGCACATTATAGCCTGACTATGCCCAATGACTGCGATTAGTGATGACGAGTCCCATCATCTCGGCTTTGCACAAGTCGGCTCGATGTCACATTGGCCACTACGGCGCCGCCCCTTCACAAGTCTGGCCTCCGGTTTCCCTAAAGGAAGCAGAGCGCGAAAGTTGCGATCGGTCGTCATCATGTCGCGAATGGCTGGAATAGGTCGTCAGTAGGGAAAATATGCCATTCGCAACATGCAGTCGGTCGGACAACCTTGGCGGCAATGCGAATCCTTGCCACCAAGGCCGCAGCGCGTAAACGAGAGAGATCGTTCACCGGACATTTTCCGCAGGTCAGAGGTCAGCCCTCCCTCCCCACCGCAAATCCGGCTTACTCGTTCTCCCGGATCGGCATCCGATCTCGCAGATGCCGGCGACGGATTACACTCAGTAACGCCATGTCGATCACTCCTGCCTCCCTCGCTGCTCGCAGCAAGCAACGCGTCAAAACACGGGTCAAATCTTAATGAAAGCTCAGCGTTGGCCCGGTTCAGATCTCGACGAAAATCTACAGTCGGCGCTTTACGATTGCGGTCGCCACCATTTCGTCACTCCCGGTCGGCCGTAGACAATTCATCCGCAGATGTTGCTCGAGCACGCGACACACCCGCCGCTCGGATGACAAACTCTCCGCTATCGCGCCGACAATGGAAACCCTCCGCAATCAGGCCGCGCCGCGCCACAAGCCCGAGCACGCGCAGCGGGAAAACAGCCACAAGGCAGACATCAGGAACACCTCTTTGATGCCACCATAGAAGCAAGCCATCACCGTCAGCAGCTTGATGGGCCCTGAGCTTGGGTCGGCAGCTGTCACGCGGCTTCAGCGAACTTCCCGACTTTGATCTTGTCCTCATGCGCACGCGCTTGTGCGAGCTCATAGGCTGTCTGCATCCGCAGCAAGGTATCGGCCTTTACGCCAAACGCCTTCTCGAAGCGGATTGCCATATCGGCAGAGAGACTGGCATTGCCATTAAGCAGCGTGCTCAGCGCCTGCCGCGAGACACCGAAGTGTGCAGCGAGATCAGTTACGCTGACACCGGCAGGTTCGACAATTTCGCTCTTGAGCCAGTCACCGACATGGACGGCGAGCGACGGGTGCATC